>Ga0065711_1014522_pt1 | contig 15696 bp, 9 predicted proteins | sample Hoacrofraction12_FD_59098 | JGI IMG/M metagenome (GOLD analysis project Ga0065711, IMG submission 59098) | Hoatzin crop microbial communities from Cojedes, Venezuela - Epithelial fraction 12 v2 (version 2) | ecosystem: Host-associated > Birds > Digestive system > Esophagus > Crop | place... | reverse complement strand
TTTTGCAGAAAATCTTTTCATATATAATTTTGCACCCGAAAGGACATCACCGCAAGGTGATAGCACTGCAAGGTGCTAATTGTCAATTATCAATTGTCAATTGTCAATTGGAATATTAATTTTTAAAAGTTTTAGATTATGAAAAGACTATTAGTAATGATTACAATGCTGCTCACGATAGCAGTGTCGGCGAGCGCCCTGAGTTATTCACGTGCCAGAACCCAGGCACTGTTTCTCACCGATAAGATGGCCTACGAGCTGAATCTCACTGACGACCAGTATAATGCTTGTTATGAGATTAACCTCGACTATTATCTGAGCATCAGCGTTGAGGGCGACCTCTTCGGAGTGTATTGGACGCGCCGCAACCAGGATCTCAGTTATGTGCTCTCTCCATCGCAGTATGCCTTTTATACGGCAGCCACCTATTTCTACCGTCCTGTAACTTGGGTGAGCCGTGCTTTCCATTATGTGATTTACGACCGCTATAACAAGAACCGTTTCTATCGCAAGGCACCTTCGGTTTACGGCACTTACCGCGGCGGCAACCGCATGTATTCCAGCAGTCCGTATAAAGGACGTGTTTTCACTACCAAAAATGAGCCGAGGAAAAATGTGGTGGCTCCGAAACAGCAACCGCAGCAAACACAGAAGTCTTGGCGCAACAACTCCAACTTCCCGCAAAAGTCTCGTTCACAGGCAGTGAAAGAAGGAAACCGTCAGGCACAGCAGGATATGAGGCAGATGCCCCAGAGACAGGTTAACAATGCTGGCGGCAATAACTCCCAAAGGCAGATGAATAATGGCGGTGACAAGAAGCAAAGTCAGGGCATCAGCGTAGGTCGCACCAACAAACCCACTGGCAATACGAAGCAAGGAGGCAGGAGATAACACCTCAAATCTAAAGCGGCTGCCTTCACAGGCAGCCGCTCTAACCATCAATAGGTATTAGTACCTTTCTAAGGTAAAAAGATTGTTTTCAGGATAACGGGTGCAAAATTAACGCCTTTTTGCGGAACAGACAAAAGTTTAGACATTTTTTTTTGATTTACAATAATTGTTTGCGCACACAAAATGTTTATTAACAAATATTCATAAAAATTTTATTCAAAAATTGGCGATTTTGTACGGATTGTAATAAACTTTTTATTTTCCCTCGTCAAAAAATTATTGTCAGAAAGAAAAATGATTGTAAAACTTACAATTTATAAGTTTGGCACCCGGCACATTAATGTTTTAGTACCCCTACACCTCGGTCCTAAACTTTAGAAATGTTAATTTTTTATTTTTTTTCCGTTATTTATGCTCGTATATAAAATAAATTTATTACCTTTGCACCCGAAAACGAGATTTTATGAAAAGAAATATCTTCAGGGGGCTGGGCGTGGCCTTGATTACCCCGTTTAAGGACGACTTTAGCGTGGACTACGATGCCCTCAAGCGATTAGTGGAATATTTAGTTTCCAATGGCGCTGACTTCCTGTGCATCCTCGCCACAACGGGAGAGACACCCTGTTTGACAGCAGAAGAGAAATTAGAAATAAAAAACACCATCGTCGAGGTGGTAAGAGGGCGAATCCCCTTGCTCATGGGTTGCGGAGGCAACAACACAGTGGCGGTTTGCGAAGAACTTCGCAATGGTGACTTCAAAGGAATAGACGGCATACTTAGCGTATGTCCATATTACAACAAACCCTCACAAGAAGGGCTTTATCAACATTTCAAGGCTATCGCCAATTCCACTTCACTGCCCGTGGTATTATATAATGTGCCAGGCCGCACAGGAGTGAACCTCAAGGCAGAGACAACAGTGAGAATAGCCAAGGACTGCGACAACGTGGTGGCAATAAAAGAGGCCGCCGGAAGTTTGGAGCAAGTGGACGAGATAATAAAGAACAAGCCGGAGGGCTTTGAGGTGATCAGCGGCGACGACGCCCTCACCTTCCCGATGGTGGCCAGCGGAGCGGCAGGAGTAATTAGCGTCATCGGCAACGCGCTGCCCAAGGAGTTCTCAAAAATGCTGCGGTTGGAGTTCAACGGCGAGTATGACGCGGCAAGGGTGATCCACCACCGCTTCACCGACCTCTTCGGACTGCTCTTCGTTGACGGCAACCCCGCGGGAGTGAAAGCCATACTCCACCAGATGGGGATGATAGAGAATGTGTTGCGACTGCCGCTCGTGCCCACGCGCATCACCACCATGCAGAAGATTTCGGACATATTGAGACAATTGAACATCTTGACTTAAAGGAAAGATTTAAAGACATATACTTAAACCATTTAAACTTAGGACTATGAAACAATTTATGGATGAAAACTTCCTGCTGGAGACAGCCACCGCGCAGGACTTGTTCCACAACCATGCGGCAAAGATGCCAATCATCGACTACCACTGTCACCTCATACCGGAAATGGTAGCCAACGATCATAAATTCAAAAGCATCACAGAGCTCTGGCTCGGAGGAGACCACTATAAATGGAGAGCAATGCGCACCAACGGAGTGGACGAGCGCTATTGCACCGGCAAAGACACGTCAGACTGGGAGAAATTCGAGAAGTGGGCAGAGACAGTGCCTTACACTTTCCGCAACCCCCTCTACCACTGGTCGCACCTCGAGCTTAAAACAGCCTTCGGCATCACAAAGCTCCTGAGTCCTAAGACAGCAAGAGAGATCTACGACGAGTGCAACGAGAAGCTCAAACTCCCCGAGTTCTCAGCACGCGGACTGATGCGCCACTACAACGTGGAGTGCGTGTGCACCACCGACGACCCCGTGGACGACCTGCGCTACCACAAACAGACACGCGAGAGCGGCTTCGAGGTGAAAATGCTCCCCGCATGGCGCCCCGACAAGGCCATGAACATCGAGAAACCGGAGTTCCCCGACTACATCGCCAAACTCGCTGAGGTGAGCGAGACGGAAATCAAAGACGCCAAGACACTCACCGACGCATTGCAGAAACGCCATGACTTCTTCCACGCCAACGGCAGCCGCCTGAGCGACCACGGCATCGAGGAGTTCTATGACGAGCCATACACAGAGAAAGAGATTGACGCCATCCTCACGAAAGCCTTGAAGAAACAACAGCTAACTTGCGAGGAGACAAGACAATACAAGCACTGGTTCCTCACCATGCAGGCAGAGATGGACTATGAGGCCGGATGGGCACAGCAGTACCACTATGGAGCCATCAGAGACAACAACACACTGATGTACAACCAGCTCGGTCCCGACACCGGTTTCGACTCCATAGGCGAGTTCAACACCGCAGCAGCAATGAGCCACTTCCTCAACCACCTGAACATGGAGAAGAAACTCACCAGGACCATCCTCTACACACTCAACCCGTGTGCCAACGAGGTGATTGCCACCATGCTCGGCAACTTCCAGGACGGCTCCTGCCCGGGCAAGATACAGTTTGGCTCCGGATGGTGGTTCAACGACCAGCTCGACGGCATGACAAGGCAGATGAACGCACTCTCCGTGCTCGGCCTCCTCAGCCGCTTCGTGGGTATGCTCACCGACAGCCGCTCGTTCCTCTCATACCCGCGCCACGAGTATTTCCGTCGTCTGCTCTGCAACCTCTTGGGCAACGACGTGGAGAAGGGCTTGATACCCGACGACAAAGAGTCGCTCTACAGGATGGTGGAGGACATCAGCTACAATAACGCAAAGAACTATTTCCAATTCGACAAATAAAGAAATAGGAGACACATACGGTCCCTTTTTCTATAAAGGGGATCCGTCATCATTAGATCGACGGGGGTACGGCGCTGCGACAGCGTTGTGCCCTTTTTCTGTGTTAATAATGCCTTTATATACAAAACTTTTGGCAAAAAACTCTAATTTATTTGTGAGATATAAAAAAAAATTGTAACTTTGCACCAAAATTGTAACAAAAAGTTTTAACGATGAAGAAATTTATTGTACCGATGATCATCCTCATGGCAGTGATCGTATCTTCAAGCAGTTGCTCAAGCTACAAGAAAGTGGCTTATTTCCAAAACATTGACTCCGTGGACCTCAGTCCGTCAAAAGGGCTTTATGATGCAAAAATCAAACCCAAAGACCTGCTCACCATCACCGTGAGCACCACCAACCAGGACGCCGCCGTGCCCTTCAACCTCGTGGTGCCCAACGCCATGGCCGCCGGCAGCCGTTCCACCTACTCGCAGCCGTTGATGCAAGACTACCTCGTGGACAACGACGGCAACATCGTGTATCCTATCCTCGGCACGCTGCACGTGGGCGACATGACGAAGAAAGAGGTGGAGACGATGATCACAGAGAAGATAAAACCCTATATGAGCGACAACTCAATGCCCATTGTTACAGTGAGGATGTCGAACTACAAAATCTCCGTCCTCGGAGAGGTGGCAAGTCCTAGAGTGCTCACCGTGGGCAACGAGAAAATATCCATCCTCGAGGCTCTCGCACAGGCTGGAGACCTCACCATCTACGGAAAGAGGGAAAACGTGAAACTCATACGCGAGAGGGCTGACGGACAGAAAGAGATACATGTACTCAACCTCAACGACGCCAACCTCATCAACTCACCCTACTACTATCTGCAGCAGAACGACGCCATTTACGTGGAGCCCAACAAGGCAAAGGCACAGAACTCACAGATCGGCTCCATGACCAGCATCTGGTTCTCTGGTACCAGCATCCTCGTGTCGTTGGCATCGCTGCTTTACAACATACTCAAATAAAATAACAGGGAAGTCATTCAATAAAAATCAACAGAGGAGGAGAAACAATTAAAAATTATCGGGGAAGACAATCACTTAATAAAATAAACGAAAGGAAAATATATGTGCGGAATAGTTGGATACGTGGGGCACAGAGAGGCATACCCCATACTCATTAAAGGACTCAAGAGGCTTGAATACCGCGGATACGACAGCGCCGGAGTGGCACTCATAAACAACGACGGCGGACTGAGAGTATATAAGACNAAAGGGAAAGTGGCAAACCTCGAAGAGTTCACTGTCGACAAAGACACTACAGGTACAATAGGAATAGCACATACCAGATGGGCAACTCACGGAGAGCCATCCAGCGTCAACGCACACCCGCACTACTCACAGTCGCACAACCTCGCCATCATACACAACGGCATCATCGAGAATTTCAACGTGCTCAAGGCAAACCTCGAGAAGAAAGGAGTGAAATTCGCCTCCGACACCGACACCGAGGTGCTTGTGCAACTCATAGACTACATACACAGCCACCGCGACATCGACCTCCTCACGGCAGTGCAGCTCGCACTCCGACAGGTAATAGGAGCCTACGCCATTGCATTGCTTGACAAGCGCAACCCGCGACGCATCATCGCCGCGCGCAACCAAAGCCCCCTCGTGGTGGGAATAGGAAAGGACGAGTATTTCCTCGGAAGCGACGCCAGCCCCATCGTGGAATACACCGACAAGGTGGTGTATCTCGACGACGGCAACATCGCCGACATCGAAGAGGGAAAGGGGATGAAGGTGGTGAACATCCACAATGAGGAGCTCAATCCCGAGATAAAGACCATCGACCTCGACCTCGGACAGATAGAGAAAGGCGGATACCCCCATTTCATGCTCAAAGAGATCTTCGAACAGCCCGAGTGCCTCGTCAACTGCATGAGAGGACGCGTGAACACCGAGGCTGACCACGTTACGCTGAGCGCCGTCATCGACTTTAAAGAGCAGCTCATCAACGCTGAGAGGATTATCATCGTAGCCTGCGGCACCTCATGGCATGCCGGACTTATAGGCAAACAGCTCTTTGAGTCTTTCTGCCGCATACCCGTGGAGGTGGAGTATGCATCGGAGTTCCGCTATCGCGACCCGGTGATCACTCCCAAGGATGTGGTGATAGCCATCTCGCAGAGCGGTGAGACCGCCGACACACTTGCCGCCGTCAACCTCGCCAAGGAGCGCGGCGCATTCATCTTCGGAGTATGCAACGCCATAGGCTCCTCAATACCACGCGCCACGATGACCGGATGCTACATCCACGTGGGACCTGAGATCGGAGTGGCATCGACAAAGGCATTCACCGGACAAGTTACGGTGCTCACGATGCTCGCTCTCGCCATAGCCAAAGAGAGAGGCACGATGACCGATGAACATTACCTCGAGGTGGTGAAAGAGCTCAACCACATTCCCGACAAGATTAAAGAGGTGTTGAAACAAAACGACCGCATCAAGGAGCTCAGCCATATCTTCACCTACGCGCGCAACTTCATCTATTTAGGCCGTGGATACAGCTACCCGGTGGCATTGGAGGGAGCACTGAAATTGAAGGAGATAAGTTATATACACGCCGAGGGATACCCGGCAGCAGAGATGAAACACGGGCCCATCGCCCTCATCGACGCCGACATGCCCGTCGTGGTAGTGGCCACCAAGAACACCATCTACGAGAAAGTGGTGAGCAACATACAGGAGGTGAAGGCACGCAACGGCAGGGTGGTGGCGATAGTAACACAAGGCGACAAGACAGTGAGCGAGATGGCCGACGAGGTGATTGAGGTGCCGCCGACATTAGAATGCCTCGACCCCTTGGTGTCAACAGTGCCGCTGCAACTCATGGCATACCACATCGCGGTGAGCAGAGGTATGAATGTTGACCAGCCGAGAAACCTCGCCAAGTCGGTAACAGTGGAATGATACGAAAAGACTATAATATATAAATAAGGTAAACAGGATAATGGAGAGTCTCAAACATGAATGCGGAGTGGCGATGATCAGGCTTCTGAAGCCCCTCGACTACTACAGGCAGAAATACGGCACGTGGATGTACGGCCTCAACAAGCTCTATCTGATGATGGAGAAACAGCACAACCGCGGACAAGAGGGCGCCGGCATGGCATCCGTAAAACTCAGCACCGAGCCCGGCAACGAGTATATGTTTCGTGAAAGGGCCATGGGAAGCAATGCCATCACAGAAATCTTCGGCAACGTGCAGAAAAATTTCAAGGACATCCCGGCCGACAAACTCAACGACCCGGAGTATGCGGAGAAAAACCTCCCCTTCGCAGGCAACCTCTATATGGGACACCTGAGATACTCCACAACAGGAAAGAGGGGACTGCAATATGTGCACCCGTTCCTGCGCCGCAACAACTGGAAGGCAAAGAACCTCTGTCTATGCGGCAATTTCAATATGACCAACATCGACGAGATCTTCGAGAAAATCACGAGAAGCGGACAGTACCCGCGCATTTACAGCGACTCGTATATCATGCTCGAACTCATGGGCCACAGGCTCGACCGTGAGGTGGAGCGCAATTTCAACGATGCCAAAGCCCTCGGACTTGAAGACCTCGACATCACACAGTATATCGACGAGCATGTAGATACCGCCAACGTGTTGAAGACGACGATGGAAGACTTCGACGGCGGATATGTGGTGTGCGGCATCACAGGAAGCGGAGAGATGTTTGCCATGAGAGACCCGTGGAAAATCAGGCCCGCCTTCTGGTACAAGGACGACGAGAAAGTGGTGTTGGCAAGCGAGAGACCGGTGCTGCAAACCTGTTTTGAGTTGGAGACCGAAGACATACATGAGCTCAACCCAGGACAGGCACTCATCGTGAGGCGCAACGGCGAATGCCTCCTCCAGCAGATACAAGAACAGAAGGGTGACGCCGCCTGCTCCTTCGAAAGAATTTATTTCAGCCGCGGCAGCGACACAGACATCTACAAAGAGCGCAAACTCCTCGGAGAGCTGCTGCGCGACCCCATACTCAAAGCCATCGACGGCGACGTGGAGCATACCGTCTTCTCGTTCATCCCCAACACCGCCGAGGTGGCATTCTATGGTATGCTCCGGGGATTCAAAAAACGCCTCAACGAACAGAAGGTGGATGCAATACAGCAAATCATCGAAAGCGGAAGAAAACCCAAGCGCGAGGAGTTGGAAAACATACTCGGGCAGTATGTGCGCTCGGAGAAGGTGGCACTGAAGGACATCAAGCTCCGCACCTTCATCACCGAGGGCAACTCCCGCAACGACCTCGCCTCACACGTCTATGATGTTACCTACGGCTCCGTGAAACCCCACGAGGACAACCTCGTGATTATCGACGACAGTATCGTGCGAGGCACCACGCTCAAGGAGAGCATCATCAAAATCCTCGACCGCCTGCACCCGAAGAAAATCGTCATCGTCAGCAGCTCACCGCAGATACGCTATCCCGACTACTATGGCATCGACATGCCGAGCCTGCAGGAGTTCTGCGCCTTCCGCGCTGCCATCGCGCTCATCAAGGAAAGAGGTATGTACAACATCATTGAGGAGGCATACCACAACTGTCAGGCAGAGCTCAAGAAACCAAAGACAGAAATGCGCAACTGCGTGAAATCAATATATAAACCCTTTACCATCGAGGAGCTCAACGCCAAGATGGTGGAGATGCTGCGGCCCGACAATGTGAAGACACCGATAGAAATAGTGTATCAGAGCATCGAGGGTCTGCACAAGGCAATTCCCAACCACAAAGGCGACTGGTATTTCACCGGCGACTTCCCCACACCGGGCGGCATGAAGCTCGTCAACGAGGCATTCGTGAAGTATGTGGAGGAAATATACAACAATGAACAGAAGTTCTGACAAGCGAGCTTGTCGAATTGACAATTGACAATTGACAATTGACAATTATACGCCGTTCCGGCGTTATAGCCCTCCGCAAGGAGCTGTCCCGACTGGGTCGGGTTTGTCCTAAAGCCCTCTGCAAAGAGCTGCCCCGACTGGGTCGGGTTTGTCCTAAAGCCCTCTGCAAAGAGCTGCCCCGACTGGGTCGGGTTTGACTGAAAGAAAAAAACTCTCTGTTAAGAGCTGTCCCGACTGGGTCGGGTTTGACTGAAAGAAAAAAACTCTCTGTTAAGAGCTGTCCCGACTGGGTCGGGTTTGTCCTAAAGCCCTCTGCAAGGAGCTGCCCCGACTGGGTCGGGTTTGTCCTAAAGTCCTCTGCAAAGAGCTGTCCCGACTGGGTCGGGTTTGACTGAAAGAAAAATAAATTTATTATAATATGAAGAAAGTAACATTGGTATTGGAAGACGGCACTACGTTTCATGGCACGAGCTTCGGTTATGACGCTCCCGTGGCAGGAGAGGTGGTGTTCAACACCGCAATGAGCGGATACCCGGAGAGTCTCACTGACCCCTCCTACGCCGGTCAGTTGATGACCCTCACATACCCCTTGGTGGGCAACTATGGAGTGCCACCCTTCACAGTGGAGCCCAACGGCATCGCCACATTCATGGAGAGCGACCGCATTTACGCCTCCGCCATTATCGTGGCCGACTACAGTGAGCAGTACAGCCACTGGAACGCCGTGGAGAGCCTCGCCGACTGGCTCAAGCGAGAGAAGGTGCCGGGCATCACCGGCATCGACACCCGCCAACTCACGAAAGTGCTCCGCGAGCATGGCGTGATGATGGGAAAGATCCTCTTCGACGACCAGCCCGACAACATCCCCGAGGCAGCATACGAGGGAGTGAACTTCGTGGACAAGGTGAGCTGCAAGGAGGTGATAAAATACAACGAGGGCGCCGGAAAGAAAGTGGTACTCGTGGACTGCGGCGTGAAAAACAATATCATCAGATGTCTTATCAACAGAGGCGTGGAGGTAATCAGAGTGCCGTGGAACTACGACTACACCGGCATGGACATCGACGGCCTCTTCCTCGCCAACGGCCCCGGTGACCCCGACATGTGCGAGGACGCCGTGAATATCATACGCAAGTTTATGAACCAATGCACCAAACCCATCTGCGGCATTTGCATGGGCAACCAGCTGCTCTCGAAAGCAGGAGGCGCACAGATATATAAATTGAAATACGGACACCGCTCCCACAACCAGCCGGTGAGACTTGTAGGCACAGAGAAATGTTTCGTTACAAGCCAGAACCACGGATACGCCGTGGACGCCAAGACTCTTGGCAACGACTGGGAGGAGCTTTTCGTGAATATGAACGACGGCAGCAATGAGGGCATCAGGCACAAGACCAACCCCTGGTTCTCTTCGCAGTTCCACCCCGAGGCCTGCTCCGGTCCTACCGACACAGAGTTTATGTTTGACAAATTCGTTGAGAAACTATAATTCAAGCGCGATATGAAAGATGAAAATATAAAGAAAGTGCTGCTCTTAGGCAGCGGCGCACTAAAGATAGGAGAGGCCGGCGAATTTGACTACTCCGGCTCACAAGCCCTCAAGGCCTTGCGCGAGGAAGGGGTTTACACGATACTGATCAACCCGAATATCGCCACCGTGCAAACCAGCGAGGGAGTGGCCGACCAGATTTACTTCTTGCCCGTGCAGCCCTATTTCGTGGAGAGGGTGATAGAGAAGGAGCGCCCCGACGGCATCCTCCTCGCCTTCGGAGGACAGACAGCCCTCAACTGCGGCGTAGAACTGTATAAGAGCGGCGTCTTGGAGAAATATGGTGTCAAGGTGCTTGGCACTCCCGTGCAGGCCATTATGGACACCGAAGACCGTGAGCTCTTCGTGGAGAGGCTCAACGAGATTGACGTGAAGACCATTAAGAGCGAGGCCTGCGAGAATATAGAGCAGGCACGCCAGGCAGCCAAAGACCTCGGATACCCCGTGATTCTCCGTGCCGCCTACGCCCTCGGAGGTCTCGGCAGCGGCTTCTGCGACAATGAGGAAGAACTCAACAAACTGGCCGAGAAAGCCTTCTCCTTCTCACCGCAGGTGCTGGTGGAGAAGAGTCTCAAAGGCTGGAAAGAGATAGAATACGAGGTGGTGCGCGACCGTTACGACAACTGTATCACGGTGTGTAATATGGAGAATTTCGACCCCCTCGGCATACATACCGGCGAGAGCATCGTGATTGCTCCGTCGCAGACATTGTCGAACACCGACTATCACAAACTGCGCGCACTGTCGATAAAGATCATACGCCATATCGGCATCGTGGGAGAGTGCAACGTGCAGTATGCCTACGACCCGCAGAGCGAGGACTACAGGGTGATTGAGGTGAATGCCCGTCTGAGCCGTTCATCGGCTTTGGCCTCGAAAGCCACCGGCTACCCCTTGGCATTTGTGGCAGCCAAACTCGGTATGGGCTACGGACTCTTCGAGTTGAAAAACAGCGTTACGAAAACCACCAGCGCTTTCTTTGAGCCGGCCCTCGACTATGTGGTATGTAAGATTCCGCGCTGGGACCTCAGCAAGTTCCACGGTGTTGACAAGGCCCTCGGCAGTTCTATGAAGTCTGTAGGCGAGGTGATGGCCATCGGCCGCAACTTCGAGGAGGCATTGCAGAAAGGCCTCCGTATGATAGGCCAGGGCATGCACGGCTTCGTGGAGAACAAGGAGCTGAAGATTGTCGACATCGACGCCGCCCTGCGCGAGCCTACCGACAAGCGTGTGTTTATCATATCGAAAGCCATGCACAAGGGCTATACCATCGACCAGATACATGAGCTCACGAAGATTGACAAGTGGTTCTTGCAGAAACTCCAGCATATCATCGACATCGACGAGAAACTAAAGGCAGTGAGGAATGTCAACAACCTCGGCAAAGACCTCCTGCGCGAGGCCAAGGTATATGGTTTCACCGACTTCCAGATAGCACGCGCCGTGGGACTCGAGGATGAGTTGCACAACATGTATAAGGCCGGTTTGGTGATACGCAACCTGCGCAAGACCAACGGCATCGTGCCTTACGTGAAACAAATCGACACCCTCGCCGCAGAGTATCCGGCACAAACCAACTACCTGTATCTCACCTACGCGGCCGTGGCTCACGACCTGAAATTTGAGCACGACAAACGCTCAATCATCGTGCTGGGCTCCGGAGCTTACCGCATCGGCAGCAGCGTGGAGTTCGACTGGTGCGGCGTGCAGGCCCTGAACACCATCAGGAAAGAGGGATACCGCAGCGTGATGATCAACTACAATCCTGAGACCGTGTCAACCGACTACGATATGTGCGACCGCCTGTATTTCGACGAGTTGACCTTCGAGAGGGTGATGGACATCATCGACCTTGAGACACCTTTCGGCGTGATCGTCAGCACCGGTGGACAAATCCCCAACAACCTCGCCATCCGTCTCAACGACCAGCACGTGCCTATCCTCGGCACCAGTGCCAAGGACATCGACAACGCCGAGGACCGCGCGAAGTTCTCCTCGATGCTCACCCGCAACGGCATCGACCAGCCGGAGTGGAGCGCGCTGACATCTATGGACGATATCAATAAGTTTATCGACAAGGTGGGCTTCCCGGTGTTAGTGCGTCCCTCGTATGTGCTTTCAGGAGCAGCGATGAATGTGTGCAGTAACAACGACGAGCTGGAGCGTTTCCTGAAACTCGCCGCCAACGTGAGCGAAGACCACCCCGTGGTGGTGAGCCGTTTCATTGAGCATGCCAAAGAGGTGGAGATGGACGCTGTGGCACGCAACGGCGAAATCATCGCCTACGCCATCAGCGAGCATATCGAGTTCGCCGGCGTGCACTCCGGCGACGCCACGATACAGTTCCCGCCGCAGAAACTCTACTGCGAGACCATCAGAAGAATCAAGAGGGTGAGCCGCAAGATCGCAGAAGAGCTGCATATCAGCGGACCCTTCAACATACAGTTCCTCGCCAAGGACAACGACATCAAGGTGATAGAGTGCAACCTGCGCGCCTCACGCTCGTTCCCCTTCGTGAGCAAGGTGCTGAAGATCAACCTCATCGAACTTGCCACGAAGGTGATGCTCGGACTGAATGTCACACCGCCGGAGAAAAACCTCTTCGACCTCGACTATGTGGGCATCAAGGCAAGCCAGTTCTCTTTCAACCGACTGCAGAAAGCCGACCCCGTGCTGGGTGTCGATATGGCATCCACAGGCGAGGTGGGATGCTTGGGCGACGACACCGACCAGGCCCTCATCAAGGCAATGCTCTCCGTGGGGCACCGCATACCGAAGAAGAACATACTGCTCTCCACCGGTAGCGCAAAGCAGAAGGCAGAGATGCTCGACGCGGCGAAGATGCTGCAGGAGAACGGATACAAACTCTACGCCACAGGAGGCACAAGCAAGTATCTCGCTGAAAACGGAGTGGAGAACACCTGCGTGTACTGGCCCAGCGACGAGGGCAAGCAGCCCCAGGCCTTGGAGCTGCTCCACAAGAAAGAGATCGACATGGTGGTGAACATCCCCAAGGACCTCACCGTCAACGAGCTTAGCAACGGCTACAAAATCCGCCGTGCCGCCATCGACCTCAACATACCTCTCATCACCAACAGCCGTTTGGCAAGTGCGTTTATTCATGCCTTCTGCACTATGAAGCCGGAAGACATCGACATCAAGGCTTGGAAAGAATATTAAAATAGCCAATATGGAAGAGCATACATTTGAACAGAGTATAAACAAGGGTGATTATAAAATCCTGATTGTTGACGACGTGATGAGCAATGTGCTTCTGCTGAAGATTTTGCTCACCAAGGAAGGGTTTAAGGTTGACACTGCCAGCGGCGGTCGCGAGTGTATCGAGAAAACCAATGCGCCAGAGCCTCCTGACCTTATCCTGCTCGACGTGATGATGCCCGACCTCAACGGTTTTGAGACTGCCAAAATCCTCAAGGCCGATGAGAAGACCAAAGACATACCCATCATCTTCCTCACTGCCCTCAACAGCTCGCAGGACATCGTGAAAGGTTTCCAGTGCGGAGCCAGCGACTTCCTCGCTAAGCCTTTCAACAAAGACGAGTTGCTTATCCGTGTGATGCACGAGATTTCGCTCGTGGCCGCCAAGAGGCTCATTGAGCAGCGGAACAGAGAACTTAAAAACACCATCGTGGGCCGCGACAAGATGTATTCCGTCATCGCCCACGACCTCCGCTCGCCTATGAGCAGCGTGAAGATGGTGCTTAACATGATCTTGATGACCGCCTCGCCCGAGCAGTTGGGCCCCGACCTTATGGAACTGCTCAACCAGGCCAACCAGCAGTGCGAGGATGTGTTCTCACTCTTGGACAACCTGCTGAAATGGACGAAGAGTCAGACAGGCCGATTGAATGTGGTGTATCAGGACTTCAACACCGACGACGTGCTGCCCGGCGTGGTGGAGATTTTCAAGATGGTGGCACAGATGAAAGATATCACTTTGGTTTATGACAATAGCGTTCGCTTGGACGTGCGAGGCGATATCGACATGGTAAGCACTGTGGTGCGCAACTACCTGAGCAATGCCATAAAGTTCAGCAACAGCGGCAGCACCGTGGAGCTCTTTGTAACGCAGGAGGGCGACTACGCCAAGATCAGCGTGCGCGACCATGGCAAGGGTATCAGCGAAGAGAATCAGAAGAAACTCTTCCACAGCGACACCGCCTACACCACCTACGGCACTGCCAATGAGGAGGGCAGCGGCTTAGGACTCCTCCTCTGCCAGGACTTCGCCCTTAAGAACGGTGGCAAAGTGGAGCTGGTATCGAAAGAAGGGGAGGGTAGCACCTTCAGCGTGCTTATCCCGCTGCACAAGCCCGGCGACCCCCTGCCAATGATGCAAGAGATAGTCGATGATAAAGACGAAAGGCCTGAACTATAAAAAAAGCGGAGCTTTTTTTAATTGACAATTGTCAATTGTCAATGCGAAGCAGCGTGAGCTGCGAGCCGATAGGTTCTGCCGCCGATTTCTTTGTAGTACACGAACATATCGTATGCGTTTTGTGTCTCAAAGAACGAGCCTTGTGATGGCATTAGCACCCTTGTGCCTCCTCCCTCCGGCTCCATTACATAGCGGTAGTTGTAGTAACCTAATTTTTGCAACACCGAGCAGTAGTACATTCCTGCCTCGTGGTTGTATTCCATTTTATATTCCTCCTTGTCGCCGGTTGTCCAAGCACCGTCCACATACACGTTATATCCGTTGTAATAAGGTGATTTCACCACATAGTTGATATACACGTACTCACTTGTCGTGGTGCTTTCGTAGTCGTCGCTGTTGCGTAGCAGGAAGTATCCGTCGGCATCCTCGTCGTAGAGGTAGTTGGGTTGCGGAAAGTCATACACGAGCGATGCATACCAGTCTCTTCCGTCCCATTTTATGTGGTCCACGTTGGTACTGGCGTGGCTTGTGGAAAGCATTTCGAACTTATGGTATTCGTTGCCTCCCTCGAAGATGAGGCTTCTCACGTGGCTCCATTGCAGTCCGTCGGCCATGATGATGTCGGCTGGCGGATTGTCTGTCCTGAAGCCATGCTCACCGTTTTGCATCACGGTGATGGTTATCTGCTCCCTTGGTTTCATCACCCTCACATTAGAGAAGTTCACCGATGCTTTCACTTGCTGATGACTTCTGTTGATGTCGATGTCGGTGTTGGTTTCCACGGTGAAGCCCGCCGACATGAGGTTATCCACCACATAAAGCCTCGCTTTTATTAATGGTGTTCGGTCGTCATCGTCGTCATAAACGGTTAGCAGATAGTTGCCGCTCATCTTGAATGCGCACTGCTCGTTGGGCAGGGCCAGGGTGTAGTGGGTGTAGATATGGTTGGTGTTCAGCGACAGTTCATAGTCGTCAATCGGACTGTTGTTTATCCCGATGAGATAGTCGCTTTCGAAGATTTCCTCCGAGAGGCTCCAGTCAGGTTCGCAGTGGTTTATAGTATAGGTGTAGCGGTGGTAGTCGTGCGACATCTGGTCGAATTCGATATATATATGTTCATCGGAGTTGAGGTCGATGAC
>Ga0065711_1007332_pt1 | contig 15696 bp, 8 predicted proteins | sample Hoacrofraction12_FD_59098 | JGI IMG/M metagenome (GOLD analysis project Ga0065711, IMG submission 59098) | Hoatzin crop microbial communities from Cojedes, Venezuela - Epithelial fraction 12 v2 (version 2) | ecosystem: Host-associated > Birds > Digestive system > Esophagus > Crop | place... | reverse complement strand
GAGCCCAGAACTGGACACAGTACTCCAGATGAGGCCTCACCAGGGCAGTGTAGAGGGGAAGGAGAACCTCCCTTGTCCTGCTGGCCACACTCTTCTTGATGCACCCCAGGATCCCATTGGCTTTCTGTCTCCCGTGGGAGGGACTCCACGCTGGAGCAGGGGAAGAGTGTGAGGAGTCCTCCCCCTGAGGAAGAAGGAGCAGCAGAGACAACGTGTGATGAGCTGACCGCAACCTCCATTCCCCATCCCACTGCACTGCTCGGGGGGAGAAAGTAGAGAAACAGGAGTGAAGTTAAACCCAGGAAGAAGAGAGGGGTGGAGGGAAGGTGTTTTTTGGATTTGGTTTAATTTCTCATTATCCTACTGTTGTCTCACAATCAGAGTTCACTACCTGGTGTGCAACGTCCAAGATGCACACAGAGCTGACATACCAGTTTATTTCCTGTCTGCTCAGAGACAGGTACTAGGTGGTAATTCCACAAAGCTAGCACACTTTGGCTAACATGCAGTAAACATTTATACATTTTGAGCAACAGCTATCAGTACTTTTACAGTTACGCTTAGTCACTCTCTTTCCCCGTTGGTCCTTACATGTCTCATCTCCATTTCAAGTCACAGCATCCTCCCTTTTTACTGCTCATGATCCGTGAATAAGGGTCTCTGCTTGGGCTGGGGTCTCCAGCTCAGGGGGTGTGATTTTTAATATTATAATGAGGATAGTTTGTTTAAGGGCACTCTTTATCATACTTCTGCTGTTGGTTCCAAACTGTTCAAAAACATCTTAGCTTACATATTCTTCCAAGATATACTTTGTTCCGAAGAACAGTAGTTCCTGATTAGACACTCCTGTGTCAGGCACTCTTGTCAAGATCTTGGCTTCTGTTAATCCTAGAGTACATATTCTAGCTAAATAATTAGGTCAGAGTGACTTTCTATGGATACTTGTATAATGCTAAGTTCAACAGACCACACTACTCTGATTTGATTGATAATAATTAAACTAATTTCCCCAAAGTCAAATCTATTTTACCTATGACAGTAACTGGTGAGTGATCTCTTCTTGTCCTTATCTCAACCCATGAGCCTTTTGTTCTATACACCTTGGCGTTTATTGGTTTTATTACATTGTGATATCTCCTGGAGTCTGTTGAAGTTATGGGGGATCTTATGGTTTGCTGAAGAGCAGCCCAAGCATACGTCTAGTCTGAGAGCTCTGACTGTTTCCCCAGGTGTATTTTTAGAGGTTTGGCTTAGATTTTGGACTAAAAATCTAATTTCTGATTTTTCATACCACCGAGAAAGAGACCTTTATGAAATATGAAGTCTCTTTTGAGCTCTGTGTCTGGTTTGGATGACTTTGTTTTTGTGGCGTTTGATTTGGTGGGTTTTTTTTCTAAAAAAACTGGAAAGGGAAGATCTTGTGGTTTGGATGGAATGTCAGTTCAATGTTTCATATCTGTTTGATTCATCTCAAGAAACAGTTTAGATCTTGCTAATATAGGGATACTTGATGTACTTAAGTAGAAAAGAACTTTGAACATGATTAGAATATACATTTAAAAAAAATTTGTCTGACAAAGAAAAAGGTTGTCTGTTCTCATACAACTATAGGAAAAACATCTATAGGAAGCTAATAAATTACATCTAGACATGTATCAAGACAGTACTTGATATTATAACATGGGAACTACATGCACCATGTATATTTATTATCAAATTTTTAGTTATGCTCCCTTTTTTCGTGTTGCATGAATACAGAGTCTAATATTGGTTTCTGATACAAAACAACAGCTGGTGACATTTGACTAAATTTCAAAGGTTCAAATGGTACTGTTTTCACCTTCTAAAGTCTTCTGCCTGTTTATCTTGTCTAAGTGACTTAAGCTGGTAGTATTAGCTCTGTGTGAAACTAGGAAAAGTGAGTTTAGCATGTAGATGAGTGTACATGCACACAGTTGCTCAGGCTATAAAGAGGGTAGTATGGGACAATTTTGAATAAATTCCTTTTTTTTTTCCAGTGCATTCTTTATCTTCTTACTAAAGAGACTAAAAATTCAAAGCACAATTACCAAAAAAACTTGGATGGTCTCTGCAAGATGAGACAGTTAATGCTGGAGAGGGTACAAATCCCATCATACATTTATGTGAATAATAAATAAAAAGTAATGGCCCATTATCACAAATACACTTTGAGAACAAAGAATGGTTTATTAGGTTTACCTTGTTCTGTCATTACAGCTTATTTTGTGAGCGCCATTCAAGCATGTAACCATTGGCGGCTTTATAAAAAATAATAAAGTTTATTAGGATAATAATGGGCAATGAATAATACTTCAGAAATAGCAAATAGGCTGTAAAAAATGGGATAAGGTCAAAACTGTGTTATCAAAAGCTATTGTGACTTCTTTAAAAGAAAAGAGGACTCTGTGGTCCAGTCTTTTTACCTAACACAGTACTTAACGGGTGAAAAAAATAAAAAGCTAGATAAATTAAACCTAACAAAAAATAAAGAAAATGGCATTTGGATCACTATCCTGTAGGGGTTTGCTGCTAACTTTGTCTGTTTCTCTGTTTGAAGGCTTTTTCTCATATCCCTGAAAGCAGTCTAGAACTTTCTATGCTTTATGGTGGCCAGAGAAAGAACATTTTTGACCCATTGAAAATGTGTGAGCAGCTTTGTTATACTTGTATGCTTTCCTCTTGAATGTTTCACATTCTTTCATTTAATTCCTTGCTCGTTATGAAGCAAGTCCACTGTACTCAATGAACAGCATACTGTAAGACTGGATTTTTTTATTTCATTTTTTTCTGTGGTGAGGTGACTTTGAAGTTAGTGTTGCCTGCATCCGGGGAGAATTCCATGCTTTTGGAAGAACTGTCAAGTCTCACAAAGACTGGATTGTCTCTCAAATTGTTTTCTCCTGGTATGTTGGAACACCTCCATAGAATAAGAAGGAGATCTACACTGGCCAGAGTTAGCAAATGAGTATAATGGGTGCACATCACATTTATCCATCAGCTGCAGCTTGGGCAGACTAAGATATGCTTTATTTTTATCAGTTATGAAAGAGTTTTATCTTTGGCTCAGGTAACACTTTGGGAAATATCTGTGAAAAGTACAGGGAAAGTCATATACTCTCATGAAAGTAGTATTGGCTGCCATAGCAACATTCCAGCCAGATGAGTTACCAAGTAGGGGCCAATGGCCACAGATATGATCAGACTGGTAATTAAAAAGAAAGAGAAGGCAAAGAAAGCAGTTTCTAATGCTAATAGCAAGTTCAAATTCCATTCATTTGAAGTGGCTTTCAAAAATGACGCCAACCTCCAAAATTTTAAAAAGATTCTCTCCTGGTTGAAGGAGAGATGTGTAGGAAATTTTCTCATCACTGGGGCAGGGGGCAGGTAGCAGAAAATATCTTCACTTCTCTCTAAGACTCACCTTGCTGTCCTGTTTTCAATAGCTTATTTTGCCCTATGGTATCATACAACTTGGCAGATTTCACGTGACTAACTGTACTTCATACACTTCCTCCCCTCCCCATCATTGCTAATGAAATGTCATACCTTAGGTGCTTACTGCAAAAGGGTAGATAATGGATTTGTTACACCGGTAGGTTTTGCCATTGTAGTATGGGCTGTGACTCTTCCTGTTGCATACATGGTTCTGTTTTAGAGTGGTCAGTTTATAAAAACTCTGTCTTACATAAATAGGAACAGTCTAATTGAAAGAGTGGCAATAGATGAATAGAAAAATCTTTATATGATAAAAACCATAAAATAGATAATACACACTTTGGAAAAATAGAGGGGAGAGCATGATAATAGCTCCCAACTTGCCTCCAAGCTCCACTGTGAAATAGGAAGACGGCGTAGCAGGCGTCCCTTGCCAATAGCAAGTTCATCAACCTCTCTTGGCTCAGTTCTTCCCACAGTGTTTAGCTATATATCAGTTTTATGCCAGATATGTATGTGTCCTTAGAGTAGGAGCATCACCCTGTTAGCATCATTCCATGCATCACATTGAGAGTTTGAGACCTCTGCTCTGGTTTTTATTGTCTAAGGTAGCAGGAGCAAAGTGAGAATTATATGTCATCTAGGATGTGTTGTGTCCTCAACCTTAACATCCTGCATCCCCTTTAGGATGAAGATGTTCTAACATTTTCCAGAACAGTTCAGCTAGCATAATGGTATTGAGATGTGATGGTTCCTGTTGCATGAGAGACTATGCAAAATATCATTAGCGATGTAGACAATTTCAGGAAAATGGTAGAAGAGGTCAGCAGCAGAACATTTCTTTTTGATTACTTTTTTTCTGCCAAGTACCTCAAGACTGAAAAATAAGTCTGTACTTCAGTTCCCAGCTTATATAGCAGTATCACATCTGCCTACCTTACTGGACTGTTGTATAAAAACATTAGAAATCATGAGGCACTCAGATACTGCTGTGTGATAAATAGGTGTCTGTTTGCAGTTTTTTTGTTGTTATTGTTGGCAAAACTAGAGGCTGAGAACTTTTTAGTTTCCTAAGTACCATTCTGCTGTGCCTTGAGATAGAATAACCAGCAGTAGAGTAAGCTAGCAAGTGAGACAGATTGACATTTTTCTCTGAAGCACCTGAAAGCTTTGGTGGAATGGAGAGCTGACCTCAATAAACACATGAATGCCATAGAAATGATACAATATGTCATCATACTGTGAGCTTTATTCAGATGGGGAAAAAAACCAACAAAACCAAAAAGTTATTTGATACTTTAAAGCCAAACTAACTTAATCCTACAATTTAATCTCATTTTGATGAGTACTTCTAGTGAAAAGACTTCGCTCAAGGAGTACTGGGTTTTCTACTGGTAATGAACAGACTTTCATAAAAATTGTATGGAAATGTACAATGAAAACACAACTAGATTTCAGTCTGTTTCATTAGCAGCCCAGCTCTTGGGAACATTTGACCTAGATCCACCCACTAACAGACAAACTTCATAATGGTTCAAGACAAATTTTCATAATGGATAGTGTTCCTTTTTGCACTAAGGCCTGAAGACCACCTATATCCTTCTTAAATTCCATTTTTCCAGACTTAAACAGCATTTGAGTCAACTTCTGACCTCAAGTTGATTCTTTTATGTAAAGATGAATTTGCTTGATGTGAAGAAAGTTAGTGTTCTGGTTTCTGTTTTGTTGTTGTTGCTGTTGTTTTTTCTTTTTCTTTCCTATTTGATAAAGAAATAGTAAACTTTCCATAGACTATATATAGAATTTCCAATAGATGGACACTGGGAATGAGAAAAACTTGAACAGGTGTTTAGAGATTCATGTGAACAAAGCTTTTTCAGTCAACCCATGTTCCAAGCTGGAGACAAAAAAATCTGTTGTCTGGATCTGAATGAGTAAGGAATGCATGGAAATGAATAGCAAGGCTGTTTATCACCACTGGAGAGATGCCTATGCTTGGTAGAAATTTACTCCCAGGTAGAAAATCAGGTAGGCAGATGCACTCTAACTATCTGCAGTACCACTTTGGGAAGTAAATTTAGATGGTAAACACTTTTGAAATAGCTCATTTAAAATTCTTCCTCTGACTCTCTTGTCTGTGGGAGAAGCACATAGTCTACATGCAGGCTGACTGGCTGGCAGTCAGTGTTAGGTTTGCTAATAAAAATAAATCATAAAGAAAAATGTATGGACAAGTGGCACAAATCATAGACCTGAGGGAGGGCCTCTGTTGTGTGCACTGGCACTAGAGTGCTGCATAATTACGGCAATATATGCAAGTGGGGAGTAATTTCAGTACTGGCATCTTAAAAATGCTTTTAATGAATGCACATGAAAAAAAATTGAGTCCGCAGTTAGTGTTTGTCTGTCTTCATGGCTCAAAGACTAGAGTGTTGACATTCTGGAGGGAAGGGATGCCACCCAGAGGGACCTTGGCAGGCTTGAGAGGTGGGCCCTTGCAAACCTCATGAAGTTCCACAAGGCCAAGTACAAGGACCTGCACATGGGTCGAGGCAATCCCAAGCATAAATACAGGCTGGGCGGAGAATGGATTGAGAGCAGCCCTGAGAAGGGCTTGGGTGTGTTGGTTGACGAGAAGCTCAACATGACCCGGCAGTGTGCACTCACAGCCCAGAAAGCCAGCCGTATCCTGGGCTGCATCAAAAGCAGCATAGCCAGCAGGTCGAGGGAGGGGATTCTGCCCCTCTACTCCACTCTGGTGAGACCCCATCTGGACTACTACATCCAGCTCTGGGGCCTCATACATAAGAAGGACATGGACCTGTTGCAGCGGGTCCAGAGCAGAGCTGCAAAGATATTCAGAGGGCTGGAGCATCTCTCCTGTGAGGAAAGGCTGAGAGAACTGGAGTTGTTCAGCCTGAAGAAGAGAAGGCTGCGGGGAGACCTTAGAGCAGCCTTCCAGTAGCTGAAGGGGGCTACAAAAAAGCTGGAGAGGGACTTTTTACAAGGCCATGTAGTGATAGGAAAAAGGGTAATGGTTTTTAACTGAAAGAGGGTAGATTTAGATTAGGTGTAAGCAAGAAATTCTTTCCTACAAGAGTGGTGAGGCACTGGCACAGGTTGCCCAGAGAAGCTGTGGATGCCCCCTCCCTGGCAGTGCTGAAGGCCAGGCTGGATGGGGCTTTGAGCAACCCGGTCTAGTGGAAGGTGTCCCTGCCCATGGTAGGGGGATTGGAACTAGATGACCTACAAGGTCCCTTCCAACCCAAATCATTCTATGATTCTATGGTTTTATGATTCTGATTTGATGCCAATTTCATGGCAGTGGAACTAAAGAATTTCCTAAAAGAAATGAGCTCCAAAACAGGGCGTTTGAAGTCAGGGCTGGAGGAGGGCTGTGTGATGGGATACATACAATTGAGGTTCTTTCTGTAGATTCTTATTTTTAGGAAAAAGAGGCTACTAGGGTTATTACTTGGGTAATTTCATGAACCACAGAATCCATGCTTTATTTTAGTGGCTGAAATGGGCAACAAACAAGCAAACAAATACCTGTATCCCAAATATTCGTGAGTGCAGGCAGGGAAAGCAATAAAGATTTAAAGAAGGAAAGATGCCTCATTCTAAATGAATAGCTGAAGAGTTGGTGAGATGGAAAGATATGAAGTCTGTCTTAGAAATGTGATGTACAAGATCGAGTTCTAATCCCAAAAGGGGCATCAGAGAGTTCTAACAGTCCAGACAACAGAAAAGACAGCTCATGTACATGTAAGTGAAATTTTATGGAAGAAGAGAACTAAAGATGAAAGTGAGTAAGTTAAAGAAAAAAAAATCTGTTTCAGTGAAACACCATAGGACATTTTTTTCACAGCTGGTGAATGGATTTGCACTGGTTGCAGTTTAATTTACTATTGTCTTCATTTTGTTTTCAGGGGCAAAAAAATACACCAGACCCGAAAAACTGGCCTACCATCCAAGCCATTTAAGGATGGGACTGTGCTTTCTTGCTCACTTTCAAAACAGAATACGTGTTCCTATATTCAAAACTCTCAAGCACATATTAAGATCTACTTTCTCCTGAGCTCCAAGTATTCCTTAAGAAAGGACCTGGAAATACTTGTTTCTTTTCTTAGAACTGTAGAATAACTGAATAATTCAGAATGAAAAGAATCACTGGCAGTCATCTAGCTCTGTTGGAAGCAGATTGATCTAGGTCATACTTCTCAAGGCTTGTCCATTCGTGTTCTGAGCATCTCCAAAGATGGAGATTGTGCATTCTCTGCGGGCAACCTGGTCCAGTATTTGACCACGCTTCTGGTGGAAGTGTTCTTCCTTACATGTAAATAGAATTTCCTGTTTTCCAGCCTGTTTCCTTTGCATCTTTTCCTGTCACTGGGTACTCAGAGAAGAATTTGGCTCTGTCCTTTCTGTATCCTCCTATTCAGTATTTGTTGACAGTTAAGACCTCCCTTTAGCCTTCTCAAAGCTGAACAAACCCAGTTCACTCAGTCTCTCCTCATACTTACTGTATGTCTTAGTCCAGGTTCACGTGGTCTGGGTAGATAAGGTTTGACAAGGACTGTGTGCACTACAGCCCAAGCTACCACATCTGTCCTGAGTTCAACTTTTCCTAAATGTAGCAGAGGCAATTTTTAGAAAAAAAAAGAGGCAAAAGCTAAAGCAGTAAACAGGAATATGAACAGAAGTATATTCCTCAGCCTTTTTCTTTCTGTTATGACATTTTCTTGGCACTGTTTAATTTAATAATATAGACATGCCTGAGGTCTGTTCCCAGAAAAACAACTTAAATGTATGTGCTGTTGTACTGCCAGGATAATCCCTGGCAAGCTTTTGGCCCAGATCAACCTTTATGCTCTCAAATATTTGCCATGACCTAACTGTCCAGAAGCTAGCCTAGGTCAGAGACCATTATCAATAGCTAGTTAAGATGCTATTACCCAGCTTAGAATAGTGTTCATTAACAGGAACATGGGCTGTTCTACACTAGTTGGCCTCAGTGCTAGTGAATGGTCCCACATACAATTAATTTGTTGGCAGGGATGTAACTAGACTTGACTATGCTACAGCAACTCAAGGTCCAGTATCAGAAATTGCTGCTGAAACTGTATTGAAAGAGGGTAGTGAACCGGAGCACATGGGAGTAAGGAGAGAAATTGAATGGGTGAGACCAGAAAAGTATACACTGAAGAGAAACATATAAATATTTCTTCAGGCTTCTTTTAATGTTATTTTTTTTTTCCACCAGAAAATTGTTTAAATTGGGCAGGAGGCAAACAAAGAATAGATGGAAACAGTTGAAAATGTAAAAGATTTCATGTCCCAAGGGATTTATAGTTTTCATCTATAACTTGTCTCCTTTCTGTCATCTTGTTAGCCACTAGGTTACATTGTTTTTGCATTTCAACACAACTTCATGGAAAATCATGTACATGTGAGGCAGAGTAATCTTGACTCTCAAAATGCTCAAGAGAAAAAAACAATCTATTCCTGATTTGCTTGATTTTCTCAGTACATTCTCCTATACTTATATACAGGTTATACTTAGATATTGAGACTGTGTAATGGAGTGTTCCATGACCCAGGCACTGGTTATGGACCCACCTTACACTCCATTTGTAAACAATTCTGGAAAACACTATGAGAAACAAGAAAATATCAGCCATATACCAGTGCTGATTTCATATTCAGATCTGATGGCTGACCCTGCTTTGAGCAGGAGATTGAAGACCTTCTGAGGTCCCTTCCACATGAATGATTCTGTGATTATGGTAAATATTCGTTGCACAAAAGCTCACACAAATAGTGTAACAAAACGAAAAGATGTATCACACTGGGATTGATTTTATGACCTGTCTTCTAGTGCTAAGTGCTCTTAACTTCTACTGATTTTGGCAGCAGCCAAGATATCTCAGCAAGTTGTGGGGTAAACCTCAAAAAGTTCAGTCCAGAAGACACTTAAATCACAAAGTACAGTTCCTCCAATATCAGAATGGGTCTAAAATTGCACTAAGTATAATGAAGAAGCATCAAACTCTCCAGCTAAGGATTTGCCTAAAAGCAGTTCCAGCTGTGGTAAATGGAGAATGTTGTTCAGGCTGATTATGGAAAAGAAGTTACTGATGGGATGGGTATTTAATTCTCCATGAATCACCTAGATGGGGAGACAGTGGGGTAGTAGAGGTGACATAGCTATACAAAATTTTCATGTCATTGGTACGGACTGCTTAGTTACCATGAACAAACCTAAGCTTTTCTGTAGATCTTGAGACAGAGATTGAGGTAACTGAGAACCAAATTAATTTTTTGCTGCTCCCAGCCTTGTCGACAGAACAGATCAAATAATCTACCCAGAAGGAATTTACCTGCAAATATTCAGCCACATTTTAACTCATAGCCATTCACAAGCTGAACCACAGGAATTCCATACAAAACATTAGTATACCTGTCAGAAATAATAATTTTAATTAATAATGTATATTGATTGCAGGAATAAAATAAAGCACAGAGTTCAGTGGCTGGAGGAATGTCATACGAAGTTGTTCTCACAAAGGCTGTAGGTTGCCAGCACTTCACTCAGTGGTGTCGTGGTCTGCTGTCCTTCATCAGGTTGATTATTCTCGTCACTCCTCCTTCTCTTCCCAATTTTTCTCCTACCACTATTTGTGCAGCTGCAAAGTGATCAGAAAACTGATCAGATTAAACTAATTTTCTTTTTTGCTGAGTAATTTTTAGCCTGGCCAGTTCTCTGATTCATTGCTCAGCTGCACAAACAGATACTGGTACAACTGAGTGGGCAGTGCTGAGATAAGGTATGAGCAAGTCATGAGAGGGGGAAAAAGGTGAAGTCATTAAAGCTAAAGCATTGTTGCAGAAAAAAGCTGGTTGAGCAAGCGCCTGAAAAAGTGGTTCCAGGGAAGTTTAAACCAAACTAAAGCTGAGCTTTCATGGTTCTAGCCTTTCCTTGATAGCAAAATAGTGTGATCTACCTTGTGGCATGAGCTTATTCTGGTGGCTTATGTTCCAGTCACGCAAGGGAAGAGGAGGAATGCTGTAGACCAGAGGTTATCAGAATTCCAGTGGAACCACACCTTTTGTCTTCAAAGTGGTTTTACTTGTCATCAGGAGAAGGAGTTGTTATTACCAGCTAATGAAGTACAGGAGATATCATCTATCCTGTCTAAAGAGTTGACGCAGCCCTTGTTCAATGGGGAGAAATTAAAAATTTTCTTCTCTTTAAATCAGAGGTACACGTAACCTTTGATGAGATAGATTCAGATCAGTAAGAGGTATTGCAACTTCTGAACAAACTGTTCATCTCCTCAGCACATTGCTGCAGTTTGTCCTTGGGAGAAATGGGAATGCATAAAAACTGTATGTGCGGTTTTAAAAGCTGGTATCACAGGTGTTAGAAAAGAGTGAAGTATCTTTCAGTAATCACCAATATCCAGTACAGCAGAGATGGCAAGTCTGATTATGCAGGTCAATAAACCAAGGTACATATCTCAGAAAAACTTATGGCATTTAGCTAAGTGCAGATGGGGTCCAGGTGGTCTGGGAAACTTAAAGCCCCATTTCCTTCCAGGAAATGAGACAGAGCTGTCTCATTTGTTATCACTGAGCAGGAAGTTCTGACTGAATTTGAGGCTACAATTCATTTTGCCATTAAGAAACCGTAGAGGTTTGAGGTGGTGGTGTCAGAACCCCATAGGTTCTAATTCTGCAGCAGCCAGCAAAACAGCCCATCTGAGGGAAAAGCAGACAGTTTCTGAAAGATTTGACACACCAGATGCATTACTACAATTGTTAGATTTCAGCAAACTGGTATTTTCCAAAGGAAAAAGATTTCAGCAAACTGATATTCTCCAAAGGAAAACCATTGATTCAGAACATTGCCAGCTACCACTAATTAATGGAATGCTGTCTTCTAAGCTAATATTTTCACCTTTAAAGGGAAGTTGACAAGGAGGTTGACAAACCTGAAAGGGTTCAGAAAAGAGCTATACAAATTAGTCAAGGTCTGAAATATTCTGCTTATCATATGAGATTAAAACTCTTTTGCTATAAATACCTACATAAGGAAGAAAAAGTCTGATAGCAGATGCTTTTTTTGATTTAGCAGACAAAGCAAGTTGTTGGACACTGAAGCGAGATAAATTCAAACTACAAACACAATGGGACTTTTTTTTTTTTAAACAGGGTGAGTAATAAATCACTGGAGCAGCTTCTTTTGAGTTAGAGAGGTTTTTCCATCACTTGGATTCTATAAAGACTGGCTCTGTTCCTGACAGATATTCCTGCACATCCAGTAGTGCATTAGAAATTGCTCCAAGTGAAGAAAGAGCTCCCTCTTTCCATACTCCCTGCCCCCAAATGCAGCACCCCTGCTAGAGTGGGATGCTTGCTATGACGTGGTTTTTTTTGTTGGGTCTGCTCACATCACAGCTGACAGCTCTGGTTTGGGAACTGAATAGAACTGATGCTGCTTCACTGGCACGAGAGACTGGGCTTGCCCCTCTGCAGTGCTGGGCTAGCATGCTGTGTAGCATAAGCTGTACCAAACTAGAAGTTTTTCCAAGTTCATTCACTTTCCAGGATAAAAGTCAAAGGAAGAGAGTGGCTTTGTGCTACTTCTTATCCCAGAGGATATTCACTGTATACTGCAGTCGAGCCTTAAAAGTTGTTAGGAAGGGAGAGTGGGAAGACATGGGAGAAACCAAGAACAGAATCAGTCTTCTTGCATCACAAATGATGTTTTGTTGTATAGAATATTACTAGGTGTTAGGAATGGCCTTATATGTCAGCTTCGATAAGTTTTGCTGATTGATTGTAGATGAGGAGGTGTCCCTTTTGCTAGTGTGTGTTTGCTTCTGTAGTGTGCAATCTCACTAGAAAAAAATAATAGAGAAAAGCAGCATGCACAAAAAGTACATTTGCAACTGTGTATCTAGTTAGGTGAAAAGACTGAATGGCTGAGACGTGAGAGATCAATGGAAGGAGACTAGTACTATTTAAACCTCTATTAATGTTTTGGCAACTTGTGGCCTCTTAATGAAACATCCAGGGAATAAATTAAAAGTGATAGGAGAAAGAGCACAAAGAAGTAGTCCTCTTTGTAGAATAAGATTCATCCAGGACTCTGCTGGCTGAAAATTCCAGGGACATATGGGAATATATTTAATCAGTGAAAGAAAATTGAAAAAAATGAAGAAACGTTGATTCTCAACTAAGTTGAAAAGGGAAAGGGTTGCAAATTAGATCTGGCTTTTCAAATAGATAAGCATGAAAAGCAAACAATTGAACTGTTTTAATCTACTAGCTAGGTAGAAGTCTACCAGTTGAATAGTGTTTTGTGGTTTCAGATTGTCAGATTGAGTTATTTTATACATAATTCTAATAATTCTGTTATTTTCATTTTTTTCCCTCCACTCTTTATTCTCATTTTGACAAAGGTAGGACATTTCTCAGAGGCCTGAATTTCAGGCAGATTTTTTGCTGGTCATTATCTCTTTCACTTTTTTCCTACTATATTTTCAGGAAGGTATATCTAAATTTGTAATGTTGCATTTGGTATTCTGTTTGCTGAAGGCAATCATTCTCATGATGAATTTGTATGTGTGAGATAAAAATATGCACATCAGCTTCATCAAGTATTCCATTAAAATTGGACCACAGAGCTCAATGACACACAGCAAGGCGCGGCAGTGGATTTATGTTGGATTGCACAAATATTTGGATTTAGAGGCATGCTGGCAAGCAATCAATTAATTTTATAAACTGAAAGTCTCTCTGTACCAAAGGAATAGGAAAGGGTCTCTCCTCTCCCCATACTGGGGGAAAAAATTCTATAGTGAACCTTCTAAAGTGGAAAGAGCTTTGTAACTAGCCCAAAGAATGTGAAAGGTGGCCAGGGGACAACAATGCTTGTTTGTAGCAGCTTGTTACATTTCAAAATTTGGTTTCATTCCATGTTAGAATCAACTCAAAACCTTGCAATTTTGTTGAGAAGGAAATAGCACTTTAATAACTTTTTCTTTTTTTTTCTTTTTTTTTTTATTTTTTCTTTTAGAGTGAGGCAGGTCAGTTTTTGTCTTGTTCCCTCTCCACAGACCTTGGATCACAGAAGCTTACAGCTGACAACTTTGTTGAAACAGATTTGTCAGCTTTCCTTTTTCTTAAAATGAGTAACATCTCTACTATTCAGGTGGTTAGTTATTAAGCGTACCTTTCTTACATGGATACTCCAAGGAGACTTCAAGAATTCACTTAAAAGGAGTGGCCTCTCTTCACTTTGTGTTCTTCAGAGATTGTCAACATGAGAAAAAACAACTACTACGTTTACAAAAAGATGTAGAAAGGAAATGAGATACAGTGATGACCCAAGATTTCAAATTGAAAATTTAGATTCTACTTTTAAAAATAATTATCCCTTCCCTTCTGTGTTTACAAGTTGGATGGTCAGCTACAGTTGATAAAAATGTAACTATACTGTGATACGCAAACTGTCCTTATTTGCACTGGCTGAAATTCATTAAACTTCTTCCTCTTCCTTGTGTCCTGGCTGTTTCTGCCTTGTCTCTCTCCTTTCTTCCTCTGAGCTCCAATTTTCTTCTTTCCGCTTGCTGCTCCCTTGCTTCCTCCTCATAGCCCAGCTTTTAGGTTGCCTTTGGCCATCTGTATTTTCTTGCATTCCCAAGTGTGGTGTTCTCCCTGGAAGTACTGTATGCTGTGCTTTGAGTGCTGGCAGCAAGGAAGAATTTGCTCAGATTCTGCTCACTGAAGCACCAGCTCCACACGGCCATCAGGATTTGAGTAAATTTCACTTTGCTGCCAGCACTCGGAGCAAAAAGCTGCATCAAGAGAAGGCAACAAAGGCTGCAATCTCTAAAAGGATTTTCTGAACAAGAATTAGTTCATTTATATGATGTACCTTACATAATATCAAAAGAAACAACATAGTTGCTAGGCTATTAGGTTCATGATTTTTCTTATTCTTCATCAGTATTGCAGAAGGTAGTGCCCTGACTACCTTATGTGATTTCATTGGTATGAAACAATTCAGTTTATAGGATTAGAGCTTTAAAACCTTTTTCTACTCTGGTCCTTCTGTGATGCTAGGTAATTTAATTAATGGCATTGCTTCATTTTTCCTCATGTAAATGAACATACATAATTTTAATGCATTGATAACATTCAAAATATGTTTCAAGGTTCTGCTATACTGGAGAACATGAATGCAGCTGGTATGGATGTGTCAGAAGTGCAATAACCAGCTCTGGTTGCAGCAAAAATCTGTGGTGGCAATATAGGTATCATGATCCTGTTTGGAGACCTGGAAAATATTTGATGGAGGAAATCTACCTTACATAGCTACAGTGCTATCAGTACAAGACTGAATTAATGCAAAGCTGAGCCACCTGAGTTACAAACAAAATGTGATGTTTAGACATCCCTTGGACTCCAATGACAAGCATAACCTCTAATTTTGCCTTCTAAATCAGGAGCCTTTACTGGGATTAGTCATGTCATAGAATCATAGAAAGTTTTGGGTTGGAAGGGACCCCTAGAGGTCATCTAGTCCAACCCCCCTGCAGTAAGCAGGGAGATCTTCAACTAGACCAGGTTGCTCAGAGCCCTGTCAAACCTGACTTTGAATGTTTCCAGGCATGGGGCCTCCGCTACCCCTCTGGGCAACCTGTTCCAGTGTTTCATCACCCTCACGGTAAAAAATTTTTTCCTTTTATCTAGTCTTTATCTATCCTCTCTTAGTTTAAAGTCATCGCTCCTTGTCCTATTGCAACAAGCCCTGCTGAAAATATTTTCCCCATCTTTCCTGTAGGCCCCCTTCAGGTACTGGAAGGCTGCTCTAAGGTCTCCGCGCAGCTTTCTCTTCTCCAGGCTCGACAGCCCCCACTCTCTCAGCCTTTCCTCATAGGAGAGGTGCTCCAGCCCTCAGATCATCTTTGTGGCCCTCCTCTGAACCCAGTCCAACATTTCCATGCCCTTCTTGTGCTGGGGGCACAAGAAGTGGACACATGACTCCAGGTGGGGTCTCACCAGAGCAGAGTTAGGAGGTCAGAATCCCCTCCATTGACCTGCTGGCCACACTTCTCTTGATGCAGCCCATAGAATCATAGAATCATAGAATCATAGAAAGTTTTGGGTTGGAAGAGACCCCTAGAGGTCATCTAGTCCAACCCCCCTGCAGCGAGCAGGGACACC
>Ga0065711_1042045_pt1 | contig 15698 bp, 9 predicted proteins | sample Hoacrofraction12_FD_59098 | JGI IMG/M metagenome (GOLD analysis project Ga0065711, IMG submission 59098) | Hoatzin crop microbial communities from Cojedes, Venezuela - Epithelial fraction 12 v2 (version 2) | ecosystem: Host-associated > Birds > Digestive system > Esophagus > Crop | place... | reverse complement strand
CTCCCTGGGCAGCCTGTTCCAGTGCTCCGTCACCCTCAGAGGGAAGAAGTTCTTCCTCATGTTCAGACGGAACTTCCTGTGCCTCAGTTTGTGCCCATTGCCCCTTGTCCTGTCACTGGGCACCACTGAATATTTTAGCACAGATATTCCCCAGGTATGTTTGCCTTTCACCCACCTATGCTCTGAGGAATTTTACGCAGGTTGTCCTGTAAGTGAGAGTTCAGGGAATGATGGTGCAGCCTTTTAAGCAGTGCATGCTGCTAAGAGTATGGTGGAGGGAAGGCGAGCGAGCATGCATGCTCTATGCCTTCCATAAGAGTGACTGACAACAGCAGGCTACCCCACATCCCTGCTAACAGCACAGAGCACTACTACCACAACCTTCCTCCAAAAAGTCCAGGTGGTTTCTGGAATCTGCTCAGAAAGCACAGATAGGAAGAGGGTTGGTGTGCACAGGATCCAGTGCTGTTGTGGTTCTAAGCAGTAAGAAAAGGCCCCTGCTTCTAATTAAGAGTGGAGACAAAGCTAGCATTTGGGAAATGATGGCTTGATGAGCCAGGCTAGTTGCTGGACTCTGAATATATTGCAGAAATGAGATGAGGATAGTAACTGCAAGGCGTATTGCCAGATCAGCTGGCTAAGATCATAGCTACAATGAGGATTAGGACAAGCAATTTACTTGGCTCTGCCCAGCTTGGGTTTTTGATGGATTCCTCATAGAACACAAGAATTGGAAGAGGGGTGTCAGGGGCAGGATGGGGGTCTTACAATTAGTGACTGATCTCCTGTCTGTAATTAACATGAATAGTATGCTTGAGGCTAGAGTTAGCTTTTTGGATAGGAAGATACCAACAGCTTACATATATTCTGGACAGCCTGAAAAGACAGGATCTGAGCTTGCCCTAATTGAGGCTAATGCCTTCTGTTCAGTTTCCTGAAGGGAGAGCTACTGTCAACCACTCTGGTTTTTAGGAACCTGTTGAATTCTATTTTTTAAGATTTACAACCAGACGGGATTACTCTACGGTATTTTCTCTGTAGAGGTGATATTCTGCAGCCTGTAATGTATGAGGTCAGACATGCATGAACAGAAACATCCATCTTCCAAAGATGAGTCTTGGGTGTCTAGAAAGACTGAAATCCTCAGTATTAACAACAATTTGTCTCATTTAAGCGAAGCGGTTTAGTTACAACAAGCTTAATTTGAATATAACAACTGGCATCTTTCCTTATTGGTCCCCTTTCTCTCTTTGTTACAAAGTCTGTCTATCTGTGATGTTTACATAAAAGTAAGTGAAGCAGCATTGAAACTCAGTGTGTCTGGTAAGCTTTGACAGGGTAACACTATGTTCTCATATTAAACATCACCTGTTTTCCAAAGGTCTCAGTGCATTTCTGATTTAACAGAAAATAGATTAAGGATTTATGAGAATAATTAATTCTGTTGGTTTGTAACTGTGCAGTAAGGGAGAGTTGACTGTAGAACAAAGCCTAGGGAGAAGACATAAATCAAAAAGGGTGTCCATAACACAGGTTCCTCAAAGACCAGTCAGGTAAATCAACAGACTAGAGAGAGCAGATAATCCCACAAGGTATGCAAGTAACATCCATCTGAAATCAAAGCCTTCAGTTATGGCAGAATTGTTCTGCTAAAACAGACAGTATTTTGGATCACACAGCCAAAACACTTAAATCTGCTTACATGCATTTAACATTTTCAGTAATAACATCAACAAGTTGCACATATTTAGATAGTGCTCTTCTTAGTAGAGCAACTTCTTCTTCCTCTTCAGCTTTGAAAGTATACTCATAAATTAACATTATTCTGTAGTAAAAATAGCTCAGATTCTCTCACGAGTTAATAGTTCTAACAACAAATAACATATTTGTAAAGTCTTTGGGTGTCAGCATTATTTAGAGTTACAGAGATGAGAATCTGGATTTGGATTTCAAAAATCTCTAGCATCATAATATATGAAACCCATGCCTGGAGATAGAAAAGTTACTTAAAAGGCTGGGGAGGGAGATGAAATGTGGGAGTAGGAAAGACAGGGGTTTTTAACAAAAATCAAGTTACAGGGATCAAAAGGGCAAAACCTATCTAGGCCAGAAATCTAAAACCAACTGCCCATGGACCAAATGTGGTAGTTCAGCAGGTGTAGAGCTGGCCTGTGCCATGTACAGGTATACAGAGGTTCGATGATTTTCCCAAGATCAGGTAAAAGAGGAAGACTAGGGACAGAATCCAATCTCCAGGGTCCTGATGCAGAAACAAAATCACTTCTCCTTTTTCTTAAAGGCTGTGTCAGCCTTCTTAGAAGGACCATTTCATATTGGCACATGCAGCAGGGGTAAACTTGTGAACTTGTGCTCACCACAGAAGGTGTTCATTGGAGGGATTTAAACCCCACAAGTGGTTTCAAGTGATCTTTAATAAAACTTCAGTGTGTCTTTCAGTCTGGAGGACAGTGGGAGGAAACTAGTTGTGTGAAGCTCCTAGGAGATGTCAACACGTGTCAGTGGGGGTTTTACTTGAAAGTGGAAATTTTATCAGGAAATTCTGTAAATCTTTAAACGTCACAAGACTGGGAGGTTCGAAATACCTCACCCTTTGAAGTCTCAGCTGCAGTGGGATAATTCAGTGCACAGCTGCTCTTCTGACTGGCTGCGACACCTGGTGGTATCTATTGAGGTAGCGGTTTTTTTCTTCCTAAAGTTAGCTAAATAAAATGAGGAATTTCTTTCTCCTCGTATGGAAGTGTAGGATTAATTTTGTTTGTTTTCATTTCAGCTTTTCCTTTTTGCTCGTCTTACTATCTGTAATCAAAGTTTCCAAGGGCAGCCAAGCCTTCTTCTCACTCTCTGGCTGCTTAGTTACCTAAACAACAACAGAGTTCATGGCAGTTTAGTTCCTCCTGACAGTCTTAGGTGTGTCAACACCACTTAGGACAAGCCAGTGGCACATTTCAGAGAGAACGGGCTGGTCTGTTCAGTACCATATGGTAACACTGCAAGCCAAGAGACCTCGCGGCTTTTCTTCATTTTGCAATTGATCTGGATCTGTGACCTTACTTCACAGGTTGCATCACTTCTGAATTTCTACTAGCTTTTCCTCCCCGCATCTGACATGGAGATAGGGCAGACTGCTTCTACCCATGCACAGAGTCTGGTCCCAGCGACCCTCCACTTTAAGCTCAAGGCCACGAAAACGGATGCTGGCCCTTTCCTTTTAAAGCTCTCCATTTGTGCCCTCCTCAGATGCAGCAAGATCCAGCTGGTGCAGGCAGGCACCAAGGATGCACCTGCTTGAGCAAAAGCAGCATAGAGATGATTTGTGACAGGACCTCTGCTGTCAAGGTGCTAGAGTTTCAGGTGACTTCTATTAAAAAACAAGTGCAGTGACCAAAGATTATCTGACCTTGAAGACTTCAGGTCAAGAAGTACCAAGAATAAACTGCCCTGCCTCTGGTGTAGCAGACAACTACTAATTTCCAGTGTTTGCCCCTCCCTTTAGGCTGGTAGGTTGACTTGGGCATATGAGCAGATTAATATGGGAGAGTAGGAACAACAAATGTGAAGTTATTGGAACTGACTCTTGACTCCTACAGCCTTTCTCACAGTACTACTGGGCATTTTTTTCTTCCTGTTTTACTAAATCTGGCATTTACAGGATGACATTCATGTAAAAACATACAAATGCTTTAGGGCTTAGAAGTAACCAAAGCCACAAGGTGGCACAGTCATCTGCTGTGAAGCATTGCTCACCAAACTTCATTTCCCAAAGGAAACACGGCTCCAATGCTGCCGTTTTCAACAGGGAATTGTCCTGTCTTTCTCCTCCCCTTGCACTACGTTTCATAGAGTAAACACTGGTGGTGGGTGTAGCTTTTCTCAGAGTGAGATTTTTGTTATAGAATAAAGCCCTACCATGGAAATAATTACAAGGCAATACACATTTTGCTACTATTGCTAATTTTCCTCAGCACTAGAAAATCTGTAACAGTAAAACCCCCTTTTTTGCTGGTGGAAGCAGCATCTCTTCTAGGCAGTTTCATCTGTGTAGCTATAGCAGCAATTTGTTTGGTGCCTCACTTCAGCTTTAATATGCAACCAATGCAAACCGATGCAGGTTTTTAGAACTAAGTTAATAAATCTATCTCTGGCCTTTTGTTCTTTGGAGGGAAACATGGAAGGTATGGAAATCCAGAGATGAGAACCAGTGAAAGGTAAATGGCCAGAGGGATTAAAGGATCTTTTAGAAAAAAGAGGCTCTCCTTATATCCCCTTTTGCAGACACCTGCGTGAGGCATAGGAATGATTTCACATCACCAGGAAGAAGCAATGCAGTAAAGAGAATCGTCAGCATTTGTCTGTCTTTCCCTCTGTTCTGCTCACCAATCATAGGGCAAGTGCAGACACTTCAAGGTACTTTTGATTGCAGACTGTGTGCTCTTTGACAGCAGGTGCAAATAATTTGTCTCATGTAGACTGTTCTGTTTTGCTTGTCTCTAACAGGAAACATGCCAGTGCCTGACCTGCTCACAGACAGCCTGGTCCTTTGGCCTGGAGCAGCCATGTTTGGCTGTTCACTTTTAACAGAAAGACACCCAGCAATGATGTGTCTCTTGACTAGCTTGGTGTTTAAACAGTTCTGACGACTGGTGGTCGTGGTGGTGAAAACGGTTATCTATCTGTCTATGCATATATATATAGATAGATACACATTTGTTTCCCTGTCCCTCGCTTCTGTACTGTCCATTTTTTGAGGTTATATGTATATGATATAACATATATCTCTCTAGATACATATTTATAATTTCTGCATATGCTTAGATATGAGTGCTTGGGAATCCTGGGGAATTAACTAGCTCTCCTTGACTCTGTCCAATTGAAACCAACTCTTGCATACACCCCAAGCCAAGTCAGATTCCCAGGAAGAAAATGTACATTTATTCCCCTGTCCATCACTTCTGTACTGTCCCTTTTTTGAGCTTTGGTCCATGCCACAGGCTTAAATGGCTATGCTGAACCACTTGTCCTTTGTGAAGGCTTTATGCATGGGGCAGATCAGGCCTGAGGAACATATAAGTATGATTCTGTGGAGACCCAAGGCTGCTGCAGGACCTGGCAGAGCTGGACTTGGGGCTGGGTGCTTGCAAATAGTCTGTCCAAGCAAAGTCTGCTCTAGACTGTGCTATTTATCATGCAGTTGCATGAGCCCAGTGTTTATTTCAATAAGAATGAGATCAAATTTCTGGAGCTGCTTTGCTTCTCCTGTCCAGAGGGCAGGGATTTGCTTTGAGTCACCTTTCTGTTTTCCCGTTAATGAAATAACTGGAAACTTCTTCCTCTTTGCGTGGGAAATCAGAAGTTTGAAATGTCTGTGAACTCATACCCTGTACATGATGCATATGGGGATACAGCATCCAACTCATTACTTAAATGAGAATATACAAGTACTTAGATCCCAGTGTCTACTTCTGGTCCCTATTGTTCTTTCATTCTATACATCGTGTGGGCTTTCACCATCAAACCTCACCAAAGATCTAGAAAGCAACAGCAGTGTGTCAGCATGGGCAAATTCCAATGGCAAAAATCTCACTCCATACTACAAGCTGAGGTGCCTGAGCATCTTCATCTGGACTGCTGTGAGGGGAAATGCTACCCTTCCCCTCCTGTTGGACCATGACTAGCAAGAGGAGGCAGGACTGCCCAGCCAGAATGGACTTTTTCAGTGGCGTCTTGAGTTTATGATGAAAAATTAATGAAAGGGCATCTCTACTGCATTATTTCTTTCCCAATCCCTGTGCATCTTCTTCTGTGCTCCCTCCCCCCTCCCCAAGTCTGAGACAGAGTACTTACATTCTTGATACAAACATGTCACCTGCTGTTTGTCAGAAGGGAGACATTGTATAGTCCATAAGGCCAGTGCATAAATTAACCAAACTAGAAGCATATTTGCATTGCAAAACCAACTACAGGATCTGGATACCACAGGTTAGTGTCTGCTCTCCACCACCATGCAAGAATCAGCCTCTTGCAACAGTATGCTCTTGACTTGCAAATCAGCAAATGCCATGGAGCAGCAAGGCCAGAGCCTGGACAACTTTACAGACAACACCATGCCATCCAGAGCCAAGGCACAGAACTAGCACTGTCTCAAAAAGCTGCAACATAAGCAAACACTATTCCTGCGGAAGGTTTCTAACACAGGGCACGAAGGGATTAGCAGGGACAGCACAAACTGGTGTTTAAGCGGATTGCAAGGCAACACTGAAGGGCTGCTACGTAAGAGCAGTGATAGCAGAAGAGGTCTTCTAGAAGGAAGCAATGCCTCTGTAAAAGGAAAAAATCTGAATGGAGAGACTTCATAACATGCTTTAGCTTTTGGTCAATGCTGAAGCAGTCAGGCAGTTGGATTACATGATCACTGTATGTTCCATCCAACTGAACTATTCTTTTCTATTCATGAAAAGCAGGATGAATATTTGATTTTTACCCCATGGATGCTGCTGATCAAACTGCTACTGAGCAAACACAGCATCCCTGTTCAGCATGGGGAAAGGATGCCCAAGAAGTTTGTGGGGAAGCAAAAGTCTCTTTCAATGCCCAAGAACCTCTGCCCAGGCGGAAACTGTCTCAGGGTTTGTGGGCTTATCTGAATCAGGCAAGGAGACCCCTTCCCTCATTCCCAGGCTGCAGCCAACCCTGCAGCCCTCTCCTGTTCCCCAGCCACCTCTCCTAACAGGCAGTGGCCTTGGTGTGGGGGGGCCAGGATGGTGAGGGAGGCAGGGAGCATCAAGTGGCTCCCTGTGGTGCTCCCCCAGTGCAGTGGGAAGCCAGGCATGCTTCGGGGCTCCCACCTTGTCACTCCAGCCCCACCACTGCACTGGGCCAGGGAGGGACAAATGACTGCTGATGGCCTGGATCCAGATCCCAAAATGACTGCTGATGGCCTGGATCCAGATCCCATGGGAAACTTGTTCAGCGATGCTGCAGGGCCAGCAGCCGGAGGCCTGGCTGGGTCACTGCCATGTGAGGGCCAGGTGAGGTGCCCCGGGACTTTCTAGCTGGTACCTGGGCCCGGACAACTTTGGGGACGCTACTGGGGTGACCTTCTGTGGCATAGAGGCCAAACTGCAACCTTCCTTGGTGTGGTGTGTGCACCCCCCACTTCAGCATTGCCTCCTGGATTATCTGGCTGTAACTGCGAATGGGTCCCTCCAGTCCTAAAGTAGTCTGCGGGCCAGCCACAGCTCCCTGGAAGGGCTGGGAGACAGCAGATGCTCTGCAGAGACAGGGAGGGAGGGAGGGAGGGAGAGAAGAAGGGGCTAAAGGACAGAAGGAGGGATGGGCTACAGTTAGCAGATGTCCAGAGCTGAAAAGTAGGTCACCTGTTTCTGCCTGGGGCGGGTGGGGGGTGTTACTTGAAAATCTACGCTACATCAGTGCTCAAACAAAGCCAAGTAAATACTGCAAGGAATAAAACTGAGCCTTGGAAGACTGACAGAAATCCTCCAAGTATACACCATAAGATAGTAAGATTGTCTAATTAAAAAAAAAAAAAAGTATTTTCACCTGTATATACATATATACAGTCACAAAAGAGGAGAGGCTAATGAAAAAAAAGACAGTGAAATTAAAAAAAAACCTTCAAAACGTACAAACTCTTGAAAAGCAAAAATTCTCTTATTACCTGTGTACAAGGCTTGGACAGATACAAACTTAATTCCAGGTTTTTCTCAGCAGCCTTAGGCACATTATTTAGGTCTAGATAGTCAAGGCCAAATACTAACTCCTGTTGTTGCCTTTGTGAGTCCTTGGAAGACAGACACTTGCAAATACTTATGAGGTTACGGTCTTTGGTGTGCCTGTGCCTCTCAATATAAACAGGTTTAAATAGCATCACCCAAGCAGGTCATGAAGTCTCTGCAAGGCATTCCCTATCTCAGATGCTGGAACTATGTGAACAGTTCATTGCAATCATGTACACTTTTGACTGGCACTCCTCATGTTTGCATACACGTACCATGCTACAGGGGCAGCAGGTTAGGAGAGACCAGAAGAGAGGAGATGAGATATAGAAAGCTGGGTGGATTTCTCTGGCCAGGTCAAGGTAGAGTCATTCATTAAGTATTTATAGTCTCTAATTTATTCAGAAAAAATTAATTTGAGAACAAATTCTGATTGACATAAAAGCAGGTTCCAGCATATACTAACTGCTCCTGACACCACATTATCACCAAAAGATGAGAGGTATTTGACTCACTGCAACACAAAAGATCTTTCAGGTGGAAAAAAATGGACTCTTAATACTTTGTGCAATTTCTTCAAAAATCAGAATAATACCAAAAGATGGGCTAGCTCATCATAGCAGTCCTTTCAGGCCTTCAAACAGGGAAACATCTTTTCTTTCCTCTGTTGCTTCCTACCCAGTTGAACAATGGGGTAAAACCAGAGTTTGGCTCTGTATTTCAAGGTTGCACCGTTTAAATGCTGCATAAGTTTCCATCTTGACCAATTTGGAGGATGACACGCCCTTTTCTGTGGTGGAACTGAAGGGGAAAAAAGATAAGGGAGAAGAAGACTTAAAGCACAAATAAATTGCAACTGCTGCTTATGACATGCACCTGATTAGATAACTATTCCCTGTATTCACAAGTTTGCCTGGGTGATCAGTCTGTTTCTATCATCTCTTTCAGTCCTGTCCTACAGTTTCACAGAAATGTGAACTCAGGAGTTACTAGGCAGCTATATCTTGGCTGGCTGGTAAATGACACATGATATATGCACTTTGCGCGTTTGGAAAGCACCTTAATTTTCCTAGAAGTACCATGAAGGTAATTTCTCCAACTTGTTTTTCCTCTGTGCTAGTTCAATCACCTAAGCATTGACAGATAACATTGGTTTAGAACTATCCTTAGCCCAGAGTGGTCATGTGGTTATGCTGGTAATTAGCACTGCTGCTGAACTCAGTGTTACTTCTTTTTTAATAGGTAACTACATAACAAAACCAGTACCCACCACACATCTAAAGAAGCAAAAGAAATAGGAACGCTCTCTCTCCCTGAACCTGTATTCAATTATTTGTTTAGCAGCTTTCTTTCCTTTTTTCGCCTCTGTGATATTAGCATCTATGCCCAGAGCATTTAACTACTTGAAATGGGATTAAGCCACTCCAGTCTAAAATTGCAATCCTGCAATCTTCCTGCTCAGCTGCTCTGTAAGCTTTAAGGTATCAAAAATCCCTGGGAGGGCTCTAAGAGGGCCACTATGCTCGCATCCAAATCATGATGCAGAAACTCTGTATTGCTTGGCCTGAGTCCCCAGTTTGGTCAGCATCCCAAGTCCTAGCTATGCTTCCAGGATACTGGCCTCTTCACAATTCACAGTCCTTAGCTATGCTTTCTTTTGAAGCGCAGCCAGAGGGAAAAGAAATAGAGATGGGCGCTCCTCGTATACAACACTCTAGGACTTAGCCCACGTAATGAGGCTGCAGGATACCAAGCTCCCATTCCCTTCTACGTCCATGGGAATTTTGACCTGCACCTCTCGAGTGTGCCTATAACCACCAGATTACAAGCTCTCCTGGGGTGGGAATGTGCTGCTGATCTTCTGGTCAGGCCAGTAGGACTAGAGAAAGACAAATACAGTTGTACTCCAGTCATCAAAGGCAACTTCTCTGTATCTGCTCTGAGATACAAGTGTATCTTGTACTGCAAGTGTATTTTGTCCAGTGAGTGTTTAATGTGTATTTAATTAAGTTTTGCTCATCCTTATCCCTAGATTTGGGGTTTAGCTTCAAATGTTTTTTTGCAAACTATACTTCATTATTTCTTCTGCTTACAGTACAACCTGTTTTATTATTACAGTATAATTTGGTTCTGATGTTAATAATTGATGTAACCAGGTCTTCCTCTGTTTCCCACGATTTCTAATGAACAGTGTTATGTTTGCATGGGAGATACAGTGTAAACATCCAACCCTTTTATCTGGACAAAAAAAACACAGGTCATTGCGCAAGGGAAACCACACTGACATATAGATGGGGTCAGTGGTAGCACCACAGGGAGCAATGTTCAGGATCATCAGGCTTCAACTTTTGCACCCATTTTACCATGTAATAAGGTACAAGGAGTCTCCAACAAACGAAGTCAACTTGCCTTGTGCTGCACAAACAGCTTTTGACAATGCTCTGCCCAGTACATCACTGTTGCTTCTGCTCTTTTAGAAAACGGATGGGAACAAATCATCAGAGGTAGTCAGCTAAACAACCGTGTTTCCTAGTTGTGCAATACACACAAAAATGACCACACATACATATACAAATGTGCACATAACAGCATGGAAACACAAAGATACCTCAGAGAGCTCAAACCATTGACCACACATACATACACAAATGTGCACATAACAGCATGGAAACACAAAGATACCTCAGCGAGCTCAAACCATTTAAAAGGACCATGTACTACACATGAGGCAATTGGACAGTCAGACCTGACAGAAGATGCCTCATAGCTCTTTACGACAGTCAAATTCACTGTTCCTACCACATTGTGCAGCCCTTAAACTTGACAGATAAAGGACATCATGGTCTCCAGTCCTCTGAGGATCTTCTACAGGTGGGTAAAACATACTGATACTTGCCTTTATCAATGGCAATGTAATTGCTGTCCATCTGAGTGCAGTTAGAGAAGTGGGGGAAACACAAGTTTAAAAGGCCCTTTAGCTCCAGATACAGAGGTTTCTTACCTCTGTGGAGATGACAGTCTTGCTGTAGTGCTCAGGAGTTTTTCCTGTATTCTTCACAGCTAAAAAACTTTTTATTTGCTTCCTCTCAAGGCAGACTTTCCTCTCCTACAGGGCTCACTAGAAGACTTTCATGCTAAAACAGGGATATGTTTCTCCTGATACAGTGGTGAATCTGTTTACTCTTTCCTGCCAAAGTAAACACCTTGATCACTTCAATGCTTTTTTATGAAAGAAGTCCAGAACCTTCTACTTCCCCATATACTGCTCACCTGTGAGAAAGCTCAATTTCCCCACTACCATGCGCAATAAAGTCCTCTTGATAACTTCACAGCACTTGGAGCCTTAATCAGAATCTGCCTCAAACTCACTTCTCCTGTCAATAAATCTCAGCTGCCAACTTCACTGGTCATTGAGCGATTTCCAACTTTTCCATTTGCAAAACCTCCCAGAGAGAGGGCATACATTCCTACTAACTTCATGCAAGCAACAACCTTGTCCAGTCACATCCCAGACCCAAGGAACCTATAATTCCTGTAGGTTATTTCCTTTTTAGCTTCCCTCCACAGACCTTACTGATCTCTTTCTAAGTAGGCCTCACTGCCTCAGGAATCTCCTTACTGCTGCTCCCTTACTTACTCCCCAAAACTGCCATTTCCTACCCTCAGACCAACACCTCCTCCAGCAGCAGCACAGAGCTTATGCTAGTGAGCCCAGCTGACCTTATTAGGGATTTGATCAGTGCTTTTCCCATACCACTGGCACACCTTTCCAGCCTCCAATGCCCTCTGAGAAAATGTGAGAACCACCTTGCCAAGAGGGATGGGGTTGGTTAGCCAGGACAGCTGTCCTGTGGGGCCGCCCCACTCCTCTGGCCATCCAGCAGGCTCACACAGCCCACCAGTCTGCATGCTGTACCCATACTGTGTGCCTCACTGGCAGATCACCAAAGCTAACAAGTTCTGTTTGATTTTTCTCCCAGGTGACATGCCATGATTGCTAGTGCTAGGCAGACGGGAGAAAATATGTGAGGAGAGAGGGGAACAACCAATACTGATACAAGCCCTCCCGTGATGATGGAAAGGGGATGGCTAAAGCACTGCAGGCTGAAGTGAAAATCAAATGGGTTGGTGCCAAAGCTTCTCTCCATGCTTATGCTCTTTCCAGCAGGGCCACAGGGATTGTATGGATGTCCTATCCTAGTCCTCAGCAGCTTTGCCTTAGAAATGCTAATAGATTCAGTGCTGGGAATGAGATTAGAAAACCGAATTGGATTAACTTGTCGGTTTAGTGCAGCCAAATATCCACGTTCACCCGGAGGAGCATAACCAAGAAGTCATTGTTCAGAAATACTCCTTCCCTCTTCTTAAAGCTACTTAGTTTTCACAATTTTAATAAGATGTTGGGCTAAACATGAAAATACTTTAAAGGGCTTTATTCTCTCCTGAACTATGAGTGAGATAAAGAATTTTGTAAGGGCTATGGTTAAATCAGAGGTGTTTGTGTCTCAGCTGACTTTACTCTACAAATACTCATCTAGTGTTAACAGAGCCGAGGACTCTTTGGTGCAAGGCACCCAATTGTCCCACTCTTTCTGGGACTGTTTCCTAAGTGTACCTCGTCAGTGCTCAGAAGAATTAACTACAATCAGATTAAAACCAGTTTAGACCATGGCTTCATTTTATGCCTGAGGTAATCAAATGGCCAGATGTCACCAGTGGGGAGGTTCAGCTCCAGACCTGTATGCAAGGATGCTCCCACTGCCTTGCAGACACTGGTGCTTCCCTGCTTCTGTGGGGAAACCTAAGTCTGCAAGTTGGGCAAACTGGAAACAAATAACTCTTCATAGGGTCCCTCAGCTGGGTTCCCCCTCTGCCCTGGAGGGGCAAAGGGAAGACAACACATTGGTAGGGACAGGAACATGGTTGTCCTGGCAGAGCTGAAGCAGAATCACACCCCACACGCTCATGGTCTGACATTATGGCCATGCAGCAGCAGCTAGTGTTGAAATGCTGCTGAAAGGGTACAGTCCTGCCTCCCCTCTTCTGGTGTCACACTTAGTAGTTGCAGAGCCACACAATGAGCTACCTTGCCAGGCTCTGCTACTGCTTGGGAAGACAAGATTGTTCTCCAAGGTGTGGCAGAGCTGCCGAGTCATAACAGTCCCTTAGCAAATGCTCCCCCTAGCACCTGTGTGGTAGAGTCCACCAGCCCTCAACAGCTTCAGGAAATGGTAGTAGCTATGGCTGAGGGGTTAATGGTGCACAGTGAGGAAACATGCTCAGCATTGACTGATGCGGTGATGGTGACTGAGCAGGCTGATTATTTTTTTTATTTGCATACCATTTTATGTTGAGGAAGATTCTGAGTCAAGTGATTAGAGGAATCCATCAGAAGTGGCTACTTCTGGAAGTGCCCCAGACAGCAGCCATCACAAAGTTAAGATACTGACATTTGCACTATTGGCAACAACCCATTTAGTGAAACACTATCAAGCTTCAGGTCACAGATCATGCCTATAAGTTCTCAGAGTCTCCCTAACAGCAATTAAATACTACAGCTACACAAAGCAGGCTAGGGTTTTTTCCTAATTTGCTGGTAATCACAGGTATAGGACTGCTGTGGAAGTCTCCAGATTTGCACACAAGTCCCAGGGATAAAGGAATGGGATTTCACTATTTTGCCTCTGGTTCAGCTCACCGTGCGACACCGGGAAAGCCACGCAACCTCCTCATTTCCCCTAATGGTTCAGTAGAGCTTTGAGATCCTCTTTGTAGACATAAAGTGTTTCTACCTTGATGTAGTAGCACCCTAGCGTTACCAGCTTATACAGTAATGGTAGTATCACCTGGACAGCTACAGTTTAAAAAAAAAATTACACAAAATCAAGATTTAGAAATATATTGACAGGAACTCTGTAAGACAAAACCAGTGCCTGTGATGTCCTGAACCTTTCCAGAACTGAGATGGCAGTGATAAAGCCCTTGAAAATCAGATGTGCACCAGTGCAAACATCATCCTGCCCCTTCTGAGTTGAGATCCAGCCCTTACATTTAGAGCACATTTGCTTAGGATGTAGGCTGTGTCAACAGCGGCACAGATTAACACTACTTTGTTGTGAAGACAAGTTTTATGCTTATGGAAACTATACTAGGTAGTTAACTATTTTACTGTAGCTGCTGTTCAACACTCAAACTATTAAACCCCTCTCCAGATACTGCCTCTGGTGCTTGATAAAGGTTATAATCTCATCATCCTTTTAACAACCTAGTTGTTTGTCCTGAGAATGCCATTTGACATTGTACTCTCATTTACCCATTATTTAAACGCATAGACCATTCTTTCCTATTATCTCCCTGCTCACAGTTTCCAGTGCAACGTCCTTCCTACAGACCATCATTGAAAACTAACAATACAAGCAGACCTGTCTATACACACTTTACATTGTGAAATCTCCATTTGTTGTAGTCAGTGCAGGCACTCACTGCTAGAACATGGAAGTGGCATGACAAACAAAAAATATAGACGGTGAAAGAAAAGAAAAAGGAGACAGCTAAAATAAATGTGCAACAAAAACAGTCTAGAAAGCTTTCTGGACTGAGCACCAGCTGAAATAATGAAAAAAGAAACAGCATCCCATTTCATGTAGATTGTTTTGAGGATCAACATTTTTTTGTACATTTTACTAAATAAATCTGCTTGCATGAAAAAGAAAATAAAAACATGCTCTACACTCAGAGACTTAACTGCACAACTCTGTAGATCAGCAAACACATTTCATGCTGCTGTTTTTTTACCGTGTGTTTGCAACACATTAAGATCACATGCATCCATAATGCTGCAGATGCAGCTATACTAACTTATTCAGGCAGACTAACATGATCATGTGTCTGAGCTGGAAGCCAACAAGCTCCTCCTAATAGAAGCAACCCACTAGGCCCACAGCTTCGGGAGGTCTTCTGTTCACAGAAGTTTGGTGAAATACAGATGTGCCATCATAAACTGAAGTGCTACGTGAGCAAGAAAGGCTCTTACTAGGGCAAAGCGTGCTGTGACTCAATCTTTCGGAGAACTAGTAACGTCTACAGAAAGCACAGGAGGCAAAGCTTGGTGAACTGGTAGGAAAGACGTAGGAACAAAAAGAAAGCTGACACTGCATCCAGCGTTTTGTGCAATGGGCATTACGAAACCAAACACCTGAGCAGCTGGCAAGAGTTTCTGCTGCATGAGTGCCTGGACAAAGCACAAAGGCCAGAACATGTTAGCCTTTTTGTAGCTATTATAAATCTGATGGCTACCTTTTCTTTGGATGCAAGCATCTTAACCTGTATTTCTGTATTTAAAGTGATAAAAAACAGAGGAACCCCAAGCAGCCTATATCCTACTTTAAAGTTCATGAACACAATACCAGTGTGAAGTGGAAGATGTGGACTTCCTCTGATCTGCAGGCAAAATTCAGTCCTTACTCTGAAAAGAAGGGTATACACAGAAAGATAAGCATACGGTTTTACCTATTACATTTTTGCTCTGTCCACAAAACAACTTGAAGGTGTTTTATGCAGAGACAGTCTCCCATTAAGACCCTACTCTTGTAACCCAAGATTTGAGCCGATTTCTAGCCTGACTCACTGTTTGTCTCCTGAAAGACATGCTGCCTTCTGCAGCAGTGCCCTCAGTGTTTGTTTCTTTGTAATATAAATAATTTTGTTTTAATGGGAGCAGATCTGCTGAGCTAGTCATTGACTTGCAGCAAGATGTAAGTACAGCTGTACTAAGCTTAATTTTGTATGTCAGATTGTAACCAAGGTGATGGAACTAGTTAATCATAAAGCACGAACAATGCTGCTATGTCCCTTGTACAGCCCTGCCCATCTGGACATTAGGTCTGGGAACAGAGGGTTTAGTCCCTAAGTAATCATTAATGTTAAACACTAATGGTGAAGAGG
>Ga0065711_1042044_pt1 | contig 15698 bp, 7 predicted proteins | sample Hoacrofraction12_FD_59098 | JGI IMG/M metagenome (GOLD analysis project Ga0065711, IMG submission 59098) | Hoatzin crop microbial communities from Cojedes, Venezuela - Epithelial fraction 12 v2 (version 2) | ecosystem: Host-associated > Birds > Digestive system > Esophagus > Crop | place... | reverse complement strand
GCCCAGGGAGGTTGTGGAGTCTCCTTCTCTGGAGATATTCAAGACCCTCCTGGACAAGGTCCTGTGCAGCCTACTGTAGGTGACCCTGCTTCGGCAGGAGGGTTGGACTAGACGACCCACAGAGGTCCCTTCTAACTCCTACCATTCTGTGATTCTGTGAAGTAAAGGGTGGAGTGAGGTATAAAAATGATGCTTTATCTGGGGTGCTTGGCTCACAGCAAAGACGAACAGTTTTAAGCATGCACTTAGTCATGTACTGAGAAGAAAATAAGGTTCAGTGCGCAAAGATCAAATAGCAACACTAACACCTTTCCCTTGCTTGCCTCACTTAATTTTTAAGCTTCAGGGGTGCTGGTACTTCCCCCCCCAGCCCCCACTGAGGTGTGGCTACAGCACACAATCCACCTCCCTACATCCCTCTACCCCCTATACCACTTCTTATCATACGCCGCCTCTCTGTTAGGGAGGTGGGGGTAAGGTTGGAAAATGGCTTGCTCTAGCTGCCTCCTCCGCTTGAAGGGAATGCTATCAAGTTTCTGAACTCCATTTAGATCAGCCTTTCTTTTCAGCAGATGCAGAGCGTGGCCTAAAAGGTATTCTACGAGCTATGTAGTTTTAGCACACTTTCTGCTAAACTCACAAGTAGCTTTAAAGACAGAAATGCCTTCTATTTCTGCAGTGCTCATGCATCTGGCCATATCTGACATAGAGCGCTGAACCTACACATCAATGGCGATGTAGAAGGATGTATGTGTTTTATTTGTCAGTTCAGCATCTGAACAGAAATTTCTAAGTAGCAATCAAATCACACAATTGCCTATCACCATTAAATACTATGCAATTTTGTTCTTCAGCTTATAAAAGAAGACAAGCTACCTAAGCAAGTATTCCTGCATCCCTGGACAGTGCTACAAATAAAGTACTGGCTAAGCGGCAGAACAAGATTTTATTGGCACCAATAATAGCACATAGAGTAACCCTTTCATAAGCATCAGCTGTGGAAGTGGGACCTGTACATGCACAAAAAAGAAGAAAAAAAGTACTCTTAAGTAGCATCTTTTCATAAAAGAGAAAAGCACCTTTCTTAAGAATTCAAACAGACTCCAAATAAGAGTTTTTAAGCATGGGGCATGAATAGAAAGACCATCGTACCCCAGATTATAATCAAAGCAAAAATTGAAATAATGAGATTATTTTGCTAGTTTATAAATCTGAAGTAGCAACAACAGAGCTTACTTGGAGACAATCAGTTTTTCAGCAATGCCATACTTATGAGAGAACATGAGCTTGTTAGCCAGCAAGTTTAGTGAAATGTGCCTTGGCATTTCTCCTGGGAAAACTGTAGCATCTGTGCGTGACAGAGTAAGGCTGCCCACAACACCTAACAGGGTCCATCACTGTATATTTCAGCTGTTGCATGGAAACAGAAGTTCAGTCCATGTTCTGCCTTCTCCACACAGAAACTTTAACCCAAGTCTACCATGACCAAAGCAAGCACTTTATACATATATAATATTTATTTTGGCCTCTGAGAAATGCCAAAATGTGCATGTCAGCATAGAGCAATCACTTTATAGCCTTACAACATTTTGTGGGACAAGACAGCCATTTTCCATGCACCTGTGCTCTTACTTTCCGCAAATGCTAACAAGTCACTGACAGCTTATACTACAAGGAAACTGGCAAACACTTCGCTGTGCCTGAACGCGCTGCCGAACAGGAAGCAGTCAGAAAACAATGCTTTAACTGCCATGAGTGCGGCGAGACAAGCACTTTTATCTGCTTACCAGATACTTCTTTAAATAGAGATGCAACCACAACGCTGTTAAGCTGAAAGGTTCAGTAGTTGAGTGATTCCGCTCAAATTCACTGCTCCAATGCGTCATCGACGTTAGATTCACAGTCATTATTTCAAATCTTCATCTTAACCTACATGCACAGGAACTGGATCCAAGCGGTCATTCAGCTGCACTGCAGAGATACCTTGGCTTGCTGGTAAATGCACGCAATCACAGGGATTGCGGTGAGGCAGACACACGTGTGCTTTTATTTCCTCGTCGCTGTTTGTCAATTTGCAGCATGAACACATCCCTTGACTCCCAGTGCTGCCATTCTCCTGCTGTCCTCTGGCAACTACTTCACATTAGGGGGACCGTGTCTCTCAGGGATAAAATGCAGGAAGGATGTTAGGGGAGAAAATAAAGTAGTTCAAATGCTTTTTATCTGCATTGTCATGGCAAAGGGACGTGCAAGCAGACACGTATACAGCAGAGTCTGACTTCTAACAAGAACCGCCAACAAGACAGCCTAGCCTAGGTCTCCAGCAGCTTTTAAAGAGCTCAGAACTTCTGTTGTGTCCAGAAGAGGGATAGGCCAAAGTCCAGTTAAGAGACAACATGAACCATGCTGTGATAACACAGGCTTGCAGAAGTGGTGGAAGAGGCTTAGAGTCCAAACGCAGAAACGGTAGCCCAAGTTATGACAATTCATTAGCTGCAATGCCAGTCATTCACTAGAGGTAGGTGCTGTTCCGCTCAAAGCAAGGGTTATTTTCATTCAAAATTGTGTTTGGCCATACTTCATTCAAAGCAGAGCAAGTTTAAGTCATTGCAAGGGAAAAGACAACCTTCTGACATTCTCCTAGCTGAACACTTAAGCTAGAAGCAATGGATGAGAAAGCCCACTGTGAAGGCTAAGCTGGTTAAAGCATGCACTCTAGAACTGGAATCAGCTTAATCACTTTAGCACTGAGCACAGTTGAGGAGTCAGGTTTATTAGCTGAGCCTCAGTGCTGTAGTAAGCAACTTACACGATCTGGGGAGATTCTCCACAAGGCTCCAGGCCACGTACACATGAATTTGGGTTTTCTACAGTAGCTTCAACTGAGCCATACCGACATGCTTGTGGTAGTCCCACGCAACTTTTAAAAGCTCAAGCTCAGTATTTTAGGGACACTGCCTTGCTCACAAATTCTTCTTGCACTTTGGTCAAACAAAATTGATAGAGTTGCAAGCTTGCTACCAAGCACAGAGTGGGTCCTTCTGGCTTCACTAGGGTGTCTCACATGAGGGATCAGGTCTTTGGCTGACCAGGGGAAAATATTTGCCCACACTCTTTGTATAAGTGTGCGAAGGCGGAATTACAAAAATCCTAAAACCTGGTAAGTGGATTATAGCTACTTCAATAGCAAATTCATTCTTCTTGTGTCTATTGAAAGAAATACCACTAGAGATTACAACTCTCTCAGGATACAGCATCTCTCTGAACAGAAAATAAAATACACTGAAGTCAATGGAAAGGCCACACTTTACTTGCAGGTTGTGGACGTAGTGGCATCTGTTCTGTTTTCTCTTTGCTAGTCACGCAGAGACTGCTCAGCTATCTCACAGCAAGCAACACAAAAAACACACACCCAAAGGTGCACAAGTGTGCAGTGTTAGCTTTCAATGGAAATTTTGACAGTGCAGAATTACCAAGATAAGAAGTTTTCTCTTTGCAGTCCTAGATATTAGGGTTTTGCAGCATTCAGAAAAAACCCCTGTGGTTTCCCCACAGGAAACTCATGATATTGCTTGTAATAGCAGCCAGAATTGCAGCGGCAGTTAATGAGATAGCATTGTGCTTAACAATGGTTGAAGTAAAACAGTGAAATTCAGGACTCTGTCTACAATGCACAAATGACACTGATTGTTTTTTTAATTTTATCATCAACTACAAAATTCACTGAAGGAGTCAGAAGAGCACTCTGCAGCATTTGAGGCTGGCTCGAAAGGCCTTACTCTTTCTGGCAGCTATTTATGCCAACCTCTCTTCTGTAGCATTGTTGCTCATTTATGCTCACTACATAAGGAGCACCACATCTGTACCTGCAATCTAAGCAAAGAGCCACGTGCTGAGCTTCAAAGAACAGTTGTTCTACTTCTCCGATATGTTTGCAAGATTAGAACCAGAGCAGACTCTGCTTCAGCGTAAACTCCCCTCAAAGCATTTTTGCTGTAGCTACTTTCCCCAGCAAATCTTAAAAGATTCATGATTAAAAATCTATTCTCATGTCAAATAAATGTCATTTACATCTTTCAGGAATACCTACACTTTTCAAGACTTTTACTACAAACAGTCTCTCTTTCATTCTTTGCAAGGGAGTTTCCACTACACCACTCAGCATTGAACATCACTTAATTTTTCAAAGAAAGGTTGTAATTTGAGTAGTGGTAGCGAAAGTAGGCACTTGAGACCTGATTCTCTTGGCAACTGTGTAATTTATTTCCTCTTCATGAAGGTAGAATAAATATGCTTGCTGCGGTCTTAGAAAAGTACAGCTTGCCGGCAGTATACGTGCATTGTGAAAATGTACTGAACTAATTGACTTTAGTAAATAAGAGATGCAGGTTTATCAAGTCAAATGCATTGGAGCCTTGTGCCAGCCGCCTGTTAAGTTTGTATTTTCTCCAGCTACACTTGACAAACATAACATTTAGTTTTGATACCCATTTTCTAAGAAACAGTTAAGGCAGACACCAGAAGTCTTCTTTTAGTGACGTAGCAAAGACTTTCTACTCTGAAAACAAAGAGGAAGCATTCAAGAGGGATTTTTGATTTCTTGGGATGGAGGAAAGGGAAAGTACAAACTCTGAAGTGACTTTTGGGTCAATAAGGCTGAAAATTCTTTTCTCTTGAAGTTTCCAGCCATGCACAGCAAATTCCAGGCTTGGAAGAGGCTGCTGGGAACTGCTAAGGATTGTTATCTTTTCAAGCAAGCTCAGTAAAATGTCCCATCCAAGGTTCACCCAGAAGCAGAAAAGCACTTTAAATATAAAAATTCTGGTAACAGTCTTGTTTCTGGAAATTTGCTGACCTCCTCTGTCTGGGTCTCAGCAATATTATAATCTTTCCTTGCTGCTGCCTTAGCTCCATGCTCTGTGGCAACAGTCTGCTATCTCATCACAGAAATTAGCTATAGAGATCTGATGTGTTTGGCTGCTACCACTTATCTCCTTCCTCAAAAATGAGTGTAAACCTTCCAGTTCCATATACACCACAGATGCCTAAACATACAAGTTTAAAGAACTTCATGGCAAGGATGAGTTACCATTTCCTAGACCATGAGTACTTAACGTAGGCACTTCTGGGATTTGTAATTATTCCATTCTGTAGATAGCACCATGCATTTTTAAGACAAAAAAAATACCTAATATCTATAATGTACTGCTTATTCTTTTTTTTAGTCTACGCTAGTATCAAGCTTAGGAAGACTCAGCTAAGCCCTAAGAAAGAAATTCAATATCCACTCTCTCCCTTCCTAAGTACAGCTTCCCTTCCAAGTGTAAACTTGTGTTTCATGCCTACTTCAGGATTCTTCTGCTTGTCTTTCCCTAAAACAACAAACAAAACACTACTTTATAAGCTCTTTTTTTTCACTTTGTCAAGTGATCTCTCAGTCAGCTTCACTTGATCATCCAGGTCTTCTGCCAAACAGTACTATTTGTTTGACTCCATTTGAGCACAGATTTACTCCTTCATATACATCTGTGCACATCAATATTTAATAGTGCTCACTCCATTTACCTTCTCCAAGAAATCAAACAGCAAGGGCTATTGCCAGCCAAGTCAGATGTCCATTTGACATAGATTCTTATGTTGGAGACACCAGCAGCACATTTCCCGAAGATCACATAAGCAGCTAAGCAGTCAGATACTTCCCCAGAATACGCACGCAGCAGTTTATAGCTCAGGGACTTTCAAAAGAGGAGGAAGTGTCTTTGTACACAATAGATGTGGATGAAGTAGCATTACCTTATCTCCTGTCTTCCTAAAATTAGGCACGATTTGTCCTTGTATTTATTATCTCAAATAACAGCACTTTAAGCAGACTACTGGCTCACTAAGTTTTTTAACGTAGCAATGATAGAAAGGAAAAGAAAAAAAGGTAAGAAGTCTTTTATATTCACGATGGATTTTAAAGTCTGCAGCAAATAATTTCTTGCCGTCTAACAAAACTTTAAGTCTATTGCAGGCTGCCCAAAATAGCATACAAACCTCATGTCCAATCCAACAGACTTTGCTTCTGCAGCCAGTCAAAGCTGATGCTGTACAACAATGGTTTGCTGTTGGAGAGCAGATTTATTAACACACCACCAGGACTACAAATCCAGATATCCCCTGCTGCGTTCTCAGTGTTCACCTTTCCATTATGCCCCGAATTATCTCCAAATGAATTTATTCCTTGTAAGCTACTTGTTCAGGCTGATAAGCATTTCATTCTGAATCCTCTGCAGATCTCAGATTTACTTGTCGTGCTTTTAGCTGAGAAAGTAAGCAACTGTCTCCATTTTTGCAATATATATCTCCCACACTCTCCAGCTTCTCTCTCAATTCAGGAACTTCTTTTTCTTAACAAGAGGCTTCCTCTTGAGACGCATACTCTCACCAGGTGGCCCCAGGACTCTTCTATTCACTTGAGCCTACAGCGTGGAACTGCTAAATCCAGTCGTTACAACTGTTCGAGACCTTCTCCTATCCCAGGCTCATGACAGACCCTTAACTTTCAAACATATGAATTGCAGTCTCCACAAATTTGGATCTCTTTCTCACTTAAAGCCACAGTTTAGACTACAGATCACAGTATGCATATATCCTGTGTTACATCCTGGTTTTGACTGAAGTGTGATGGACCTATGCTTTTTGGTTTAACAATGAGAAATTTTGATTCTACTCATATTTATGAGTGGTGTGTCTAAATTTAGTTGCTGGCAAATGCCAAAGCTATGTGCACTTTAAAATAGTGTTGTTTTTAATGTAATTTTTCATCATGGTAATTACAACCCACCATTTTCCGTGTTTCTATATTAATTTCTTCTCATGAGCTCACATTTATGATAAAGCTTTGGGTAGTTAAGAGTCTATTTCACCTTTGGACTCCAACAGAAGGTTATGTTATATTAATCAAGACTAACCTGCTCCTTCTTGTTCAAATAAGGTGCTAATCCAGTGAAATATTTCTTAAGTATTAATCTAAGGTAGTTAATTAAAAATAATATTCCAAAGTAATAAGCTCCCAAATAAATATATACTGCAAAGGATAACTTAGTCATGTGATTCACTTTTTCTCTTAAGCAGCCCTTTCCACTTCTGCATTATGCATAACTGGAAATAAAATTGTTTGCTCTACAAAAAATGGCCCCAAACCTTCAGTAGTTAACAGAAAGCTTCTTTGACGGTGCTCAAAGTGCAAGCTTCCTCTGGAAGAAGCTACTCCTATTCAGAGAATAAATGGCTTCTCTACCCAAACACAGGCAGGTTTCACTAAATTTTAAAGACGAATACACACAGTAAGCCACATGTTGATTGACCATCTCTTTCCACAACTATTCTGGATTGTGGGCCCAGATTCATAGACTTTAAAAGAATGGCGGAAGAACATTATGATATCCTAACCTGACCTTCTAGAGCTGACAAGGGTATAATTTCTGCATCATGTCTCTGAGTCCTGTTTCATCTAAACTGTAGGCTCTCTCAGCAATGGACTTTCAGACCTGGTTTAGAAACCTCAAGAGATGAAGAGTCAAATAGCACTTCTAGGTGAAATAGTTCTGTAGTTTAGTTCAAGAGGTAGCTAAATACTTTTGTTCAATTCAACATAACATCACAAACAGTAAGACTTCAGGTATGGGTCTCCTGATCTTTTGTGGCAAGACAGGTGGATAATCAATGCAAGCGCACATGTAAATATTTTATTCCTCTCTTGGAGGCAAACACTAAAGGAGACTGTCAGTTTGCTGGTGAGGTTGTAAAAGTCTGAACCACATTTCCTGTTTTTAAGAAAGCAGGTGAAAAAAAAGACTGGAGACTTTTAAGATTGACGGCAACTCTAGAGGAAGATTCATGCTGCCAGGTCCAAAACAAAAGAGCATCCAAGGTCTGCCAACATAACCTGATTTCCTGTTGGATAAAGGGGTGGGGAGTATTCCTAGAAACAACCAAAACAGGTAAGCCTTATCTTTTCAGTATTATAAACTTATAAACAAAGGAGCAGTAAAACCACGCTGTGGTAGAATACCTGACTTCCAAGAAGGTTGCTCAGGGTTCTGAAGTCAAATTATTAGTAATCATCATGATGATGACGAGTCCTTATCAACAGCTTAAACCTTCATTAAGGTTTTTTAATGAACACTAAGCATTGGTATTAGTTTTGTGCTTAAATATTTACTGTGCTGGGGGCTTCTTATCTTACAATGTGCTGCTTCCCTTCTGAAGTATGAAGTTGGTATCTTACAAAGCAATTAGTTGCGCACTAATTAACTGCAGTTTAAGGAATACTTTCCAGAGAATTAATCCTGTCTTAAAAACTCACACAGGTGGAAGCATCTTTAATGTTAATTTAAAGTTCATCAGTCTCTTAATGGTTTTCTTTTTCTAGGGATCATTAGTACATAATATTATTTATCTTACCATTTAATTGGAGAGGGGGGAAAAAAAAGCTAATTTTGTCTCATCTTTGACAAATTCGCAGACAGAAACAACAAGAAACAAACCGTTTTGTGCTCCAGATTATCATCTTAAATCTGGTAGTGACCAAAGTAGTTAATCTGCTTCTATGAATGATGAGTTGATACCACAGATGGCATGTCCAGTTCTTGCTAGACAGGTATCTATATTCCCCACCTCGTGTTCCTTTTCAGTAGGAAAACCTGGTAGGAGTATGATATCTTCCTGTTATCCTTTGTGACAGATTCTCTAAATAAAATACATTAGAACAAGAAGGAATGAAACTTCTTACTACTGCTACCTATTCTTTTGCTGTTAGGAGTAAAAACACCTACTTTTAGCCCCGAATTTTTAAATGTGGTGCCTTTACCCAAAGGCAAATACATGATTAGGTCCAATCCTTTGAGGTGCAATGACATTGAATCACACAAATTCATCCAGGAAAGATTAGAATGTTTTGGGGGCTGTTGTTTGTTTGTTTGTTTGGGTTTTTTTTGTTTTCTTCTTCCACTTCCTACATGCCCCCAATTACAGTGTAATGAACCCTGCAAAGAGAAAAACTAAGAACAAGTGACCAAAAGCCTGTTTATTTCCATGTCTTGTCTCTGTTGGTGGAGAGAGTTGTCCATAGATTATATAACAAGAAAAAGCACAATTAACTGTGTCTTTGGAAAGTCTTTTTTATTTTGTTGTGTGAATATAGCACCCTTGGTTTATAGCAGCATAAAATATACTAAGAGGAGGCGAATAACCACACCCCTAAAGTCAAAAAAGTAAAAACTTCATCCAGATGGAGTCAATTACCAACTCCAAGTTTGACCCTCTTTCCAAACAGAAGTGAAAGAACAGCAGAATAGGAATGTATCGTTAATACTAAAGAGATTCTGGTATTAGGTATATATAAAATACTGTCATCTTTGTAATGACTAAATGACTAAATATAGTACTTACCCACTCGCATGCCAACTTCTAAAAGTAAGATGAGAACTGTTGTCCTTCTCCTGAAACCTTTGGTTATATAATGAGCTCTTTTCTTTCACAGAGGAGGACATTAAGAACAGCTTCAGTATGATTTCTTCTGAACAAACTACCACCACTCAGGTTTTTCCCATCATAGACCACTGCAGAAAGCCTGATGGAATTTGAGCTTATTCTATTAGAATCGTAGTGTACTATTCCCCGGGGCCTAATTTTTCCATTAGGACTTTTTTTCCCCAAAGAGATAGAAAATCTTTTAAAAATATTCAGTTTGACAGCAATTTTGTGCAAATGTCCCTGAACACAGTGCTACGAGTCCTCTGGAATAAATATACAATATGTAAAAAAAAAAAATAAAAAAAAAAATCTGTTTTTGCTACATTTGACAGTGGATGACTTCAACGAGAATTAAAATTAAAGAATAGAAGACAGTATTTCAGAAGAGACTATAATTAGTCTAATAGACTTCTCTTTCTGCCTATTTTCCACTCTCCATCCACAGTTGCCTTATCTTTTTTTTGTCTCTAGCACAACCAGTTCGCTGTCACAGGTTGTGTCTGCCATTATACATCCAGAGAGAACTGTGTAGTTACCTGAGGAGACAAACAGTTCTTCCCACAGGTATTCAGCTTTCCTTCTACTGCTGCTGTTGTCAAAGTAGTAAATATTTAAATAATGCAGTTACAAAAGCAGATAGCTAGCATATTGGCAACAACTATAAGGGTAGTACAAGAACACCTGGGAAGAAGCTGGGAGTTGTATATCTGTAAAGCTAAGATACAACATCAAAATTTCTCATATTTTGTACCTGGACAGTAAGATTAACTTGAAACTGACATTAGAAAAGCATAGGGCACCCAGAGCTGCACTCGTATGTCTCTGATTACAGCCTTTACTACGGTTTTATGGGGTAAATGAAAACTGCTGTTGTTTCTGAAACATAAGGAGTGCTGTCGGACAAACAAATAGCTCGTATTGCAAAAACATAAAATTAAAAAAGAAGATACTGAAGTCACACTTACGTTTGTATACATTCTACTGAAATACAAGCAGATGTTAAAGCCAGAGCTGTGGGAAATAAATTTAAAAATAAAACCAGTAGTGTTCGGCTAGGAATAAATTTAAATGTTGTTTTCTTAATCTCCTCCCACCCATGCAGTTTTCTCAACCTTGTTTTAGAGCTATAGATTGTGAGGTTTAAAATACTGGTACATTTTATTAGAAATCCAAGTTTCATGCCTTTTGTTTTGCTAAAATATTTTTCAAGTCCTAGAGAAGTGGGATTGCTCAAATACCGTTAAAGTTAAACTTGAAACTGAAAAGGGAAACAACTTTTTCCAACCTTTACTATTTTCCAGATAATAATTCCGATTTAAATCAGAGGTTGAAACACACAAAAAATAATTGTCATCAAAAATTCAGTTGCCACCTCCACTTCACTAAGGGTTGAAAATACTCAATTTTAAACTAAGAGTTCTCCTCCTACTATGAAAACACCAGGGAAACATAGGATTCCTGAATCAGAAAGAGAAATAACAGCATTCAGTATCAAGAAAAAGGTACAAACTTAGGTTCCAGCTGTACTTGATATATCTACTCACTCTTTTTATTCTAATGAATCACAGGCCTTGTAGTTTCTATCAATCACAGTTACTTGTACTTCTCTTCTCTTAGGCCACAGTACAGCTTTTGCTCCCAGGGAAAAAAATATGTAGGAAAATAAATATGAAATGAACATAAGAAAAATGGAAAGGAATCACTTCAGAAAAGATAAAAGGACAGGAGAAGGAAGGAGAGGTGTTATTATTCAGGCACTACATTAAGACTTGAAAGTTCTTGACTTTGACATAGACTTCTTGTAGTTTTGGACAGGTTGCGTAGGGTGCAAATGTTGCTGAGTGACTAACTGTAGAGTAACCAGGTTCCAAACACTGGCGTTTCTTGATGTGGTCCGATAACATCTTCTCAAGGCGAGATCTCCCTTTCTTTTAATTCCTACTCTGAAAAAATTTGAATAACTTACAGCTGCTTCTTGTGGGTGTTGTCTCTCCTCGTGAATGTCTGTATCTCATTACAAAAAAGTGCCTCTCAACATGAAAAGTAGTACTCCAGTGATGGAGAACCCTCAAACAGCTTTGGGAGAACTCAGGTAGGAGAAAAGACAGGAATGGAAATTTGAGGTTTCCTTTAAAAGGAAGGATAAAGGCCACTGGCAGTATCGTGTGCAAAACCCGGTTACAAATCTGTCAGAAAGTTACAGCTTATTTGCTCTGTTTTGTTCCTTTTAAAAGAGAGCTCTGATCAGGAAGGAAACCTGCATCACAGCAGCCCACGTGATTTGTGATTTTTTACTACCAAGGATTATCTTGTCTTGTTTCATCACCATGAAAACATCTGTAGCCTGGAATAAAACAAAAGTACAAGAGCTTTTGCAACACCAGCATAATTGGGAAACAGAACCCATCGGGAGTAGTTCCTAAGGCAAGCTGAAGCCTGTCAGCCAAGGAACAAAACTCTGTCTTGTCAGCAGGAGCAAATGCATTGCCCCCCACCACCCCCACCCGGCAACATGGGAATGTGAATTCCTGTTCGCCTTCACCTCAGCTTGCCTTTAAGAAGCGAACAAAATGTCAGCCCCCTGAAGGAATCCAGCTACTTCGAAACCAAACAAGACCATTATGGACCTGCTCGAATCTCACTCTGACAATATCATCTGATCTCTCCCCTTGACTGCTCTGCTCTGGCTAGACTTTTTTGTGTGGTATTAGTGGAGTTCATCAGTTTTTAGGACGAGGCTTTATTTCAGACACTCCATATCTGAAAGAACATGAGACATGCCTCTAGGGAAAAGTGAAAAATCTAAATGCAAGCTCCTTTCACTCGTGTACTTGGCTTAGCATTTCCTCTGTCAAGGAAGGGTTTCACAGGCCGTTTGCAGCAACGCTGATCATTTTAGCCATCAGACTGTCACAGATAGGCTATTTTCTTCGGCATGGTTCCTAATGGAAAATTTGTATCGCCTAGGTTAATTAAAAAAAAAAAAAAAAATCAATAAAATGACAAAATACATTTGGTGCGTGTAGGTTCCTTCCTGTGTTTCTAACAGGAGTCCAAGGAGACACAAGCTCAGTGCAAAGAGAGGCTTTGTTCAGTTAAGTTGACCCACCTTTTACCTAGTGATTCTTCAGGAGCTGTATGGGACTTTCTCTGCAGTAGTTCTGGGGGGTTCACCGGTTCCCAGCTACTGCTCATCCTTTGCCACTATGTCCTCTGCTTTCTCAGGAAGGAGAGTGAGAATATCAATAAAGTAAGTTGTTTTAATAGGAGATGCAAAAGAACAAATAAGCAACCTTCGAAATTTGTTGCAGGGATTGTTATAACTTGATGGTCTTAGCCATTATTCAGAGACGTTTCCAGTGAAGTAAGTAGTTTTGACTGACTTAATCTTCAGAACTACATTAATGAACTCTAGAATTTAGCCAAAAATTTACTGCAAGTAGCAAGTTAAAGACAGTTACAAAAAAAATTTAAAAGCTATTCACTAAAATGACTTTATCATGATTTTTACTGCATTTTACAGGCAAACCAATAGCCTGACCTTTACCTGAATTGCTATGAAACAGTGCTTATGCTAACAGTTTACTGATGTTGCTTTCTTATTATTTAGCATCTGGTTTTAACATTATTTAGCTTGTATAGCTGTGCTTGTGTCCTGGTTTCAGCTGGGGTAGAGTTAATATCCCTCCCAGTAGCTGCTGTGTTTTGGATTTAATACGAGAAGAATGTTGATAACACTGATGGTTTCAGTTGTTGCTGTGAAGTCAAGGTCTTTTTCCCAGTTTCTTCTATTCAGCTAATGAGCAAGTACTGGGAGGGAGCACAGCCAGGCAGCTAGCCCACACTGGCCAATGGAAATATTCCATATCATGGACATCATGCTCAGTTTACGAACTGGGGTTGGCTGCGGGGGCAGGAGGCTATCTGCTTTTTTCTTTTCTGTGAATTTGAATCCTTTCTTGTCTGGGAGTTTGAACTTTTTTGGGAATTTAACAAAATTCGTGATTTCCAGGGTTCTGTGATCGCTGCTTGGGGACTGGCTGCGAATTTGTCATTGGGTGGTGGGAAAAATTGTATTGTATATAGTTTGTTTTGCATATATATTATTATTATTGTTGTTACAATAATAATAATTATTAGTAGTATTTCCTTTGTTGTCTTATTAAACTGTCTTTATCTCAACCCACCAGTTTCCCCTTTTGTCCATTGCTACTCCTTATCCCACTGGAGGGGAAGGGGAGGGGTGAGCGAGTGGCTGTCTGGTGCTTAGTTGCTGGCTGCTGGGTTAAACTACGACAGTCCATCACAGAATAAACAACAAACTAGTACCTTGAATTATGAAAGCAAAAATCAGCCAACCACAAAGAACACAGTAAAACTGTTAGACAGCACAAACTATAAGATTATTTTCTTTCAGTTACAGAAATGGACTGCCATTTTTCTGTCTGGGGAATTTTGGCCTTTCTGAGTTTGGCTCTGGTTGTTTCTTTGATGCTGAATATTTCACACTATAGGAAAAAGAAGCAAGGTAAGTAATGTTGACTCTCTGTAAACAATGGAGTTTGAGTGCTTAAGAGCAAGCCATCACTGTTGGGAGATTTCAAGCCAACAAATTAATTCTTTTGAATCTTAAAAGTTCTCTTCTAGCAAGAATGTTTCTGGTTGAGAGGATATAACTTTTGAAATTTTGTAGAAGAGTCAGGTATGACTACAGAATGATTGCTAGCTGCTCAATCTGCTACTAAAAACAACAACCTAAATCCATTCTCTGAAGACAAACCACATGCACAAGGTGAAGAATTTAGTTCTGGATAAATTTTAATTTTTAAAGTATATTTTTAACATCTGTAATTTCCTTTTTTAAGTGTACTTTTCATGTAACTGATTATCATTTGTACTTTAATTTAAAAATTATTATAACTAGCTGCACTAATATAAAAAAGATTTGAGAAAATTTTCTCCTCCCAAAATTCCTGAACGCTTATTTGAATTTCAAATTTCATACACATTTTATCCTTAATCGGTTTATTTTGAAAAAAAGTTCTAATTGCTTTTCTTCATGGGATCCTAATATAGCTCTTAAACCAATGTGTCACTCACAATAAGGAACTGATTTGTTTAATTTATGTTAGAGGGTGACTACAGTCATACTCTGGTTTTGGTTAAAATTAACTATGACTTTTTTAATAGAAGTCATTATGCCAGTGAAACCTCTCTTATACATACAATTCCATAGTTATGAAATTGTACAAACCCCACCACTCCCATTCAGGGAAAACCAGTCTTTACACAGGAAGAACTGCACCTGTGCTATGTGCGTGTGGGTGGGCAGGAAAACACTGGTGGATTCAGTCACGTTAAACACACTTACACACATAATCTACACAAGCAGAAGGCCTATGCTTATAAACTGAACTCATCAAGTATAAGAAAATTAGATTATTACAGGTTATTAAAAGAGCTGCTGGAGTGTTGCAGGAAGGGGGTTACCTTTTTGGTTAATTTCATCTTTTAGTGCTACTAGGCTGATATTTCTATGATGAAAAATCACAGTCGTTTACAAAGCTAACCTTGAGCAAAGTTTTGGTCAGATTAGCTGATGCTGCTTTGTTCACGGAATCAGAGTTTACCATGGCAAATTCTGAGGTCCTGGGACAGAGGATAGAAAGTCAGGCATTCCTGAGTTACTAATCAAGCTCTAGCAATAAATGTCTTTGTAGCATCGCCTCGCTGCTTCAGTTTCTTCACCAGTGTGGATCACAGGATCTCCCTCTTCCAGAGATACAAGCAACAGAACTAGTAAAATAAATGAACCCTTCACCTTATAAGGTTGCAATATTAAACACATGCACCTCCCTAGGCAGAGAAAAAAATGAGGTAGAAACAGAAGGAGGAGGAAACAACAAATAAACCCATGTGTTACAATACATTTTTGGTGTCTTGGAAACAAACATAGACTTTGAAGCCACAGCACAGAGTCATAACAGAAGAATCTCTTATATTAGTCAAAAGTATCTGAGAATAGCAGGGGGACAACTGAAGGTCCTGAGAGCCAAGAGTTTTCAATTTTACTCTCTACGCTGAAATCAAAAGCATGACAGCTAAGACAACTATCTGAAGTGTTCTAAACCAGCACGTTTCATTCTCTCTTCGCTTTTTTTTTTTTTTTTTTAAATTTT
>Ga0065711_1007095_pt1 | contig 15698 bp, 11 predicted proteins | sample Hoacrofraction12_FD_59098 | JGI IMG/M metagenome (GOLD analysis project Ga0065711, IMG submission 59098) | Hoatzin crop microbial communities from Cojedes, Venezuela - Epithelial fraction 12 v2 (version 2) | ecosystem: Host-associated > Birds > Digestive system > Esophagus > Crop | place... | reverse complement strand
GGGGGGGGGGGAGGGACGGGAGGAAAAATAAGTGGTCTCGAGGAGCATAGTATTCAAAACTTTGTTTTGTTCCAGGCTCTGAGCCCCTGGGTGAGCCTTCTGTGAGAGGATCTGAAGGGTGGAAGGCTCTGGGGCTGAGCAGCTGCCCCTGATGCATCAGCTGAGCACTTGAAAAGGCCAGGGCTTGGACAGATGGGGTAACGGGGATTGGAGGCGGGGGAGCCTGGCCTTGTGCCAGCTGTGGAGTGGGATGGGCAGATCACAGCGAGGAGCTGGAGGGGGGTCCAAGGAGGATAATCCTCGAGCGGCAATGAAGGCTGCGGCTGTTGGTGTTAGAGCATGGCATTGCAGAGGTTTTCCGCTGTTGTGCTGCGGGTATCAGCAGAAGTCTGCCAGCCCTGAGAGCTGGGTGAAGTGGGGTGCTGACGGGCTTGCCCCCTTCCTTTGGTCGGTGTCCCAGGGGATGTTCTGGGATATTCAGCTGGAGATGGAAGAGGCTGGAGGTGTGCAGAGCCTTGTCTGGCGTGGAGTGGGATTGTAAGACCTATGGCTGCAGCTGGAAGGGAAGGCAGTGTGCTGCTGGAGCTGGCATTTGGATACGCTGGTGTGTGTTGCCTTAGAATAACTGTTGAGCTCAGCTTGCATTTTTGTCCTCTTTGCAGCAAGTCACAGCACTATGCCCTGTCTGAATGCTTCTTCCCAGATGCCCCAGTGGGGCAAGCGAGACACTCTACTGGGAATGATCAACTCACGCTGAGCAGGGAAGCATGTGAGGAGCCCACGAATAAAGCTGATGAGCAAGTGAGGGCTCTCCAGGCCCCTGGAAGCCACTTGTCACTGTCCCTGGCAGAGGCACTCAGATTGTGCTGCACTGCAGGCAGGCGGTGGTCCCTGTAATAGAGCCTTTTGCTCTTGCTCTTGGTGGCGTTTTGAACTCCTCCAGTACAAGTATATGTTGCTGCTGGTTTACTTTGAATCTGCAGAGAGTTTGGCTGGGTGGAAGATGTGTGAAGGGAAATTAGAAAATCCAGCAGAGTTCCTGATGTGAAAGTGGGGACCCGGAAGATCCCAGCAAGGCACGGACCGTTACGTGCTGGGAAAAGGTGCATCGCATCCCTTCCCTCCACAGAAGGGAGCTCTCTGCCCTGGGAAGAATCTGCCCTGCCCTTGCCATCCCTCAGGCTGCAGGCAGATCCCTTTTTGGGGTGTTTTCCTGGGACATCACTGTCCCAGGGAAGAATACCTGGGATCCTTCTATCCCTTTCCTAGCAGTGCCACGTCTCCACCTCCCTATATGAAGCCCAGTGGCTTTTATTTTGCCATTGTTTTACCCAGTAAATTTGTGGAGAGAGCTGACGCCAGCCATCCAAGGGGAACCTCAGAGAGAAGAGCAGTGAGCTGGTTTGCTAAACTTGAGGCACTTAGAAGCTATGAGTTGGACTCTAAAAATAAAAACTCTTGATGTATTTTTATTTCTGTTCTGTTTTCTTCAGCTTTTTAAGTCTTTCTGAGCCTCATCTCGTTCAGGGTATTTTCGGTTATTTGCAGCTGTGGTGGATAGGAATTGCTCATTTCTTTTCATAAATTTAAGCTGAGACTTTTGCCCTGTCTTAGGACTCAAGAAGCTGGGGTCTTCAGCAAAAAGACAGATGCAGAAGACAAGTAAGAATTGGCAGTATGGCCAAATGCTGAGTACTGAACACTTGTGAAGCGCCTACAGTATGTCTTTGCTTAGTACCAGGACCTGAATGCAATACAAACACTCATCTGTGGCTCAGGACTTGGAGGCTTTGGAAGGCACAGGTCTGTGGGCATCTGTTAGGTTGATAAGTAGGGGTGATGGATGAGAATGGATCTTCTTCTGTGTCATAGCCAAAAATAGTCTGCAACAAAACAGAACAGTCATTATGGCCCAGCTGGAAGGGGCTGTTGATGGCTACTGTCTTCAAAAGTGCAGACAGGTCTCCATTTTCTCTGTTCACTGGGCAGTCTGAGATCTGGCTCAAACTCTGCCAGCAGTTCTGTGCGGGAGCTGTCTAAGACCAGCTCCAGCCCTGCTTGTTCTTATTCTGCAACTTGGGATGCGCTGGAGCAGGCAGATCAAATAGTTACGAGGGGTGTGAATAAGCCCTGGGAAAGAGCAAGCAGGCGGCTTGTTTTGTGTTTGCTTCCCTGTGTTTGTGTGAGTCACGGAGCTGGCGGTGGTCCTGCTTTCACCTCGCAGAGAGCAGAAGTAAGTGTGTAAAAGCCCCAAGCTAATTTGCTGAAAATAGGTAAAAGCCAAGCTCTGAAGGTACTCACAAGAGGTAGCAGCTCCTCTGTCCATTGATTCTTTTTCTCCCCCCTTCAACTTAACAGCTTTTAGAAGATAGTAAAACAGGGGGAGAGCATGCATGGAGTGCCTGGCGGTCTGTCCCAGCCCTTACCTGTACAGCGCGTGTGTGTGTGACCTTTCAGGGTGTGCACGAGTGACCATAGGGCAGTCGGTGGGATGGCGTGTGGAGACAGACATTTGCGGCGACAGAGAAGAGGTAATAAATGTCTTCCCCTGTTAACCTGGAGGCTGCTGGCATGCCGTACTGCTGTGACAGCAGCAGAGGGTCTGGCTGTCCACCATCACACACCAGCTCTGCCCTCAGCAGTCAGGAGCCAGGGTGGTTTACACCTGAGCTGGTGCAAGTCTCTGGCGGTTGTGGCACATCCCTGCCATTCTTCAGTTGCAGGGGGCAAAATACCAGTTGAGTGCCTTGTGATGGTGCCAACTCATAATTGCATTTTTTGTTTCTGTTTTTAATCAAGAGTGATGTTAAGTTTTATACTCTCATTAAAGCTTCAGCTTCTGGAGCCAGTAGATGATGCTGTGAGAATCTCAGCTTTGTTTCTGAGCAGGGGAAGGAAGTCTAGAAAGGCAGTCTGGCAGCTTGTAGCCTAGGGGCAAAGGTAGCAACGAACCCCGTGTTCTTTCCATGTTTCCATGGGCCAAGTCCATACCTGAGCTCTTGTTACAGGTTTTGAACACAAGTGTTGGCAGAGCAGCCTCTGATCTAGCTGACATGTTGGGAAAAGCAGGAAGAGCGTTTCAACTTGCAAGGGGTACAAGGCTTGCGTGGTGGCCACTTATTCAGGTCAGCTCAGCTGAGCAGAGGGGGAGGTAAGTGCGAGAGGTTGCTGTCACTTAAGCCATTGGTGTGGGGAATGCAGCTGAGGTTTGGGGGCTCACTAAACCAGAGCTGTTTGCGTGCTGAGCATCTCAAGCAGGCGAGAGTGCCAGCCATCTCCTAGCATTTGTGCTTCATGCAATCAAGTGGTTGTTCTTTAGCAACACAGGCTCCCCTGAAGCCCAATTCCTGCCTTTCCTCTCTGCCTTAAGCAGTCTTTGCTTCACTTATTTCCACATTTGTTTCTTCTGTTACACAAACTCTCGTCTCAAGCCTCTGAGCTGAAATACTCTGGGCTTTCAAAAGCATGACTCTGAATTGCAGAGTCTCTGGCTCCTCTCCGCTGTGTGCCCAGCTTGTCTTACCCTGGGTAGAGTGAGCAACAAAGTCAGGGAGCTGTGGAGTGTTGCTGTTCACTGCTTAAAACCCGTATGTGTCTTCCAAACTGCCATAATTTTGCTTTAAACCCAGACTACTTTCCATTGGATTTAACAATTATTCCTTGGCGAATCTGCAGGTTTTGTGGCCATGTGAGGGCTCTGTTTGCCACATTCACTGCTTCTGGTTCCCTGCTGTTTTGCGGATGTGTGCCTGTCCTCAGGTCCTTTGTTGTCCCTGCTACCCTGACTTCCCCAAAGGAGAGGATTTCTTCCTGTGGTCTGTAAACTACCCATCTACCCAGCCCCCTTGCAACAAGTGAACTGCCCCTCATGCTGTCTGACTACTGGGGCTGGGCAGACATGCCCTACACACTGGAATGGGAAAATGGGTTTGGAGATTCAGGGATATCCATCCACTATCCTGTTTTGCGCACTCCTGACTGAGGATGGGTTGGGGTGGAACATGACCATGACAGGACACCCTGCATCCTGCCCTGGAGCATGAGTGAACCTGTGCCATATGGAGTGTTGTCCAGGGGTTAAGTTCAAACACCTAAAAACCAGTTCTGGAGCTTGAAATGTGCATGCTGGTGGGTTGCCTTGGAATATGTTTGCCTGGAGCCAGCAAGAGAGGTGTTCCAGCAGTTATCTCCCATGAGAGCCTCTGAGTGGTGCTGCCAGGGTGGGAGGTGTTCTGGGGTACGTCTGCTAATGAGAAATACGCGTTTGTGTCATCCGCTAAGGTTTCTGCTGGCTTACACCTAAGGTGTGGGTGTGACAATAGCGATTTAAATGCAGCTTCAGAAGTGTTTGTAGGAGATACCCAGCATCCCCCGGGAGCGGATTGCTGTTGCTTGGCACGGTGCTATAGTGCGTGCGGTGGCAGCGTTACGAACACATTGCTTGCGGTAGCTAGTTTGCTATTTCTGGAAACTCAAAGGGTACTTGGTTTTGTTCCTTCAGTGCTCCCTCATCCCAGCTGCGTTATGCATTGCCAGCTGTTCACAGCTGTCTGTGTTACAGCACACACGTCTAAGGCTGCAGTAAGTGTGCCTGCTAACCACTCTGGACTTGTTCCTTTGCTTGCCTGTAACTCAGCTGACAGATGGACAGTTTGGTGGATCTTCATATTACTGGTGGAGTCATGCTGTAACCTCCTACCTATTCTACAGCACATTGCTCTCAGCAGGGGTCTGCATCTTGAATCTCTGAGGAGTCACACAAAACAGGAATAAAATTTCTTTGAGTAAGAAGCTAGTTCTGGCTTCCGAATGTATTTGCTGTTTAGGTCCGTTTTAAATTTATTTAGTTCAGAAATTTTACACACTGGATTAAAACATGCAAATCCCACTTTACAAGAACACTGTTGGTTTTTTTTTCCTTAGTGCTTTCTTCCCCTCCCCTATCTCCAGGTAGGCTCTCCATTTATTGCCTTGAAACAGCTCCAAAATCCCAGTCCTGCTCCTCAAATATATGGCGTGGAGGTATGTGCATTCCTGGATGACCCTCTTTGCGTTTAATTCTGAATGCTTCTAGATTAGTTTTGTTGTATTCACTCTGTTGTGAGGATGAAAATAAGTAAGGGAAACTGATTAGTTAGGCGTTGATTTCGCCTTCTCTGTGATCAGTCCGACTCACCGGAGGACTCGGTCCTGAAAACGAATACCTGCTTGCAGTCAGCACAGGAACTGCCCCTCTGCCTGTGTGCAGGTGTGTGCTTGCTGTGAGTTTGCATGCTTTTCAAGGAAGAAATAGAAAATCTAAATTTCAGACTAAATTTGCCTGCAATGATTCATTCAGAGCACTGCTCTTTTCGTAACTTATTAAAATGCATTAGCAATAAATTCTTAACAGGGCTTCTATAAACAGAAATTGTTCTGCTTTGAAGCCGTGATGCACAGTGCCTGCTCAGTTATGCTGCTGTGTAAAGTGACATAAATACTCACAGAGAAACAGCACAAAAGGAGCACTGTACAGATGGCTTGGACAAAATGCTGGCCTTTCCCTTCACTCATCACAAGCTGGAAATCTGGCATTAAATGGGATTTGTAGGCAGTTTTGGTGTCTATCTTCTGGCTTATCCCCTCTTAAGTTTACATCTTGCTCCCACCCCATATACTGTATACCATCGGAGGACTTCTGACATACCCTAGATTAAAATGATGCACCAAATCTGGTTTGATAGAAGATAGCCTGGTTCTGGAGGTTTCTTTCCTCTCGTAGCAATAATTGTGTCAGAGCTGGCCACTTCTTCACTGTAAACCCTAGCAGGTGGCAGGGAAAGATGTTTGTAGGGCTGCGTGTGACTTCTTCCATTGCCCGTTCTGCAGTGTGGAAACTATTGCCTTTTGTTGTGAACGGTTCGTTTTCTCTCCGCTCGCAAACCCCCTGGGCCCGCTGAGCTGTGCAGCCCAGACACACTGATGCGTTCCTGCCATCTGCTGACACAAGGGATGACTGCAGGTACCAGTTTTGCTGGCGTTTTTCACAACTTCTGTGGGGCTCTCATACACAACCGGCCCATAGCAAGGCGGAATGTTTCTTGTCTTCTTGTGAAGGTGGCTGGGTAACTGGCAGTAAAGTTTAAAAGAAGATTTGGCGCTCAATATTATCATCTAAAGAACCAGCAGCAAAACAGAATGTTCCAAGCTCGGGAAAGCAAAGAGTTGTTTTAGTAGCATCATGATTTCATAAGCCATCTTTCTAGGAAGAGGTAAAATGGTGCTTCTTCCTCAAACCCAAGGTTCTGTGGAATATTTCTTGGTTAATATTTGAGTACTCAGAATATAATTCAGGGCAGGGAGTTGTGGTTTAGCAACCAATTATACTTTACAGGGTCCTCCTAGTGGTGCCCCTGTCTGCAGGCAGTGAGTGCTGGTGACACATCTGAGCACAAGCAAATGTTGCCTCTTTGGGAACTGGGATACTTTTGCCCTCTGCTGGGCTATGCCTTTGGGTAAGGGCTGGCTGATGTCTGAGCTTAGCTTGGAAGTGCCCCAAACCCCGTTCAGCATGACACCTTCCGTCCTTGGTGGGGAGGCAAATCTGAGAGGTCTCTGCCTGATGGTGGGTTGTTTTGCAAGCCAGGTAGAGCAGAGCAGCAGGTATTTGGGTAGAAGAGCTCACTGGGGCCTCAGGTCTGGGCCCAGCCAGCCATACAAGGTAAGTCTACACGGGCACAAGCAGAACAACCCCAGTGCAGCTGGGAAAGGCAGTGCAGCTCAGTATACAGCATGTGTTTTGTTGCTGATTGGCTTCAGCTACAAATCAGTATTTCTCTGTCTCTGCCTCAGCCAGGCCCTTCCCCAAGTGCAATCAGGAACAAAAAAAAGTAGGATTGTGCTCAGATGTCTTGTGGGTGTGAGCTGTACATCAACTTTGGCTTCAGAGATGAACATCCTTGTTAAAGGGCCAGCTCATATCCTCGTATTCCCACTTCTGCCCTGTGCAATTAATTCTATAGACTGTGTTAGCAAATTTAGGAGGTCTGTAATCTTCTTTGTTTGTCCATTAATCTCAGGGCAGGGGGCCAGCTGTCAGTGGGAAACTAGAGGACAGTGTTAGTTGTGGCTTTCTGTGTAGCAGGACATTCCTGCTGTGCTGGGAAGTGTTTTCATGCCAGGGATCGCAAGCCCTGCAGGAGCTGAGCATCCACTGGGAAATTTTACAAAGTGTTTTCACAGCAACACCTATAAAATATAGGTGAGATTTCTAATTAGTAAATTCATTTGAAGGGTCTGTGTTCTCCATGTACCTGCCTCTTCTAAGCCTACCTTCTTTATCAGCACTTGTGAACAAAACTTTTTAGCATTTTTCATTATTGCTACAGATATATTAGGGAATTTGTAGGATTAAAATTCAAGATTATGCACTGCATAAGACAATAAAGAAGATAGTTTAATTTCTGAGAGAAACTTCAAATGCAACAGACCTGCTAGGACGAAATCTACCAGTATAGTGTGGTTTTCCTTAAGGCTTCTTACTGGAGTGATGTGAGATTCTTTATTAAATAAAGCAAAGTGTAAACAGGGCATTTCTAGTTCTCACATTTTCAAGGGAAAGCTAAGTGAAGTAAATGAACTTACTACGTTATCGGGTTTGAATTTTCAATGGTAGCTGCCTTTTCTCTGTCCTCCTTGCAAAAAAGTCTGGAGAAAATGAAGATACTGCTATGATTTCATGGCCTGTCTCTTACTTCATGGGTGTTTGGTTTGGGGACACTGCCTCTTAAAACTTGAGGGGATTGGTGAACGGGATCCTGCTCCCCTGACCTTTTCAGAGTCACCAGGGTGAAACAGCCCTGATAGGGGATGAGACCTGAAGAATGAGCTTTGATTGACATCAGCTTTCATTGCAAGAGGACTTTGAGTTCCTACTCCATGAGATGTTTTGCATAAGTTTCTGACAGTTCTGTGGACCCAAATCTTGCTTATGTCCATATTCTAGTAGAATTTTAGATGAGAAAGGACTTTGGAACTAGGCTATTGGAGACAGTGGCTTCCTGGAACATACTTTGTGAATTTTATATTTGATCAGCAGCAATTTTGCTGTCTTTTCTCTCCTTCACTTCACTATGTAACTATCATCCTGATGAGCCAGGAGGTCACCAGGCCTGCTGTAAATAAATGTCTGTGTGAGGCTCTGTTTCGTGCCAGGTAAGCACAGAAAGGCTTTGCGACAGACGTGGGGCTGGTCTCGTGGAATTTCTCCTGAGTGGGCAGAGCGGGCAAAATGAGATGAGAGTCCTGTGCAAAAGGCCCATGAGTGCTTCATGCCTGAACTGTTACTAGCACTTCAAGCCCTGTTCCTCGTAACAGAGAATGGCTCCAAAAATACAGCACTCATCTCACCTCACGCGCTTACAGGGCATCAGCTAGCTGAGAGCACTGCCAGCACCTGCCTCAGAGCTCTACCAGCTCCTCCTTCCCACCAGCCAATTCATGCCTTACACGGGAAGGAGGGCAGTTGCGATACCTGGATCTTGCAGGGCCACCTGGCTATGTGACTTCTTACTGCTGTTTTCTGAAGATCACAGTGCATTGCACCTTTGGAGTCCTGTGCCAGAGCGACTGGCATTTTGCGGTGTGCCTTCTTGCAAGGCGGCCCAGGTTCTGCTCTGCTGTAGCAGTGGTTGCTTTTCCCTGGCTATTTTACTCTTAATTGTTCCAGCTCCTGTGCTTCCTGGATGCTGCCTGTGCTGCAGGGGTAAGAAATCCTCGACAGCTGCTGGGGCCATGGGCTTGGTGCTCGATGGAGATAGAATCCATGCAGTACTTCCTGCTATGCTTTTCAACAGATGACAGTGCTCAGCTACACATAAATGACTGTAAAATCTGAGAATTTAAGGACTGATAGCCCTGTTAGGAACTTCTGCTGGCTTTTGTGCACTGTCAAATTTGACCTCAGCAAGATGAAGCTGGGGCAGGAGGGTAGGAGCAATGGGACATGGGCAGACAAGCTTGGAGGGCTTAGGTTTTCCTGTGTCTGTCTCCCGTGGAAAGGGAGGAGGAATGCCCTTGAAATTTCTGCCAAGTGTTCCCACTCACTTCAGGGGAGCGGCTCTGTTTTCTCTAGCAGAATATCTGGCCTACAACTTCTTCCCTTGGTGATGTGGACAGAGGGGAATTCTGCATGAATGTCAAAGCCAACCAGCACTTCTCATACAGCTGATGGTGTACGCGGGGCATTAATGAATGTATTTCATATAGGTGACTTGATGTGGCTCCACATGGCTTTTGCAGTGTTCTCAGTGGTGGGTGGGAAACTGGCTAGTACTGCTCTTAGCTTCATGATCTCATCCACAATTGTATTGTTTAAGCGTTTTTGATTCTAGCACTTTCTGACCAAGGATCTGCATTCCCTGCCTCATCTTGCTAGTCCAATCCATGCTCATCTGCAAGGACAGAGAAAAATGATATTGTGGTTCTGGCATTGAGTGTCTCAGCTGCATTTGGCCTATCTGTCTTGACTTCCCCCAATGTTTGGATATAGGATCTGTCAGAGGAGCCAGGGCAGGGCTGTATGAACAGAGTCCAGTGAATTCTGGTGCTGGAGAGAGGATTCGCTTCATGCTTTCTTCTCTACCAGATGCCTCAGAAAGGCTTCTGAAGACACCTACTTTCCTTCTACGCTCAGAGAATGGATATCCCCTGTGTCCAGCACTCTTCTGGGGCGTGGCTGGTTTCCTGGAATCATCCTTCGTTCCCCCTTTTTCTGTCCCATCCCATGGTATAAAGCTAAACAGATTTAGTCATTGGTAGATGGAGATAATGGAAGTGGTTGAAGGGGATGCTATTCTGATCATGTAATTGACCCCAGAAGCCAAGTTTGATGGATTTTAAGGGAAAATAAAGAACATTAGATTAAATTACAGCTGTGGTTATCTGTCAACTATCTGATGGCTGTTTGTTGCCATGTATACTCCACATGTAGGTTTTAGCTTTGCTGGATGATGTAGTGGAGAATTTTTGAAGCAAGGACAAATCTCGTGCTGCTCTGCAGCGAGGTAGAGCTGTTATTAGAGACAGGCAGGCACTGAGGGTGGGCAGGTCAGGCCCAGTTTGTAAGGAAGAATGCTGTGATTTGCTCTGGCTGTGACTTGTCATTGTAGAAAGCAACTCTGCTACAGGAACAGACAAGCTGGTGGTTAAGCAGCTGTGGAGAGACTTTCGAGCATGTTGAATAACTGTAAGCAGGAGGCCTGGCAGGACAACTCAAAGTGCATTTATATGGAGACTCTTGTGCTATTTACAGGATTCGAGGGTGTGGTGGTATTCTTCTGGTCATAGTCCTCTGGCTGGTACCTAAACATAAAGTGGTGTAGCAACTTAGCCCTTTTAGGACAGGCAAACAGATACTAGATAGTAACTAAAAACAGAAAGCCATCCCAGAGGAGCCCAAAGTGCTTTTGCAGCCTTGGAGTCAAGTTCTGCCTGACATATACATGTGCCCCTCTGCCTGACTTGGAGCGAGAGGAGAGTGTGTTCCCAGGTCTGGAGGAAAACAGCTTTGCGCATCGCTGGAGAGCTGCCACGTGTCTTCTGAGAGAGGCACCTGGTGCTGACTAGTCAGATTGGGATGAGAGCTTGAGGGAGCCTTGAGACTTATTTTCTCCTGTGCAGCTTCCAAAATGTTCCCTTGTTCTATTTCCAATGTTCTTTTCCAGTGTGGTCACTGCCCTTCGTAAAGTTCTGGGATTGGTGCTGGCTTCTTTGGGAAGAATATCCTGAAGGTCAAATTTTGGGGAGGAGGACTCCATTACATTGAGCAAACCATCAGTGGAGTGGGGCTAAGTTAGCAAGCAGGGCTGCTGAGGTATTTCTAAGAGGACTGTGAAGACGTCCACACAGAAGTCACCTTTTCATGCAACATGCAGTGTTGACCACCTCATTCACCTAGAGTGTAGCAAGACTAGGGCCCACACAAGTGCCGAGAAGGACAATTGGGTATATAAAGTTTAAATAAGTTGTTCTTTTCAATGTGGAAGAAAGATGACTGACTAAGCCCTGTCAAATCTTGAGTGATCTGTGGAAGGTGCCATGGTTAGGTGAATTTCTTCATTTCCTAGCAAGCCAGCAATAAGAAATACTTTTTGATGCAACATGTACTTTGTGAAACACGGTGCTGCAAGGCACTGACTATACCAAAAATATAAATGATTTAGAAAGCAATGAGAGACATTCCCAGCAGATAAGTCCATCAGTGCCATTAAAGACAAAGCTGCAAATACTGCGTCCAGTTTAGGAAATCCCAAAGCCAGAGACTGCTTGGAGGTCTCAGAGGGAGAGTTAGTATGCTGTACTTTCCTTGCTCTTATGCTCTTCCCCTGAAAGCAGTCAGCAGCAGCAGTTGCCTGAGACAGGATGCTGGGATAGATGGACGTGTTCTGTACCTCACTGAGGTTGTTAACGCTCTTGTAAAGAGCACAGTGGCAGGGAAGGGACTAGGAAAACAAGGGCAGAACAGCCTCTCCTGCACAGAGCTGTGAGTTTTGCGCTCCAGAAGCGTGACCTGGTTTGTGCACGCTGTTGTTACCTTGTAAGCAGATCTGAGAGAGGAGTCCAGGTGAGTGTCCCTAAATGTAACATCTTGCTGAATACTTAGCAGCGCTCTGTAAGGGTGTGAGCAGAAATTGCCCATCTAGACCCCGTGTAGCCCTTGCCAAGTGTATACTCTCAGTCCCAAGGGGTGGAACTGATAAAGCAATCTGTCCCCTGACAGATTTTATCTCTGGGATTGTGGTTCCAGGAGAAATGACATCTTGTGCCATTTCCAAAGGGAATTTTATGTGTTATGCACACTTGAAAATATGGACACCGTATGGACACAGTGTACAGTGTTAAGCAGGGTGTAGCAGCAAGCTGTTCTTACAAGCACAATTTCTGCCCCTGCTTCCTTCTGTGCAGCTTTTCAGCTGCTCTCAGACCTCATCACGCATATTCTTCAGACCCTAAAGCACCTCCTTGACTTGCACTTGGTATTCTTTGTAGGCTTTCAGCTTTCAGACACTCTTGTCTTAGTTTGGCTGATATGACTCTGGAGTAGAGCATTGGATAAGCAAACTGGCAGGCTGGAAACCTGACATCAGTTTGGAGGGTGACTCTTAAACATTTCACTGTCCAAAGCAGAGTTGCACGGTGGTGTAGGGCCTCCCTCTGAAAGTTCCAGCTCTGGAAGCATCCTAGCCCTGATATTGTGGTCTCTGAGACTTGAGTGTTTTAGCCAAGCCAGTCACTGCAGTAACACCACTGCTGGTTTCGGTGCCGAGGTGGGTTTGGCTGTTTGTGACAGCATCGCCTCCCCTGTACAGGCACACCCTTTGAATCAGGGCTTTTTCTTTCTTTTTTTTTTTCTTTTCTTTTTTTTTCCCGTTGCATTATGAAATACCCCTCTCCTTTGGCACGCAGGATTTCAGCTATCTGGGTGGCTTCCACAAGGGCACGTGGGAACTGGAAAATAACTGGGACACTACTTTTGAGATTGATTTTAAAGAAGACTTTTGGAGAAAGAAGCTGATTTCTTTTACAGGGGGATGCTGGGTCCCTGCAGTGTGTTCTGTCATCATATCACAAGATTTCGAAAGGAGCAGAATCAGTAGGACACTGGTGTATCAGTCTGCAAAGAGCAGCTTTCTTCACTCACCTCCCAAATTTGTCTAAACTGGTATCACGCAGTTGAGTTTCCCCACTCACCTCCCACCCCCTGCCTGCTTTGGCTAACAGTCCTCTCAAACTGGGCTTTGTAACTAAAGGCTCTCCGAAAGAGCTGACTCTTTCAGTTCTTCTGCGTAACAAAAACTTGTGCTGCTCATAAATAGATTTTCAATTACCAAGGGAAACAGAAGAATCAGTGCAACCCAGCTGCATCAGAGCCGGCCTCCCAACCCTGTCTTAAGGAAGCCCCTGAAATTCAGCACACGTCACTCGGGCATAGCTGGGAGACCTTTTCTGTCCTTTGAACAGCATTCCTCTGCTGCAGGATCTGCTGTTTGCAGCAGAATTGTTAAGGAACCGCAGAGTGCCTGTCTGGTGTCTTTACAAAAAGTGACAAAATCTTTTTGTTTTTTGACTAGCCTGGGGTTTCATGTATTTCTTACAGCAGTCATGGCTAAGAATTGCCAGGGCAAAGCGAAGGATCCTGAGACTTACAAACTGGTTCTCTGCTAATAACATCTGGTGTGTTGTTAGTGCCATCTGAGCCATTCCAAGCACTCTGAGCATCCAGGAGATCAAATTTCTTAGATTTTGGGGCTTGCAGGAGGACAGTGATTTTGTACAGAAGAAAAAAAGGCATGCCCAAGGTTATGCATCAAACTGGGTAGAACTGGGAGGGGAGCTCAAGACCCCTGACTGTGCTGGGTCCTGTGGAAGTATTAAGCAGTACAAAGGAGGGGGGCGATGGTATATGTGGGTGATCCCTAGCCTACCCTACAGAAGAGATCTGTACAATGAAGATGCCTTCTATATGTCTTCTCCCTAGGCTGCCAGGGATCATGAGGGGGGCATACACCCAGCTTAGAGTTTTCTGGACACCCTGATGATATGAATGGTAACTACTCTTGCCTTCAACAGTGGGCATGTCAGCTCCCTGCAAACCTGGGTGGGCTCAGCTTGTCTTCGATCCTGGGCTCAGGCTCTGCATCCCTGCAAAGCATGGTTAGTTTCCCAGTGACTCATTTCTGCATATCCCAGAAAACGTGCCTGGAGCTGGGGCATGCAGAGCCACAGGGCAAGCGTCCCTACAAGGGCTCTGTGCTGCTTCTTGCTGGAAGTGCTGAACCAATGAGGGCAAATCAGATCTGTTGAATCAAAAGCAATTCCCAGCATTTTTGGTCTCCTCAGAAATGTAATTGCTTCCTGGAACCCCTCTGGAAAGGAGAGCTTTCCTGAATGGAAGGTCAGTTGCCTCAGGGCCTCAGATGGGTCTATGGGGAATTTAAACATACAGCCCTATTGATGTCGGTAGGGACTTTCTGATTTTTATGAAGAGGTATGTACCTATGTTTCTTCCCAGGTGCTGGGGGTGCAATAGCAGCAGCATGATGCTTGCTTTCTTTCTATATCATTAATAAAAAGTGTTGCTTAAGACAATAATCAGGTCTGTGCAAGACTGGCTGCAAGTAACAGGAGACTTCTGCTAGACCACAAGCTAATGCTTTGGAGAGGGCACACTTAAAATGCAAGGTCAGCTGATGATCAGTGCCAGAACATCATTGCTATTGATTGAGGAAATGAACATCCAAACCTCTAGTTTTGTGAAGATTAAGTTACCTGCAAAGTAAGGAGGGACAGAGGGAAGAAGATATCAATGAGAATGTCAGCTCATGTGTTGGATTTCTCTAGACAAAATCTCAGTTTTAATTTTGTAGGCCTTCTCCTGGTTTGTGAGGGAGAGAGAGGAACTGTCAGAAGGACACTTCTAATTTTGTCCCATTCTCCTTCTCCTCCCTTCTGTCTGCGTTCATGTGTTGAAGTGTGTAGAGCATCCGAGTGTCCCAGTTCTTCTGATCCTTCACAGACAGCACTCCGTCCGTAGGCTGAACCCACAGTGCTTTGGGTTTTTGAGCGGGGTTGGAGAGGGTACTCTGGCATCTTCTGAATGCCGGTGTGGGGCTGAAGGGCAGGGACTGGATGTGTTTATTCTGTGCTGCAGCTATTTTTAACAGCTGATGTTACACAGACTTTTGCTGCTTCTCAAATCAGATTAGATGGCAAAGTCAAGAGGTGAGCAGAGAAGTTCAGTAATGAGGAGCAGCAGCTAACATCACTTTTACTTGCTGAATGGCACTGCACAGCTGCCTGCAGGCTGCAGCCAGCCCCTTGCCATTAACCTGGGGTCTTTTCCTTCCAGAGAGAAGGGGCGAGCTCCTGGCTGTGTACCCCACAGATAAGCTTGTGTGCATCATTTAGACACATCTGGGGATCCTCATGCCCCTAAAGGTCTTCAGCAGCCTGGCCATGGTATCTTTATGGTTTAGTACCCTCTTGCTTGCCTCCTGTGCTGGTGATGTATGGAATACATTGGTGATCTTAAGAAGTAGAAGATGATCTCTGAGGGACTACATTAGCTTTCTGAGCCAGCTTGCAAAACCTTCCTGGCACAAAAGTCTGCAAGGACAGGGATGCAACTCGTGGTTCCAGCAGCTCAACAGGGAGCCTTGTAGGCTGTGCAGGAGGAGTGGGTGATGCAGAGGTCAAGGAAGAAAATCAAGGCTGTGCACTGTGTGGACTGTCTCCTCCCCAGCAGGCTGGTGGAACATGGCAAGGCTACTGCAGATGCTGGGGTCTGGTGTGGAACGTGACAAGGCTGCTGCAGACGCTGGGGCCTAAGTTGGAGGACAGGAGCAGTGCAGAGCTAGTGCCTGGGTCTGGCTTGGCTCGTGGAAGAACTCCCGTGATATGCTTCTGCTGCGTGCAGTGTTCTGCAGATCCTCATTAGTGGAGCCTTTCTGAGCACCCCACTGCTCTTTTGACCTCTCTAGTCCCCACACAGTAGAAGTGTCCCTTAATTACAGAATCACAGAATGTTAGGGATTGGAAGGGACCTCTGTGGGTCATCTAGTCCAACCCCCCTGCCAAAGCAGGGTCTCCTACAGCAGGCTGCACAGGACCTTGTCCAGGTGGGTCTTGAATATCTCCAGAGAAGGAGACTCCACAACCTC
>Ga0065711_1042043_pt1 | contig 15702 bp, 11 predicted proteins | sample Hoacrofraction12_FD_59098 | JGI IMG/M metagenome (GOLD analysis project Ga0065711, IMG submission 59098) | Hoatzin crop microbial communities from Cojedes, Venezuela - Epithelial fraction 12 v2 (version 2) | ecosystem: Host-associated > Birds > Digestive system > Esophagus > Crop | place... | reverse complement strand
TTTTTTTTTTTTTTTTTTTAGCTTCAGCAACTTGCAATGAAATCTCGGTTATTAGCAGGAATTAGCAGGATTTGGCTGCTTGGGTTTCCAGAGTAAGCTCATTTGCTTTTGTATAAGCCATGTGCAAATACATATGAAATCTGAATTGAAAGAACAAAAAGTTCATAACAAATATGGGCAGCATAATAAAAACTGTATTGTCGGTCTAGAATCAGCACATATTTTCATGCAAATGCGACTAGATCAGGCCTCAGTTTGAGCATGGAGTTGGGCTACAGAGGTCACTTTCGGCCTAAATCGTAAGCCCCTACCATCTGTGGGGCAAATTCTCAGAAGCATCATCTTCTGGCCTGTGCTGATTGACATGTCCTGAATGCCCAGTTTACTCTCTCTGCCCTCAGAATCCGCTACACCAGTGAGAGGTACTAATTGTGACTTGAGACCAACCCCTGTTGTCATGAGCAGAGCTGAGCAGGGGGATTCATCTGGACTGAGTAAGGATGGAGCAGATGGTACTCTTCCTTGCCTGGGTGCTGCCAAAGGCCAGTGGCTCCTCTGTGTTAGTGGTTAGAGCCTACCCAGGAAAGCTTCTCTTTGCAGAGCGGTGCTGGGGCCCGTTCTCCCCCTCTCTGCCCTTAGCCCTGTAGCATCCTCCTTTTCTCTCCAGAATTGTAGACCCTCCTGTTCCCTTTGTACGTGACGTGTGGGATTACTGCTGCTCACCAGTACAGGACTACGGGTTCTGCTCCCATCCGCAGTCCTCTACTGTGCAGTAACCTTTCCATGCTGTCTAGTTTTCATTTTATACAACTGGGGACACGCTTTTTATGTGAACTTCTTTTCCAAGTATACTCTAGAAACAGTGATTTCTGGGAATCTAGAAAAGATCATGAGTTTGTTAATCTTGATGCAATGCAGAATGCTGGTGGGATTCAGTTAGGAAAATTATGAAAACTGCAAAGAATGGTTCAGAGAAAACAAAGGAGGAGTTGTCTTGGTAGTGTTATATGTTCCTCACAGCTTTGTATGCTATTTATAGCAATCTATTTGGCAATGCAGATTAGGTATATTCTCCTTGCAAGATTCAGATTTGGAGCTGGAAAAAACAGGCTATCTTCATGTTTGTGTGCAGCAGCACGTTCAATGCTGAGCTTGCACTTACGTGGGGTTTTCTTGAATATTTTTTAGGGGAAAAAATATTTTATGTTCAGGTTGGCTTTGTGTATTTCAAAGATCCCATTTCTCTCTGACTTGGCAGTTTGACAGCAGAGGCTTTCATCTCTCATGTGATTCCTTCTGCAGTGGCTTTGAGACCACCTCTTGTTGTTTCCTCAGCTCCACTCACCGGCTGGGCATGGCGACCCTGTTCCCGGACGTGATTTTAGCTGAGCTGTGGGGAAGAAAAGGCAGTTTGCTTCTGACGGACGCCATCGTTTTTCTGGGAGCGAGGGACTCTCTTTGCATCCGGTGTTGCTACGACATTTTCTGAGTACTACAGCCACGCTTCTTCTGCTGCCTCTAATTCTGGCTGACAGGGAGGGAGATGCAGATATGGATGGGGAAATATGTTGTACATTAGTAGGATACCCTACAGACTATTGCCTTGGGCTCACAGCATGTGTGAGGAGCGATAGGGACATTCTTTACCCAGACACGCTGGTTTTTGGTGGGTTTTTTTTGGTTGTATTTTTTTTTAAATTTACTTTTGGTTTGATTTAGCCTGAAAATGTGCAAAAGGGATTCACAGACTTAAAGGGTGGGGTGAAAATGTTGGCCCACGCTGCTGTTTTGTGCTGAGCTGGGTGGTTTTAATAGCCAGAACCCAAAGGCCCTGTCTTCAGGGATTTCGGGTTTGGGGAGTTCACAAGGAGCAAAGATTAGAGATTTCATACCTGCTCAGGAGCACATTTGCCATCAAAAGCCAAAGGTACTCATGGCCCTAAGTAATTTAGAAGTGTAGAAAAATTCCACTCTGAATCAGATCTAGATTTTTTTTTTAAGGCTGTGAGCATGCCATAAATAAATAAAAATGAAAACCCAGAGGAGATCAAAATGGAAAGAGGCTGTGCTAGCACCTGCTAAACAGATCTACGTGAAGAAAAGACAGAGTCTTTTCTCCATCTTATATCCTTATATAAAATTCCTACACAATTTCTGCTTTAATAATAACAAGCCTTTTTATCCAAGAGATGTCTAAAAGCTCTGGTCTGGTTATCAGGTTCAGACTTTAGTGAGGTTCAAATGTAGTGCTGGGCTCCTCATCCTAAACAACCAGTCTGCTGTCAGCCATCACTCAAACCTCTGATTTCTCCCTTGCCTCAAAAATTGTTCCTCCCCCACACATATCTTTTAGCACAGTCTGCACTTTTCCTCTCACTTTCTGGCTCTCTTGAGCTTTAAGAGTATTCTGGGAAATAATAAGAGAAAAGATAAAGAGTTGATTTAGTGCTTAGCAAATATTGGCAGGAGATTTGTGCATGTGATTAGAATTTATTTGTTCTCTTCTTATGTAGCAGAGGAGGGCTTGATGTAATAGCTAAGAACATACGTGGCAGAAGCTGCTGAAGAAGGCTTTTCAATGTTGACAGACTATGAATTTCAAATTAGAAACTGCAAGTCATAGTTAAAGAATCTTTTATGGGGTGGAGAGGGATTTCTTACCAGTGTAGATATGGCCACCATCAGTAGACACAAATCTGTGGCAAGCAGTTGCAAGGAGTTTGAGGTGTGACGGAATCATTCCAAGAAATGCAACTGGGAGAAGTGTTTGGAAAAACAAAAAGAGATTATCCAGCAATTTAAAAAGTTTCTCTCTTGTCTTGTTTGTCATTAAGCCCTCATTCAAGCCCCATTCTTCTTGGGCTGGGAAGAAGAGAGTGGCTACAACCCCATAAATCTGAGTTCTGGCTTGGGCCAATGATCCCTGAAGCATCTTGTGGACTCGTGTGTGAGAGACAGGGGGGCTGGAAAAGATAAGCTGCTTTGATGTCCAGAGCGTGGTGTGTGGGTGTTATGAGTATTTTGTGAAGGAATGACCTCATTAATCCATGATGAACGCAATGCAAAGGCACAGAAGAAAGGAAGTCAGTCAAGGGTGATGGAAACTGGGAAGAGAATTTAAAAACTCGGGTATTTAGAAGAGGAAGGGATTTTTGAACAGATAGTCTTGTAAGAAAGTGGTATAAAAATAAATGTAATTTGCTTCCTAACATGACATTGCAGCAACATAAGGTTGCAGTAAATCTTGAAATGGCTTTTTGGGGAGAACGTAGTGTAAGGATTGATCAAATTGTTTGTGTATAAAGAATGAAAGGACATGTAGGAAAATGGAGTTGTACTGAAGAAAAAGTATGTTACAGAAGGAAAACAGACATATGGTTCCACTTCAGCAAAGCCTGTAAATGATGCTTTCTTCTCTCTCGCTGCCGAACACAAGGGGACTTCTTAATGAGCTAGCAGGAAAGAAAGTGCAGAGACCCCAGGCCAGCTGGAAACTGAGGAACTGGATGGATAAAAGGGACAGGGGATGCCCAAGGATACGGCCACTGCTCACTGGCTTCAGTGGGGACAAAGCAGCTGTGGCTTATTGTTAGCTCCAGCATCTTCTAGGTTTTGCTCCTGGGTGAGCATTTAGTGATTCCCAAAGGGAGATGAGAGCAAGTAACAAGTCACTGTCCTACAAGTTAAAATATTGAAAACATACCTAAAGTGGCTATCAAATTAGAACCTTAAAAACATTAAAAATGTTTTGTTAATTCTTGGTTTTGATGGCAATGAGAGCAACAGAATCCAAGAAATTAATGAAACACATTTGAAGTGAGATATTGTTAGCAAGGTACCATGGTTTTTTGTCCAGTTTTATACATGGTAGGCAAGAAACAGAAGGCAGAGAGAGTACAGCAAGCCAGATGAACTGTCAGACCTAAAAAGTGTCATCATTCTGGAGGCAGTTGAAAAAAGTCAATAAAAGACAATTGACTTTAGATAAATTGTCAAAAAAATGTCAGCACTTCAGGTTCAGAGAAAAGCCTCTTGACAATGGGAACCTATGGTTTTCCTTGATAAAAGTCTGTTAAGATTATTAGTAATGCATTGATAGAAAGTTCATAGCACAGCTTTGAAAATAAATGATGAAAGGAAAACGACAAAGAGCAAGTCTGCTAGAGGTAGGAGAGCTACTGTTCTGTAGCAAAATGACCTCTCATAAGGAGGGAAAAAATGGAAAGTGAGTGAATGAAATACATTTTTCTTGATTTCTGCATTTTTATGGTTGCCAAATGCTATGATATGGAACGCAAAAGAAGTTTCATATAAATGTATGATTCCTAAAAGAGAGTAACCACTATGAATGCTGAGGTATAGAAATGACTACTCTGGTAACAACACTGCTTGTACCTCCCAAGACTCATTTTGCTTATAACGGTGGCTGTTCATTCAAGTGAATTGTCCATTTGCTCTTTTCCATGTGCTGTAAAAAGAGCAAGAAGGAAAACAGTTTTACAATATTTTCATTCCATAAGCACGAGGTACCGCAATACGCTACTGAAATCCAGCAGCAGCGTGCAGAAATCCTGGGTGGCCCAGGTTTGTGAGGGTTGTGAGCTGGGATACGCGGCAAACCAGAGCCCTCTTTAACCCTTCAGAAATCAGTTTTTCGAAAATGCCCTTCATGGCATTCACTGCTTCTGCCAAGCAGTGCTGAAAGTAAGGTGTTGATGTTGTTAAAATGGTCTGGACACTTCTGTGGATGCTGCAAATACACTGGGCTGGGGGAGGAAGGGTTGAAACAGCTGCTCTCCTTTAAAAAGGAAGCCAAGAAACATGGAAGGGATGTAAGCACTCTTATCCCAGTGCCTGAGCTTTACCAGCAGCAGGAAAGTTCCTTGTAGACAGGCTACTCTCAGTGAAGATTTTCTTATGCCTTTGTCTGAAATAGTAACAGTAGAGTTACCAGTAATAGTAAAGGAGAGGCGGGATGCTAACCTGCGTGGACTGCCTGTGTCCATCAACACACTGATTCCTGGGATTCACATTTACTTGGCTTCCAGTTCCTTGAAGCTGATAAAGTGGGATGTAGGGTTTGCTCTGTATCTGTTTGAAGGAGATTTGCACGCAGAGTGAAATACGGTGGTTGAAGGACTGGATCTTGATATGATTTATTGAACTCGTGAGAAATGTAAGAAGATTGAATTACATTGGCACCATATATCATATTGCTGGGTGAAAAATTAAGATATATTAGTGGAATTTAAGTGACTAGTTTCTCACTGAATTTGCATTATGATTAGCGCAGCTGTCTCTGCAGTGTGCTCTGTCATGAGCATGAACATGAGAGCAGCAGATGGGTTGTCGAAGTGCGCTAGGAACTCCACACTGCAATAAAATGTGCCCAGGCCTGTGGCTAATATGGACTCGAGTCTCGTCTGCCTTTTGCTGACGTCAAACTTGATAGAGTGGCAGGAAAAAAAATAAGACAGGATTTGCAGTAGGGAGGAGAGCATACGTGAAACTTGAAGGGTTTTATTCTAGTCTGAGGAACAAAGGTGAGACAAATTGCAGGACAAAAGGAAATTCAAACTGTGTTCTCTGAAATACTGTAATTTGTCAGTAACAGCAGAAGGGGGAAGACTATTCCAGTAATCAGCATAGACAGGGAAGAATTCTTAAGAAATCATCAAGAGTCCTGTTCATGCAAAGATTTTTTGCTTATTAACAAAAATCAGGGAAGAAAAACAAACTAGTTAATGAACATTGTATTTAAGAATGTTTTCTAATCCAAATTTTCAATTATGTATTATTTTTTTAGAAATACTTTCATGTCCATCTCCCAAAAGGCAGTTATCTTGAATAAAAATAATTTTAGTTGATATCAAGTGCATTCTATAACTTTTCAACCAATATTTTTCTACAAAAATTTTCAGGAGATGTATTTTAATTCTCCATTCAAATCTTCAAAACCAAAGCAAGTTTGTAATTTAATAGTGCGGTTTATTAACTTCACAAGCCCTGCTTTTGACCTCACCCTTGTGCCACGTTTGACTCGGTGGCTGCAATTTCACGTTTCTGTGCGTGGTAAAGTGGTGCCTAAATGGTGAAATTCCTGTTAAAGCATGGCTGGATGGTGCTGTGCTTCCTCTCCCTGGGATTTTCACCTGGTACTCGCTGTGTGCCCATGCTGCGCAGCATCAAGGCCTGGTTTTACAGGCGTTCTTGAAAATGTCATGTAAGATGCAACTGCACAAATTACCAATTCAAAGATTATGGATAGAAAAGAGCTGTCCAAGGCAAAGCTACATCATGTTTGAAATCTAGACTAAGTGGCTTAAGAGGGCAACATTTAATTAAATGCCTGGAGCCAGCCTGAGCTGTCAGGAATAAATCTAAATTAAATATGATTACAAAGTGATCTAATAGAATGAGATAAGTTATACATAAATTAGACATAGCTTGCGTGGCAGAAACAAATCAACAGAAAGTCCTTGGGTGTATATCAGCCCCAGTACATTTTTATGACACAGATCAAAATAGGATGAGAATTCCTGACTGCAAGGCAGAAAGGAGCCTATAAACATGATTGACAAATCTGCCAACAAAAGTTGAGTCTGTGCAGGTCGGAGATGGATCATGCAGCGGTTTCTGTATAATGTGCTCTTAGTTGTTGAGAGGTTATAAATTATTACAAAAAGGCTGAGTTGCTGCTCTGGTTCTTTTAATAGTAGAAATGGTGGTAGATTTAAATGGAGACCAGCTGATACAGAAATTAGATGTCATTCCCAAAGCACACTTGATGGTTTCACCTTACTTTCTGCTAGTGAAATATGGCTTGTGACCACAAAGAGAAGCTGGAGAAATTGTCTGCCAAACTGGAATATTCTTTGTGATTAAACCAGGTCACAATTAACAGAGGAATTCAAGGATTTTATCACTGATAAAAACATTTTACAACATGTTTTTGTGTTACAAAAAGCAAACTGTAATTAACTTGGAGCCATTGCTTGAGTAGAGCTAATAAATAAATTGAGATGAGGTTGGCTGCTTAGCAAATTGTATCAGCAGTAAGGCCAACCAAATCAAAAGACACCTCTGACAACAAACATCAACGTTATTACAGATGGCAAGAGCCAGCTCTTCCCCAATTAAAACAGCTTCAAAGACACTTCCAAGACTTCCATGATGAGAGAAATAACCTTAGAAAAAGGGAACGTGTACAAATACAGCAGTTCTTGTTCAGCCTAGTTCCCTTTGAATATTTGTGTGTTACTATTTCTCTTAGCACGATGACACAGGCTAGGTTTGGGGGAGAGAAGCTTGTGAGGAGCAGACTCCAGGGGAAAAGGGCCAACGAAATCAAAGGTTTGAAATTTGACTATATCAATGGGATTTTTTAAAAGGAAAACGGGAACAGAGCAGATGGCAGGAGTGTCAGAAGGTAGGTGAGGCTGCCCACGGAAACGCGTTCTCGTGGGACAACGGTGTGTGACTGATTCTGGATGAAAGATAGAAATTTGGTGGTGTCGGACCACTTGCCCCTGAACGGATGTCAGGATCAAAAAAATACACAGCATTTTTACTCGAATCCTCTTGGTAGGCTTTGAAGGTAGCCCAGAGATGGGGTAGCCTGGAGCACTGTGTGCTTCGAAATCGCGCTTTGATGTGAGGAGCTGGGGGTGTTGCGGGACTGCAAACTTTCTCTTTCGTGGTGGTGTGCAGTGGGAGAGAGGATCGTGTTCTCCATTCGCAAAGGGAAACTAAAAGTCTTTCTGAGGTAAAGATAGCATCTGCTTCAAAGCCAGAAGAGGAAAAAAAAAAAAAATCCCCTTTTTCTGGTCTGGAAGTGTCACATTGCTTGTAGGAATCTGTGCCGTGGTCCTTGAAACAGCATCAAGGTGCGTGTCATGTTCTGACCTCCCCAAACAGACACACTGGGGTGGTTATCTCAGCCTTAGCAGCACAGCACAGATATTCAGGAATTCTTTGTGATGAAATGCAATGATGTTGGGGAGAACTAGACCCCATGTTTATCTCTAAATTTCAGTGTAAGAGAGGTCAGATTTCTTGTGAAATCACGGTTCCTACAGCCTGCGTTTCATTAATTGGTTGTAGAGCCTGTTGTAGAGAGTGGTGATCAGCAAAATAAGACTGCCAAGCCTCTTCCATGCTGTCTTTTTCAGGTAGAAGCACGATGTTGTCTTCTATTTTCTAGTTTTTATCTTGTTTTTTTTAGTACGGCATGAACTGGTGCTGGCCTGGAAAAACATGACAGTTCCCTGAATCAGCAGTCATAGGTTTAAGAATGAATAGGGCTTCTGTGGGAAATTTATTAGGCTTAGAAATAGAATTACAATGTTGGTGGATGAAATATAGAGCAACATAACCTTGCAGAGAAAAAACGAAGCAGTCTTCTTCCCAGTCCTCTGTCTGCTTTTCAATGTTGCCTCCGTCCAAGCTCGAACAACTCTTTCCCAGCCATCCTTTTAATTAGTATTACTCTTATTGAAGACCTTTCACCATTTGGCTCTGCCCCTGCCTCTCCCATGTCCTCAGCAACCAGGTGTGCTCATGGCAATGTCACAGGAATAATGCCCGTAGCTGTCTTTAGTGGTAGAGGTGAGTGAGAGATGAACATTTTTAAATGAGGGATGTAACTCGGTGTCCTCTGCAGGAGGAGGGGAGGGGATCCACGGGAGCTGCACAGTCAGCAATTGCTGCATCATTTTCCTTCCCTGGCTAGAATGGGACTAGCTAATGCTTTGATCTGAGCAGGAAAAATGCCTTTTGGGAAAAGGCTTCACTAATCACACCCTGATAACGTTAAGTAGATTGTAGCCTCAGGACCTGAATTTGTCCAGTAAGTGTGACTTGATTTGTACTTTCCCTGCACAGCTCCCCATATTTTATACCCCAGGCTCAGTCCTGAGTAGGTCCGTGCTGCTTTGCTGGAGGGTGAGCGCGATGGTGGGATGTCCTGCAGGAGAAGTGGCTGGAGGCACCATTCTGCGCTCATGGGTCCTGCAGGGCTGGCCCCAGGCAGTGCTCAGCGATGCCCATGCTTCAGGGGCACAACCGCTTCGTCAGATATAACCCTGTTCCTTCTCACCTGCAAATTACTGATCTGAGCTGAGCAACTGCTTTCTAATAGCTCATTCATTTGACAAACGCAGCCTTATTCTCTGTATGAGTGTCCCGAAGTCAGCTGCAATTTGAGTTTATGCTGTGGCTGGCCATTTGATGGGTAAAATTTGAAACTGGAGCTGTCGTTTGGTGGTTGCTGGCAGAAGCACAGCCTCTGCTGCTCAGTTGCACCAGCTCATTTCCTACCATGGAGCTGCTGGTAAGAGCTCGTGATAGGAGCTGGGTGAGTGTGTTTTCAGGAATATTTGATTAAATCTCAGTTACACGAACACCTGAGGAGAGAAAGTAGAGAACTGGCACAAATGCAGCCCATATGAACTGATTCAAACAAACATTTGCCAAGCCACCACAGGGACCATTTTTATTGCTTTTGTATTGGAATCCCTTTCCTGAGACAGCCTTATTTGTTAAACATATCCATACGTGAAAAACACAGTGCAAATACTCTGGGTCAGATTTACAGCTGACTTTGCTGCCCTGCTTCATCTGGGGATTTGTCCTTCTGTACTAAGGTAGCAGGGAGCTCTTCCTGGTCAAAATGCAGCAAAACACATTCATAGATTAGACATTAAATGAATTTTCTTCTAGGGCATTAGTCATGCTCACCATTTCTAATGGTGTTCATTCGTGAAGTTAACTATCCTTAATTCAAACCCAGAGAAAAGCCAAGGATAAGTGATTATTTCTTGTTGGCATCTTAATTTTGGAGCTCAGCTCAAGTTATTTGGTTGCCTGTCTCATGGATCTAATAATTACTTAATTTGGTATCCCTACCCTAGTCTGTAATCATCCTGTAGTTTCATTAAAGGGAACAGGATATCAAGATAAATCAGTCAGCCTGTTCTCTTCGTCATGAGGCCAGCTGCTTCTCCCGCAGAGGAAGGAAGGCTTTGTCACGTACTGCAGTTTGGCATCCTTTAACTGCTGGATTCATCACATCTTGGGTTGCCGTTGAACTCTTAACACAAGAACTCTCTTGTCTTGGGTGCAGGAGAAGCTGCTGCACACGTTGTCAGAAGAAACTCTAGCTGCTGCATCCCCTCAAAAGAATAATATTGTGCTCTGGTAATGCCCCCACCCCTCATAAAGCAAAGGGACCGGGCAGAGCCTGGCGTGCCCCGTGCTTACTGGCACTGAGGGGGAGGATGCTCGGTTCCTGCCGTTGCCCATCTCTCGGGCAGGCAGCAGGCTGGGGCCATGGTGGGCACGCTGCCCGCATGGGCTGTGGCTGCTGGCACCGCTCAGCGTGGGCCAAGCCTTGGCAGCAACTCTAGTTTTGGACTCGATTTCCATTTTTATTACTGCTGCACTTTAAAAAAAAAAAAAACTTAGTTATATCTGTGTTCACATTCGCGTCTCTGTTGTTGGCCGTGACCTAACATGCTGTATTTTGCTGCTGCAGCACCCAAGTGAAATTGCATTTCTTAATAAGGAAACTCGGCTATGCGGAGTTTGGAAGGTGCTCTACAAGAATGTAATAACTGCTTGTTCGCCTGTCAAAGTGGAAAGTAAGTTTGGTTGTTGCTTTGAGCACAATTTTTGCTGCTTCTGTGCCATATTAGACTCAGATTTATTATTAAATAAATCAGAATTCATGATAAAGGCTGCTCCTTTTTATAGCATTAAATGGATTTCGAATACTGCACTGAAGTGACAAAATGGCACTGAAGGCAATGACTGTACAGACTGGAGACCTTTAGACTGCATTTGAAAAGGATTTAAATACAGTCTAAAGTGGGCTTTCAAATATTTGTGTATTTTCTTACTCCTTCCTGCCCCACTCTTCCTCTCCCCCTGAAAATCATGAATTTAATTTCAAATATCTTGGGAAAGTCTTGGCATAAATATATGTAAATTTTAAACCTGTTTAAAAGGATATTGGCAAATATGTTTCTTTAAATAGCTTCCAACATCTTTGTTTACTTCTCTTGCTTGCACCTTTTGCAGAAGTGCAATAATATAATCCTCCTTGACCATTAAAGCCTTTTTTCCATTTATCAAACATTGATTTTTCTGTTTTTACTAGAACTTGAAATTAACAGAACTGTGCTGATAATTAAAATACAAATGATCATAGCGGTTGGCTTTTCATATGTAGATCACTTCATATATACATCTAGATAGCTATCTGTAGCTGTCATGTATCATCTGTATTTACACATGAAAATGGAAGCAAACTTGCTTAATTCAGTTAAATGTTTTGTACTGGTTAAGGAAAAAAATCACCCTAAAAGGACAGAAGTCACCCCATTGCTTCCATCTGTGGAGCAGATAAGACCTAGGAGCTGTGACCATCCGTGGGGGTTTGCTTGGTCAAAACCCTCCTCCCCTCTGCTTGGGGGGACCCAAACTCCCGCCGAGATGTCGGAGCCTGGTTGGCAGCAGTTGGTGCCACATCTCCTGGCCCTGGAGAGGGGCTGGTGGACGCTGGGCTCTGCTGGTGGTGTCACTTCATGGTGTTCCTGCTTCTTCGTGCAGAGCAGAAAAACCTTTTACTTTTCCAGATTGAGCATTTGTACCTGCCTCGCTGCCTCCCTGCACTCGGCAGCACGAGCTACTCGGCCCTGGTCAGGCAAAGTATCTTCTGCTGGTTTCTAAGGCAACCATCACCGACACATCCATTTGGACACATTCCAGGAGGCAGTAAGAGATGAAACCCACACCCAGCCTCCTCCTGCTTTTCCAGATCTGGGTAGCAGAAAATCATGCAACGGTGTGCATGCACACACGCGTATCTCTGTCACCCGAGCATCTTCAGGAGACCACTGTGCATGTGCGCAACAGCCTCCTGGAGACGCTCAGGGGTAGCAATGAAAGTAACTGTACTGAAAATAGGCATTATCAGTTAAAAAGCAAACCAAAATGAAGTTTTCAGGCATGCCGACAGATTGTGACCATCCACTCGCAGCATGTCAGTATGAACAGAAAGCATTGCCCTTCCCCTAATGAGGAAAAACCCATGATGGGCGTGGGGGTCCAGAGCCGAACGTTGTTGGTTGACTCTGCTTTTTACAGGAGGCTGCAAGTGTGGGTGCTCGTACTGACATCGACTCAGCCTGGCTTTGGAGACACAGCCTGTGCGGGTGCGCACGTCGTGTCTGAGTTACACCATCCAGGGTCATGTGAGGTTCTGAGCTTTGTGAGGTTGTGAACTTTGAGATTAGTAGGTTGAAAGCTTAGAAGTAATGCTTAAACAGCAGCGGCTTTCACACTTGGACAGGAGTCAGTTTGGGCTGAATTTCAGCCAAGGAGGTGAGCTTCCTAAATCAGTTGCTTGAAACCTGATGTTAAAGGAGCGAGTGATTTCTTGGTATGTATGCCCTTACCTAGAGATGCAGCAGAGGCAGGGACCACAAAGAGGAGGAGGTGGCCATTGCTTTGCAGGATTCCTGCCGGAGAGTTTAGATGTGAGACAGGTTGGGAGCGATGTTCTCTCTGCTTTAGCAGTTGACTGCAGTAAGAAGCATTTAAGTTTTGTGCATAAAAGCTTAAATGACTCAACAACCCCATTAAAAATAAAAGAAAAAGAATTTGGTTTAACAAAACAATTTTTATTCAAAATAGGTGAGCTAAGGTGATCTTCTGTCCCATTATTTTGCTGCATTCCTTTAGGAAGAAAGTGCTTGACCGGTTTTTACAGCAGCAGGTGATAGTGCATAAAACTTCCCAATGACTCTTTTGAAACAGCAAGGCTGGGGGGAAAAAAAAAAAAAAGGAAAGAAAACAATCTTTTGGGTTGTGCATAGTCTGTTGCTTTCTTAGGCAAGCAGTGAGTTCCGCGGGTGGCTGAGAGCAATAAGCTTCTACCCTCTGTCACGGTCACCCTGTCGTTGGGTGCATTGGGCCCCGATGCAAGCCGAGCGCTGCAGGACAGGCGAGGGCAGCCCGGCTGCTTGCGCACGGCCGTCCCCTGCAGTCACCGGGCAGCACTGGTGGGCGAGGGGTGACGGCTGCTCAGCCGGAGGGGGACCCTACACCTGCCTTGAACAAAGGTTAAAGGAAATGTTTTGTACCATAGGAAGTGAGTATTGATTTCCTACACTTTCTGTCACTGAGGTGGTGTCACTTTTTTTTCTTTCTTCTTTTTAAAGGGCCGTGATGTCTCTTGAAGCAAGCTCTTGGCTTTCTTATGTGGGTAAGTGGTTAGCTTCCCAGTGCTGTGAGTGATTGAAATGAGAGTATGATTTTAATGTCCCCTGTTGTACCACCCACCATTCTGTGTCTATAAGATTGCATTAACCGTAATGATACAGTGAAAAACCCCGAAGTGTAATGATGCGGTGATGAGAGAAAGGGAGCGACTCAAAGCAGCTCAGAGCACTCCTGTTGTTGAAGCACTCCGTATGAGATCTTGTCTTTAAGTAATTCAGGAAGCAAAGTTGCAAGATGCGTTTGATTCATTTTGGTACCTCAAAGACCGGTATTACAAGGCTGTGTGTGCAAACTTCTCTGTATGGGGATGATTTTGGCATTCACCGGCTAGACTTGTGTACGCTGACATAACAGATACGTACGTCAATAAGCAGATATCTGGCTGAGAAGATCAAATGACCGTGATTGAGCTCTTGCAGAAAATGCTAGGGTAAATAGCACGGCTGTGTGTCTTGAAAAAGACAAGAGAGGCACCAGAAGTGTACAAAATGATAAAAATTAAGAGCTATAGAGCCACGGCCTCCCCCTCTACCCCCAAACTTTAAACAAGCAGTGATGCTTCTGATTCATAACTTGAACTTAACAAGGCGCAAATGCGGACTTCTTCCTTTTCGTTACATGGTTTATTTAGCAGTCCAAGGCGACTACAAAGTTATTGCATGCTCTCAAATACTGCTTGCAGATAAGGTTCTGTCATTACTGAAATTTAACACTTAATACAGCTTTGCCTTGAAATTGCCTGGCCCTGTCACAAAACCATCACAGCTGTCCTTTTACTGTGACCATTCTGTAAAGACGATGATGATTTGTAATTTATTTTTGCAACAGAATTACTCCCTTACTGTGAGTGGGGAGTACAATTTTGCAAGGCTGATTTAACTTGTTTTCTTGTTTCAAGGACAGATATAATCCTATATTTACAAAGTAATTACATGGCCCTTCATGTACAATACTCAGTCTGTTTGTGGAAGCTATTCATCATATAATTAAATGAATGGTTACCCTTTGCAACTTCTTATAACAGGTAGAGAATCCTCCAAATTTGTGCACTATTAAATACAGCTTTACACAAACTGCAGATGCTGGTTAAAGTGACCAACAGTTTTGCTACATTATAATTATGTATTCTTTCCATTGCTTTTCTTTGAAATTAATTCAGGTACATCAGTATTTAGCTAGACTTCAGGCTTTTTTTCATCAACCGATGTGCTGAGGAGGGCTATGTCTGAAACCAAGGGTTAGAAAAATCATAATTTTGCAACCTACTGAAGTGCCCATGCCACTGGTGTCTGACCTGTAGTGCCTGAAGCCTGTGAAAACACTTTAGAGCATTCAAAATAATGATAACAATTTTTCATTCATGTAGTAAAAGAGAAGGAGAAAATGGAGGAGAGAAACTGAAGTGACCTTTTGTGGTAAGCAGAAATGTGCCAATATTGAAATACAATTACCTGAAGTGCCTGTGGGTACCAGCTTCCTGTTGATAACCCGTGGTGCTAATTACCTGCAAGAATTCAGGGCAGATATTTGTGACTTGAATTAATTGTCTCTCAGGAAAGACAACGCTTGCAGAGGGAAAGTAATACAGAATAGCAAGATGGAAAAGATGCTTGCGATGGCGGGGGGGCCTTTTGGTTCTGGTTTCCACTGTTCTCCTTTACAAGCGTAGTTGTGCTGCAGCCCGAGTGCCTCAGCCGGTCTGTGAGATACTGTGTTTTATCGCACTCCTGTAACCTTCCCAATGATTAGAAACATGATTTGGTAGCTTTTCCACCTCTTTGTTCCTCTATAGCCTTGCAGACCTGTGGGGCAGAAGCAAGGTGGCCAGTTAATCAAAATACAATGTACTGAAAAGGTCAAAATAGTAGAGCAGACTCAATATATTTTTCTAGAATGGGAGGCATTAATATTCTGTATCTTCACAGACCACAGCGTAATGTCAAGGACTGCAACATCTGAGCAGAAAATAGAAAAAAAGGCAACAGATTCCCTTGACAAAGATTTTAATTAGAATGAATAATGATACAAAACTAACTGGTGGATTTTTTGCGTGTCTCATTTTGGAAGATACATGGAGTTCTGTTAAGTGGCTCGGAGGATAGTTCGTTTCGCAAAAACCCAAATGATTTCCACAGTGCATAACAATCAGTAACTTTGCTTTTGGAGAAAAAAGAGCCCAAATGCCCGTTGATTTTAGTGGAGGTGGGATAGCATCGCTTCCGTGGCACGAGGTGTCCATGGCAATTCTTTGCCTAAGCTTTCCTTGCTCATCTTCTATAGCTGAGCTAATGTGCATCTATCCTCGTGAAGAAGAAAATTTGCATTACATTTTTAAAGAGATTAGGTGGAATCAGGTTTTTCAAAGATCTTGGTGCCTACCAGGGTGTTAAAAAGCTAGCAAACTTTTGTAAGGGCTCA
>Ga0065711_1042042_pt1 | contig 15702 bp, 11 predicted proteins | sample Hoacrofraction12_FD_59098 | JGI IMG/M metagenome (GOLD analysis project Ga0065711, IMG submission 59098) | Hoatzin crop microbial communities from Cojedes, Venezuela - Epithelial fraction 12 v2 (version 2) | ecosystem: Host-associated > Birds > Digestive system > Esophagus > Crop | place... | reverse complement strand
GTCCCCGGGCCGTGCGCAGGGCGGTTTGCAGAGTTGCGGCGTCATCGGCGCGCGCCGCGCCGCGCCGCGTGACATCGCTGAGCATCCGCGATGTCGCCGCCGCTGTTCAGCCTGCCGGAGGCGCGGCTCCGCTTCACGGTGAGCTAGGGCCGGGGAGCGGGGGCTGCCGTCCCTCGCTGCCGCTCGGCGGGGGGACGGGCGGGCGGAAGACTGCGCCTGCGCGGGGCTCTGCCTCCCCGCGCCGCCGCTGAGGGGGAGGGGGGGCCGGGCTCCGGGAAGCCGGGATGCAGCGGTATGGGCCTGGGCACGGGGCTTCGTGCCGGCTCCGCCTGGCCCGCCGAGCGGAGGATCTGCTGTCTAGTTAGCTAAAGTTAGCGTGAAATAAAACGAAATTAAAGTTCTGGCGTGACCCCGCGTTAGCTCGTTGCCCTCGCCGCTTCCGCGCCTCCGCTGAACGATGTTTTTCCGTCGCCAGAGCAGGCGGGGAGCGTAGCCAGGCCTGCGGCTGCCGCCGTCTGCGGCCCGGTGTCAGCAGAGGGGAGGGGGTTTGCGCAGGGGCGGTCGAGGCGCGGACGCTCGCTCCGTTGGGCTGGCTTCGTTACTCGGCACAGTAACTTTCAGACCGTCCTGTTGGCAGGAGTCGCATCCCGGCGCACCGTACCCTGCCCGGGAGGCGTGGGACGCGAGGCTGCCGCAGGCGCAGCGTTGCTCGCAGCGGCGCGTTGCTCTGCGTTTCACTCAGAAACGCTGTTTTGAACCACGCTGTTGGCCGGGGTTTGAGGTGTGAAGCTCTGCTAGCTTTCGTGCCTGATTTGCTAGGCGCTGCTTATTCGCCCTACTGGTTACAAAGTCCTTTGTAAACTGGCACGTGGTGCATGGCAAATAGATCCCTTAGCGTTTCTGTCCACCGTCGAATGGAGGAAGGAGAGCCGTCTGGTTTTGTACTGGTTTTGTAACTTTCTTTACGTTTTGGTAGACATCCACCAGGGAGGCTCTGAATAATAAGAGTATCAAGCCGTTGTTGAATGCGTTTAACCAGATTCCTGGGAGGTAAGTGAATGCCGCTTGATTTTTAAAAGGTACCTCTTCAGATCATTTTTGTTAATCTTGTCCCTAAGGATTGTTACTAACTGATGTGGAATGTTTGCATTTGCAGTGAAAATGAGAAGAAGTGTACCTTGGATCAAGCTTTTAGAGTTATTGTAGAAGAAGAAATAGTAAGTATTTAAAACTGCTACAGCTTATCTCTTGATAAAGCTCAAACTTCTGTTTGTAAGTTCATGTGTTAATTTAACAGCAGCTTACTTTAGTACACAGAAATACTGTTTATTGAAAACATAAATTATATAAAAGTTATCTCATTGAGATTGAGTATAGATGATTAAAGGAGATTGGTAGGTAAGACAGAATGGCGGTATTTTACAGATACCACACCATAGCAAGAGGTGCTGACTTAGCCTTTTTTGGCAGTTCTTTGTAATGCTTATGAAAGTCTGCTACGTCTTAAAACTCTAGTTCATAAATATGCATTATTCTACAACTGTACTTTAAGAGTGGGGTGGAGTGGGTTAACAACGCTGCCTGTCAGCTGAAAAGAAGGATGAAAGGAATCAAATAATGTTTTTGTTGTATTACTTGAATGAAGACTGAATGTGAGATAATAATTTTCAGAGGTAAATGACTCTCTCTACACAGTAGGTATTGTAGGGACTTTAATGGCTGGCAGTGGTCAAGAAATGTTGCTCACTCAGTAAAAACTTCATATAGTTAACTGACAGGCCCAATTTAATAGTTTGTTTGAAGTTTTGGGAAGTTGAATGTCAGTATTTGTTTTAAATATGCCTACTTGGAAACAAGAATTTTAGTTTTGTTAGATGTGTGTAGGTTAGAGTAGAGAAGTTTTAACACTGTTTTGTTTGTTTAGATAAACAAAGCTCCGTGTGAAAATCTCCTGGCCATTATTTCTCTTGCTATTAATGGAGTCACAGAAGGTGAGCATTTTTCTCTCAGATCTGTCGCAGTTTTAGGGACCATTTAAGGGAAATTTAAAATCTTGATTTTTGTAAGTCTACAGCAGTTAGCTTTGATAATGTGGTTAATTCTCTTTCATGAGAGGAATGAAATGTAATATAAATGAACTTAGTTATATGTGTGAGATTCATGTTGGGATCATCTTTCTCTTTTTTTTTAGTAGAGGAAGATGCATGGTTTTGGATACAACATAATTATCATTTTCCATCTTTGTCTACCACTGGGAAATGCTTAGAAATCTTCCATCTCAATTTTGGAGATGAGACCACTGATGCAGAGAGGTTAAATGACTTGTAGGTTTCTCTGTCAGTCGCTGGCGGAGACAGAAATAACTTCTCATGAATATTTGTGCTCGTCTCCCAGTACTGACCTGTCAGTACACACCTGGTTTTTTTAGATACTTGAATCTGTTACTGTAACTGTCTTTTGTGTCAGAAATAAGTGAGCTTATCTCTTCTGAAGAGCTTTTACGCTCTTCCTTTGTTTATTTGTTCACATCACACATCAAATACTTGCTTGTTTTGGTAAGTGTAGCTCAGCCACATACGTGTTTTATGAACTGCAGAATAACAATACCTGTGACTACGAGGAATGCAGATGGTACCAAATTACAGAGCGCAGGTAGACAGACTTGGAGCACTGCTTTAGGGGTGCTTTAGTTGAGGAAAAGACTCAAACTTCATGGGCGTGTGTAGTGTTACTGACTCGGGATTTGGAAGTGTGAAAGCGTTCGTCTGCAGTCTGCAAAGAGATGCAACATTGTTTTAGACTTTGAGGTTTTTAGAGCACTTGTTCTTTATTATTTGTTTTATATTAGTGCAAAGCTCCTGTATGTCTACATACACAGATGAGTTTTACAAAAGTAGCTTTACTAGAAGTTCACGCTTTAGCCCAAGCTTTTTTTTAGGAATTGTAGGAACCTAAGAGGACTTTTTTCTTCTTTTTTAACATAATATCCCCCAACTGCCATGCATCTTTACTGCATTTCACTTTAAATTTGCTGAATAAAATATTCCCTGTTCCTCACAGGTATCTGCACCGCGTCAACCCCTTTTGTGCTTCTGGGGGATGTTCTGGATTGTCTGCCTTTGGATCAGTGTGACAAAATTTTCACTTTTGTGGAGAAAAATGTTGCTACATGGAAATCGGTAGGTATTTTTCCAAAATGTGATATAGCTGTGTCAAAGCTTCTGTCTACCTAAACTATTTTTACAAACAGATTTTAACTGTCTTTGTGCCTATTTATGTTAAAATAGTAACATTGAGTACACTTTGTTTTGAGGCTTAAAAATGTGTGGGCAGCAGAGGTCAGAAAATGATTAAGAAATCATAATTGTGGTGGTTGATGTTTTATTTCTAACTCCTTTTTCTACAGTATTCAGTGTTTGTCACATTTAGAAACCAGAAATTTGACTTCCAGCACACAATTTGTATGAGTAGTTTCTCTCTTGACTTATTATTCAGCCCCTTCCTCAGGGCTGCTAGAGAGTCCTCCATCTCCAATTTGCAGAGAAAGAAGTCTTCTTGGTCACTTCCTTAATGAGCTTTCCATTGCAGGTATAGCAATGGTGAATATGTTGCCCTAAAATATTTCTGCTCTTGAGGAACAGTCAGTGTTTTGAGGCCTGTGTGAGAATTTTTTCCACTCTTGCTATGCCGTGGTGCTGTAGCAGGAGAAGAGCTGCTGCATCAGGCTGCTGAGCTTCTTGTGCTGCAGGTGCTGTTAATTAAAGAGGAAGTTCAGGGTCCTGGGCAGAAGTCCTAACCTGCCAGCATTATATTCCAAGATCATGAGAAATCTTCTATCTTCAGTGTCCTTGGTTTGCTCTTTGGTGATAGTGCCAGGAACACAAGTGTCAGCAACTCCATAGGTAACACCTGAAAAGCGTTCCAGTTTCTCTGTGTTTTCCTGACCGGGACTGCCTCCCATAGGCGTTCATGCAGGCTGTTCTGTTGCAGATAACATTGTGTTCTCTGATATATGCACAAACTGTTCTTTATCGTTAATTCAGGTATCTATCAATTTCTTTCTCCTGCTGCCAAATTACTAGTACTGTGAATGCTCTAAATCTTTTGTGTATTGCTCTTTGCTTATGTGTGTAGATAATACATGGAATAATAAAGGCAATGAGTGTAAAAATTAGTGTTCCAGGAAAAAAAGTGGATGCTGCCTTTACAGTTCATTGTCACGTGTGGTTTTTCTGTATGGAGGCTGGACTTAAATGTTGTGTTTTGTGCATTCTTGGAATTTGTGGGACTGCTTGTTTTATGTCGCCTTTTTGCGAAAACTGCTGCTTATTTAAGGGAAAAGTCAAATTTAGAGTTAACAGTAGGAATGACTCATACTTACTCATGTCTTGTGATTGATTTAAATTCTGCTCAAGAAGGTTTTTGTTCTCTTAATGATCGAAATACCTTTACTCCGTTTCAGAATACATTTTATTCTGCAGGGAAAAATTACTTGCTACGAATGTGCAATGGTGAGTTGTAGTTTTTCAGGGGGGAGGGAGGGGAATTAAAGAACTCCCGATCTCAGCAAATGAAAATGAGTTTAATAATTTTGTTTACATTCAGATGTGTTCAGTAAGTAATAAAGTTAAAAGGCAGATCACTCGTCTTAGCAGATATTCATGAGTCTTTGCTGATTAACGTAAAAGTCATCCTGACCTTGGGGAAATCTCTTCATTAGTGGAGGTGGTTACAGCAGAACGTCTGAGAAATATTTATTCCTCAGCAATGATAAGGCCCCTATCAGAAGCTGAGTTTGAGAGAGATTCATTTAAACTTGTTTTTTATTGCTCTTGAAGGTGTTAGAAGAATTGGTAGAATGCACTTGGAAAAAGCATGGCTGATCTGAGGAACTTACTAGCATTTACATTTACAAATCTTAGCTTCCTGTCATTATCTGTGTAGGTCATGTAATTAGCAATTCTTGAATTGTAGTGTGTGAGAAATTGAAAGAGGGATAAATACTGATATTCTTTACTTTTGACAATATTTAGACCTCCTAAGAAGATTATCTAAGTCACAAAACACAGTGTTCTGTGGAAGAATTCAGCTATTCTTGGCTAGGTTATTTCCGCTGTCAGAAAAGTCAGGTGAGATTTTTTTGCATTTTGTCACACTGAACATCTAATAAAGGCTGAAGGTGCTGAATCTTTTAAGTTTATGATGGTTGCAAACCAAATCCGGTTGAAGAAAATCACTTTGCACTTGTATTTTAGCTCTTGTCTCTACCCTTGATATTGTAAGTGACTTTCGTTTCTTGTGATTTCAAACACAAGTTTTGAATGCTGTTTCTGAGAATTTAATACTGGCATCTCATAAGCAACTAACTGAATGAGCAGACTAATGAACCTCACAGCTTCTAAGACTGACCCTTTGTTTTTCACAGGACTTAACTTGCAGAGTCAGTTTAACCTGGAAAATGTCACAGTTTTCAATACCAATGAACATGAGAGCACTCTAGGACAGAAGGTGAAAATTCCTGTGTTGTTTTTCACTCATTCTGCAGTAAACTTGTAAGATTGTTTGCACAAAAATGTGCTACTGTGCTTACTATTCAGAACTGTATGTTCATGATTTGGTTGTCCCTCTTCCAGACCAAGCTGTTGATTCTGGAAATGGGCATGTCACCTGGTACGTTAAGCTGTGCAGACTTTGAATGGGAAAAAATTGATTTGATTGTGAGGGATGAGCACTGTCACTTAACTGTACTAAGTTTTTCCAGCAGTGTGTGGAGGATAGAGCTGTCCCTTAGAGAAGTGAGGCTACCATTGCAAAGTGTAGTAAGGTGTTAAGATAAGGATTTGTTGCACATTTTAGTGGAATAATACTTTAGAGATCTTTTGAATTACCAGCTTAAGCTTTATCATCTAAAGTGTAAGAGAATATTTAAAATAAAGAACACTGTGAAAACTGTATGAAGATTTGTGGCATTTGTATGTTTTAAGTTATTTTTTGCTACTAGCACACTGAGGAGAGAGAAGAAGGAATGGATGTAGAAGAAGGTGAAATGGGAGACGATGAAGCTCCAACAAGTTGGTGAGCTGACAGCAATTTTAAAAATTGAAACAAAATTCTATAAAGTGAAAGTAGAGAGCTGTTTAGGAAATATCCTTAAATGTTGTACTCAGAATTCTACTTATCTCCTGCCCTCTTAGGATTAGAGACAACCTAGCAGTGTCTTAATCTGTTGAAGTGGAGTCACCTGTAAGAGAAAGAAATCTACAGATTACTTGAAGTTGCGTACCCTGGCTGAGAGCCACTGCTGTTCTCTCTTTTTGACAATTTTCCCAATTATCTTGACAAAACTTGTTCTGGCAAGATGTATTCAGGGATTCTGAGTACATGCTGTATGTGCTTTTAAGAGAGAAAGCTGTGCTCCTCTTCATTTCCCAGATAGTGGAAAAACTCTTTAAAACCTTATTTCTTACTGTTTTTGGTTTTATGATGAGAAAGTAACAATAGGCTGGATAGAAAACACTTTTAGGCACAAATGCTGAATTACAGATTTCTCTGTAAGGGCTTGCTATTGACTCATTTCACTTACAGAATGAATTATATTTTCTGGGATTGCACATTCCTGGGAGGACTTTAATATATCGCTTTCAATATTGGTTTTTTTACTTTATTTTTTTCCCCAGTGCCATTCCAATAGATTATAACCTGTATAGAAAATTCTGGTCGCTTCAAGATTATTTTAGAAATCCTGTGCAGTGCTATGAGAAGGTCTCATGGAAAACTTTTCTTAAGGTAATCTGAGTTCGTGCTTTCAACCATTCAGCCTAAGTAAAAATTGCCTTTTGCATGAATAGGAGAGTGACTGCATAAGCATAGAACAGTTCAAACGCTAAAGCCGTTAAAAAATAATAGTACATGAGGAAATGCATTTTGCTGTCTTCTAAAGTGAGCCTTTGATGGTAAACAATGTATTAAGATGTACAGTAAATCCCCTAATAAAACTTGTGTAAGTCCATAACAGAAAGACTTCATGTGTTGCGACAATGTCAGAAGTACCTTTTTTGTGATTTATCAGCTGCAAAAAACAGGACGTAGGGCTTTGGGGTGTGTTTTCCCCAAGAAGTTAAATAGTCCTACCTAGTCCTAGATCTTGCTTTTGAATAGTCATATTGTTCCCAGTGGGATCCTAAAGATGAGAGGTTTCTAAAGAAACAAATCTTTTTATGGAAGCAATGACTTAAATGTCACCTTTAGCCAGCTGTTTCAATTTCGCTTAGTGTGAATGTTAAGGATGATTTATTGCTAAGCTACTGCTTCTTCCCAATTTGCCACTCAGTGTTTATTTAATAGCCAGAAGCCTGTTGTTTTTTTTTTTTAATCTCTATTGTCTGTATTCTGGTAATGAGGTAACATCTGCTCAGACGTCGTAATATAAATCCACTTACTGAGGTTTACATTCTCAGCTTTCAAAGAAAAAAAAAACAAAACAAAACACAACCACCCCTGCCACCTGTGGTTCAGAGAAACTGAACAAGGCCAGGCTTAAGTCTTTCAGATGAAATTTTCAAGTCTGTCTTCATTGCAGCTGTAAGGCTCTGAACTGATTTTAAGAGCAGCACTGCAAATTTAACTCTCACTTATGTACCTTTCTTTATATGTATTTTGAACAACTTGAGTTTAAATATAGCACTATCATCATGTGGACCTTTTTTCTTCATAATATCTAAACAACAAAGCAATTATGCATTATTCACAACCAGTAACATTGTATTTCTTAGCATATTTTAAATACTCCAAATGATTAGATGTTCTGAAATGATGAATAACACTTTCACTGTGGTTTATGGTGTTCAGGGAGGTGCTACATATTGGCGGCAGACCTGCTAATAGCGAGTTTACAGATGATTTTACTTGCTTGGCACTGTCTAGTGTAGTTCTCTAACTGCAGAGTTCTTGTATTGTTTTCATGTGGTAAATAACTCTGTTTTGTAGTACTCAGAAGAAGTTTTGGCTGTTTTCAAAAGTTACAAATTGGATGACACTCAGGCTTCCCGAAAAAAGTTGGAAGAACTGAAAACAGGAGGAGAACATGTGTATTTTGCAAAGTTCCTAACTAGTGAAAAGGTACGTGATTTCTTTTCTCAGAATCACAGACTAGTTGAGGTTGGAAGGAGTCTGCGTCTAGTTCGACCTCCCTGCTCAAAGCTCTCGGCTAGAGCAGGCTGATCAGCGCTATGTCTGGTTGGGTTTTGAATGTCTCCACAGACAGAGACTCCACAGTTTCTCTGGGTATCCCGTTACATTGTCTGATCACTTGATTTAGATAGATTTAATCTATCTTGTTTATTTTATTCTTTCTGTGTGGATTGCCTCTGTTGATGATTCAGGAACTTCTATTTCTGGAATATGAGTCTGCTGTAAAGCTGACATTTATTGCATTTGAGTTGTATTGTTACGTTTAGAAAGGGAAGTTAGAGTAAATATTTAAAGATCTGTTGCTTTTTTATTGCCTTTAGAATTACATTTTCAAAACGTGTCTGTTGATGTGCTAACTGTATTTCCTGCCTCATAACGGTCTTATTTAAAATTGCTTTGAAAAACATCTTGAGAGTTTTTAATTCTGTTAATATTAAGTAAAAAATACAACGCTGTATTGAATTTAATCCTAAAATTGTTATCTTCACTTTGGAATAATATGTAACTTTAACTTTTAAACGCATGCGTTAGTAGATGACAGAAAGCAAGTCTCAGTGCAGCATGAGTTCTCTCTTTCTGGAATAGAAGAGTAGGTGAATTCATCATAATCCTTTGATCTGTGTATTGACAATTCTAAAATAACATAGTACAGAAGATACAGAACCAGTTGCTTAATGAACACCCAGTAGTCAAAGGCCTTTTTCTTTAAAGAATCTTGAGGTGTTCTCTTTATATGATCTCTCATGCTGCAGCACATGGAGTAGAAGCCAAGCAGTGGATCGCTGTGCGAACATTGAGAGTGAAGACTTCTGTGGCAGCCAGATCCTTACGGTGTAGCCAGTAGTTCACAGGAAAAGGGAACAAGCTGTCCTTCGGTTCCCAAAATACTTCAATATTTGTTTTTCCAAATTGTTGTTCACTTTGAAGTGAATATTGCTAAATCCAGCAGTGTAAAACTAATTAAACAAAAAACTAGGGATACTTTTACAAGCAGTTCCTCATACTTTTTAAAAAAATTATTTCATTAGAATTTTTAGTACTCTTTCCTAAATTGTGGTAGGTGACAGTTTACCCATTTTAAGACAGTGCTTCATAAGGTAGCGAAAGTATAGGTGGTGCTGAATAGAGGTTCTGTAATGACTTAGCATCATCTTGCTGTAAAAACAGTCTCCATGGAGTTTATCTGAAAACCTGTTAGATTTTTTTCACTTATGCATGTTTAGTCTCTTTAATATGTAATTCTTTGTTGTTGTTGTTGTTCTTTAGCTGATGGATTTACAGCTGAGTGACAGTAACTTTCGCCGTCACATCTTGTTGCAGTACCTAATACTATTTCAGTATCTAAAGGGACAGGTCAAATTTAAAAGGTAATGTGGAAATATTTTGTGTTTTGGGAATGGGGAGCTAAGAACTTGGAGGTAAACCAAAATATTTTAAAAGAGTTTATGTCTACTTGTTCTAAAGTTCTTGTGAAACTTGCAGAGCCTTGGATTGATAAATACAGGATGTGGCTGAAGTTGTTTTACAGCGGGAAAGGGGAGGTCTCATTGTTGCTTTTCGCTGCTCCTCTCTGCATGATTCTTTGCCCTCCCATGCAGTGGCTCTGGTGTTCATTAGACTCACTTAAATTTGTGCAGTTTACTAAACCAGTAAAAAGCAATCTGCTCGTCTTTGCAGCATTAGTTTTCTGCCAAATTGGTGAGTTGAGTGGGGTCTCAGAGAAGTAGAGGCCACTAAAGCTTGCTTAAGGTGAGTGCCAGCCGTAAGAGGGAGGGAGTCTCTCTGGCAGCAGCAAGTTATTAGACCGGCGTGAGCTACTTGTATGTGGCGTCACTTTGGATCTGTACTGACTCTGTGATGTGGCATTGGTTGCTGATTTGGTTTTTCCTAGTGTGCTACAGAATTCTGTCTAAAACAGCAAGACAGAGCAAAGGTGACTATTGCTTTTATAAATTAATGGGAGAGAACAGAACTCTGACATTTTCCTACTCTGTACTCTAATGTTATGCTGAAAAAACCCCTACCTCTCTGTTCATTTCCTGTGCCCTTGGCCACATGGGCACATAATGATTAACATTGAAGGCAGCTGTCTTTCACCTGCCATACACTGTTTTAAGTAAACAGATCTCAAAGAACTTTGCAAACTAGATTAAGGTCATTGTCCTCATTCTATAGATTATTTACCAAGGCAGTCTGGTGGCAGAGAAGGAATAGAATTAAAGTCGTCTGAATTGCAGTTCAGTCCTGTAGAGGTGATAGTCATTTCAATGACAGTTCATTAAGTGTTCATTAAAAGCACTCATTATCAGCGGTCAAGGATGGTATGACATATAAATTGTGTAGTATAACACTTTGTGCAGTTGTAAAATAATAGGAATTATTCCCTTCCTTAAAAAAGATGAGCTTTTTTTATATCCTATTAACTAAGAGAAAAGAGAAGCTAGTTCTGAAAGTCTTTCTGTGTTATTGACTTCGCCATGATCATGTTTATATTTGCTATTTTAAGGTACCTAGTGCTTCATCAAACACTGATTGGTGTTGTGTGGCTTTCGAACACTGTAAATGGAATGTTAATGGTCATGCTTCAGATGGATTCTCCTTGCAGCAGTGAAAAACAAAGATTAGATTCTCATGTGATTTTTTTTTTTAATGTGTTTAAAAAAAATTCTGGTCTCTGCTTGGGAGTGAAGTGAGCTGTGTTGGATTTATATCTGTTCTTTTCACTTCTACTTGATTGCATTATAATTCTAGATGTACTGATTTCGGGTTATGCGATATTGAATTAATGTTTTGAGATATTCAGGATCTGTGTTCTGTATACAGCTGGTAACTTAATTGTTCCTTTTGCTCTGGTTTGTCTACAGTAGTGCTTTAGCTGGCATTAGAGGGTTTTCTTTAAGTTTTTTCATTGTGCCCACTTGCTGTTCTTTGGGTCCAGCATCAAATGTGTGATCTTGAATCATGCAAGTGGACTTCCTATTGGATGAAACTAAACCTGAAAGTATATTCTACAAGCATGTCTAATTAACTCCACAGGCTAATGAGCAGTCAGTCCACGGGACCAGGCCAGAGCACATTCAAAGTACTTTCCTCAGATCCCCTCTAACAACCCTTGGAGAGTATGTAGTGTAAATGATGTGTCCTCAGCACTATTTTGATGTGTAGTAAACTCTTCAAATTTGAAAAAAAGAGCTGATTGAATGACACTTCTTTGTTTTATGCTTTTGTGGGTTTTTTTTTTCAATTCCAGTTCAAACTATGTTCTAACGGATGAACAGTCTCTTTGGATTGAAGATACTACAAAAGCAGTGTACCAGGTTGGTACAGTAGATACTTCTATAAAAATTACATGGAAAAATATTTATTGTGTAATATTGTATCAGTGACCTTTGAAGCCTAACAACCATTTTCTCTGGGTTTTTTTTCTAAGTATTCTGCTACAAATGTAATGCAAAAAGTTAGCTTTTTTTCTCTCTCCCAATCATAGCTTCTTTCAGAAAATCCTCCAGATGGGGAAAGATTCTCAAAAATGGTAGAGGTAAGTACTTTGGTGCCTGTCTGAACAAAGTCTATGTAGGGGGTGAAAAAGCAGTATCGGTTTAACCTAGCTTTTGGAACACCGATGTAACGTCTGAGAGAACTTTTATCTCATCTCAGTAAAAAAGGCCTCATATGGTCTTTTTATTTTGTAGTCACATTTTTCCCATGTTTTCATTAGTGTGCTTTTCCTTCTCCTAGGGAGAAAAAAAATTATTATTTTTTATAATTTTTTGAATTCTTTTATAAAAAATATTATTTTTTATTAAAAAAATTAAAATTTTTAATAAGCCTTTGCAGAAAGGATTGCTGTGCCCAAAGACATACAAATAAAATGCAGGTAGAATAAAAAAGACTGTCATCTTGCTTTCCCGTTTGCCTTTACTTTGGCTGCATCTATTTTTTTGTTTAGAGAAGAAGTAAAGTCTTTCCCACAATTATTGAAGAGAGGAGATACACTATTTTTGCATAAACTAAGCCAGCTGCCTAAGAGTCTACTGATGTCCTTCAAAATAGTAGCTGAAATACAGAGTTTTCTCTTTAAGCTCAATTAAAAACTTTGAGATCAGCTCTGAAGGTGATTATGACCATAATAAAGTCCAATATTATGTTTCTCTAGCATATATTAAATACCGAAGAAAACTGGAACTCATGGAAAAACGAGGGCTGCCCAAGCTTTGTGAAAGAAAGGTAACTCTATTATGAAGTAGAAACTTGCTGCTGCTTGCTTGAAATGGTGATTCAGAATATTTACCTGTGGTGTAAGTGGATGTTACTGATTCACACAACTGGGAGATTTGTGTAGCTGGATGTCCCTTCTCTGTGTGCAGAAGGCTCTTGAATTTCTGCCACAATCTTCAGTCTTCATGATGTCAGTGAGGAGGTAGTTATGTGTGTGTGGGGAGAGCGTTCCTCACTCTTTCACGGCAACATTTTGTGCACTTAATACCAAGGGTCCAGTGACTGAGGAGACTGAAGCATGTTGTCTGCCCTCCTGCCTTCAGCAGACCCTGGGCTGAAGAAGTTAGTGCCTGACTCTCCCATATACTGCTTTGGATTGCCTCTGATGAAGCCTTTGGTGTTACGGCTGTGATGGGGCAGCATACCTGGAGTTTTGTGTGACAGTTCTCTTACCTTGATTATTAGGCTTACCGCTTGGTGGTGATCACTTCTCTGAAAGGAAATTACGATTAGGTGGCTTTTGCCGTTGGAAGGTTTCCTTTGTAATTAGTTACTACCTAGTGGCAAAACGTGAACTTTGACTCCATATGTCTGCTTGACTGCTTTGAGGTGGTGACCAAACATTCCTCTCCCATCCTTACTTGTTCTACACACAGACTGTAGCCCCTTCGTGGAAAGGAGCAGTTGGGTCGTTGTCTCTTTGTAATTTTTCTTATATGGAGAGAGCAGGTGGAGCTGCCTCCTCGTGACTTCAGCTGTTTGCAAGAAAGGGAGGGGGGCAGTGAGAAAAGAGAAATTACTATTGCAGGGGGAGGAAAAAGTAAAATTGTGAAAATTGACTTGTGTAAATGTTCTGTCTCCTTTAGATCTCAGCCAGAGTTTCAGCTTGGGTAGGTCTTACCCTAACCTCAGTGGTCTGGGATCTCCATTCTCTGATCCCATGAAATCAGGTGCACCCAGGGCAAGGGAACTTGCAATCATAGCGCAGATGATCCCAGCAGCAGGGTAGATCATACTTAGCATGTGCTGCTGGCGTAAACATGATTTGCTTCCTTTTCTGTATCGGAACTCTGATAGACCTTTAAATTTGTGGGTGGACTAATTTTGGTGTCTGGCAAATTCCTTTCTTTATCCTTTACCTTTTCTCTCCTCTTCCCTGCCCCCACTCCTCCTTCCACTCCTAGAATCCCAGTCCTTCTGAATACTTACATTATGATTTAACTTGGTGCCAGCTGAAGTGATTTTTTTCTGTAAGTGTTACTGGTCTCATACTAAAGAGCTTGGGTTTTTTTCCTGTCTTTAGACCTCCTGATTCTAAACCAATGAGGCCTGTGAGAAAGAGGCCAGCTCCAGAGGACTTCTTAGGAAAAGGACCAAACAAAAAAATCCTGATGGGGAAGTACGTTGGGTTTTTCTCATTACAGGGTTTCTGGAGTTTTGTTGGTTCATTGGGTTTGGGTTTTTTGTGGTGGGTTTGTTTTTTTTTTTTTCTGTTTTTTCTAGTCAGTAATTTTCAAACTTTCTTACTTTGGAACTGCTAGGAAAGAACAACCAAGGGATACGTCATTTTAGAATTTGCAGTAGGCTTCCTTTCCTTACCGTCATCTCTTGTAGATCCCTTTTAAATCGTCTGTAAGTTACAGTCTGAAAATCAGTGGTTTGTGCTTGTTGGATCAATTTTTATACTTTTGTCTTCTGTATGTTTTTGCTTAAAATACATGTATGCCATGGATTTTAAAATAACACCTGCTAGTATTTTATCCCAGGGAAAAGAATTCTTCTTGATATGTCCTTTCCAACAAAAGTACCTTATTTTGCACGATATTAAGTGCTGCATTTTCCCACTTCATTTTGTAGGAGAAATGATTGTACGTAACAGTTCACCCAGCCTAGATGTGGAGGTTTTGACCTTGTCTTGAGCTTCAAGACCTTGTACTGAGTGTTTAGTAAAATAGCGCTTCTGAAAAACAAAGTGATACATTTTTTCACATATCAAAACAAAATGGCCTGACCTTAGGTAGTTTGGAAAGAGTGGTTGTTACTGTTTCTGACCATAGACCAACAAGAGATTGTAATGAAAATGTAATACATAATTTTCCTAATTTACAACATCAGATATGATTGCTGTCGCTTCTGGTAATTCCTGATACGTATGTATCACAACGTTTGTGTGGTATGCTTTATTATAGAGGCTCTGGGGTGACAGTTTCTGTAGCATTGTTTTGCGTGTCCGTCTTTGGATGATGGAGGTGGAATGATGAACATGGAGTTTAGTATGTGTTTATGTTTCTCTTTTCAGTGAGGAACTGACCCGCCTGTGGAATTTATGTCCGGATAACATGGAAGCTTGTAAATCTGAGAGCAGGTAGGTAGAAGGTGGTACATCATTGTCTAAAGCTAACTGCCAGCGCTGTAATTGCACACAAAATTATAATTATTACAAAATTGGCATAAAGAAAGTATACAAGATGATCTTAAGTGGTATGCCATTTCACTGTGTGTCTTGAGAGCAGTTCCTTGTATGAATCTTTATCTTAAAATCTCCTTACAGTTGTCATCACTGGTGTTTGTGCTGTCAGTAATTTTCATTGCTTAGTAAAGCAAAATCTAAGCTAAAAACCAGATGGAAATTTGCATTTTTGTAGAGAGTGATTGTATAATTAAGTACTTTCTATAATAAAGGAAGATTGCCAAGTCTGGCCCTAATGAAGTTAGCGTGCTGTTTGGCTATGATTTTCAAGCAGACATGTGCTTTGAACAATACCAGATAAGAGGAAATTGGCTAGCAGATATTGTTTCAGTGCATACCGGATCTACTAGTGGTGCAGATACAGAAAAATACAGTTATTGGTTATCCCTCTGCTTCTGCTTGCACAATTGTAGGAAATAGTGAAACTATACCTTGCTACATAACTTTCTGTTTGTTAAGGATAGCGCAGTCTGTTTTTGTGCAGATGTGGTACCTAGTTGTCGCGAATAAGTGGTTATGTTGCTTAAATGATCACTCAAAGGTTTTGCAAGAAAAGATTTTACTGAAAACTTAGAAAATGTGATTTTACAGAGTTCTTTGGCAAGGGTCATTCTATTACTTTTTCAGTGAATGGAATACAAAATCAGAGGGGGTTTTGAGTAGAAAATTATTTATACGGAGTGGAGAAAAAACGCAAGGGGGTCTGGAGACCCTCCCTTTGAGTCACCAGGTTCGGACCGGACCCCCTTGCTTTCTGAACTCCTGCTCAGAGAGGAGCCTCAGTGCAGACCCAGAACCGGCCTTAGACCACAACAGTTTATGAC
>Ga0065711_1042041_pt1 | contig 15702 bp, 8 predicted proteins | sample Hoacrofraction12_FD_59098 | JGI IMG/M metagenome (GOLD analysis project Ga0065711, IMG submission 59098) | Hoatzin crop microbial communities from Cojedes, Venezuela - Epithelial fraction 12 v2 (version 2) | ecosystem: Host-associated > Birds > Digestive system > Esophagus > Crop | place... | reverse complement strand
CAGTCGGGGGAAGGGGGGGGGTATCGTGGGGGTCCCCGGCCTGTCGGGTGTCGCGACAGGGGCAGCCGGCGACAGCTCAGGTGTGGTGTACCGGCGTCGGGTCGTGTTGGTGCCCGGCGGTGTGTTTTCCCTTGCTGTCGGAAAACAAGTAGGAAGTGCCAGTAAGAGCAGGCAGGCAGCGTCTGGTGGTGTGTGCTCTGCGTGCTGATGTTCTCCTCGTTGCCCGTTTTTCCTTTAACAGATGGCGAGTGGCGGCCAGAAACGGATAATCCAGTTAACTGGATTTGAGAAACGAGAGAAGAAGGCACTGTTGAAATGGCTGTTCAAACTGGACTGTGTTTTTTTAGATAATAAGGTATGGCTCCGTGGCGGACGTGGTGGTTACAGCGGAAAGAAAACATGCGAGCCGTAAAATGAAGGGCCGTGCCGTGGTTGAGAGTGGTGTGTAAGCAGCCAAGGAAGTTAAACTGTCTCCGCTAACACGAGTGTGTTGTTTTGTTTTTGTTTCATTAGAAATACAGAAATTGTACACATCTTATAGCAAAGAAGCTATGCAAGAGTGAGAAGTTCTTAGCTGCTTGTGCTGCTGGTGAGTAAAAGGTTTGCTGTAAGATTACATGGGACTGGAAGGGACCCTTAAAAGGTTTCTGGTTACCCGTTTTCATTTTGTGAATGAACTGCCTTAGGAACCCTCATTCTTCTTGTTCCATTAACCTTGACTTTTAACATAGTGTTATGTTCAAGTTCTGATTTAATTCTCTTTGGTTTGGATTTTCTCCTAAGTGATATTCCTGCCACTTTCCTTTATTTGATCTGCACCTGTTTCCAAACAGAAAGCTTTGTTATGTAGTAGTTAGATCATGAAGTCAATACCCGAAAGATATGGGTGCTTAAAAACAGATAGCCTGCAAAGGGGGCAGAGAGAGTATGGACACCTGTAGTCAGCATGGCTTTTTACCACCAAATTCACACACAGCATTCACTGGTAAAGGTTTCTGTAAGTTCCTGTTTATGCAGCAAGAGAAAATTCCAGGCTTTTGCCACTCTGACACAAGCTTCTGGTCTGTCCTTTTGCTTTGCTCTTACCTAAGGCCTGATGCTGAAATCCCGTACGTAAGCAACTGGGAAATGTGTTTAGAATGAGAATTCTCTATTCTAAGATTACTTTACAGACAGACTACCTGGAAGGATTTTGTGATGAGTTTAGAAAATCTTGTGGACTTACAAGAGTTCACAATACTGATGTATTAACTGGTTAAATGTGATCTTTATTTTCCCTGTATCATTTAATACCAAAGTGTTAAAGCAGTTTTGTAGGATAAATGACCTTAAATTCAAGAGGCAATAGACAGAAATAACTAAACATAGGTTTGGATTTAAAGATATAGGTGAATTTCTTGATTTCATATTTGTACTCACATACGGTGTTAGCAGGCATGTTCAATCATGTATCTCTGCTAGAATTTGGGGGTGGGGGGATGGGTGTATATGTGGATGATTCCTTGTACTAAGGTAAAATTCTATTGCACTCTAATCAAAAGGGAAATAGACAAAAAGTTTCCATGAGGGAAACAGTGTTAAAATGCAGATAGATTTGTGGCATAGTCCTCTGTTCTAACTGTTATAAACCCTCAAGTAAATGGTTCTCTTCGGGATTTAAAACGTCTGCAGATGTTTTCTTGAACTGAGTGAAAACTGTATGTATAGTATCCACATGGCAATGCAGAACTCTGTCATGTTTCCATACCTGCAAATCTTCCCCCATACCATCTAGTACATTTTAATCCAGGAAGAGGTGCTGGTTTTGCATAATCACTGCTCTTGCCCTTGATGGCAGAGAGAGAGTGTTCATTCCTACTGCAGTTTTTCTGAAGTAAGTGTAAAAGATCACGTTAAACCCATTTAGAACTCTCTAGAGTTGAACAGAAATACTAATGAGGGTGCCAATCTTCATGGACTTCTAGCTGACAGAAGTTTTGAGATGGAAACTGTGAAATGAGAGTGATTTTAACATACAGGTTGTGCACGGCGTACCTTTTCCAGTCATAAGTCTATTGGTACCTGTGCTGGGTTACGTAGAAGTACCATCTGTGCTCCTGCACTGAGACGTTTTGCCAGTCAACCCTGCTGTTCTGTGAAACCAATTAGGTTCACACGATTCAAGTCAATTTCCCTTCCAGTATCTTCTGTAGGTAGTGTTTCAACACAGGAGCGGGGTACTAACCACGGTTCTTGACCTGAACCTGTAAGAAGAGAGAGACAGAGGAAAAGGGGAAGATCATTACATACAGTATCAAAAGCATGCACACGGAAGATGAAAGGGGAGAGGCGGAGGAGGTGGAGCCAAGGGATGAGAGAAAAGTGTGTGAAAAGAAGAAAGTGGAAAAGACAAAAGTCTAAAACTGTTATCCCCCTAATACTGGTATTCGCTAAACTCGCAGTGCAAGTAATATTAATAATATATAAAAGAAACAGCTTACATGCTAAAACCTTCGTTCCTCTTTTTAAACATTGGTGGTAAAATATTTCTTCATTTTAGTATGTTTTAGTACAGTTGTAAAAGTGTCAAATGATATTAAAAATAAAGGGTTAACCACAGTTCCGTGGAATTCATAAGAACAAAATCTGGGAAGCTGAAAAATTCCACTTGCAGATTTTAGAGGGGGTAGACAAGTATTTTATCTAGGAGGGGTGAGAAGGTACTTCATCGTTAAGAGAAAACAAAATGATCCTTTTCAGTGGCATTGTGAAATATCGGATTCTAAAGTGTGAAGAGGCGAACTCTTGTAGTAGGAAGAAGTTTTTAAAATGGTACTTGTAATTCCAGCTTTTATTTGCACAAGAAAGGTTGAAGTTAATTTTATCTTAGATCTTCAGTTGATTGCCGTTTGTCTGCACAAAAAATCTTTTGTGGTTGACAGTTCATTTGCTTTTTAGGAAAGTGGATACTAACTAAGGAGTACATAATTAATAGTGCCGAAAGTGGCAGATGGCTTGATGAAACAACGTACGAATGGGGATATGAAATTGAAAGAGACACCCATTATTCACCTCAAATGCAATCTGCACCTAAAAGATGGCGCGAAGAACTGACACACTCTAGTGCTCCAGGGGCCTTCCACAAATGGAAAGTTGTCCTCTCTGTTAAGGAAGGTGATAAACAAATGGCATCTATTAGAAGGTAGGAGGATACGTCTTAAAGCTTAAATAATGAGTGATGGAAAACTTACTGTGTGGTTGAACACATGTTGGTCTTGCATTCCGCTTCATTTGGTCTGTAACAACTGCCAGCTCTTCAAACTGAATTGTTTTCATTCATTTACTTCCATACTTCTTATAATAAAATTACTTTAAATCTTTAATGTCACCGCTTTTCCTGCCTTCTTTGAGTGTAGTGTCAAAAAAAAACATGCACTCTCATACGTTTGCATCTTAAGTAAACTGCTTACAGAAACTTTCCTAATGAGTCAAGATACATAGGCTTACATTTTTGATGAGTAATTATTTGTTTTGTGTGGATGTTGCATTCAAACAGTAGCTGGAACAGGACACATTACTTCGCTTGGCTGGGTGACCTGAGCCAGCTGTGAACTGTGTCTTGTGGACCTGGGCCACGCTGCGACTGACCCTGTTGTTTTTTGTGTCACATATATGCAATGTCGTCTTGTAGCTCTGAAGACCTAATTTCTACTGTAACAGATGTTTCTGATACAGTGTAAATACACATAGTCAGAAGGGAAAGGACAAAAGTAGAAAGGAAAAGCAGAGAAAAGGAAAACAACTGAAGTGCAAGAATTCTGGGAGTATATACTATTCCTACATGTTTGGATTCTGTGGTTTAAATACTACATTGAATCACAAACAGAGCATGTTAAGTAATGTTTGCTTGTGATACAGTAAAAGCAAACGTCCCTTGACACTTGCAGAGCTTCACGTTCATTGCGGGAGAAGACACTGTCCTGCTCTCCTCCTCTGCTGCAACCTCAGTTAGCTAGCAGTACTTCTCGGGTCTGGGCATGTCACAGACGCACATGTAGGAAGGGAGGTGCAGTTTGTCTGCTTGGTAATGGTGCAGGGCTGCATGCTGCATTGCAGAACGCCTGTCTGCAGCTCCTAGAGACAAACTGGCGTGTAGCTGACGTTGCCATCTTCTGATTTTGCCAGCTGAAGATGTTCTAAGTGTGGTAGTTTCTTGGCTAGGTGGAAGAGTTCATACATGCTGTCTTGCAGAAGGATGCACTCCTCCGGCTACATTTGTGAAAAATGCGGTTTCTTTTCCTGTAAAAACTTCTTATGCAGATCTTTATGGTAACACTACTGAAATGCTGTCTTGCATACCCCTCTTGTTCACAATAGAAGTAACCTTTAACAGGAACTACAGCAGCAAGACAGGTGAACAGGCAGTTTTGTGGAAGGAGTCTCTTTTTCTAGACTAGTCCATTTCCTGTATGCCAACATGGGGATCCTTGTACTCAGTCAGAAAACACTGAAAGGTACATACTTTTTTGTCTCAAACAAGTACTGTTTTCAGTCATAAATGCCACTGTAGCTTTGGGGAAAGATTGATTTTTCTCTAATATTTACAACACTGTGCCTTTTTTTTCCCCCTTCTATGCTTTTCCTGCCTTTAGTGCCTAGCTGTTGGATCGGTAAGTGTGTGAGACCAGCATCACTTTCTGTTTACGTACCTGGATTTTGAAAAATAAAACATATCCAGCATGTCAAGAGACCTTATTTCTTCCCCCTTTTTTTTTGTCTGGCATCTTTTCTAAAAGATAGGAATCGTTGCAGCACTACAACTCTGGAAATTGCCCCTGCGGAAACTCTTACAAGTAATGATGTCGCAAAGACAGACAAATCTGGTTTCTGTGTATGATATTGGACAGCACCAAATGCTGTAAATGACTCCAAAATGAAGTCAAAAAGTGTACTTGCATTATGAAAATACCATGTTTCGTCAGAAAAGCAGTGTCCCATTTTTGGTAAACGACTTAATTTATTGTAAAACTTAGTTGAAAGACCATCGTCATTGTGGGGGACATAATACAATAAATTAGAGGTGCTGTCACCAGATTTGATCTTTGAAAAAGTGCACAGGTAAAGGTTTTTTTGTCAGATTTGTAGGAGATGTACATTGATTTTAATTAGTTTTGAAGACAGCAATGTCTTTTTAAGAGGGTTCGTTCTTTTTGTGAAGGCTATTAAGCACCCTTTTATGCTCTTAATGAAGGTTGGGCAGTGTCATACATCTAGAACCTTTATGCTCTTGCGGTTGCATGCTTCTAGTTTGTGAATGATAATATAGCTTCAGGCAGTATTAATATAAAGCAGTAAATACATCTTTCCGAATATGTTTATTTAGAGTTCTTCAAGCTGGAAAAGCAACCATATGTTCATCTCAAAATGCAGAGCGCAATGTAACTCATGTATTCATCAATAATAAAATTTTTCCTATGCAAAACAAGAAATCTCTCTCTGAAGCTCGATGCTACCCTTTGCAATATCTAGGAGATTACCTCCTTGAGGTAAGTAAATTACAAAACATATCTAAAATTAGTTTTTCATTGTCACTGATAGCAATTTCTGTCAGGTTTACCAGTTACTGTAAATAACATGGCATCAATAATAGAGGGGAATATGATCAGCCTGACTCTTCCGTAATTTGATTAAAGGTAATACAACTTTCTGATTCCGGTACTGTTTATCCAAGAGAAGAGAAGGCTTATGAATGTATATAAATACCTGAAGGGAGGGTGCAAGGAAAACAGAGCCAGGCTGTTTTCAGTGATGCCCTGTGGTGGGAGAAGAGGCAGTGGGCAAAAACTGAAGCACAGAAGGTTTTGTCTGAAAGTCAGGAAACACTGTTTTGTTTTGGTTTGGTTTTTTACTGTGAGCGTGATGGAGCGTTAGAACAGGTTGCCCTAATAGGCTGTGGAGTCTCCATCGTGGACAGTATTTAAAAGCTGTCCAGGCGTGGTCCTGGGCAGCTAGCTGTACATGGCCTTTTTTGGGTTGGGGGTTTGGATCAGATGACTTCCAGAAATCCCTTCCAACTTCAACCATTCCGTGATGCTTCAAGAGAAAAATTGTCTTTGCAAAAGCAGTGTTTCTTCTTCCTCTTCATGTTCTTCCTTGGCTCCTGCTTTGTGCTGCTATTACTGGAAAAATTAGTTAGACTTCGAGGGGAAGTTCCTGTGTAGGTGACCGTTAACTAAATAGTTACTCACAAAATACCAAGAAAAAAAATACTGGTTTTCATTTGTATTCTCTTTATTTTGGCAAGGATTTCAAATGTCTATCTGTATCTATTAATCTGTCTGTCTATATGGGTGAATATATGCATTTTTTTTGTTGAGTTTGGCACATACCATTAAGCTGTATTGTTGTGGTATCTTCATACTTCAAGATCAATGGCATCACTTATTTGGTCAACTGACCTCAATTGTGCTTTTTTCCATAACATTCTAGATAGACTACGGTAAAATAGTCTGCAGATTATTTTGTTAAGATTCAGTTGAAGATTCAAATTTGTAACTCAAAATTGGTTTGGTAGCAGTCCTTCATGGCTGGGAAGAACTGGAGGTTTCAATTTGAATTTTGTAAGGGAATTGTGTGCTAGGCAGGGGAAATTCACTTAGTCTATTTCTGTTGTAGAATTCTAATGTAAACTAGTCGCCTATATTCCATTTTCAGTCAATGCACTGAGCTTGATGCTGCAAGAACCATAATTTCCCAAAACAGTTGTATGAACTGATATCTGAACGTGCTTTTAACTCTCCATTACTGTACAAAGATCATTCCATACTTGTAGACAAATTTCAGTGAAATTAACTTAAATGTAAGGATTCTATAAGCAACCAGCAACCATATGAGCACATACCAGAATGCCAAGAGGACTTGTTAAGAATGCCTCATATACCAAGAGTTTATATACTGAAAAGCTGCATTTGCAGAACTCTGATCCATGGAGTCAGAAGCGACCTAATTGTCTGTGTTTCAGTAGAGTCATGGAATTGTAGAATCACAGAATGGTTTGGATTGGAAGGGACCTTCAGAGGTCATCTAGCCCAACCCCACTGCAGTGAGCAGTGACATCTTCAATTGGATCAGGGTGCTCGGAGCTCGGTCCAACCTGGCCTTGAATGTTTCTAGGGACGAGCCCTCCACTACGTCGTTGGGCAACATGTTCCAGTGTTTCACCACCCTCACTGTAAAAAAAAGTCTTCCTGACATCTAGTCTAAATCTCCTGTCCCTTAGTTTAAAGCCATTACTCCTTGCCCTATCGCAACAGGCCCTGCTAAAAAGCCTGTCCCCATCTTTCCTATAAGCCCCCTTTCAGTAGTGAAAGGCTGCTCTAAGGTCTCTCTGGAGTCTTCTTCAGGCTGAGCAGCCCCAGCTCTCCCAGCCTTTCCTCCCAGCAGAGGGGTTCCAGCCCTCACATCATTGCTGGGGCCTCCTCCGGCCCCGCTCCCACAGCCCCAGCTCTGTCCTGTGCTGAGGGCTCCAGAGCTGGACGCAGGACTCCCGGGGGGTCTCAGCAGAGCGGGGCAGAGGGGCAGAATCCCCTCCCTCGCCTGGGGGGATGCAGCCCAGGGCACGGCTGTCCTGCTGGGCTGCCAGCGCACAATGCCGGGTCATGGCCAGCTTTTCATCCACCAGTACCCCCAGGTGCTTCTTTGCAGGGCTGCTCTCCATCCCTTCATTCTCCAGCCTGTATGGATACTGGGGGGTGCCCTGACCCAGATGCAGGACCTTGCACTTGGGTTTGTTGAATCTCATGAGGTTCAGACAGGCCCACCTGTCCAGCTTATCCAGGTCCCTCTGGATGGCATCCTGTCCTTCTGGCATGCCAGCTGCACCACTCATCTTGGTGTCATCTGCAAACTTGCTGAGGGTGCACTTGATCCCACTGTTTATGTCATTGACAGAAATATCAAAGAGCACTGGTCCCAGTGTGGACCCCTGAGGGACACCACTTGTCACTGGCGTCCATTTGGACATTGAGCCATTGGTCACTACCCTCTGGCTGCAACCTTCCAACCAATTCCTCATCCACCGAACAGTCCACCCATCAAATCCCTATCTCTTCAATTTAGAGAGAAAAATGCTGTGAGGGACCATGTCGAAGGCTTTACAGAAGTCCAGACAGATGACATCCACAGCTCTTCGCTTGTCCACTGATGCAGTCACTCCATCGTAGAAAGTCACTATGCTGGTCAGGCAGCACTTGCCGTTGGTGAAACCCTGCTGGCTGTCTCGAATCACCTCCCTGTCCTCCATGGGCCTTAGCAGAGCTTCTAGGAGGATCTGTTCCATGATCTTCCCAGGCACAGAGGTGAGGCTGACAGGTCAGTAATTCCCAGGGTCCTCCTTTCTACACTTTTTAAAAATAGGTGCAAGGTTTCCCTTCGTCCAGTCACTAGGGACTTCACCTGACTGCCATGACCTTTCAGATATCACGGAGAGTGGCTTGGCAATGACATCAGCCAATTCCCTCAGGACTCTGGGATGCATCTCATCACAGCTCATAGACTTGCGTATGTTCACATTCCTCAAGTGATCACAAACCTCATCTTCACTTACAGTGGGAGCGACTTTGCCCCTCTGGTCCCCATCCTGCAGTCCATCAACTGGGGAGGGATGAGGAAGAGAGGTTGCCAGTGAAGACTGAGGCAAAAAACTTGTTGAGTACCTCAGCCTTCTCCTTGTCTGTCAATACGAGGTTTCCAGTCTTGCTCATCGGGGAGGCCACACTTTCACCAACCTTTCTTTTGTGGCTGACATACCTCTAGAAGCCCTTCCTGTTATTCTTTGCATCCCTTGTCAAGTTCAGCTCCAGCTGCACCCTGGCCCTCCTGAGCTCAACCCTACAGTACCATGCAGCATGATAAAATTTGATCATTTTAGCAAACACCAGTTCTGCTGCTGTCCATTCATAGATGATCTGGGTTGGAAGGGACCTTATAGATCACCTTGTTTCAACCCCCCTGCCATGGGCAGGGACCCCTTCCACCAGCCCAGGGTGCTTGCAGCCCCGTCCAACCTGGCCTTGAACCCTGCCAGGGAGGGGGCAGCCACGCTTCTCTGGGCAACCTGGGCCAGTGTTTCACCACCCTCACAGGGAAGAATTTCTTCCTTATATCTAATCTAAATCTCCCCTCTTTCTGTTTATACCCATTACCCCTTGTCCTATAACTCCAAGCCCTTGTGAAAAGTCCCTCTCCTTGCAATACAGCAATAAAAACAAACTGCAGAGAAGTCCGAAACAAAAAAAAAAAATTCACCTTGACCTTCTAAAGAGGGCAAAACTCATAAATGCTCAAAGCCACCGATGCGATTCAAACATTCTTTGTTTCCCCGTACCTCAAATCAACACAAGCAATTTAACAAGCTCATTATACAAACCCAGGAGGAAATGGCAACGTGAGTAAGAACACCATGTCCCACCGATGCCACACCAACCATTCTGGTCCTCCTAGCCTAATGACCTGGTTCCCTTTGGATGACAGAGGCACCTCCACATGGGGATGAATCCTTCAAACCACCCATAGCGCAGTTTTAGTGAACAGTAAAGATTTAACAAGCTAAAAATCTGTACCAACACAGGCAACAACTTCTGTCGGTGACACATCCCAGGCCAGATGCACCTGACTGGAGCGCTAGATGGTTTGTAACAGAGAACTACAGATGCCCTTCAACACTTTGGGAAGTACCCGTGGAACAGTAGCGTGGAGCACTGGCTCATGCACAGTTACGTCAAGCAGCAAGACTCCTAGACCAGGACAACGGCCCAGCAAAGCACTTGCAACGTAAGTGTGTGGAGAGGGAAGAAATGAAAGTAGAAGTGGGGAGAAACGTCAATTTGTTTTGGTTTTCCAGCTTTTGCTCAAACTTTGCTTAAAAAGCTTGAGTTGCTTTACTCTCATAATCTTTATATAAAGATGGAAAGTATCTTTATGCTAAAGCTGTGATTATACTCAAGTATTATGTAGCACTTCAAGACAGGAAGAGAAGCTGGAATAAACTATCAAAGTCCTTTAAACTGCATCAAATTGCAGGTGCTCTCAGATTTCAATCTTTCTGTCATGATCAGGCAGATCTCTGAAACGGCACAAACTGATTTTTATCCGGGATATTGTGGCCAGTACATAATCTGTGAGATTGTTCCAGAGGTTGCTCCCTTCACCGAGAATTCTTCATTGAAGTCTTTACTCCCACTCCACCCAACTGTAACATTAGACTACACCAAACAACCACACACCTTACTCTCCAGTATCACTGCCCTCAGCTCACTGGGAAGCAGACAGTGAAGAGCTGAATGCCGAATCTGCTTGTTTTCACCCAGCAGAAGCTGGGAACTAAGTGCAGGTTTGAGCTGTCGGCACTTGACTGCTTCCTTGCAGGGCCAGACTCTGTTTCAGCCTTTCTGTGGAGCATCACTGACTGTATTAAACATGATGCAGGGTGCTACCGTGCTATCTGCTTCAACACAGATGGAAGATGGACCAAAGCCGATGTGCTACGGGGAGGCCTGACCTGACATTACTCCTCTGACAGCATTTGCTGAACCCAACAATTCTGTGTTTTGACTGACTTCTCCCTCCCCTCTTGCACTGCAAGTACGACGAGGGGGCTCAGCACCACTGCTGTGGCTGACGCTGCTCCATTGCACTGCTAGGAAGAGTCAGGCTCATCCTGGCTTTAGCTGTTGCGGTGCTCCTTTCGGCTCTGAGCACTGAAGGCGCATCAAAACCTTCTGAAACTCATCCTTTCAAGCAAGGCAAGACCTTTAGATTGCTCTCCACTGTGCCTATCCCCCCCCAGAAAAAGCATTTCTTTAGAAATTCAGGTTGCACTGATCAAGTTATTCCAGTTATTCCACTGCAGCTTCCTTCAATTTTCATATTTTTTAAAAAAGGCCACCAATAGGACAGTGGGGAAAAAGCCCAGACACTAGGCATTTGAAGAAGCTATTTCTCTGTTTTACAACAGTAAAGAAAAATCCTCTTGATAGAAGTTTTAATATTCTAAAAGAGTATTTAGGGAACAAAATGATCCTGTTATTAGGGCTATTTCACTTTAAAGCAAGTTCTTTACTACTTGTCACGGATGAAAAACTTTTTTACATAGCAGGTAAATTTTAACTTTTGGGAACATTAATCTGATGTGTGACAACTTGTTAAGGAGCTAAAATTAAACTTACCAGGAAGTCCTTCTGTAATTTTCTAGACTGCAATATGCCAGTCATTGTAGATATGTAACATTTCACAGGCAAGTTCCATGTATGTTTATCGTGCTTTGTAGCCAAAATTAAAGCAGCTAAAACTAAAAATCTGTACTGATGTTTTTCAATTTTCTCTAGCTCTTTGGTCTGCAATTCTATGGTGAAATCAGGTATTTTGCCATAGCTTCAAGTTAGTCAGTGGCCATTTTACATCAAAGCTTTAGAAATAACTTTGATGGCTAACTCTTGCTAGCTCACACATAGGCTTTGTAACGCCAGACTTTAACGCCTGCTATCTTCCCTCCCCACCTTTCCAGCTTAGACGCACTAAGCAGTGAAAACACAGGAAAGATGTTAAAGTTTACGTATTCAGTATTTTAGCATTCAGCTTTCCTCCTCTATTGCTTCACCTCTAAACAGAAAACAGCACGTGTTCATATTCCTTTTTTATGGTGTTCTTGAAGAAAAATGAAATTAAATGTTTCAAGTCTTCTTCTAAAGCATATTAAAAATTCTTTTTAACACTTCTTTTCCCCCTCAATAATTAAGGGACAACATCAGGGTTTAAAACTTGCAGGTACTCGAAATAAGGCAGCTGGGGTGACTTAAAGGAACTTGTCATTATTCTAAAACTACATTTTGTGAAATTTTCAATTTTGTAGCTAAACGAAGAGTTTTTATAGGTGATTTTTCAACTGCTTCAATGAGTGGCAAGAGACTTAATTGTTATTTTACTCACACGAAGTAGTCTGGTTGTTCACTTGTTGATGAAGGAGGATCTGTGGAGGCAGTGCAAGTTTCTTTAACTCCTACAGAAAAGCAGAATTTTGACACTTGCAATAAACAGATTTTTAATATAGCCAAACAACACCAACCTGATGGGCTTGAAAAAATCCTGTAGAGTTTTATTCTCACAGTAAATTACTTGGAATAAGCTCTACAAGTTAATAATAGGGCTCACATGACCTTCTCCACGGTACACAGTACTGGGGTTTAGAAAGAGATCAGAGCTACTTTATTCCACAGGTTCTGAGCTACCGCAGTATTAAGCTGAGGTCAGCTATTTTTATTTGAAGACATGATGTGGCATCTGCACAGCAATTCAAGTTATGCAGCAACAGATGTAGCTGCACAAAAGATGACAGCTTTATATACATAAATCCATATATATATATATATATGTGTGTGTGTGTATTAACATCCAGGTTCCAGCAAGAAATAGAGTAGAAAGCTGAAGTTCTTTTCATGTTATGTTTTTATCCCTCCTTCCCTGCCAATTATGAATATCCAAAGTTGGACTTAATTTCAGCGCTATTCTAAGCGGGAAAGGCAATAGCATTGTATATGGGTCACTTGCATCCAGGCATCAATAACCTGCATTAATGTGGCAATACTGGGTTTGAAAGTTATTCACACTTGTAAATTGCTCTTTTGCTCTTTTAAATGGCATTATGAAAGCACAGTACACTTAATCTCTAATCCCTCTTTTTAAAGTAATGTTTCAGGAGCCCCCCTATCTTTTTGACATATAAGAAAAATGGGCACCATAAGGAAGTTAGCTGAAACAGGATGGAACACTCCATATCTTGGTAACCTCTCTCTGCTTTTCATCTGAGGTTTTGTGGCAAGCTTAAAAAGCACACAGTCCTTTATACTCATTATTATCTTACCTTGCCACTCTTTAAACACAGTGTTTCTGCTAAAGCTCAGCCATTCTGGCAAATCTCTTAAGTTATCTGAGGCTTAAGACACCAGGAGAAAAAAGAGCTATCCTGCAACGTTCTACTTGATTCTAGTGCTTTAAATATTAAAATAATTATGTGGTATAGCAGGAGTATAAAAAGAAGTGTAAAAGTGGGAACAAAAATTGAGAGAAATGTAAACAGTAACAGTGATCGTATGTACAATGCAACTTCTGTGAACAGTTTTGCTGTGAACATTTCATTTTCAGAAATTCACGTGCATTCGTTGACTCAGCTCGCTCCATTTGAAAGCTTCAGTGTAAGCACCAACTGGAAACCTACTACAGACTTCTCCTTCCCTAGCTGTCTGCAGTTTTGTTACTGGATTCTGTAGGCAGATGCTCACAAGTTTATAAACTCGAGCAAGAATATTTTCAAAGCACTCCCAAGCCATGTGGGCACTGTGTAGTGTGCCCAGGGTAAATGTGAAAAGGCCAGCTCACAGCACCCTTATCTACCGCACAGCACCACTCCAAAGAGGCATCCTGCATACCCAGAAGGTGCCTGCCAGCCGTGACAGGAAAGGGCTAGACCTGGCTTCTAATTTGCGACAAACCTCTGAAATTAGGCAACACACCAATTCAACAAAGGAATTGAACTCTGTCCGTGTGTGCGTGTGAAGAAATCAAGTAGTATTTGTGCATTTCTGTTCAGCTTTTCAATGCCATTTTAAGCGTGTACTATTTCTACATCTTTTGAAATAGTAAATTCCACAGCTAAGACAGAGAGGAGCTCACTGCAGCATTCAGACCTAAACTCTAGCAAACTACGTGCCAATTTATGTAGGTTTTAGACTTTCCATGAAAAGGCAGAGTTCAATGAGCCTTGCATCGTGATACATGATGAAACACATTTATGCCTGATCTAGGTGTTTCACTAAACTAGTACGCAAGAAACTTATGTGACAGGTTTTTATCTTCAGCATGCACACCGTAAAACGTGGTGTTGGACATAGTGGAGTAAGTGTGAGTTACTGGAAATGAAGCAGAAAAACATCCTTTCCTTGCATTTTTCTAGCACCTAGTTCTTTCCTATAACCAGTTTCTGCCCTGCAGCAATTCATGTAAGATTTCCTTGTTCTAATGAGTTTTGTACTAGAGTCAGAAGACAAACCTAATTTTAGCTAAGGTTCCAGCAGAACAAGTCCAGCTTCTGATTTTTGGGGTTTTTTTGTTCAATTTTTTTGTGTTTTTTTTTTTAAACTAACAGTTACAATGTAATGCAATGGCAAGAAAAAAAAAAATGATTCTTCATGACCATACAGCAGGGATAATGGCAAGGCACTTCATGTACAGCAAGTGAAAAAACAGACCATTTGTGTTTCCAGTCCCTGTTTTTTTCACCAGAGTTACCCACACGGTAGTTATGAAAAGCAGTGCACTAATAGCTTCACCTGAATCCAAACGGGAGGATTGTTTCAGCTTGGCAGTTTCTTCTTTTCTAAGGTCTTTCTCCTCCTCACTCCCACTCGTTTTGTGCTGCATTTTGCTTTCACCCTTCTGCTTACACTCTGTTACCATCTTGGGCTTTTGGTGCAGCGCCGTGTGCTTCTTGCTTGCGAGCCTGGGAGGCTCCACCCGCTTCGCAGCAGGCGCTGCAATTCCCAGAGGCGTCTGAGAGGTATATTTTTGTTGCTGGTCCTCATGGATGCTACTGCTATTTTGACTGAAGCTGTCCACCGGCAGGTCCTGGGTCCCCCGCCCCTCAGGGGTGCTGGGGGAGTTGGTGCTGGTAGTGTGAGGAGGGTTGGAAGTGGGAAGGCGTGTGGGAGGCAGCAGCAGAGCCGACGGAGTAGCGGCAGATGCCAGGGCGGGAGGCGGCGGAGGGGCGGCAGTGGCTTTCTCGATGGAGGCAGGCAAGAGGCCAGTGAATGATGGCTGGACCTGACTGGTCAGGCGAGATATCCTCTGCTTTTTGCTCATCAGAGGATTGATAAAATCGGAATTCAAAAGCCGTTTCTGTAATAATAAAAAAAAATATTAAAAACATGATCAGAATTCAGTTGTGCTCCCATTCTGAAGAAGAAGCATTTCTGAACAGATGATTGCTGAAAACACATCTTTCTTATCTAAAAGCAGCTGTTAAACACAAAGTACCACAGCTAAATACACAGTTTATTTCATTCTTAGTTTCTAATCTTACGATTTAGCAAGTTGTTCTTCAAACCTACAGTGAAAAGGCTTCGAGAGAAAGGTGCTCTCTTCAGCAGCTCTACCAAAGGCTTCACCAAAATCAGGGGGTCAGGTCAGTATTGCTTAGGTAGCGATTTCAGGTCGGACACACTGGGTTAAGAGTCGGTTTTTGCTGTCGCACAGCCATGCAATTTACTAATGCGGCCCCAAGAAGCACGCAGCAGTGTGCTTATCAGAGTGCATGATGTGCAAAGCTGGTAAGAACAGGTAAAACCCCCAGTTTTGCTACAGTGGTCATTCCAGGTCGTTCACGTCCTCTTCTCTAGCAAGCATACACTGCTCATGCTGATGTACAATCGGTGGCTTGGACCAGGAGTGGCAGACACAGATCCGTGCAACCCTCTTGAAATAAATCCAGATTCTGCGTATATGGAGGCAGGTCCCTGGACCTGCACCACTTTAGACTCTGGAAGAAAGTCTGGGGAAAACACCTTTCACAGAATCACAGAATAGTAGGGGTTGGAAGGGACCTCTGTGGGTCACCCAGTCCAACCCCCCTGCCCAAGCAGGGTCACCTACAGCAGGCTGCACAGGACCTTGTCC
>Ga0065711_1010945_pt1 | contig 15702 bp, 7 predicted proteins | sample Hoacrofraction12_FD_59098 | JGI IMG/M metagenome (GOLD analysis project Ga0065711, IMG submission 59098) | Hoatzin crop microbial communities from Cojedes, Venezuela - Epithelial fraction 12 v2 (version 2) | ecosystem: Host-associated > Birds > Digestive system > Esophagus > Crop | place... | reverse complement strand
GGCGAGGCTCTCTTGATTGCCGCATCGCTGGTTACCACGCCTGCTGCCCTCAAACGACCCTCTCCGAGGCTTGGCACCCAAAAAAACAACCACCCATCCCTCTCTATTTCCCTTATTTTTGGGTGCCAAGCCGCAGGGTTTTGAGTGTCAAGCCCCCAATGCCTAATGTCTATTTTGGGTTATGCATGACGAATGCAGATAACGAGCGGGAACAGCGATTTTGCAGTCGTGCCGCGCTACCAAAAGGGCAAAACCATCAACTATAAAAACTTAAAAATCAGCGCATTTTCATCGTTTTTGCACCATTTTCAAAAATAATGAAAACGTTATTTTTTAATGAAAACACGGCGTGTTGCAAAAGTAGGGCATATCCATGAACACACGCTGCCCTCTTCTTTAAGTCACTTATAGACAGGCACTTCGAGTCCCCTCTGCCGCCCAGTCGACACCACCCATTTTGGGTTATGCATGACGAAGTCAAATAACGCCATCCGCCCGTTTTCGAGGCTTGGCACCCAAAATAACAAGCACCAATCCCTCTCTATTTCCCTTATTTTTGGGTGCCAAGCCGCAGGGTTTTGGGTGCCAAGCCACTAACGCCTAATGCCTAATGCCTAAAGCCTAATGCCTAAACGAGGGGGGCAGCGACAATCGCTGCCCCCCCCGAGGGTGAGGGTGATATGTGGGATAGGTTTACTCGATTTCCCAGGTGTCGCCCGACATAATGACGTCGCGCAGGCACTTGAAGCCATGCTGCTTGACGACTTGGTCGACTTGCTCGTTGACGCTGGCGTCGTAGGTGGGGGCTTCCACGTCGCGGATGACGCCGATGGCGACGGGCAGGTCGGTGCCGTCCATCATGGCGAGCTGCTGATGCAGGAAGTTGTCCTGACGGTGAGCGTCGTGGATGAGGACGTCGTCCATGGTGTAGCCATCCTCGCCAACGACCACAGCCTTCAGGCCGAAGCCGTCTTGCACGATGCCACGCTGATGCTCGGCACCAAAGAGCATGGGCTTGCCGTGCTCGAGGTGGATGGTGCGGTCGGCACGCACGCTACGGTCGGTGATGGCGTTGTGGATGCCGTTGTTGAAAATCATGCAGTTTTGCAGCACCTCGACGACCGAGCAGCCGCGATGGTTGGCAGCAGCCACCATGCACTCTTGCGTGATTTTAAGCTCCACATCGATGCTGCGGGCAAAGAACATCCCGCGGGCACCAAACACGAGTTCGGCGGGGATAAACGGGTCCTCGGTCGTGCCGTAGGGCGACGACTTCGACACAAATCCGCGTGCGCTGGTAGGCGAGTACTGGCCCTTGGTGAGGCCGTAAATCTTGTTGTTGAGCAACAGCAAGTTCACATCGACGTTGCGGCGCACCTCGTGGATGAAGTGGTTACCACCGATGGCCAGGCAGTCGCCATCGCCAGCCACTTGCCACACGGTGAGCTCGGGGCGAGCCACCTTGAGGCCCGTCGCCACAGCGGCACCGCGGCCGTGGATGGTGTGGAAGGCGTAAGTGTCCATGTAGTAAGGCAGACGCGAGCTGCAGCCGATGCCCGACACCACGACGTTCTCGTAGGGCGGAACACCCAGCTCGGCCAGTGCCTTGTGCAGCACGTTGAGCACAGCGTGGTCGCCACAACCGGGACACCAGCGCACCGTTTGGTCGCTCTTAAATTCCTTGGGACTATATTGCGCGGTCTTTACGGGCCGTGCTTGTGTAGGTTCGTAACTCATTTCTTTTCCTCCTTTTCTTCATCGATGATTTGTGCAACGCTTTCTACAATCTCATGAACCAGGAACGGCTGGCCTTGAATCTTGTTGACGCGGCGGATGTGAGCCTGCGGCATGTGTGCCTGCAAGTAAGCGGCAAACTGGCCGTTGTTGAGCTCAGCCACGATGATGGTGCGGTAGCGCGAGAGCACCTCCACGGTGTTGCGCGGCAGCGGGCAGATGTAGGTAAAGTGTGCCCACGCCACGGGATGTCCATCGGCATTGAGTTCGTCGATGGCCGTGAAGATGTGGCCGTAGGTACCACCCCAGCCCACCACGATGGTGTCGGCGTCGGGGTTACCCTTCACCTCGAGTTCGGGGATGTCGAGCGCCACGTTGTCGACCTTCTGCTGGCGAGCCTTGACCATGCGCTCGTGGTTGATGGGGTCGTTAGAGATGATGCCGGTGCCGTAGTCTTTCTCGAGGCCACCCACGCGGTGCATCAACTCGGGCGTACCGGGTACAGCCCAGTAGCGCACGCCGCGGTCGTCGCGGTCGTAGGGATGCCAACCCTCCACCTTGTCGGCAGGAACGCGGTTGGGGTGGATGGTGGGATACTCGTCATCGTCGGGGATGTGCCATGCTGCCGAGCCGTTGGCAATAAAGGCATCGGTGAGCAGGATGACGGGGGTCATGTGCTCGATGGCGATGCGTGCAGCCTCAAACGCCATCCTGAAGCAGTTGGTGGGCGACTTGGCAGCCAGCACCACCAGCGGGCACTCACCGCTGCGGCCGTAGAGCGCCTGTTGCAGGTCGGTTTGCTCGGTCTTGGTGGGCAGACCCGTCGATGGGCCACCACGTTGCACGTCGATGATAACGAGGGGCAACTCGGCCATCACCGCCAGTCCCATGGCTTCGCTCTTCAGGGCGAGGCCAGGACCCGACGTGCTGGTCACTGCGAGGTTGCCGCCAAACGAGGCACCAATGGCAGCACACACGCCGCCTATCTCGTCTTCCATCTGGCAGGCACGCACACCCAGGTCGCGGCGCTTTGCCAGCTCGTGAAGGATATCGGTTGCAGGGGTAATGGGGTAAGAGCCCAGGAACAGGGGCAGGCCGCTACGCTCGCTGGCGTAAATCAAGCCCCATGCGGTGGCGCGGTTGCCAGTGACGTCGGTGTAGGTACCGGGCATCACCTCGTCGGTCTCGATACGATAGGTCGACACCGAGGCGTGGATGTTGTGGCCATAGTCATAGCCGCCGCGGACCACGCGAGCGTTAGCCTCATAAACTTGCGGCTTGCGCTCAAATTTCTTCTGCAAGAAATGGAGGGCACCCTTGACCGGCATGTTGAACAGCCAGCACACCAGTCCCAGTGCAAACATGTTGCGGCACTTCATCTGTGCCTTGAAATCCATTCCGCTGTCGGCCAGTGCGGCCTTGACCATCGAGGTGATGGGCACCTCGACCACTTGTGCGCGCAGTCCCACTTCCTTGTAGGGGTCGTCGGTGGTGTACTCGGCCTTAGCCAGGTCTTGTGGCGTAAAGGTGTCGATATCGACGATGGCCACGCCACCGCGACGCAAGAAGCGTGCATTTTGCTTGAGCGCTGCGGGATTCATTGCCACCAGCACGTCGCACTCGTCGCCAGGCGTGTGCACACCGTGCCCAATGTGAACTTGGAAGCCCGAAACGCCCGCCAGTGTCCCTTGCGGGGCACGCACCTCGGCAGGATAGTCGGGGAACGTCGAAATCTGGTCCCCCACCTCGGCCGACACATTCGAGAAAATGTTTCCAGCAAGCTGCATGCCGTCGCCGCTATCTCCCGAGAAGCGGACAACGATGCTTTGCCTAAACTGAACCTTTGATTGTTGCATCAGGTTTGCCTATAAAAGGATTTAATTAAATATGTTGATAATAAACGTCTTAACCGCTTTGTGTAACGACTCGACATGGCCGTTGCGACGCACAGCAAGCACCTGTACGATTGCGGCTGCAAAGGTACATCTTTCTGCACTAATAGCCAAAGAAATAACGTTTTTTACTCCTCGGCGGGCGCTTTCGTCTTGTCGAAGTAGTCGCGGGCGAGCGCTTTCACGCGCGGAGCCAGCAAGATGAGCGTCGTCATCGTGCACAGCGCCATCAGCGCAAACGCCAGGTCCATGATGCTCACCATCGTCTTGAGCGGTATCACAGCCGCTACCACAATCATAATCAGGTAGTAATAGTTGTAATACTTCACGCGCTTGGCACCAAAGAGGTAGTTGGTGCACTTCTGCCCATAGTAACTATAGGAGAACATCGTGGAGAACGCAAAGAAGAACACAATCACCATAAGCAGGTAATGCCCGATGCCCGGCAGCAACTGGCCGAATGCGCCCAGCGCCACATAGAGGCCCTTGGGGTCGGTGAGGCCCACATAGTTGCCCGCAATGAGGATGGGAATCGAGGTGAGCGTGCACACGATGCCCGAGTCGATGGCTGGTGCAATCATGGCAATCAAGCCCTCGCGCACAGCGTCGGTGTTCTTGCTGGCGCCATGCATCATCGACGCAGTACCCACACCGGCCTCGTTGACAAACGCAGCTCGGCGAGCACCCGTGAGTGCCACATGCACCAGTGCGCCAAATCCCGCCTTGAGCGTAAACGCACCCTCAAAAATCGAGGCAAACACGCCCGGCAACGCCTTGTAGTTCAGCACCATAATCACGAGCACGATAATCAGGTAGAGCGCCACCATCACGGGCACGATGCGCGAGGCCAGGCTGGCAATGCGCTTGATGCCGCCCAGAATCACAGCGCCCACAATCAGCATCATCACCACGCCCATGACGAAGCGCAGTGTGGCGGTATTTTCAAGACCCATGGGGGTGGTAAACACGGTGGTAACCGACTCCACCAGCTGGTTAGCCTGCATGAAACACAGCGTGCCCACCAAGCCGAAAATCGAGAACGCCACAGCCAGCGGTTTCCACTTCTCGCCCAGGCCGCGGGTGATGATATACATGGGGCCGCCCTGGACTTCGCCATTGCTGTCGGTACCCTTGTACATAATCGACAGCGTGCCCTCGAAGAACTTGGTGGCCATACCCACGATGGCACTTACCCACATCCAGAAAATCACACCCGGGCCGCCCACCGTCAGCGCGATGGCCACGCCCGCAATGTTACCCAGGCCCACCGTGGCGGCAATGGCGGTGAGCAGTGCTTGGACCGAACTGATTTGCCCCGTTTCCTTGCCCGCGCTGGCTGCCTGACGGCTACGCAGCGCACGCATGGCATCGGGCAAGCGACGCAGCGAGATGGCTCCCGAGTAGATAAACAGGAACAGGCCGCCACCGATGAGCAGCAAAAACTCGGGCACGCCGCACACGACATCGCTCGCATTGATTATCCAGTCGCTCAGTGAGTTAAGAAATTCTTTCATTTTTTCAATAGTGGTTTCGATATTATATAAATAATGTGTGTGTTAGTTCGTTCACAGGAGTAACACGGTTACTTGTTGTTGCGGTAGTCGTTGTAGCGATTGCCGCTGTAAGTGCTGGTGTTGCCGAAGCTCGACGAGTTGAACTCGTCCTCGTCTTCGTCCTCATCGCTGGTCGTGCCCTTCTTGTTGAGCTGGTTCTTCTTGGCCAGAGCGCCCTTCTCGCGGTCGGGCTTGTTGTGGCGGATGGCGTCGGGCTTCTGCAGGTCGACGGCCGTTTGATAGATGTTCCACGTCTGGTCGATGTCCCAGTTGCTGCGCACCTTGACGGCGGCAGGGAAGTAGTACACTTCCTCGGGCTGCAGCTTCTGCTTGTAATTGCCGGTGTCCCAGCGGCCGTTGCCGTTGCTGTCAAGCGTGAGGCGCACATAGTAGGTGCCGGGCATGACGTTGGGGAACGAGAACTGGCCCTTCTCGACAGTGGCATATTTCACCAGCCGCTCACTGCCATCGAGCAACTCGGCAAAGGCGCCGCCCGCGACGTTGACGTTGAAATACAGGTTGCCATATTCCTCGAGGCCACGCACCTTGAATTTCGCCTCCAGTGGCTTACTGATAGCGCCGTAGGCCGACGTCATCGCTGCCGAGTCGACTTTCAGCCGGTAGCTGCTGTCGGGCTCGAGGTGGAAGGGCATCATGAAGCGCATCATCTCGCTGGGGCTCACTTGCGTCACCACCAGCGGCGTGTCGATGGGTATCCACAGGGTATCGCGCTGCCGCTCGAGGTGGAACGCAGCGTTGTTAATCGCTTGCACGGGCGCATCGACGGTGAAGCAGATGGTGTCGTACAAGTTCATCTCGTTCTTGATGTTGTGCTGCACGGTGATGGTGGGCTCGGGCGGCTTGACGGCGTCCAGGAGTTCCTCGAGTTCGTCGATTTTGTCGGGGTTCGGCTCGTTGCCCTTGATGCTGTCCTCGGCGAGGTGTTGCCGCAGTTCCTCGATTTGTTTGAGTTTCTTCTCGCGCTCTTTCTGCGCCTTCTCGGCCTGCTTGCGTATTTGCTGCAGGTTGCGCTGGGCAAAGGTGATGGTGTCGGTCTTGGGCACCAGCTGGTCGGTGCTGTCGGTGCGCAGGTAGGTGAGCGCGGCGATGATGGTGTCGCTCTTGATGAGCGCGCTATCGGTGAGCCAGTAGAAGATTGAGTCGTTGTTGCTGGTGTGCTCGATGCGGCACCAACTGTCGTCGACGTCGCCACGAGGCGGGGTGAGCAACTGCAGGCGCGGCAAGCTGTCGCACGGCGCCGACAGCAACACGTGCAACCGGTTGTCGCTCACGCGCTCGGTCTTCTTGAGGTAATGCGAGCGGTAGTTCTCGTTAAACATGCACAGCAACAGGTCGTTGGGCAGGAACAGCGTGTGCGTGCCCGCCACGATGGTGTCGACGCGGTGGTCGAACGTGAAGGTGGTGTCTTGCGACGAGTATTCACCCACGCTGGGCACCACGATTTCGTCGAGGAAGGCGATGTCCTCGGTGCGCGCCATCTTGTAGTCGCCATCCATGTCGTTGAGGGCATACAGGCGGTATTGTCCCGCACGCAGGTTGCGCAGGGTGAACTGCCCGCGGTCGTTGGTGCGCACGATGCGGTCGAGCGGCAATGTGGTGAACGCGCTGTCGTCGAGCACCGTGTGAACGCCCACCAGCACATACTGCATCGGTTCAAGGTCACGCGCCCTAAGCACCAGGCCCGAAATCTGCAACGTGTCAATCTCGTCGCCCGTCGAGAAGGCGTATGAAAACGCGCCCATCGGGTTGCTCTCATTGTTATCCTCGATGCTGCTGCCGAAGTCGATGGTGTAGGTCGTGTTGGGCTTAAGCGTGTCGCGCAGTTCAATCGTGATTTTCTTGCCCTGTGCCGATATCGACGGCATCTCGCGCTGCACGGGCGACACAGTCACCTTCTTCTGCTGGTCCTTGATGTTGACGATTTCGTCGAACGTAATCTCGATGCGATTGCGGTCCACTCCCGTCGCCCCATTAGCCGGCGAGAAATTCATCGCCCGCGGCGGCGCGTAGTCACGCGGCCCACCCTCGGGCGTACCGATGTTGGCGCACGCAGTGAGCACACTCACCAGCGCAGCCACAGTCATCAAGTATAAAAACCAGCTTCGTTTCATTGCCATAATCGCAATAATGCCGCAAAGTTAGCTATTTTCTCCCAATCACACCCCATCCCCCACCAAAATAAAACCTCCCCACTAAAACCTAAAGCCCCCCCTAACGCCTAAAGCCTAAAGCCTAAAGCCTAATCCCCTTCCAAATGATGAATGCAAACAGGGCGAGTTCGGCAAGGATGATGGTGATGCAGATGATGTGCGTGAGGATGCTCGCGCGAGGTGCACGCACCCCCAGCAGTCCCTGCGACGTCTTGAAACGATAAGGCATATAGGGCATCGCCACGCTTGTGGACTCCCGTTTCCCCGACGTCTTGCCCGAGCCCCGCGATGCACCCGCCTGCGACGATGACGTTGACGATACCGCAGCCGCAGCCACCGGTGCCGCCGCAGTAGCACGTTCCACCTGAGGCGCCTCGGCAGGCAGCAGCACCCCACAATAGGGACAATATTTCACAGCAGCGTGCGGCAACGTATGCCCACACTCCGGACAGAAACTATAAGCCGTCGGCGTCTCCTGTGACGCATGCGGCGACGGCGCAGCCTTGTCCTGCCACCCCGGCACAACAAAGCTATGCAAGCACTGTGGACACACCACATTACCCGCATGAATAGCCAGCTCTTGCTCACTGACCGTAATATGTTTCCCACACCGTGGACATTGTTGTTCCATATCGTCACCTCAATAAAACGCCACAAAGATAACATTTTTCTCCCAATCCAGCAAGTTAGGCTTTAGGCTTTAGGCTTTAGGCTTTAGGGGGTGGCAACCATCCCCTAAAATAAAAAAACATGACATCGAGAATTTTTTTTCAAAAAAACTGTAACATTTCTCGAAACGATTACCCTTTAATAATAGAGGCCACCAAGAGAGCACTTGATGCCTCATGTATAATAACAACAACCATCCCCTAAAATAAAAAAACATGACGACGAGAAATTTTTTTCAAAAAAAACTGTAACATTTCTCGAAACGATTACCCTTTAATAATAGAGGCCACCAAGAGAACACTTGATGCCTCATGTATAATAACAAAATAGATTGTTTTATGGCTAAAAACGATTCGGGTCAAGCTCAAGACTTTAAACTGAGCAAGAAACCATACGACTTTATGGTTGACGGGATATACTACAAGTGTATCAGCAATACCAGTGTCGCTGTAACAAATGAAACAGGCTTTGCGATAGCCAGATCTTATTCTGGCGAAGTAGTAATACCGAGTGAGGTATCTTATGAAGGGGCTAATTTCAAAGTCACTTCAATCGGCGCCCATGCATTCCAAGACTGCAGGGACTTAACAAAGGTGATCATCCCCGATAGTGTCGTTGCAATCGGCCGTGTGGCTTTTATGCACTGCGATGGGCTGGCACAGATAAACATCCCCGATGGTGTCATTTATATCGGCCGTGCAGCATTCGTGGACTGCAAGGGCTTGACACAAGTGAACATCCCCGACAGTGTCACTTATATCGGCTTTGGTGCATTCGCGGGCTGCGAGGGGCTGACACAGGTGAACATCCCTGAAAATGGCACCGAAATCAGCGAATTGGCATTCGAACTCTGCACCAGTTTGACACAGGTGACCATCCCCTACGGTATCATTTATATCGGTCACGAGGCATTCAATAATTGTGAGGGGCTGAAACAGGTGAACATCATCGATGGCGAGACAAGAATCGTAAGCGATGCATTCGAGGGCTGCTCCTCCCTGCAAAGCATCAACATTCCCCGTGGCGCCTACGATAAGTTTGCAGAGATGCTGCCTGATGATAAAGACAAGCTTCACGAGGTAGACTTCAGTGACAAACAATAACATTTGACTTGTTGCCGTCACTGCATGCCCCAAATTAATGGCGGCCAGAAACTTCGTTGAAGACGAAAATCAGAAAAGTGGGTACACCTGCAAGGGTGCACCCACTTTTTATAGACGATTTAGCTATCTTGTTATCTGACAATCAGCTTCTTTCCATTCTGGATGATTACGCCCTTGTAATTCTTGCCAACGCGCTGGCCAGCAATGTTAAAGCGCGGGCCATCAGCAGAATTAGCCTTCTCATTCAGCAGGTCCTCGATACCGCTAACCGATGTCTTAGCCTCATTTGACGGACCCGACTCGCCTACCGTGTAATTTACGGTGACAACATAAGTGTGCACGCCTTCACCAACTTCGGTGTCAAGATAGCTGAGTTCCGATGCGGTCGTTGTTCCAATGAGCACGCCATCACGATAGATGTTATAACCAGTGATTTCGTAGTTGTCCGAAGCGTAGGTGATATCATCAATCATGAGGATGAAGCAATCTTGCGAGATGCACCTGATTGCGAAATAGGTAGCACCCTCGGGCAACTGAAACTCATATTTCGTCCATGCACTACCAACTTCTTGCGTTGCCAGAACAGTCTTAAAGTCGGTCGTGTCGTTGCCTGCGGTTGAATAGCGCACTTCAAACTTCTCCTTGCCGTAGTCGGTTATCCACGACTTAGCCCAGAACGTGATGGTTTGTTCCTTTCCGGTTAGGATTGGCGAGATGAGCCAGTCATCATTTTGGCCGCTTGTGGCCGCGAAACAAGCAAGGAAGTTGTTGCCCGAACGTGCCTTCCATTGAGGATACTCGCTCGTCGATATTCCAGCCTTGTCGGTATCAAAGGTAATGTAGGCCATCGCCTCTCCCATGTGGTCGAACGAATCGCCCTGGAAGCCGTAGGTCGCCGAGCCATCGCCATCAACCAGGGTCCACTCGCCGATGCCCGTGGTGAGGAAGGCATCGTAACTATCGAAGTTCTCGGTAACGTAGGCATTGTCGGTGTTGGGGGCTGTCCATGTGAGTTTCACGCCCTCGCCTTCTTTAAACTCGGCCTGCAGGTCATCGACAACAGGAAGTTCTGGCGCAATCACCTTGATGGTCTTAACCTCGGTTTCGTTATTATCTAAGGCCTCATCGGGAGCATAGTTCACGGTAGCCTTTATCGTAATATCCGACAAATCAACCTTGCTGGCGGTGCATGCGATTGTGATTGTATCGGTCTTGTTGGGTTGCAATGTCTTTGCGCCAGGTATGGTTGTGACGCTATCGCCCTTTGTAAACTCTACGCTATAGTCCGAGGCGGCTTGCTCACCCACGTTGCCAACGATGATGTTAATGTCGAACTGCTCGCCAGTTTGTACCGATTGAGGCACTTCCATGAACTTAATTTCAAGGTCGTTAGCCTTCACGTCGCGCACGTTGATATTATCGATGAGCACGGGGTAATAAGTATTGTTAACCTCGGCCGTAAAGATCAGACGCACATACTTGCTGTCTTTATAGCCATTCAGGTCAACAACTGCAGTCTGCCAGCCATCCTCGTCGGTCGACGAAGCGTAAGAAATCTTGTCGAGCATCGTGATTCCAGCATATTCACCATTCTTCTCAATGCCCACATAGAGCGTCACATCGGCACCCTTCAGGTTATAATACTCGAACACGAGTTTCGGGTTCGCTGCCGTGCTGATGTCAATCTTACCCGTCGAAAGCGATGATAAATCGCCCGCTTCGTTTGCTATAAATAACGCGCAACCATTGTCGCCGTCCGACGAATAGCTGTCGGTGAGGCCAAATCCCGACAATCCCGTGTAGTCGACTGCCCAGAACTTGTTTTCGGTCTTGCCAGCGGGGAAGCCTTCATGGAAGTTAAGCGGATAGTTAGCGCCTTCAATGATGATGTTCGACACACCGAAGGTACTGCGGCCAGCCGCATTATGAGCGGTCACTGCGAAATACACCTGTTTTTGGTCGCCAGTGGTAGCGATGGTCGTGGTGTAAGGCTCAATGCCAATGTTAGAAACGGCTTCGGTCACATATCCCTCTTCGTCGACGCTCCAAATGGTGTAGGTGAGTTTGTCAACATTCACATATCCATCGTTGTAGCCGGTGTTTCGCGGAGCCGTCCACGTGAGCGTGGCTGTGCCATCGAGATTGTCCTTCAGCGTAACATTTTGCGGCTTAATGGGCACGTCAACGCCAACAAAGGCAGTGACTTCGGCCTTCACGCCCTCGCCTACGCTGTTATACACGCGCACCGTGTAGGTGTTATTGCCATTAACCGGTGAATTGTCGGTATAGCTGATAGCCTCGCCAGGTGTCGGGTTGTTGTAGGTCTGAATCAAGTCGTCACCGCGATAGAGTTCAATGAGGGTCAGGTCGGTCAGCGTCTCACCACCCACCGTTGTATCGGGAGCGTTGAACGAAATTTGAGCCTGCAGTTCGCCCGTAGCCTCGGGGACAACCGTCAAGTTGGTTGCTGGTCCAGGCACGCCCTTATCCAATCCAGTCGTTACACTGATTGAATCGATGTAGATTCGGAATTGGTTAGCCTCGCTCAGTGCATGGAATGCAAAGTGATACTGGCCCTCGGTTTCTACCGTCACCTTGTGGGTGAACATGGTCGATGCCGAAGGTACTTGCGATTCCTCAGCAATCGTTTTATAAGCAGTCGGGTCAAGTCCTTCGCCCATAGCCACAGCCATCTTCTCTACATAGGAGCCTGCCATGGCACGATAGCGGAAGGTATATTCGGTGTTGGGATAGAGGTTGATAGCTGGAGTAATGAGCCAGTCATCGGCCTTGTTAACGCTGTTGTAGCGATAGAACACGTTTTGTGCTACTGGTGCATACTCCCAGGTGCTACTATCGTTGTTGGCATCAATGATGGTGAAGATGTCAAATCCAGCTTGGGTGTCAAAGTTCTCGTAGTAGGGAACATCCAGTGCTTGACCGTAAACCACCTTGTTAGAGTAAGCGGCATCGCTGCTCTTGCCGTTATATTGTGCGGTTACCGAGTAATAGTAGGCCGTCAACTTCGTGTCGGGCAGTGTTTCGCTGTAGGTCGTTTCATACAAACCTGTCTTCACGGTCTTATTGTCGGGCACGCGGTGTACGGTGTAAATCACCTTCGACACATCGATGTAGCCACCATGAGTTCCTGCCGTCGGAGCGTCCCACGTGAGGGTTGCTAAGCCTGTTTTCTCGTCAACGACCAGCTTCACATTGGTTGCAGGCATCGGCAGGTCAAGTCCTACCCATACCGTAATCTTAGCACGCTCGCTTTCGCCTTTATCGTTTTTCACAATGACCGATATCAACTGCTCACCATCCTCGGCGGTTATGCTCTTGCTGATGGCTGCCCCAGCATTGGCAGTACCCTCGGCCACGACCTTGCCATTGGCATAGACAGTGTAGCTCAGGCTACCCGTCAGGTCATCGCCACCAACGGTCTTGGTGGGCATGGTGAAGGTCACAGTACCCGTGTTGCTGCCCTCGGCAAACGTTGCTGCCAGGTCGGTAACCTTCGCAGGAACATCGCTTGACACAGCTTGAGGAATATACAGGCAGACAATCTCTTCACCATCGGAGAATTGTCCCAGATAATCGGCATAGCCACTCGTCACGTCAATCTTATAGAAATATGCCGTGTTGTTCGACTCCTGTGAAGCCCAGTACAGGTCGCCCGTGCTATAATCAAACGCCATGCTCTGCAACAAGGTCTCGGGGTAAACATAGGTAGAGCCGATTTCGGTCTCTTCACCCGTTTCCTTATTCAGCGTAAGAAGGGTACCACGATCGTTGAGTGCATAGAGCACACCATTCTTGTCGCACGCCATGGCAATATAGATGGTTCCGCTCAGGTCCTTGTTAATCACCGTTTTGGTCATTGTTTCATAGCTGAGTTGTGCCAACTGCAGCGACTGACGGTCGGTCGTTTGAGCGCAAGCATAAATCTTCCCTGTCGTGGGGTCATAGGCTGTTGAAACAGCCACCATGCCTGCATCATCGATGAGGTTGCTACCCGATATCTCTTTCCATGTGTTTGTGTCATACACATTGTAGGTTACAAAGTAGCCATAATCGGTGTCGTCAACCGTCAGGAAGTGGAATTTTCCATCATAGAAAGCACCACCACCATCGGCACGTATACCATCCGATGGCGCTGCCAGCTCGGTCATTGTCGTGCTCTTTGACGTCCACGAGTAAACGCCTTGGTGAGCGTCGCTCGATGTCCAGCTGTTGGCATAAATGACATTACCCCAGATTTCGGTACCCGTATCTGTTGTCAGTAGCCGCGTCGCCCTGGGCGAACGATTGTTAGTCACCTTCAGGTTACGCTGCAGGCGTTGGAATGCACTGGTTGTGGGTTGGCCAATCTGTCTAGAAGAGATCAGTTTACTTACACCGCTCTTTTTCTTGGGTGCGTAGTCTTTCACGAGCCGTTCTATCTGGCTCATCAGCTTGCCGCTGCCTGCTTTTGCTCCTGTTTGCGCAAGTGCATTCTGCGCAGGAAACAAGACCAATAAGGCGACAAGTTCCAAAAATAATTTTTTCATGTGTTGGTTAAAGTTTGTAGGTTAATGGATATGATAATTAGGGTTTCTCAAGCAATATGGGCTTGTTAATGAAAAAGTGCAAGTGCGTTGTGTGCAGATTAGTCACTTATCTCAATAAACTGGCTTATATTAACTGCACAAAGGTAATAAAAAATGTATAAACACCAACCGTGTAGCCTTTTTTTTAACACTCCTCATTTTAGGCGTTAGGCATTAGTACCTCGCGCGGACCCATATTCAGAGTGAAGAGTGTAGAGAAGAAACTAGGTTAAATCCTATAGCGCGGGACTTGCTTACTCTTCACTCTGATAGAAGGTCCGCGCGAGGATATAATGTGTTAAATTGCAAAATAGTTTGGTGAAATTATAATAAATGATTAAATTTGGGGGCGGTTTTACTGCAATTTATTAATGGCAAGAAAGCTGTTTTTTATCTACTGAAACGTATAAATCATTTATTAATAACTCATTAAACCAGAAGATGCTTATGAAAAAAGTAAACTTCCTACTCGCATTATTGTGCGCCATGGTGTGTTCGTCGAGCGCGTGGGCAGTGGTGTTTGACGACGCCGATGCCACCAAGCCGGTGAAGCCCATGACGGCACAGTCGCAACAGCGCGTGGGCATTGAGCCGGCGGAGTTCACCACCGAGGCCCCCCTCGCGGTGAAAGCTACGGCAGCGACCACGCTGCCCGCTCGTGCGCCACGTCGCGCCGTCACAGCGAGCGACTTCGCCAGCCCCTCGATTGAAATCGAGAAAATCAGCACGCAAGAGTTCTATGGCAGCCACGAGGTGACGATGTCGCTCAGCGGCACCACGCTCACCATCACTAACTTGGGCGGCTATGGCACCAGCATCACTGCTACCGTCGACCTCGAGAACGGCACATTCACCATCCCGCGGCAGCAAATCTATAATAGTAGCTCCTACGGCCAGTGCGACATCATCAAGGTGAACGACACCTTCACGTCGGTCGACACCACGGGTGTCATCACCGGTACCGTTGCCGATGGCACCATCACCCTCTCGCCCTGGTGCGCCTACATCATCAGCGGCTCCTACAAGGGCTACACGCTGGGCAAGTTGAGGGCCTACACCACCCTCAACGCCGTCAACGCCACCATGAGCGCCACCGCTATCGATTCCAACAAGGTGACCACCGATTACACCTATAACCTCTATGTCGAGCAAACGGGTACCAACCAGCTCGAGGTGTTCAACATCTTCGGTGTGAGCAGCCGTGTGAAAATTGGCCTCAGCGGTAGCACCGCCATGACCATCAAGCCCCAGCTGCTGTGGTCTAACTCCGACTATGGCGCATTCTACCTCTACCCCTACGATGCCACCAACGATGTGGTTTACCTCAAGCAACCCATCACCGGCACCACCACGACTACCAAACTCGAGTGGGGCGGATGGGCCATCCACACCTCTAATGGCAAGTACTACGCCATGCACGGCACCAAGGCGTCAATCCAGCTCAATTTCGAGCTCACCTACCCCACGGCACAGACACAAGCCGGCTGGAAGGGCAGCGGCACCGAGGCCGACCCCTACCTCATCGAGAACATCGCCGACCTGCTGGCGCTGAGCGATAGCGTGAACCTCGCTACGCCCTACGACACCACGCTCAAGTACTGCCGCGCCTACGAGGGCATCTACTTCAAGCAGACGGCAGCCATCAACCTCAAGGGCTACGTCTTCCCGCCCATTGGCGGCAGCGACGATGCCTACCGCTTTGCCGGCACCTACGATGGCGGCAACAAGGTCATCTCTTACCTCAACGTTGAGCAACTGGGCGACGGCTACGCAGGCCTTTTCGGCACCGTCGACACCATGGCCACCATCAAGAATGTGAAGCTCAACTACCCCACCATCCTGTCGACCTACTATTACACTGGCGCACTGGCAGGACACTGCTGGGGCACTGTCGACAACGTTGCAATTACTGGAGCCGACGTCACGGGTAAATACTGCGTGGGCGGCGCCATGGGATTCGGCGGCACCACGACCAATGTATCGTTCACCAACGG
>Ga0065711_1042040_pt1 | contig 15703 bp, 5 predicted proteins | sample Hoacrofraction12_FD_59098 | JGI IMG/M metagenome (GOLD analysis project Ga0065711, IMG submission 59098) | Hoatzin crop microbial communities from Cojedes, Venezuela - Epithelial fraction 12 v2 (version 2) | ecosystem: Host-associated > Birds > Digestive system > Esophagus > Crop | place... | reverse complement strand
AGCTGAAGAGACACCCCCCCCCCCCATGATAAGATATTTTTTATCACTCCCAGCACTTTTTGATAAGAAGAACTGAGTTCAAATCACTTTTCTAAGTCAAGAAATGGAGGAAATTGTGCTGCCTCTTCTACATGGTGTGTAAATATTCAGTGAAGCGGTTTTTGTTTATGTGTGTGACAGGCATCAGTGTGGCCATCTGGGAATTTATGTAGCTACCTAGCTAGCACTCATGTTTCTGTTCTCAGCAAGGTACCAAACATCCAGAAACTCTAGACAAATGAACAAATATCTCTTTGTTTATATGCTGCATTTAATGTGCTTGCCAAACATAGAAGTAGTACATATCTGGGAAAACCAAAATACAGCAGCCCTCCTTCAATGCCTTCTTGAGTTCTTTCAGCCACAGCTCTCCTTAAACTTCTTCAGGTTTGGTACAAGATGTTGACAGTTGAAATCAGGGTTAATAATCAGGTTATCGCTGATAGTTGATATTTGATTGTTGATATTTGACAGTTTGTTGACAGTTACCATTTATCAGGCTTGCACATTTTGTGTACTTGTACCCTCAGTAAAGCTCCTATCTGTAGCTGAGCCTTATGCAAGCTTTCTGGAAGAGGTACCTCTTGTTTGGTTGTTTGGTGTTTTTTTAAATGTTATTTCCTTTGTTATGTGAAGCATACCATTCTTGATAAATTAACAGTAAACAGACAATACACTACACATTATCAGGTTGTCCAGTGAAGTATGACATACATTATCCTTGCAGTTGGTATTTTAGCATAACTCACACTGAATAGTCACCAATGTATAAACATTTGCAACACTATCCAGCTTTCCCCTATTTCTGCTAATTTATCCACTTTGTGTAGCAGAGAACAAGAAAATTTAGCATGCACTGCCCAAGCAGCCATTTCTTGCAGTTTGCTATGAAATTAGACATTTTTTGTTGTTGTCTGTTGATGTGCTTGTTGAGAAAAATGGAAAGACACTAGGGCAAATCATCCTCCTCAATAAGAACCCAAAGAATGTGTGTATTCATCTTGCAGAATCTATCCCACAAAATCTTTTGTTCACTGGGAAGGGAATGAGTGTATAGCGAAAGGTCAATCCCTACTGCTTCACATACCAATATTCTGCCTAATGCATGAAAAGATATACATAAAAGGAAAAGCAATTATCAGTGTAACACTTCAGATTATAAAAATTATCATAAAATAATTAAACTCTGTTTACTCTGATCAGTTTCTGTGCTGACATTATTCTAGATGAAATCTGTGGGTTTAAGTAAAAGATTTTCTAATGTAGGTAACATTTACAAAACATAGGCACAAGCTGTTCTGCAGTTCAAAAGCAATGAGGGTTCTCCTGTGGAAAGGAAAAAGATGCAGGTTAGTAGCTACATGTATTAGCAGTAGTAGGGAAACAGGATAATTAAAAGATAACTAGGAAGATAATTAAATGATAACAGAGACTAACCTGATGTACTTTGGGCTAAGTGCAATAATTAATCTTGATACATGGCATATATTAAGGACTTTCCAATATATTCTTGTACACTATCTTGCTATTATGAAATCACAGTTCTTTGTGCAGGAAATTATTGGACTAAAGTGAAATGTTTGTGTTACACTAGCATAGTTAGTTCTGTGAAAGGCGCATTTTAAAGAGCAGTCAGGAAAAACTGAACAATTCAATTAGCTACGGAATTTCTGAGGCTTGCAAATGTACAGGAACCCTCCACCCCCATGCTCCTTTTGGCTTTAAATTGTTTTAATGAAAGATGCTGGAGTGGTTGGTCTGGAGACTTGAGATTCTCCATAGAGGTAAAGGTTCAATGAACTGCAAGACTACTTTAATTCTATCCTAGCAGGGAACACTTCTTGGGAGGAACTCTTCTTTTTTATGTCCAACTGTCAAAATATGGACCTTGGGGCATTCTGCAGATTGCTTGTTTATTTAAACAAATGTGACGATTTTTATGATGATAACCTCCACTTGTTTGTACTTACTACTGTTTTTTTAGAGTGCACATCTTATACCATCACAAACTTCTATTGCTCTTTTTAGAGGTAAGCAAGTGGAGCAAAATTCATAAAACAGCAAATAGTAGACTACAGCCAGTCATTATGCCAGCTCTCTGGGGAAACAGCCAAAGTAAGTATTAATTACTGTCAACCATGATATTGGCTTTTATAATTCTGACTTGTCTGAAAAGAATGAAGTTAAATAATTTCCATTTATACAGCTCTCCAAATAATGGCAACATTTTAATGAATATAGTTAGAAAGAGTTTAACAACATAACACTTCCTTATATCATCAATGCAAGAAAGAAAGTACAATTGGTAGAAATGAATTGTTTCTTCTGCTTTTGAGCATAAAACATTTTTGCCATAAAACAAATGCTGGGCCACTGCAATATTTCAGCTTTAAGAAAAAGAGGTAGAAGAATGGAGAACATGGGAGGAAAAGCAGGAAAGATTTACTAGACCAGGTTTGAAGATATCCTGAAAGCTTAAATATTCATAATCAGAGTTCCTAGACAGGATAAACTGAGCAAAACTCTGCCAGTTTGTACCAATAGGGGATGTAGTCATACCTGTCTGTCTTTGGCTTGCCTGGCTACATGTAAATTACTGATGCTTTTGTGAGCTGCAGTGATTCACATTTGCCACATTGCCGTGTATGCTGTAGTTATCTGTGTCAAGAACAACAAATGGAAGACTCAGAGGGTGCTCTGCACCAGGGGGATGGAGCATGCAGGGTTCTTTCTGGATCTCAATCAGAAAGGCACAACAGCAAACAGTGCAATAAAATTGCTTTAAAAATACAATAGAAACAGGAAGAGAAATATAGTTAACAGGTTAATCTTACCTCCCTACAGATGCCGGGAGTCTCATTTTCATGCAGAATTGGATGAACCCCAGGTGAATTCCCACAGCTCATTGCACAGATCCCATCTGTGGAGAAGTTCAGTCTCCCTTCCATGCTGTGATGCCTTTTATCTTGTGTAGCAAACAAAACCATCTATCTTCACCTTAGGCAGGATGTTGTCTCTTTCATGACATCCACCAGAGTGCAACACTGACCAGCTGGGGGCATCCCAGCACTTTCTTTTCCAGTTTTGCATGTTGGGGGTTTGGTTATATGGCAGATACACATACTAAGAGTACTTAAGGCTTCCTTGTACTGCTGAAGTAAATGGCCCAATAGAGCACGTGTGCCTTGCCCAAGACCACCAACTCCTCCAGTATGATGTTTACCCCAAGAAATCTGCTACAGAGGGATGGTTAGCTAGTGTAATTGTAACAGAACAAGTTCTTCCCTTGGAAAGAAGGGGTATGGTTTGCATTTAATAGCGTCCCTTTGACCAAGTAGCGCATGACCAGGATCATGTTCATGTTTAACCTAAACCTAGAGACAGAATATCTTGGCCATCTACACTATCCATTTAATCAAAGACTAATTCTCCTTCTTGAAGGAAGAAAAGAAAGTTGGCAACAGAAAGTAGCCTTAAGTTGTCTTTAGGTGATGTGTGACCATATATGGATAAAAGGAGTTAGGGTACTTCATCCAGGAGGACTACCGAAGACCACCAGAGACCCTCGAAAAGAAGGAAGTCATGTGCAGAGGGGTCTGAAAAGGAGCCAAGAAGAATGACGCCACGTAGTTTCACAACTCGTGTAGATTAGAATGAATATGTATTAGACAGATAGAATATGCATGAATTTAATGTATAAATGAAATGAAGAAGCCGACATTGGGTGTGCTTGATTTGTGGAAAATCCACGAAGCACCCAGGCCTGAATAAAACAATATCTCTCCTGAGTGTTTGAGGATTGGCTTATGGCACACTGGGTAAAAGAATCCGCTTTTTGGACAACACACTATTGGGTAGGACTGATACACATATTACAGACTATTTAGTTTAACAAGCTGCAGAAGTTTCTTTGACAAAGCAGAATTGGGTATAAAGCTAAAAAAAATGAAGTTTATGCCAGCAGGTTGTGTTTCTATATCATCAAAATATGATTTCTCTGAACTAGTGAAGTGAGCGGGGAAGTGTATTTGGAGGAGAAGATCACTTGCTGCAAATTCTTTGGTTTTCAGAACTTATACTTTTTGCTTTAAATCTTCAGCAATGTACTTCAGAAGAGACGGAGTGGGTGGAGGAATGCAAATAAAGAAGTAATACACTTTGCATGCAATTTTATGGTATTTCTCTGCTTAGTAACCAGATTCTGAAATAATTCTTCTAGGCTATCATTTTCAAAAATATCTATATCATACATGCTGATGTGTCTTGTGGACATCTGGTCCTGAGTTTCTAGTTCTCTGCCTCATGGATACAAAAGTAAACTTCTGAATCTTCTGTTTATGTGAAACAGAAATGCTTCAGGAAATCAGTCCATTCCTATGTCTTCAGTTTCACTGAACTCCATTTGTGGAATTTTGGGAGTCACAACCTTACCTAGCTCTAATCTTGATTTATTTATAATTACACCTGCTGTGACTCAGAGATGACAAAATTACATAATCTTCCTGGTTTTATCAAACACAGAAGAAAACTACTGTGACCGTGTTGTATGAGAAATTGTTGTGAAGTGTATCTATTATAGGGATTAAGTAAAAACTTCAATACATTTTGGTTTGTTTTTTTTTTTACTCTTTAGTAGGAGAACTCAGATTCTGGTAGGAACTGCAAACACAAATTTTGTCATATCTAACAAAAAATAATAGTCTTCCTCTCATTCAGCTGAAAGTAAGAAACTGCAAAAATTTTCTGAAAAGCTTATTTTGTAGTCCTCCAGGTTAAACTAGTAAGCTCAATAAAGTTTGGAATGAAATTTTGAAGCCATTTCACATTGGCTCATTGCTAAGATTTCATGGAGTTGGTTTGGACAGGTTTTTGTTGACGGGATTCAATATGCGTCTTTTTGAGGAAATGCTGCATATTTGCAAATGCTGTCACACTGAGTGGGAGATGAAGGTGTCTGACACTTCTGAGGAAGAACACAGAGTTAACAAGTTCATGTTACCCACCACATGATTAGACGGAGCAGTATTTTAATAGGACTTACAGCTACTATTTATTCACTAGGGGACTACAGATTATATTTAGAAATGTGAGTCACATTTCACAGGGGAGAAAAGCAACTGGCCTTTTCTGCTGCAGTACTTTCGCCTTATTACAGTAATAATAAGCATCAAGTATGACTTTGAGGTTTCCCGAATAGGAGAGAAAAACAAATATAAGCAGTGATTCATTCTCCAGACAAAGGTGGTAGTTTTATGCATCTTGGAAACAAAAGCTACAAAAAATGCCAATGAACAACTGGGAGAGTAGCAAGAAGGACTGCTTAACTATGGCTATGCCTTTATTAAGCTTTCATGATAATCCAGTGAAATTCAAATAAGTGGAAATATACTGATATCACTTAGGGATGACTCTCACTGTTTTGAGATAGACCCGTTACACGGATCTCTTACTAACCTGTTCTCACTGTTTTTTTTATGATATATTTTATTAAATTTAAGTTTAGAATTTGTTAAACACAGTCCTCTTCAGCTGGATTACTTTACCAAGAATTGTTCTGTCTGTGAGCTTTTCCTAACAGCTTTCTTTACCCATTCTAGATGACGAACTCCTTTTAACCTGGCACCGTGCCCCGGCTGTTACAGCTTACTAAAAGTGAATCTAAATTCCTCTAGTCTGTCTGTGTAAACACTCAAAAGATGTTTTTGCAAAGGTAGTTTATTTATGGATGCCACATCCGTGGAATTGTTCAAAGTCAGGGTGAACAGGGCTTTGAGCAACCTGATCTAGTGAAAGATGTCCCTGCTCATGGCAGAGGGGTTGAACTAGATGATCTTTAACCATTCTTTCCAAGCCAAACCATTCTATGATTTTATGATTCTATGGTTTATTTGCTGTATGTAGAAAAGAAGCAAATTTGGTGCCTGTCAAAATTATTTGAGTCCACTTTAAGCACTATAGTTTGAAATAAAACTCGTACATTTTCTTCCAGCATACAGTCATGTTCTTGATTACAAAGCTGGAATCGATGCCACCAAAGTAAAACATAAAATAGCAAAACTTAATTTTAGATCATACTTGACAAGGATCTTAGCTGCCTCTGTATCTGACCTATCTTGGGGGCCTTTTGCTTCATGCTGAGCAGAGAGGCACTCCTGTAGCAAAAGCTATGTGAGCTCTCTTTTACAATGTTACATAATAGGTAAGTGTTCACTCCCTGTCTATGAAAATTCATTCAGGCTAGAACAAATAGCCTAAATCAGAATCCTAAGATAGAGACACACATTTTTGTTTTGTGAAAGACTGAACACAGAAACATTGCCTGCCCAACCGCTTCTCCCAAGTTTACATCTAAACTAGCCTAAATTTACACAGGTTTTTCTACACTGCTACAAACACTAGAAAATATCTTGACCATGATTTTCATGGTCACAACGGAAGTTCTGAATTCTTATTCTGTCATCAAAAATATAGAAAACCATGCCCTAGTTAGCAGAAATGTTCCCCTTCACCCGATGGGCCAAAATAAAATAGGAAAATTGAGGAAGAAAGATGCCTAACATTTCTCTTGCAGAACATCATTCAGTTACCAGAATTCTCCATTAAAAACATCATTGCATATTTTGAGAATAATTTTTTCTTCCTAGGGTAGGTATTTACTGAGCACTCTTCATTCACCTCTAAGATCTAGGCTGTCTATACCCATGGAAAAGGCAGAATCCTTTCTCTGCAAGGCAGAAATGCTGATCAACATACTGTAAGGAATGACCATGAAGTACAAACTACAATTGAGATATACAGTGAAAGCCTGTTGGAGCAGATGTTGATATATTTCATTAGAGACATGGAAATTTTTCTAAGATGGAAGAGTAAACCTTTCAAAATTAAGTGAGATGCTTTGCATTTTTAGTTTCAGTATTCCTCAGTGCTTTTTTGAAGGTGAAGAACTGATGTTTCTTCAGTTCAAAAACATCTTGTAGAGATAAATACAACAGACATGAGTTGTACATGCAACAGTATTTATAGCTTGCGCTATTGTATTATGAAGGAGAACGGAAAGAGTCATCAGCAAGAAAAACAGAACAATCAGATAAGGTAGGAACCTTTGAGTGTTTTTAGATTATCTCACTTGACTTTATAATTATCTGAAACAGTTTTCTGTTTCTTTATGTTTACATTTTTAATTCTTCAAAAAATGATTGAAGAAATTATTTAGACTAAGACTCATGAAAAAATTCAAATTATGAAACCTTAGGTACTATACTATTCAACACGGCCAAGATGACTGATTTTCAGATTAGTAGCTCTGTGTATTTGTTAATTAATTAAAATTTGTTTAATGTTTTGAACATGAGAATCACCATGAAAGCACTAAGCACAATTAGTCACCCTTTTACACACTTCTGTTGAAAGAATTATCTCAGCTGGATTAGAGGGAAAATAATCTAAGCAGATGGATTTACAGACTGACAGTTGGATTTCATTACTGCAGGGATAAGAGTCAACTGCTGCTGTTAAAAGTATATTTATGGATGGCAGAGGAAAAATAAGGGACAGTGTCAAGGAAACTCATTTCTAGCATTGCCATAGAGATGTACAAAAGGGACTTCTGCGTTTCCACAGTATGTGACATGACAAAGGTTATATGGTCATGCAGCTTTTTAAATACCTTAAGAGCAAAACATATTTGTATAAAGTTTTTTGGGGTCAGTCTTATTTAATATCTTTATCAATGATCTGGATGAGGGGATTGAGTCCTCCCTCAGTAAGTTTGCAGATGACACCAAGTTGGGCGGGAGTGTTGATCTGCTGGAGGGTAGGAAGGCTCTGCAGAGGGATCTGGACAGGCTGGATTGATGGGCTGAGGCAAGTCATATGAAGTTCAACAAGGCCAAGTGCCGGGTCCTGCCCTTCAGTCACAACAACCCCATGCAAAGTTGCAGGCTTGGGGAAGAGTGGTTAGAAAATTGCCCAGCAGAAAAAGACCTTGGAGTGTTGGTCAACAGCTGGTCATCAGCTGGCTGAACATGCACCAGCAGTGTGCCCAGGTGGCCAAGAAGGCCAATGCCATCCAGGCTTGTATAGGGAATAGCGTGGCCAGCAGTAGTAGGGAGGTGATGGTGCCCCTGTACTTGCCACTGGTAAGGCCACACCTCTAAAACTGTGTTGAGTTTTGGTCGCCTCACTACAAGAAGGACAATGAGTTGCTGGAAAGTGTCAAGAGAATGGCAACGAGGCTGGTAAAGGGTGTGGAGAACAGGTTTTATGAGGAATAGCTGAGGGAACTGAAGTTGTTTAGTCTGGAGAAGAGGAGACTGAGGGGAGACCTTATCGCTCTCTACAGCTTCAGGATATGGTTTAGTAGGTATGGTGGTGATGGTTTGACAGTTGGACTTGAAGATCTTAGAAGTCTTTTACAACCTTAATAATTCTATTCTATTCTATTCTGTTCTATTCTGTTTTGTTCAAAAGAAGGATCAGAGATAACACTGGTCTGTTACTTGATGAGGTCGGTCATCTGACAAACAGGGATGTAGACAAAGAAGAGACATTTAATGCCTTCTTCACCTCTGTTTCAAACACTGATGATGAGCCCTGGGAATGATGAACTCCTGACAAACTCTGAACTTGTTCGAGAATTCTGCTCCAGCTGGATGCATCTAAGTCTATGTGGCCTGATGAGATTCATCATAGGGTACTGAAAGAGCTGTCCAAAGTTTTTGCAGGACTTCTCTCCATTATTTTTCAATGATCTTTGGAGTCTACAGAGGTCCCAGATGACTGAAAGCTGGCAATGTTCTCCCAGTTTTCAAGAAGGGAAAGAAGGAAGACCCTGGTATTTACAGGCTTGTCCATCTCACTTCAGTGCAGTTATTGCTCATAGTCAACATGGATTTCGTGAGGGCAAAGTCACAGAATCACAGAATCACAGAATGGTAGGGGTTGGAAGGGACCTCTGTGGGTCATCTAGTCCAACCCTTCTTCTTAAGTCCTCCTTAAGAAACTTAATTTCCTTTTATGGAAAGGTCACCCATCTAATTGACCAAGGGAAGCTCTTAGATGTATTTCTTTTTCATTTTAGCAAAGCTTTTGACATTGTCTTTCGCAGTATCCTTCTGGAAAAAACATCCAGCATACAGCTAGAGAAGTCCATGATGTGTTGGGTAAGTAACTGTCTGATGGGCCAGGCTCAAAGTGTTACAGTAAATGGCGTTACATCCGGCTGGTGGTCAGTCACCAGAGGGCTTCCCAAAGGGGTCAGTTTTAGGGCCAGCATTCTGTAGTGTTTTCATAAATGATCTGGATGTAGGAATTGAATGTACATTAAGTAAGTTTGCTAATGATACAAAAGTACAAGGATCTGGGGAGTCCCTCAAGGGTACAGAGGCCTTACTTATTCTCTGACTCAAAGCAATCACTGACCTTTGATACATCTAAGAATAAAATCCAGGACCTGTGAGTTCAACTTCCTGCATCCTACAGGCCGGAGAATTCCCCCTGATTCCCGCAGCAATCACATATGTTACAGATGAACTGGATGTTCTTCTTTCTCTCTGAAGATGTGATAATTATGATAATGAATATGTCTCTATCCTGTCGTATTCTTAACAGAACACTTCTATAATCTTATAAATCCTGTCTTTAAAAAGTCAGCCACACTGCTGTTATCCTCATATGAAGTAAAATGCAGCTACAAAAAATAAATAGGTTTATTTTCCTGTGAGTATTAATCTGGAATTTCTCCAAAGTCTTTGTGAAAACGATGTGAGAAGAATGGCATGTTCTGGATGTTACCCTGGGTAGACAGTGTTGTAGCAGGGAGCAAAATCTGAATCTCTATCTTTTATCTAAGTATACAGAATTCTTCTTCTCTGCCAGAGAGAAAAGAAAGAGGCATGTATAACGAATTGAACAGAAAAAGACAAAGCCCTAAAACCGCCAGGACAACCACTGTGATTTTGGTTTATCTCCCTGTTTACTGAAACTGACTTATTAGTGTTTGAAATTGTCCTGATAATGTCTGCAAGCAGTTCACTAAATTTTTAAATAATGTATCTTAGTAGTTGACTAGAACCATATCTCATATTTCTGTTAGATGAATCTAGATTATATTTTCTTCAAGGTGAGGTCATGGCTGAAAGAGCTATATTTATTGACCAGACAAAAAGTAAATTAAATTTTGCTTACCATTCTAAAGAATGCGAAGTGACTGAACAGTGTCTTACATCTTGCTACTTGTGATCTCCCAAGTGACAGGATTCAGTGTTTTCATATGAGATTTAATCTTCCTTTCCAAAAATAGGCGTTTATTTCCTTTTAGGGAAAAACAAGACCTCAAAACATTCACTTTTCTGGGAAGCCCCTAGGAGTCCCTATGCGCTAAATACTACATTACATATGGTATCAAATAGCAAATCTTTTTTGGGACCAAATACAAATCCATCCAGCTCTTTTACTAGCCCTTGGTAGATGATGATGACAAACCTATCTTTGGTAATTTTAAAATAGGATAAAGGGATTGTCCCACAACATACTACCATGCTCAAAGATTATCACAGCCAACCAAAACATTTTTGAGAGTTAGTTTTTATTTGAAAATTAGAATTGTTTGAGAGTTAGGTAAATACTGCTAACTATCGCACATCTACAGTTATGACAATTTTGTATTAGGTGCTTCTGAGTGGGTGATGAGTTACAGGAAAACAATATAATATGCTCTTCTTGTATTCTTTTTGCAAATGTGGAAATAACTACTTTGATTGTAACAGTTGTTTCTCTTTACTGTGTTTCTTCTAGCAAAGGTAGCATCTTTGGTTGAAATACTGTTGAAGTGTGTCTCTAACTCAGCATCAGACTGCAAGCGTTGCTTTTATCCAAAACAGATAGCCAACCTTCCCCTTTCTCAGCATAGTCTGTTCATTTTAAGATGTCTAGAGACAAAGCTGACAGTGGAAGGCAATCTCAGTTAACTGAAATCAGCTTATGGTAATAAAACTGTCCCATGGAAACAGCCCTTGGAGTTGTCTCAGTTTTAAGAACCTTGTCACTTATTTTATTAATCTTTGTCAGAATAAACAGAAAGTAACAGGTAACAGCTTGCTTTGCCTGCTACTTTAGGTTGTTCTGATGTATCTCACATTGAATTGCTGTAACATTAGACTGTGCAAACAATATATGTCAGAAACTGTCAGTAGTTGCTGCAACACAGAGTTCCCCACAAAAAAAAGTTGTGCTTTTATGAAACAGTATAAGTTAAGAATTTGCTACTGCTGTTCAGCAGGAAAATACGATAAGAAAGAAAAAATTTCATTTACTAGATCCAGTTCTATTCCCAGGTATATTGTACCAATAACACAGTTTATTTGCCTTGCTATAGCTAGTAACTTTCTGCCAAATTAGTTGTCTTATGTATAACTCTGTGTAGTCATGTACATAGTGCTTAATAGATGGAAAATGCTGCCTTGTCTGGTGCAGTACCGTAATTTACAATGATTTTGCAAAACTATAAGCAATTCTACAATGTAGCAGGTATTGAGTAAAGCTCCTGCTATCCTTTTTTCCTTATCTTGAAAGTCTGTTACACCTGAAGAGATTGCACAAGGCTTAGCTGATCCTTTAAAGGGGGTCTTGGAGACAGTTTGGGATTGACATAGTTGAAGAATACATATCTGAATATACACCGGAAAAAAACTGGGAATTACTATTAATTCTTAAAAAAAGGAATACAAATATTTCTGATAAGAATAAAATTGAACACAATTTTTCATTTTCTCTGTTGACTTTGGCATTTGATATATTCATGTAGGAATTGTCTCATTTCTAAAAAATACCTAAAATATTTCATATTTTTATAGCGCACTAAACTCTCCAAAACTGAATCAAAACATATCATGAGGCAGGTGTTCCCCTCCAATGGAAAGATTTTTGCTCATTGTTTTAAATTTGAAACAAGAACTCCTAGAGGAGAAAGAAATAGCATATACTAAGTAAAATCAGAAAGGGAAATCTTATTCCAACATCAAATCAGATAGCTCCTAGTGGCTGAAGTTCTATATTCAGAATTTCAGGGGTGAGCTATAGACCACCTAAATTGTGTAACTCATTTGTGTTTAAATTGCAGCTGGTGAAGAACGAGTAAAACCGTTCTTCACTTTCAACTCTTCCTATATAATCAAAGGAGAAAAATAAATTACTTCAGACTTTTGTCTTTCAGTAAATATGAAGATTAAGCAGAGAGGATATCACTCCAGAAGCCTCCGAAGACAGTTATCTCTATTGCTAAAACAGACTTCCAGATAAGGAGGGACTTCCAAGATGAAATGAGTACAGAGAGAAGTCCAGAGAAGAAGCAACCGAGGTAGTGGTGGGGAATATGAAATTACTGATGGATGGAAGGGAGATGACTCTTGCCTCCTACCTCTTATTCCTCCAGTACAGTCAGCCTAAGGGAAGACTGAGAAAAAGCACAACTGCACAGTGGCAGCAGATACCTTGGGTTGCCCTTTTCAGTTTTGTAAATAAACAATTGCATAAAACAATGTAATTAGGTTGTCAAGTGCTAGGAGGGCAGAAGAAAAGTCACTGCGAAGTAGCCACCCCTTTCTCCATTTTTTCTGGGTTGGATAGTTCTGAAACAATGGGAAAAAGTGGGAAGTGCAAAGGCAAGCTTGGAAAAATAAAAAATGTTGTCCCTCTGTGATTGTCTGGTACACAGCTAGAGTTAATGGGCTGGTTTCCAAGCTCGGTTTGCAGTGAGTGTGAGTGTAGTGTAGCAACTGTAATATGGGAGGTGGTCTGGGATTGCACCTGGCAACCTACAATGGGCCAATAAACAAACATTGATAAAAGTAACTGCTCCATTGGAGAGCAGTGACCCAGACACATGAGGACTTTTGCCTATAATACAGAAAAATGTGGCACGTTATAAAGAACTACCCTTCCTTAAGGCCTATAATTTGAGAGAAGACCATACTGACTTTGGAAGACGATGAAAAATGAAAGTGAAAGTTAGCTGAACAGTTGAAAGGAGAAGTAAGGCAGAACCAACGTCAGCCAAGATGTCCAGAATCAATTCCTTGCCTCTCAGCTTCCTATTCTTCCTTTTACACTTGCCAGTCAAGCAATGGAGTCCGTATTCCTGGATCCTGATTAATGGAGTTGAGAACAGGGACAGCCAGTCTGGAAAAACAGCATTTCAGTTGTGCCAGGAAAAATGCTGTAGAATAGCTTGAGCAGCCTGGAGAGCCATTTTATGCTGTGCAGCAACAGCTGGGATAAAACAATTCTCCAACTCCGCAGTGCTGTATGTTGCATGACATCTTGCGGAACTATACCACAGCCTGTAAAGAAAGAACAAGAGAAGATCCATCAAAAGAGAAGGAGAACAAGAAATGACTCTTGTGAGAGGAGATTATTAATGCAGGAAATGCACCTTGGCTTGCTATAGTGGACTGCAAAGCAGCAGCTCAGTGCCAAGAATCAGAAATACAGACACATCTGCAGAGTTATGCATGGGATAGAGGTCAGACTGGATGACCACCAGAGATGCTTTCCAACTTCTATATGATTTGACAAGAAGAGTGTATGGGCAGCTACTAAGGTTCTCCAACCTTACAGTGATCCAAACAGCAGCAAAGCTGGTGTTTGGCTAGTCAGAATGAGTATGAAGAAAAAAATACTTTCCTGGGGTAAAGGTGGAAGGGTGATCAATGTTGATTCTATCTGTGGAAGTAAAATAGATAAAATTGTAAAAAATTAGTTTCTATTTGAACATCTAACAGCTAATGAAGATGCTATAAAAAACTGACACAACTTGAAGGAAGATGGCTCATTAAGGAAAGAGGTATGCTGAGGTAGCATATACTGAAGACCAGAGTGATAAACACCATATCTTTTAAAAAGAACACCGGTGCCTCAAACACAGTGCGATAAGAACTCTCTCGTTTGCTGATGTTTTTAAGACTGATCAATCCTTTGGAGGATACAGAAGTCACACTTTTAAACCGCCAGCTAATCAATGTAAGTTCTAGGGACACTGATGAAAAAATAGAAGTAGTTCTTCAACAGTTACTGGAAGAACTTAGAGTGTGAAAGCAGGCCAGATGGAACAGCAGGATAACCCCTGGATAAGCCAACTGTAGGCTTAGCCTTCTTGTTAAAGAACTGCAGCAGTAGCAAGCAGCTGGAGACGTATTGTTTCTATGCAAGTCATAGTCTTAAAGAGTGATCAGTTATACCCCAAGGCTAACGAACAGAAGATACAGAGAGACCACAGATGGAAAACCAGATTGCTTGGGGTTGAAAAAAGACATTATACTCTTGCAGCATACAGCAAATCTTCCTGCAGATGGGCAAGGCCCTGGAGAGAATGAATGTTAAACTATCCCTTTGATGGAGTTTACAGTTCATTAATCTGTGGCTTGGTTGCATCTTAGCTGAGGTCATGAGAGGAAAACATATGAGCAGAATCTCGTTGTGTTGGGGGATACAAAAACAATTCTCCGCTTTAAGAAGTGAGAGTACTGTTATTACTGTAAATTTAGGTTGAAGGCACTCTGTGGCAAACAAGGCAGACAGAAAGTTTTAGGGGAAAACAGATCACAAAAGGGGACCCTTTATCAGGATAGTCACAATAACTTTGAAAACCAGTAGTTTGCTAAGTAAGGATTAATGTAAGACCTATGTGTTGACTGTTCCAGAATTAATGCAATCCTACATGAAATCTTAGAAGAAAACTGACCACGAAAATGGAACTAGTCCCACAGATCTGAATAAAACTCAATACAGACTCGGTTACTATTATTTGTCATTATTAGAATTTCTACCATTAGATATTTTCACCTAATTTTACATTTCATGCACTAAATATAACTTGCATTGAAATCAACCTTGATATCTGAAATTTCAGCAGGACCAGATTTTGTTAGGCTTTGGTCTTTACGTGTTTTTGAGATGTCCTGAAGAGGTTTTTAATACATATCCAAAACACACAGGTATTCAAGATTTGCAAGACACTAACAAGAAATCCTTTACTCTCAAAAGGTCTGAAGAACAGACTGGGTTTGATTATACTGAAAACTAGCATAATATATTCTTAGTCAAAAGAGTATGTTACAGGTTCTTTGAAATCATTGGAGAAGACAAAACTTTTCTTCACTGGTCAGCAACAAAAGGAACTCTTCATTTGTAAGCAGCTAACAAAGGCAGTGGAGATGTTTACCACATTCCAAAAATGAAGATGCGATGTGTGCCCTGAAATGAAGATGTGTATTTAAAACTCACCAGGATTTTTGGACATTTTTTTTTCCAAATAACATCACAGAAAATGAAGCTTGGGTCAATGAGCTATCTAGTTGCCTTCTTTAAGTGTTAATAGTCTTCTGATTTTTTTTAGGGCTAAGAGGATGATGAGGGGATTGGAGCATCTGTCCTGTGAGGAGAGGCTGAGGGAGCTGGGCTTGTTCAGCCTGAAGAAGAGAAGGCTAAGACGGGACCATATAAATGCTTACAAATATCTGAAGGGTGGATGTCAGGAGGATGGGGCCAGGCTCTTCAGTGGTGCCCAGCGACAGGACAAGGGGCAATGGGCACAAACTGAAGCACAGGAAGTTCCGTCTGAACACGAGGAAGAACTTCTTCCCTCTGAGGGTGACGGAGCACTGGAACA
>Ga0065711_1010832_pt1 | contig 15703 bp, 14 predicted proteins | sample Hoacrofraction12_FD_59098 | JGI IMG/M metagenome (GOLD analysis project Ga0065711, IMG submission 59098) | Hoatzin crop microbial communities from Cojedes, Venezuela - Epithelial fraction 12 v2 (version 2) | ecosystem: Host-associated > Birds > Digestive system > Esophagus > Crop | place... | reverse complement strand
AAGGAAGGGAAGGAAGGGAAGGAAGGGAAGGAAGGGAAGGAAGGGAAGGAAGGGAAGGAAGGGAAGGAAGGGAAGGAAGGAATCCTGCCCTGCCGCTACCAGTCAGAACCTGCAGCGAAAAACGCACTCTGTAGAGTGCAAGGCACAAACCTGCAGCCTTGCTGCTTGAGAAAGCGTTTCTGGACCTCCATCACCAAGGAACAGCCTATTTGTGGCTCGGTCTCTCACCCCTCAGCTCTCTGACAGGGAGCAAACCAAGCGCTGTGGGATGGCAGGACATTCAGCGTTCTAAATACCGGCGCTGACTGCTTGTTTGAACAGACAGTTAAAGCCTTCAGTCTCTACCTCAGCCAAAGACTCTACCACCACTGTAAAAACTCCAAACACATATGGTTCTCCAAGACTTTTTATACCGTTGCCTTTCATCACAGTGCCTGAATGACTTCCAAATAAAATTAATAACATGTATTATAAATCCCTCTCGTTGAGTCTGCCCTAAGAACCGGGGAGCTGAGAGCCAGTAAACTGTCCACCTGTATTAATACAAGGTGACAACTAGAGTTTCCCTTCATATTCTGATGTTTGGTGTTGATTTTCAGGGTCTAGCTGTCGAGCTCCTGTCTTAGTTCTAAAAAGGACTGCTTCTTAACTATTCACCTAAGGCCACATCTCGAAGAGACAAAATTCTATCAAGAATGAAGCGACTTTTCAAAATAGATCTTCCTAGGAAGCTATATAGATAATTCTGCTCACCAAAACATATCTCTCAGAATGAAACCAGCTGTTGTGATACGTTCCCTGACACCATGGTGCTCATCTAAAAGCCGTGCTAGCGATATTGGGTCTTTGACATACCACAGTGATTTTCATTCAAGCTGACGCAACACTGTAGTTGAGCAGTTGGTCAGATATCTGCTGGCAAACACTGAATTTGTAATGTCAGTCACACTATGAATCCACCAGCTCCGTTGGGGTATGCTAATTTTACATCAAATGGGGTACAGACAAACAGGAAAGCACCAGAGAAATTTGTAGACCGGTATTGTGCAAAACAGTATTTTGCAGAGCATCCATGCCTCTATCAACACAAACAGCCAGAACGCGGCAATATACTGCCAAACCTCAAGGTTCCTCCTTCTACCACTGTGAGACTCCACCCTCCCAGGTGGAGGTTTTGGCCCTCCTCATCACCTTTTGTTGTTATTTCTCCTGTCCTCGCTTCATCCTTGGAGGGAGGGTACAGGCACGCGCTGAGCACACCACCAGTGCCAGAGCTCCCTCGCACCATGCCGCCACACCACGCCGGCATGACCTGCTGGTGGGCTGTGCCCAGACGTGAAAGCAGGGTCTTCCAGAGAGCTCCTGTGAGCCATCCTCAGTGAGGACAATCTGCGAGGATGTTAAAGGTTAAACACAAGCTGTTTGGGGGTAGAATACAAAATAACGTCTCCCCGCTCTTCTTCTAGACAAGACAGAGAGAATTTCCCATCTCAGCAGACTTTATTGGGTCACCTGGACTCAGGATCAGAGTTTGCAGGAAGAATTTTACCTGTATACAGGCACGTGGCTGTGAGCACAAATCCAGGCAAGAGAGAGTCCTTAGGTTGGAGAGATTTGGCAATTTCCAACTCCCTACTGCTGAAATGCAGCCCAATCGCATACTTCACTCAGTCAGTACACGTGTGTTCAGGCATGTATCTGTTTCCAAGATGTTTTGAGGTAGCGAACACAGCAGAAACATGTTTCCCACTCCCGGATTTTTGTGACACCCAGTGATTCCACTTCAGACCCAGTGATTCCAGTTCAAAAGGCTCCAAGGAGATCAGCCCACCATCCATAGAGGATGAGCTTCTCAGATTCACTTCAACAATGCAGGATCTGCTCTGAGCCTGACTCAACCTTAGACCTCTGCTGAGCTGGTTTTGTTATTTATTGGTTTGATTTTTTGGGGGGTTGTTTTTGTTGGGTTTTTTAGTTTGGGGTTTATTTTGTTGTGGTTTTTTTATCTGAAGCTTGATGTTTATATTTGGGAGATACATGGTTTCTACAGTGCCTACTGGAAAGCAACAGTTGGCCTATGGTTACATTTCATCAATGTCACCAAATAGGAATGGTTTTAACAAACCAGACTCAGAATGTTTGCTTTACTAAGAGTCAGTTTTTGTTCCATTTGGTCGCAGAAAGACTGACTCCTTAACAAGCCACATTGCTCTTTCATTCTTGCTGCCCACCCTCCACTGACCTCCAATTACTTCAGGAAACTTCCAGCCCAGATAACTTTCCAGATTTTCTAACAACGCAACAACTAACTCAGGGACCTGAGGATTTCAAGTTGCATTTTTGCAGTATACTGGTGAAGTTGTAACACAAAAATATATTTTCAGACTTCGTGGAAATGGAAGCAGTAAACTGAGCAAAAGGAAAAAAAGTAATTGTTTAATCTATAATCTAATTTAATGTGAAGAGGTCTGTACATTCTGGAACATCTATTTTTAGTACACATTTACAAATACTGACAAGCAAAAAGTAAAACACAAGAAATAAGTAGGAAAACTAAATAGCTTTCTGGTAGTTGAAGTTCTGCCACTTGTAATATTTTGTCAACAAAACAGATTCTGTCATTTGAATATAAACAGTCCTCAAATCCTTTCTTCTTCACCTAACTTTTTTTTAGCAAAATAAACAGAACACCATGTGTAAGCCAAAAGGCAATTAGTGTTTCATGCAGTAAAAAATCTGATTAGTATCTTTTATTTCAAAGTTATAATTTTATGCTCCCTATTTTATGCGATTCCTTCTACACTTTCATAATCAGCTTTCAGAACGTATATACTCATTATACATTACTATCTCCTCAATTTGCTTGGCAAATCAGGAGCTTTTGAATGACACTTGTATTAGATAAAAAGGACACGTGCCTTTTTGTTCATATCATTAATTTTTATTAACATGGTGAAATTTATGTTCCTGCTGGACTGAATTGACATCTCTGGGAATAAAAAGAACACACACAAAAAACCCCCAAACCAAAAAAATCAACAACCTAAAACCTACAAACCTTGTAAGGCTACTAACTCCTACACAGCTTGCCCGAGTAAAATTCACCTGCATGTAACTTGTTTTTAAACCAATCTCACAATTATAAAAAGAGAAGGTCAAAAATGATACAGCCAAAATGAAAATTATCATCTGTACGAAATCCAGTTTTATCAACCTCCCCATCATCTTATGCCTATAGATTACATTAGCTACACTTAATTTTACAAATGAAAGTAAAGATGTAAGAAATAAATCCTGCCTTGATCTTACAACAGAAACTCCCTGCCGTTACTGCTTGTTTCTAAAACCGTGAAACATAGCTTCCTGCTTCCCTTCATCGGTCTTGGGACAGAAGACACCTTCCTTCTTGACATTTCCCATACAATTATATTTTATCTACTGACTCTCAATCTAAAATATTTTCTTTATTATTCATTTTTTTCCTTGCCCTCATAGAACAGAAGATTTTCTACATGTCTTTGGCCTGACAACAGAAATGAATGAATAGAATGAATGGCACAGTTTGCCTAGTGAGATCCAGAAAACAGTAGTCAAATTTGACATGTGAGGCTGTCCAGAGCCAATTTACAGCAGTGAATGAAAATCATATTATATCATTCAACTACAGGAGCCAACCTGATTCCCTAGCCAGAGAACTTGCCACCAGAGGCAATTATAGAACATTTATTACAGTGTTCAAAAATACCGTGCTGGCTTCAGCCACAGTATTTACTGGAAGCCTGGGAAAATTATTGTAATTTTCTTTTAGGAGGAAGAACAATGTGAAATGCTGAATTGTCTTTCCTCTATCCCCAAAGTTTATAATTTACACAAATTTATAGTCCTGAAAAAAGAAAAAAACACTTGTTTTTAAGAAGCTGAGAACTTCAAAGCTAAGTGTTAACATACACGAAATTGTTATGCAGTTAATTTATAATTTACATAAGAAAGAACTAATTTTATTAAAGTAAACAGTTACCAGTGCTCATTCTTTGTACAAAAGCTTTTCTGACTTTATTTTAATCAGTGGAAACTTGATTTTGAATATACCAGTAATTTAAACGCCCAGAATTTGTTGATCACCTTCCTCCAATCACATAAAGCTTCACTTATATTCACGGCTGAAGTCCCAGCTCGCCTATAGTGCACGCTCCTACAGGTACTGAAGAGCAGAGCGGGTACTTCCTTCCCAAGAGAATCACTGCAGCGACAAAAGCAACAACCTCTTGTATCTACAGGTCCGTCTGCCATCCAGCAACGCTGCCCAGCACAGTGGTATGCTCACAACAGCGATTCTCTAAATACTAAATTTGTCAGAAAAGCATTAATTAAAGGCGGAACAAATAGAACATTACATTTCAAGGTGATTCTCTTGCAGAAAAGTAGGTTCATTTTCACAGAACCATGAGCAAACCAACAGTTAAGCGCATTTGATTTTTCCTTAGGGCTCAAACTCGAGCATTCTTCCTAAGAGTAGAAATCACGCATCGAAATCAAGCACTGCTCACACCTCCAAAAATACCAGTCACCAATTCAGCTATCAAGAGTGAGAACGATAAACTAAACCAACTTAGAACAAGTGACTCGAAACCGACCTTCAGCCAAGCCCAGATGCTGGCAGAGAGCTGCCACCCTGTTTCACTCTGCTCAGAAGCCAGGCGGGAAGCTGCGGTGACTATCTCACCAGGTCTGGGTGCCTAAGCAGCACTTTTCCTTCAGGGACTGTCAGCTTCTTTACTCTGTCTGGAGCAATTACATCAGCATTTAAACAAAAGATCCTCATTTCTAATACAGATACATCCTATCCAGCACTACTTTTGGTTTATACAGTTACATTTCCCTTAATCTCAGCAGACAGAGTATTGTAAAGGTTAAGTAACAGTAATAAAGCAAGCTGGATATGAAAAAGTGTAGGTTTGAAATCTAAGATCTGATTCAAGATCTCAGGATATACTTTAGATTCTGGAGTTTGATTTACAAGTCTGCAGATGATTGGGACTTGGCTTTTCAAAGTAATTAGCATTGCACAGCACAACGTGTTCAAAGCTCAGCTCCTATTGACTTTTGCTGCAGCTGTGAGTCCTCAGCACTGCTAAATATCTCGGCTGAGTCAGCCAGAAACTGAGGATTACATCACTAGTGACCACCCATGAAAAGTTTGTGCAAGTCACTTGCTCAGAATCAACTAATAAAACCACTGGCAAGAAGAGGTACAACCCAATTCTCTGAACAGCACTCAGGAGATTTTCTTCCCCACAGTCCCCATTTTCCTGTTTCTCCAACAAATAAACAGATTGTATGCACACAGGCTCCCTCACTACACAACACTGATGCATCCCTAGACAATAAGAAACTTATCCAGTCTTTGAACAGCTACGTGAGACAATGCTGTAATTCAAGGGCATCCCACAAAAAACAGATACAAAGCACTGAATGAAGACTGCAGCTACAAACACTAGCTCTGGCATTTTATTTTATTTTTTTTTACTTCTATTTATAATATATGTAATTCAGTGGATGCAAAAACAAAAGCTCAAATAACGAATTCCATCACAAGGAAACTCGTGCAACAAAGTGCACTGCCCAGACCTCTGCACTGGTGTCTAACTGGAACAGCAGCAGTCACACCAGTAAACCCCTGTGCAGTCTAACAGTTAATCTCTGTGTCAATGGTCACCAGCGCAGAGGGACAGACACACGCAAATTGTCCTCAGGTTTCTCGAGTACGCGGTGACAAGGCAGGAAGGCTCGGGAAGATCCGTGTGTTTTCTGGGGGGAAGAGCCTCCTCGGCTCCCCTTCACCTGCGCCCCTCTGCCCCGTCCCCGCAGGCTGGCCAGCCCCATCCCTGCCACCCAGCACCCCAGCCCTCCTGCCCCCTCCCCAGCGCCCACCCTGCGGAGCTGCTGCCCGGGCTCACTGCCAGCACTCTCAGGCCTCGTCCCCAAATATTCCTCACTTGCTCAGACTCGTAGTGCTTTTATCAACCTCTCTTGATCTCCTTTGTTCCCAACCTTTCTCATCATACGCTGGTCTTTACTCTCCTCCGGTGTCCGTGCCGACCCCCAGTCCAGCCCTCCGCACTAGCAATTGATCAAACCCTTCCGTCACACAACGCGTCGACCCTTGGGAGCAGCGCAGGGGCCCGCCTGCCGCTGGGCACCCCAGCGTGAGCACCCCGCACCAGACAGCGGCAGGAGGGCCGGGACCTGCGGGGCTGTCCCCCGCTTTCGCGCAGGAAGGTCTTACACGGACTTTTACGAAACATAAAGGCAGGAGTAGCAGTCCCTGCACCGCGGTTTTAAGGCGTACAGAATTCTCAGACAACAGATGTCCAGAATTAATATCCTAAAATACAGCCTTGTTCCCAGTGCAAATAAAATAATGAAGTAGATCTGTGTGAGACAAATAGCATGAAAAGGTCATTTGAAAGCAGGGACAGAGGAAACGTGTCGTGAGGTGGGGAGATTAACAGGGAGTTACTGATTGCTCTCCAGTACTGGGAGGCATCAAACGAACGTGGCAGGCAGCACGTTGAAGCAAACACTGCTTGAAACACTACTGACAGGGTTAGCAAAGCCACTACTCCCAGTGCCCCACATCTGCACGCGCAGGAAAGCTGTCCTTCCCCTGGCATGCAACCAGCCAAACACCAGGCAGACAGCGCCAGAGCTTGGATCCATCGCGCACAGCGTCCTGAGCCAACAACAGCCCAAACCCCACGCCGAGTGAAATCCGCTCTCGCGACGCCCGCCCCAGCGCCCGCAAGCCGCAGCGTAGCGACTCTCGCAGCACAGGGGCTGGCTTTGGATTCAACCGGTCTCCACCGCATCCCGGCTTTGCTGCCTTGCCGGGCCGAGCAGTCATTGCGGCTGCCAGGCACTGGTCGCAAGGCTGCGATCAAGTCCGATCCGAAAAACCTGGAGACTTTGTCCCCTAGCAGTTCGGAGGTCGCCCCTCCCTTCCTACACCCCTCCAAGGTCAAGTCCGCTCTGCATTCCCACGATGTTCCCTGTTTATCCTGCATGCATTTTCTCTAACCCTTTCTAAATAAAAGCAAACTTCTTTTATTGGAGATGCTGTTCCAATGTAGTGAAATGACTGTCTTCTTCATTTACCAGCAAACCATCAAGCCATATTTGTTTTGGTATTCCTTTCGCAGAAAATGCCTCCAGGTGCTTAACGACTTGAGTTTTCATCCAAGCACTCATGCTAAAACTTTTTTGTGCTTATTCTCATCTGTTTCTCTAGAACACACACTGTTTATTTGTGCTCTGAAGAACACAAGAGAACCACTTTGTAAGCCGAGAATCTTTTACAACATTCAACACACAGTCTGCATCCCTCGGCTTGAGTTTCTTGTAACTCATTTTTCCTCAGTCAATTTGGGTGCTGCTGTCAGCTCCCTGCTGAACAAGAAGCTTTCTAAAAAATGAATTGCACTCTGTACGTTCTAGCTACGTATTTTATGAAATTATGAAAAAGCAAGGCTGAGATACAGACTTCTAGCTTTCTGAAATTCCTTTATTTAATAACAAACATACTTGCAATGATTCTTACCCCTTCAGGGTAATGCACCTCAGGGAGAGGTGTGATAGAGTAACTCAACAGACTTCTAAGTCACATGCGGCAGAGGTCAACAGCAAGGGAAAATTAGTGTCATATGATGCTTGTTTTATGCTCCGTGACAAGCGACTTGCCTGTTTTGTGGTAAGATTTTCTCTACAAAAACAAATTTAGGACTCGTTGGCATCTTTGTCTAAGAAGGTTCTGCCTACCCATACTAATGAAGAAAGGCAGGAAGGCTGATTAATACCGAAACACAGAGTGAAATGTAGGTCACCTCTAATAACCATGTCAGAGTAACAGCTGTGGGTTTCGTTTTTGTAGAACAGTTTGTCAGTCAAGGGTTCTTATCGGCTACAATTTGGCTTACAAAGAAATACTGAGTTAAGGGAAGTATAAGAACTAGAAAGCTGTAACTGAATGCAGCTAATAACCAAGCAAAGAAACTTGGAAATACCCCAAATGGAATGGAGGAAAGCACAGCATCTGAATACTATCGTATAAATATTATGAATGGACTACAGTCTATAGGGGGAAATATATTTTAGCAGAATGAGTATTTACTATGCTACACAGGAGCAGCTGAATGAAAAGTACATCATCTGAAGTAATAGCCCTTAGGATTCTATGTAACAGCAATCCAGCCACGTAGTTTGTCAGTAGCCCCTATTCCAGAGGAGGAATCTCATCTTTAGCAAGAGTTAGATCTCTCAAAGATGATGAGGATCATATCATAGTGTTACAGAGTCCAGAAAGAAGTGCTCAGGAAGCACCATTACACAGCCACCTTTTATACAATGGGTCTGACTAAATGCCAGTCACGGGGCATAAATCCCAAGGGAAGAAAACCAACAGTACTGCTGTGTGAGAGCATGAGATGTGGGCTGCAGCACGTAGAGAGAATTTACTTGGCCCCATTGGTATAACATTATAGCAAGAGAGTATTATTCTGCCTATCATATTGAATCAAAAGACAGTCATTATTTCATGTGTACCTGGAACCAGACCTCTGGATGTATTTTATATTGAATAAGCCCAGAGCAGCCTCAGACAAACTGAATTTCTGAGCAGTATGGCAGACTTCTGCATAAACCAGAATCCTATCTTGGTCAAAATAATTTACGTCAGGAATTTTCCGGGAAAACACCGTGGCAGCTTCTTCCCTCTTTCCAGAAACATTTTTCTATGTGACCATATCCTCTACTCTATGTGACAATATGTAATACATTGCCCATGGATATAAGGTTATTTGCTCTTTTTTACTAATACTTTTACAAAATAAAAACACCATTTTACCAGTAGGAAAAACCATATGTAAGTGGTGTCACTCGCTAAGACTTATTCTGATAGAATCATAGAGTAGCTTGGTTTGGAAGGGACNTTTAAAGGCCATCTAGTCCAACCTCTACAATGAGCAGGGACACCTTCCACTAGACCAGGTTGCTCAGAGCCCCGTCCAACCTGGCCTGGAATGTTTCCAGGGAGGGGGCAGCAACCACCTCTCTGGGCAACCTGTGCCAGTGTCTCACGATCTTCGTTGTAAATAAATAGAACTACTCTAAAGTTCTGCAGAACTACTCCCACCTGAAGTGCCTGTGAATTGCAAAGGAGAAGTGCAGCATTAGAGCAGTGTAAGAGGTTTATCTACAAACACTCCAATAAGTGCTGCTTAAAATGCAAGAAGTCTGACAGATCTACATCATTAAACAGTGTGCTAAGAGCTGTACTTGGTGTTCTACGGATCTAGAAGGTTTATAACCTCCGGGTTATGAAAGTTTCTTAAAGTGTTACATGCACCTTGACTCGCCACCTCATCATTTAACTTAAAGGCTCTCCAAGTCTTCCTCCACTTTCTGCTCTTTTAAGGAGATCTTGAAAATTGCTTTTACTACAAGTTACAGTGACTAGGTTTGTGGGCTGGAGCAACCAAAACGGAGACAGGACTTGGATGCTCGATGCTGTTACAGCCGCACGAAAGGTGAACATTCTCACCTGCTTTCTCACACTGAGGTGTACTGCTGCCAGGCGAGCGCTGGAGCACACCAACTGCAGTCTTCCTCCAGATACTGCTCTCCGTGGGACTCTGGCATGGAGCCACAAAGATCATCTGATTTCTGCTAGCATTTTCAACACTACAGAATAGCATTTTACAATTCTCCTAGCCCATTCCTAATTTGTGAGCTAGTCCGGACCAATTTCATCCCCTGTCTCTTACTATTGAACCATTCCAGCCAGTCCTGAAAATTTGCACTCCGTCTGACTGAATTGGAAATAGGACTAAACGTTGAATAATCCTAGTATGCCAAACACAATTTATATTTTCAGGATAATTTTAACCAACTTTCATGCATAGAAAAATAAGTATTACACGTGTAATACTTGTGCCACAATATACTATAAATGAAGACAACCTATACATTCTGAACTTTGTCAGGAAGTGAGCAAGCAGGTAATGGGCATTCAGAACAGCTTGCATCAAAGCTTGTATTTCATGTAAACATTTTTACAAGCTCTAGATACATTCTCAACAATGTTAATTTTAAGATGCTGTTCGTTCTTTGCATTTACTGAGCTAATTTTTTAATTTCTAATATATCTTTTTTATGGAGATGCACAATCAAGCATAAGCTACCTCTAAACTGTTGTGCTGAGATAGCAATCCAAACCAAATCTGAGGTGAATATTAAATTATAAAAGCAACTGACAAAGTGACACAGAGGAATAGAGATGTAGAGCAGATCGCCAGCAAACAATATAGCACGTCATCTTCACTGGCCATAACTGTCACACTCCTCGCATATTACAGTGGGCCAGGCTACAGATAAGCAATTCAACTTGCACTTTATCCTAGCGAATTTTGCGATGCAGCAGTATTTCTACTGCAACGAGAAGCTGAATAGGTTCAGTGACTATACAAATATTTGAATCCATACTACGTGGACTGTAAAAGCTGGCTGGATGTCGGTAACCCCTGTATGACAGGCACCTAGATAGCAAAAGAGTTGATCTGCATTCCCTATGAACTAACCAAAAGCAACCTGTTTTAATGTAACAGCATTTCAGGACCACAGTAGTATGAAGCCACGGACACAAAACCAGATGCTTACAATCCCTAAAGGTAGTAAAGATCAACAAGTCTGTAAAACTAGCATCTGATTTCACAACACAAAAAAAGTCACACACTTGTTAAAGAATTGGCAATAACACAATGTAGAGGACAAGAAACAGAAGGTAAAATCTGCAGGGACAATGTGTTCTGGTGTCATACTTCATTACAAATGCATCTTACCAAGCTAACAAGAAATACCTCCATCTCTTGGGGAATTCACCAACTGAAAAGAAAACAATTCGAATTCCAAAAAATGGACTGTGTATTTCCTTTTCCTGACTATAGAACTGCAATCCTAGATTTGTGAGATGTAAACACAGTCTGAAGATAATATGAGAAGAACTTCATCTTGCTTTTGGGTAGGGCAACTTCAAACACCATCTTAATTTACATTAAAGAATGGTTTGAGCCCTTAGATATAAAAAAAAATGAAAGCAAAGAGGACAACCACAGTATACCTGATAATTGCTTAGAAAAGTGTTCAAAACACATGCCTTTCTTCCACATAGGAGGCTATGACATGGGCTAGAAACGGAGAGACATGGCAAAGAATGGTGCATTACATCGGTACTCACATTTCCCAAATGTCCTCTGGTAGGTTAGCTGGAATTTCTGTTAAGCCTCTCCCTCGACAATCCACGACATTATTGCTGCAGGTGCAGGCAGATGGGCAAGTGATGGAACTGGCACTGCACGATGGAGGTTCAGACTGGGAACCTGAGATATAAAGAAAACATTGAACGTTAGGTTTGAAAAATGATCGCCTGAGATTTTAACAACAAAATACATCAGCCTCTGAGTTTTCCAGATCCTTTTAGTATATGAAGTAATAATTTATTTGGATTCAGCAAACGTAATGTGCTACAAATCAACCACAAAGAAAACGTGTAAAAGATTACTGTGTTCTGATTCATCCTCCATCTCCACTCTGTCAATGTCTATCCCTCATGAACACATCTTTGGACCCCTCCACGATCAGCAATATCAATTTATTCAAAGATTTAAAAAATGAGCCTTAAGATCAAGCAGTATTTCCGAAAGTTATGTTTGCCTAGAAGTTTCCATTACACAAACACTCCTTGAGTATTTTTACATACAGAGAGAAGACTGTCATCTACAATGAGTTATGTTTTTGAAATGAGGTAACCTGTTCTGGCACAAAGACTGGAAATATAAAGCTAGTTTTTTGAAGATTAGACAATGCAGTTAATAGAAACACAAAAAGAATTTAGAAAAATGTGAGTTCAAACCTTCAAAACCTTGCTCAATCTAATTATTCCACTGAAAGACAAGGAACTTCTTACAGAGCAAAGGTTTAGCATGAGGACATTGCTCTATGCACTCTAATCAAACAGTCAGATACAGGTTTAATTAAACATCACTAAGGTTTTTTTGAAACTGTAGCAATTACGCCAATTTTACTCAAATGGTTATGATTCTTACATTTACAATTTTGATATACACATACACTTAGATACAGATAAACGGTTTTGCTACACTAATTGAGGTTATCAAGATGTAGCAGTTATTGACTTCTTTATGATGAGTCACGTTTCCAAAGTGCATGTAACACAAGAAACCTGAAGTATCATTTTGACCAAACACAGAGGGCTGAATGGGAAGGCCTGTGTTGGTAAGAAGTGACAAGATCATAACAGAAACAGGAAAATCCGGTATTTTTCTAGATTACAGTAGTTTATAATCACAAAAGGTATTTGGTCTTTTGGCTGGAAAAATTAAAACATCATAATTGTTAAATCACAAATACATGGGAAAACATGGGAAACTGTACACTAAGCTGTACATTCTCGGGGTCTGTCTTGGAAAAGACACGACTGATACTTTCATAAATCACAACTGCAGGTGACAGTCAAAAAAAATTTGTTTGCATCAATTTGCAATCAAACATCACAAAAACAATTAAAATTTCATAACAATGTAACATTCTTACAAATTGTCTCTCTGGATTTATGCCTACGTATCCTCTGATTCAGCCCTTGACTATGCACAACAACATCAACTCATACGGCAAGCCTGCATATGCTCCTCTTTTCAACATCAGAACGACATTCAACAGCACCTCTAAGTATCACTATTTTGAAAGTCAGGTACAGTTTGAGAAGATGTCAGCTGAAAGCTTCTACAGGCTGACTTTACACTTGCAGAGGGAGCCCTCCTGGAAAGCAAAAGACAATTTCTGCCAAATCATGCCTTCTGTTAGCGAGGTATTGAATCCTGATGTGAATTCATTTCTGTTTGTCTGAATTTCACTTAGTTCAAGCAAGTGGTCATCCCCTTTAAATATTATTTTGTAGCCAGAGATGACAGAACTGCCTTACATTAGAGTACACTGCTGAGTTTCAGGATAAGATCACCATTTCAACTGTCTACAAAATCCTGCCAAGTTAAAGTACCAGGTTTGAATTTTTCTACTCGGTCATCACCTGACTTTCTGTCAGGAGAGCAGGGCAAAAATGTGGGGTTCATAGCACTGGATGTGTTTTAAATATAGCTTTCATTGATGCTAACTGGAGCTGTGAGTGACTGTATTTTGGCAGACCAGACTTCAGAACTCCAATTCAGGCACCCAGAAATTACAGTTTCAGAGACAGTGACCATCTCGAAAAAAATGGATCTCACAGGACATTTGTGGAATGGGTAGGAGTCAAATTCATTCTTCATGAGACCGGGCAGCTGCTTTCATCATGAGATGATCCTAATGATCCTTTCTCTTTCCTAAAATATCTTCTCTCATTTATAGTCCACTTCCCAACTTCCATGACAGTTGCAGATAACGAGTTTACCAGCAACAGTGTTTTACCTCCACACAACTGGTTGCGGTACTAGAGTACCTTCACCCTACAGAATCAAGTGGGCAAAAATCTATTGTAAAAAAATGATTCATTAATGTGATTAAAATCTAAATCCTGACACATGTGGCCCAAGGAATCAAATCAATATTTATCGGGCAACCTGAACTTTCACTTGTTCTAGTTTCAAAATCTTAATAGACATTGTCTTGGCATAGTCTATATATGTGACCATGTGTGTAACACAGTATTTAAGTTGTGGCTATTTGAACCAAACAGAAGAAGAAAAAAAAAAAAAAAAATCTTCACTAGTTAAACGTGTAAATGTATACCAGGCAGAACAAGCAGCTCTCCTGGGTCTGTCTTCTGGCTCTAGAAACGCAGGGCAGACATAGCATCATTGTGAATTAACAGAATTCTTTCAGAATTAATGGAGCTCTGCCACACCTCGCCAGCAGCACTGCCAGATCTGCCTTTCATGGAGTCTAAGCTTTCCGGAAGATTTTAATTGCGAATACTTCCAAAAGTAGCTTATATTGCCTCAAAATGCACACAAGCCTCTGTTATGTTTGCATACGAGCAAGAGGTTTGTTCTTACAACCTGATCACATACGTTTCACATTTTCCCTTTGCCTGCCCACCTTATGTTGCAATGCCCAAACCAAAATGAAGAATGAGGGAAATGCAAAGGAGCTATTACAAGCTTTTAGCGACAGGGAGAAATCATCACACTGGGAAGAAAAGCCTCGGAGCAATCCTTGCTCTCTGGGAGGCAAAAAGAAAGTTGGCAGCAAGGTCAAATCTTCCGCACACCCTTCATCATCACACGTCTGATGTGCTTTCTGAAGAGGCTTTGTAGCGAGGGGACAAAGCAGTTTGCACAGCTCTAATACCACACCGTATCACTGTGGGTTAGAGAGCCAGCAATACCCTCCCTTTTCATTAGGGCACAACACCAAAAAACCCGACGTATTGCCAGTCGGAGTTTTAAGAGTCTGTCCCCGACTCTACTGCATCTAAATCACCAGTCGGAGACGCAGCTCTTCACCCGCACCTTGTGTGTGACGCGGGATGGCGGGGTGCTCTACGCCAAAGGAAGGGTTTGAAAGGAGGTTATTACATAAAGCGCTCTGAAAAGAGAGAGAGAAAAGAGAGACACACCAGTCTTCCTTGCACGAACAGCAAGAGTAACAAGGTGATAAAAAATATCATACTACAGCTAAACATCGTGGAACTTTCCAGCAACTTTTTAATGGAAACACGGAAAGGTAAATCAGAACATTATTCACGCAGCCCACTGAGCCTTCCGGCTCCTCTCCAAGCCAACGTCTGAAACACAGCTGACCGAAGCCAACAGCAGTCCTTTTATTCACCCTGGATTGAGACCAAAACCCATTTACCTGAGATTCTCCACTACAAAACAGCAACTTTTACGTGAATGGACTTTTGATTTATGGCTAGTAAAACAAAGAACCGATTAGTTAACCAGGCAGGGACATAATGTCAAAATAGAGAGCGAAAGTAATACAATGTCTTTATTCTTAGTGCAAACACACCCGAGATCAGACGAAAAAATAACAGCTTACGCTGAAAGTAAAGTAAAAAGTAAAAAAAGAGGGTGTTTTTTTGCAGACCCCTTATTTTCCACATATAATATGCAATCAGCTTTCTCATTTCACTTAAAATAGGATGGAAAAAGGAGTATTTTTATAACCTTGATTTCTCATTATAAGCTTGAATTGTCTTAGTGCCCCAAAATATCCAGTACTACTGCCACTTTTGACTGACATTCTGTGCTTAGAGTAAAAATACTTCTGATTCCATGCTGAATACAGCCCTTTATATTTGTGAATTTCTTTCTTCTTCATGAGCAAAAGTGGATCTAGACTGTAGATTTCCGAAAACATTAATGAAATAAAAAGTCTTTGTCCATAAATTGCTCTCATTATTATCAAACGCTTTTGCTTATGTTTTTCCTTTGCAAAGGACAAAATACGGTATTACACATGCACACTCAACAGGCATCTAGCACATATTCCATCAGCTCTCATGCAAACGGTCATCTGTGAAGGTAAAGTTTTCCTGAATGATGCTATAATACAGAATTTCAAATCTGGTTTGGATTCAACGACTTCAATTAAATGAGGATCTATTGTTAGCTCCACAGCAGATCTATAGAAT
>Ga0065711_1042039_pt1 | contig 15704 bp, 11 predicted proteins | sample Hoacrofraction12_FD_59098 | JGI IMG/M metagenome (GOLD analysis project Ga0065711, IMG submission 59098) | Hoatzin crop microbial communities from Cojedes, Venezuela - Epithelial fraction 12 v2 (version 2) | ecosystem: Host-associated > Birds > Digestive system > Esophagus > Crop | place... | reverse complement strand
GGGGATGTGGTCCCGCCGCTGCCTCGCTTCCCGGGGGGGGAAGGGGGACGCCGGGGGGCCCGCGGGGCGTCGCTGCCCGGCGAGAGGCGCGGTGACTCACGCGCGGGGAGGGGCCGCGGGGCCGGGGCCCTCCGTGCGGCCGCGTCCTCGAAGCTCCGTGAGGGGCTCCTGAGGCGGTGCGCGGCCTTCCCGAACCCGGGCCGGTCGGAGAGTACTTGGTGGGCGACAGCCTGCGAGGAGTAAAGCGGGAGCGCAAGAGAAGTTTTCTTGACGTGCTCTGGTGGAGCTGCCTTGCGCACGCAAAGCTAATGAAGTCCGTCTGCCTCGGAGCTCCTCTTGGCTTGCGGGAGCCTCAGAGATACTATGAGTAGGAGGAGGGAAGGAAAAGAAGAAGACGCAATGGCGGTAAAAATAAAGGTCTGCTGGGCTGTCGGGCGGCGTGGCTGTAGAGCCCTGAGCGGCTGCCCGCGGGGAGAGGAGACGACCCCTGGTTATTGCCTTTGGTGACAGAGGCTTGGAGACGTCGCTGCGATGAGACACGCCAACGCCCTGTCCCTGCGTGCGGTGGCGAGGAGGCCGCCGGGACGCGTGGCGGCACCCATGGAGGGAAGGAAGCGCGGGGGCTGGCTCGTGGGCAGCTGCCACAGCTGGGGTCCCCGACCCGCGGCGGCCGTGGGAGCTCGGGAGCTGTGCAGAACGGCCTCTGCGCTTTTTGCGAAGAATTTTTGCACAAACGGTTGAAAAACCGCTTTTGCGAGATTCTGTGGTATTAGTTTGCCCCACCTCTGTGAACACGAACGGCCCTTCTTCGCTTTGTCACTCGCGTACATGAGGACGTTTGAGAAGGGAATTTGAGATAATTATTGACTTAGCCTCCTTAGTCTTCTCAGGTTCAAACACGGGGTATTAATCCTCTTGCACCTCACTGAGAGCATTTACACTGTCAGTCAGCACACACCGATATTACACATTCAGTTTGCCACCTCTGACTTCTCCAGAGTACTGCTTTGCAGACAAGCTTCGTGCTTTTCTAAGGCTCTAAAATGAGACTGAAAGCTGATAAAGCTTCAGGAAGAGACACCAAAAAGGAGAGGAGGAGGAGGAGGAAGAGAAGCTCTTGCTTTGGCAGTGCTGCCATTATAAGAAAGAGCAGAAAAGTCATCAGCCCTGTTACTTCATGGGATGGAAAACGACAGTGACACATCTCAGCAATTAAATTCTTGTGCTGAATAGGTTAAGGAGAGGGATATAGTAACGTTGAAGAAAACTCTTACTTAGAAAAATGTTTAATGCAAGATTTTGTTTACTTCTAAAGTAGAAATGTTTGGAATAAGCTAATACAAAATGCTTTTTATGTCTGCAATCCATAGTTCTATTTCTTTTACAGAGTTGCTAGCATGACAGATAATGAAGAGTGTTTTATCAATTTCACCCTTCCTGTTTTCATCTGTGGGTACCTTTCAATTTTTTGACTGTGTCTGCGGAACAGTTCAGGCAGTTAAAATACTTGTTCTGGTAAACATTAAATGAATGGCCTGTAGCTGTAATTTCAAGCTAGTGAAAGTAAAAGAACATTGTAATTGTTACTGCAGTTTAGCTCTTTAGATTTCAATGCAATGCAGGACCTCACAACACGTACATCTTGTCCGGTGCAAACACTGTCGTGGTTATTTGATTTTTTTTCAGCAGTATTTTATGTTTTAGCTTTTTTTGTTGTTGTTATTGTTGCTGTTGTGTGTTGCCAGCTCTGCTGCTTGCCATTTGGGTGAACAAGTATTTTGCCTCTAGCTCTGGAAGGAAAGGCTGGAGTGCTTCTGCGGCACTGAGGAAAGCAGGGCTTGATAGCTTGTTGCCTTTGCGCTTGGTGTTGTCTGGTGCCGTCGTGGGCCGCGTTCTCCAGCTTGTTTTGCACTGTGTTTGGTGATGGGAATCAGTTTGCCCAAACAGCTTCTGGGGCATTGACTGTAGGTTTCCAGTGGGAAAGCTAGAGGTGATACCTGGGTGGCCATGCAGGGTTGTAGCATGTGTCCTTGGTCATCGCATACTGCGAGAGATGCAAGTATTAATGAGCAGATGTGTAAGTATGAGGTGTATTTGTGTGCTGTGTTTTAGACTAATGAATACACTGCTGTGGGGACACACAGACCATTACTGGCTAATTTGCTGTAATTTTTTCTGTAAAAGCAGGGATTGCTGTCCGAAAGAGCTGTATCTTTAATTGTTAGCTTCTCAGCTCTGCTTTTAGATTTGTCTAAACTTCTTGTCCACAATTTTTCTGGTGGCTGTGATTAGCTGCTTTGCCTTTGGAGCAGTGCTTGTACAGATTCTTCTTAATTTTGTAAAGTTGAAGGGTTTTGTTATGTGAGATTTTTTCCTTTTACAAAGTGAAGCATGTTATATTGTGTTCTTTGAATAGGCTTTCTTATTACACCTAATTTTGTTCCAAAAGGGGTGCAGTTCATTTTACGAGAGTCCCGGATTTGTAATGCTGCAGTTGTTTTGCGTGTGGTGAAACTTAAAGGTTGTCAGCTCTTTTGAGTCCTCTTCACTTGCATGTTTTAACTCCTGCAGCGCTTGGTGAGAGAAATGCCCTGCTTACACTGCTGTCTGCGAGGAAGAGCTCCCCTCACCATATTGCAACGGAGAGCAGTTGTGTTCACACAGAATCAAAGCTTAAAATTGCTGGGGTTTTTTCTTATATTTGTAAACCTTCTAAGTTAGGAAATATTGAAGAGGCTGGATTTAATTTTTTTTTTTTTTTTTAGATGGTCCTAGTTAGCTTCTCTGTAGTGCCAAATCCAACTGATTTAAAATTGTGTTGCTTTTTATGGCCATTCAGATACGTGAGATTCCCAGTTTAGTCCATACTATGGAAATACGTACCAGCATGCCTGCATCACTGGGGATGGGTGGAAACTGTGGAAAATGAATCCTGGGTTACGCAGTTTCCCTTAGCTTAAAACTAGGTTTCTTTGCAGTTGCGCAGCCCCATTGTAACTGAAACCGTTTCTATCCTGTATGAAAAAGCTGGAATGGTGACATCACCTCCTGCAAGAGGCAAGGCTTGTTTTGAACAAGTATGAGTGAGGGAACTAAAATGGGGAAACTTTAATTTTTGAAAAAAGGTGAGTTTATTTAACATCATTAATTCAGAATGAATTCCATTTTTGTGTGCAACGTTCTCTTAAAATTGTGCCTCTGGAATACATTGGCCAGGGGAAAGATTATGTGTAAGCTGGCAAGATCAAATTGCAAAGGCTTCTGTGAAAAACATTACAGATTTGTTTTCCTCGTTGGTTAGGATATCGCATATGCTTGTTGCTGAGGGGAATTTTCCTCCTAGTTGCAAACTGCAGCCAATAGAAGAGTCATTGGTTTTGTTTATCTGCAGAAAGCAGAGGAGAGAGGTTTATTTTGAGGATTTTTTTGGTCAGTTCCCAGTGTCATCCATATGTGTCAAAAATGTTTCTTTTAATGCTTTCAGCTGACAAGTTGTTGACTACCCAGTTCCTCAGGCTGGCTTGAACTTTTTGTCTGTCCTTCCTCTTAGTTTTTATAGTTATTCTTCTTACTCCGAAATTACCATAATGCTCCCAGCATTATACCTATCCAGTTTGTCTTCCAGTTTTGTACAGTCTTATAAGCGAGGATCTAAATGCGTCCAAACAGCCACAGGATAATTTGAAATGTGTTTTTTTCATTGGAGTTTTTAATTCTGCCCCTTCCTCTTTTGCACATACTCTGCTGTTGGGATTTCCAAGATGCTCTGTCAAAGCAGCAACGTCAGGACATCCTAGGCAGCTACAGAGAGGTGAATTATCTTTGAATGTCTTGTGCAGCTGAATGTTTCACATAAATGCCATTTAAGTTCCCGCTTTGCATTTTCAGCCTACTCAGGCCCTGTGGAAGTTCAGATCTAATTGGAGCCAAGAACTGGGAGTAATTTGTGGCCGCTGGGCCTGTTTTCACCCCATCTTTCCTTCCCTTTGAAAGCCTTGCACAACAAAAGTTAGCTTGTTGATACAAGCCTTGTTTTCTAAACAGAAGCCTGGTGCTTATACTGGCGTATGTCAACAAAAACATACAACCCACTAAACTATTTGTTTGTGGAAGTACTGTTCACTCTTAGAAGTACTAATTTATAAATACCTTAAAAAAGCCATTTAGACCATCGTTGACACTTGCTGTAGGAAATGTGCCTGTCTCAGCAAGTTCATTTATTTGCCGTTGATGCTGTGTCAGAGTAGCAGGATGGCACTGGGAATGGCTGCTAGTCCTTTGCTGTTGTCTGTTCTCATCTGGCAGCTGGGAGATGGCTATGTTTTCTCTGATAAATGCACTTTTGGAGAGAGATGTGATACATAGCACAGAAATTCATCATCCAGTGTACTTCTACGCATACTCTCATATACTGCTCTTCTGTATCTTCTCTCTCTGGTCCAGATTCTTTAGCAACTCTGTGGGTTGTGAGATACTTTTGTATGTGCATATATAATTACCTGCAAAACACTCATATCCTTAGAGGTTTAAGAAACTTCTCATAACCAGCCTCACTCAGTGTTTGAAACTAGCATAAACAGTGTGACTTCCCAAAATTGTGGTTTTTTCCAACAGGGGAGATGACAGGAAAGCAGCAGATTGGGATGTGTAGATCAAATCAGCTCTCCTTGCATAGAATATTAGGATGCTTTTTTGCCTACTCTGAGTAAGCGCCGGTAGGTGCATGTCATTGGTGTTTGTGTGAATTTTTTTTTTTTTTTTTGGCTGGTTGTTTTTTGTTTTCTCGTGGTGAGGACTTCACCTTCTGAAGTCCTTCTTACACATTAAGATTTTTGGCATCAGAAAGGAAGCAAACAGTACACCGGTTCTCAACATGTAGTTAAACATTAAAAGCTTTATTCCCCTCTTCCCCTTGAGGAGAAATGAGCTGAAGGAAAACGAATGGAATAGCTGAGCTTGAGCTAGGCTTGCTTTCTCTAGTATCATCTTCACCCTGATGGCATACTCGCAAGACAGCAGCAGAGGGGAATTTCTCATTGGGCTGTTTGGTGGTGAGGGGAGAGGTTCCTCCAGGCAGGTGAGAAGGCAGTAAGCCATTCTCAGCCCAGAGGTGTTTCACAGTCACTTCTGGGCCTCGTTACAATATGCTGTTAACTAAGTGTCTGGTAAGGGCATGTGACACCAGCTCTTGCTCTGGGTTGGCTTCTTTTCTCTTTTGCCCTTTTCCAGAAAGATGGAAGGGAGAGACAGGTTCTCTCTGATGCTGCCATGTCCTCTGTCTTGCTGTCAAATGCTGAGTAATAACTTGGTGATTAGGTCTATGTGGGGAAGAGGTGGCTTTCTATAACGTCACTTCTGCTACTTTTACGGCTGCTCACTGTGTCATTTCTGGTATCCCAAGCTAATCTCAGGAGCCCAACAAACAAATTAAGCTATTTGTTCTACGAGCTTGCATAGGGAAGCTAGGAAGAGGGCAGTTTTTAGGCCTGCAAGTTATTTTCTGTGACTTTTTCCATCCTCAGCTGATGCATCAGTCCTGGATCATCTTGAAGTTGCATCCAGTGCAGGTATTCTTACGTGCTGTCCCCAATATACTTTGTGTTTGCTGGGCAGGCTGCTCTTCAATTCCTGCCATATGTGTAGAGTGGCTTGGTCTGTAGAAGTACTGCTGTACACCCATTCGTAGGTGATACAGCGTATGAGGGACCTATGGCATCATCATGGTGAGGGTGGATGGCTTATGAGGAATGCGTGGCCCAAAGTCTGGGTTCCCCCAGTGTTGGGAAGGTGCAGACCTGGACTGTGAAGGTCAGGTCCCTCCCTAGCAAAATAAATCCCTCGTGTTAGAATGGCTCTATTTACTGTAACAAAACAGCTGAAGAAGGGAGTAGAAGTTGAAAATGGACATTGGTTGGCTGCCTGCCTACTGAAGATGGTGACTTTTGTAGTCCGTGAACTAATTCTCCTTCATCCAAGGGGGTAAGTGGCCCGCTGCGCTCTCCGTGCGGAACTGTCAGGTGTCGGCGGTCAGTGCGTGGACTGACAAATAACTTCGCACTTGTGTGATGCTGACTGGCGAGCACAACCTCTCCGTACTGGTGAGGAATCGTTCATATGACCTCAGACTGAAATGGAAAAAAGGTGTTTACTGTGAAAATGGGAAATCTATACCTTTTAAAAGCTGCATTTGTCGTGATGAGCACAGGCAGTGCATCTTCAACAGGACAGAAAAATTGAGTACATTATATACAGGCAAGATATCATTTACTGTTTTTTTTTTTACATCAGGTAGATAATTTGAAGCAATTATCTTCACATTTACTGTGTGGTCATTTTAGATCAAAATTACTACAGTCTTCACATTCTAGTCAGATGGAGAGAAATAAATTGTTGTCTTCTAAGAAATGTTTTGTTCATCTGCAAAGTAGGCAGTGATTTCATTTTCCCAGTATCTCCCCACTGGTACTTAAAAGTATAGTAAGAGACCATGAAGTTGATTTAGAGATCACAAAAGCATCTTTAAATGTCTTGTATGTTTGCCAGAGTGGAGGAAAAATGACATTGCTCTTTCTCCTGGCAAATCAAACTTAATGTATCATGAGGACATCTCTGTGGTCAGAGTGACATGGTGGGTAAAATATGAGTGCTCTCCATGTACAGTGGAGTTGCCTGTTGTACCCGCAGTGCTTAGGCCATACTGTTCACAGAACAATGTTCCTACGGTTTTGTTTGAGCTTTCTTTTTTCCTAGGGCCTGACCTGACCTTCTCTGTACCTTCTCATGCAAACTCTTTGTTATGTATATTCAGTACTTGCTTTTTGAACCAGCCTCTCTCTGCCTATGACAGCACAGCTGTGAAAATATCCCGTCGTGCTATTTGGGGAAGAATAACTTTTCTTATAAAACATATCTCTCACCTCTATGTGTTTGTTCTAAATAGAAGTATGAAGGTGCCGGGCCCCTGAGACGCAGCAGCATCTACGCTCCTCCGTGGCCGCAGCTGCTCCTTGCCGGGCCGCTCTAGGCTGGCGTCCCTCTGGAGGCACGGTCATGGCAGGGCTTGGCCCGAGGAGCAGACCCAGCACCAGCATGGGTTTGCGGCTGGGAGGGTTGGTGGAGCCGTGGGCTGGTCGCCAGGCTGAGCTAGGTAGGGGCTGGGTGCTGCAGTGGGCCAGAGATGTTGGCTAGCCTGGGGTATGCGGCTGAATAAGTATGTTAGCAAATAACCAGTTTTAAGTTAACTGCAATAAATTAAGATGGATTAAACTGTCTAAAAGCATTAGAGAAGATGGCAAACCCGCTGCATAACCACAAAGTAGTTCAGCTTCCTCTTCTGCAGACACTGTCTCTGCCTTGCCCTAGACGATGAGAAACTGAAAGAAGTGTTCGCAAACAGTGAAATGAAAACAATACAAAAATATAAGGTCAGTAGAAGAAATAAATCTGTAATAAAATACTGTGTGAGAAGCTGAAGTTATGATCTTGCTGTCTTGAATGCTGTTCCCAAGGCTAGCAATTCTGAATCCACTCAGTGCTGGAGGTCAAGGACCTTGATCAGTGGCTCAGGTAAATACAAGATGCTGTTAGTGTAGATAAAATAATTGAAACTTAAAGCCAGTCAGTCATCTCTCACAACTGTACACGTAAGAGCTGTGTATCTTGTTTGTATATCGTACGTGTTTTAAGCAGAATGGATACCTGTGAAATGGCAAGGTTAGGAGCTGATCTTAGCTTGTCAGTGGATCAGCTTCAATTTACCGCCCCTTCCCCAGTTTTTGGGATTTTAAAATTCCGCATAAAACTACCAGGAAGTTGTTAACAAATCAGCAGCTTCGTAAAGGACAGCAACAGTTTTCAAAGTTTACGCTGAGCTCGTGAATTGACCCAGAGGAATTTCCCAGCTCTGTAAATAATACTGATTTTTCAAAGGGCTACTTATGCTAGTATTTTTAACTGAAGGCAGGAAGTCTGTTATATTTGGGGAGGGAGGGAATGGAGACACAGCAATTAGTGATATTGAGCAGTCTGTTTTCTTCTGCTGCCAGAGTCGAGAGGGTGAGTGTGTCTCTTCTGCCTTCCTCTGTTTTGATTTGACTGCTGAATGGTCCTGAATTATGTTCAAACAGGAAAATGGAATCAAGTCCTTGTAGCTCCTTCATGAGGAGCTCTTGTGCTCAGTAACCAAATACCATGATTCAACCCTACACTGTCTCTGTGTTAGATGGGACTTTGCTTTTAGTGTACACGCTCCCTTTTAATCTTACATGCTGCTGGTGATACCCTGGATTCTTGTTAGCGCCTTCCCAACGGTTACTTTTAAATAAGCTCCGAACTATTCAGGTATCAGGTTATTTGTGTTTGTGGCACACCTTTCGACCGTTTGCTTGTTGGTTTGGAAAAGTTTTTGAAGCCATAGTGTGTTCCCTGTAATATCCCAAAGCGTAAGCCTTGCTGTAGGTGCAGCACAAGGAGACCATGAAGGTTCACGATGCGGGATTGCTGAGGTTTTGCCCTTGGTTGACTTGGAATATGACCTGCTGCAGAGTGAGTTGCAACTCATTTAAAACAAGAAAAGTCTAATAAGAATCTTGAGACAAGATTCCTGCTAGAATTGATTCCCAGGCATTGGCACCACAGCAGTATCTTTTATCTTGCAGTCGATTCTGACTGGTATGGTTTCTCAGTGAGCTGTAATGGTTTGCAGTCACATGCGGTTTCTTGTAAGGCAGGTAACACTGTTTTTTGCAGAGCTGGAGCCAGTCCCAATTTAATGTGCAGGCATTGAAATTTCTGCACGGAGTTTTCTACCAATTTTTTCTCACTTTAATCTATTGATTGTGAGAGCATGCTCCAGTATTCTTTATTGTAGTAATTTTAAATAACATTATTTATCTGAAGCCATAAAGTTTGACATGCTATAGGGTGTGAAACTACAGTTCATATTTAGGTCCTTGTGCTTTAGTCAGAAGCCAAAGTTGTGTATTCAGTGTTTGTAGCCTTTCTGGTATAATAAAATCAGGCGTGCTTAGATCGCAGGTTGAAGGCTGAAGTTTGAGGCTTAGTCTTGCAGTGGTCTGTGACTGCAAGCACACTGGAAATGTGACTGAGCTGGAGTAATTTAAAGAGACATCAAATAACCCAGGCTGTAAAACTGAATTACAGCTGTTAAACCGTGCGTGCTCCTTGGGAGTATCGACCCCAGGCTGTTCTTCATGGCAGTGGAAGTGTAAAGTGAGTGCATTTTGTTACAGATCACGCCCTGATATGACTTTAATCTGGGCACACCATCATACTGGTGCTGTTCGTCAACATTTCATAATGCTGCACATACTGTAGCTTGTTTCTTTGTGAGCTGGTTACCTTTCCTTCTGCAATGGCCGTGTTACTTTTCCCGTGAACAGGGATGTAACTGTCTTCGGGGATTCCCCTGAGCCAGCTGATGAAACCTGGAGTCTCACAGGCGTTCAAATATAAATATAGTTTTGGGTTGTTGGGAAGTAAGAGCTTATAACTGTGCACTCTACTGCTAACAATTACAGCACATCTTCTCTTACTTGGCATTAACTCTCAGTAGTTAATAGTTTTCTTGACGTATTACAAAAGCTTTTATGCAAGTTATGAATATTCGTAACTAATGCAAGAAGTAACTGCATAAAGATACCTAATAAGGTAGATGCTATCAAAAGTTATTAACAGACTTGAACAAAGATGCTGAGTTGGTTATTCAGATGCTGCTAGTAATTTTGAATGTCACATAACATTTAGAATTCAAGCCCTTAGATACTGCTGATGGCCTTTGTGGCGTTCCTGATAGTTTCTAGGTGTTGGATGACACTCTGCAGTGATGGGTCAGACTGTTCTGTAATCCCATGACTCAAGGATTTGAGCTTTACGAAAAATACACAGCACCTCGTGGCAGCAGCCAGACCAGAGAGATCCACTAGAAGAAGCCAGCAGCAGTGTGCTGGTTCACAGGTCAGTGCATGCTTTGGTGACACAGGCTAATCTTACCTGCAAGCACGCAAGAGAAAAATTATGTATTTCCTTGACACAAATTTGAAATACTCCATATGCACAAGCAATACAAAGTTCTGGGAGCGGCCATCATAAAAAATAGTCAGCCAGGAGCTATTCCTAGGCCTGGAGCTGACAGGGGAACCATCTTCTCTGCAGCTTTTTTATTTTGTTTGTAGCTAAGCTTGAAACTGGGATGGCAGGCCACACATTATATTTAAATCAGGTGGTTGCTGGTGTCAGAGGGGCTCCCTTGCTGCCGCTAGACATTCCACGGTGTGTGTCGCTAAACCCAGTTTATCCCTCTCAGTGTTGCTGGCACCCCACGTAGCCCAGCCCAGTGCAGCTGGCCCTCAGACTGTGTCCAGCTCCGGCACTTCCGCTGGAGAGGTCACAGAGCCACAGCTGAAGCCCTGTGGAGCGGTGAGGGTCGGCTGCTCAGTGCAGTGTTCACAGCCGGTATGGGGTGGTGACGCTGTTTGCAGCGTTCTCGGGGGATCCACTTGGGGGGGAAGCTGTAGTTGGAGAGACTTGTTTTGTTCCCTGCTTTCATGCTCTGTCCGTGTCCCCCACATTGATGAAAGTGGAAAAAAATGATGTGTGACTACAGAAAAATACAGTTGAACCCCAACAGGACATATTCAACAGGAGGGAAATGTTGAACAGCAATGTTTATTCAAAGGCATGGTGAAAGAACAGAATTGATGAGCTATTTTGCTTAGCCCAAACTATCAATATTTTGTGAGAGGTTTGTCCACGTTGTTACTGGTTTGTTGTAGCATGCTCTGCCTGGTGGAACATGCACTCGGTGTTAGTTATATCCCCTCATCGATGCAGAACTATTCAGGCTATCCCTTTTTGTTTAAGTTACTGTTTCATAGTGTGAATTAATGCTTCTGTGTAAATTTCAGTAGTTTGTATGTTGCTTCAGAGACTTCAGCTGCAACAGGTAAATATGGAGGATGCTAGGTATTTAGATGAACTTCAGTGATGTCATTCTGAGAGTGAAAGCAATATAAAGATATGGAGGAAACGACCTACAGAGACTGATCAGTCTCTTTGTACTCTGTGTAGCCAAAAACAAGGAAAGAGGTTTTTCTGTATGTTTATTAATCTATATCAAATCCTCACTTTTGGAACCGGCACACTGGAGAAACATATTGCAGCAAAATACGGTGGTGTGAAAGAGATTGTGATTGTATTTTTCCTTGTACTTTCTTCCAGGGTGGCACATTGCACATATGGTTATGAGTCTGTATTGCTCACTTACTGTTAATCAGGTGTTTTTTTCTAATTTCCTGGATTTTTAATTAGCCATCACTGAAAAAATTCGGACACAGTTTTGCCCTCCAGGAAAGCTTTTCTTGAGTCCTAGAGGTGTTTGTTATAGGCTACTGCAGCTTCTCCAAAGTGCAGTTTTCTCAAGATGATGCAAGTTTTATAACATGAGAAAGATTTACAAGAATCCTTTTCCTGTGTATTTGTGGGGAACTGAGCTCAACTCCTACTGTCTTTCTTCACCACAAAGCAACAGTCTGAGAGCATGGCTGATCCCACTTTCTCCATTTCGGTGAGGAGGGTGCCGAGTTGTTAGTCCTGGGTATCTGCATTTCATATTGCAGGTGGTCTTGGATGCAGATTGGGCTCTGTGAGCATGATTATGCTTTTCACTGCGGCTCGTTCTGAGTGGGCTGCTATATCCAGAAACACCGTCCATACGGAGAGGCTCGCGGGGCTCCTGGAAGCAGCACGTAGCTGCTTAGTGTGTGGGTGCACTGGGACCAGAGAGCCCTTCTGTGTTGTGTAGTGTGCATCTAGCGTGCACCTTCTCACGAGGCTGGGAAGAGAGCAGCGGTGCCAGAGCTTGTTTCAGGCGCTTGCTTCAGGATGCAGCTTTTTGTATGAGTGTCGAATTCAGAAGGTAACACAAAACAAAAAATTTCCTTAACCAAAGTACGTTACAGGGTACAGAGGACTTTTTCCTTCTGTATTTCTAGCAATGTCCTCTGTGTCCACTTTGAGTCACTTGACAGCAAGCAGTCCTTAAATATTTTGTGTGTGTATTTTTTTTCATGTCATAACTTCTCAGAAACATTAGGCACTTATTTTCTAAACAAAATATTATTGTTCTGTGTACTTAATTTTCATGGGGATTTGAGCCTTTGAGATGGATTTGAATAGTTTTGGGGTTTTTTGAGCTCTTTCACAGGCAAGAGGATAACATTATTTTATGAAAACTGAGATTCTTATATGTAGACAAGCAATTACAGAAGATCTGAGAAAAACAGCGCAAGGATTTGGAGCATGTGGATGTCTATGAGTAGCTGATGGATACTGATGGATATGTTTTGCTATCTGAGATTGGACTTTTTTGATTTTTTTTTTTAACTTGGTCAGCAGTATTGACCTGAGTTAGAGTGACTTGACTGAATGTGAAGGGTGTTGTTTCAGCAGGGAATGAGTTTCAGCATCAAAATGATTTTCCGAATGAATTCTGATTATTGCCTTGAGAATGTTTCAGGTATTTTCTATCAAAGTATTTTTTGATCTCATTCAAAAGCTAAAAAAGCTTTCAGCTTTAGTGTTCAGCCTCTCCTGCATAAGGGGTCAGTTAATCTGTACTAGCAGTATTTAACACAAAGTAGCTTGAGCAGACATTGTTTTGCTAGTGGAATTTACAAACTGCTCAAATTGAGAAAGACATACCAGTCAAAGGACGACTACTGCGGTAGGAATTCTGCCTTTTGAAACCTGTAACCAGCAGGGATTTTCTAGCCAAAGTCCTAGGGCCGGTGAGATCCAAGGAACAGGTGTTAATCCTAGTATAAGATCTTCCAAGGAAAAAGAATCACTGTAATTATTTACCTGTCTTGCATACATGAGATGCTTCTATACTTCTATAACTGTACCACAAATCTGTTTCTCTGTAGGAGTGGCATAATCTTTTCTGTGGATGCTTTAAAATTCTCATAAACAGGAGACATAGTATTTGTAACTGCAGTTTTTGAGTGTAACTTATAGCATTTATTAGTCAGCTGTTTTCTGTTTACTTTGAAAATTCTAGGCTCAAAATACTTAGAATAGCATGCTACCATAATATTAATATACTTACACATTTAATTTGGGGTAGGATATGTAAAATTATAAGAAATATGAACGAGTATGGGGAGTGATGCTCTGATAAACATACAGGGAAATTCTCAGTGTCTAGCTATGTAACTGCCACTAGGTTTTACTGTTTACTGATCATTTTCTGTATTGCAGCTGATAGCTTTGATAATTGATGGGGAAGAGAAGTTGCGTGGATTTTTTTTTAATTAGACACTTCAGAGCCAGTAGTAGCTAAAGGACTCCCATATATATATCCTGTGTCTTTCTTGATGATAGCAATATCAGTAAGCTCCTTCTAATGTTGACAATGCCTTAGCAGAGCTAATGTGAAAGCATTTTTAAAATATGTAACTCCATCTTTAAGATCTGAAGTATAGTGAGGTGAGAGCTAAATCAAGTATTGTCAGCTGGACACTAATCACATCTATCCAGTGATGCTGTGAATCAAGGTGAATAGCTTGTCTAGGATAACATGTCAAATTGCCATTTTCTTTGCTAAGGCAGAGGTTAAGCATGCTGATAGGTACTCAGTGGAAGCCAGAGGTGCTGTCTCTCAAAGCAGCGAGATGCTGCCAGCCAGTTAATTGGCAATATCTTGCCTCTTGGTTTCTGTTCAGTGTAGAGCTCCATGGGAGCTGGGAGCTGGAGGCTGATGACTCTCAACACACTGGGATGCCGGCCCTGTGAGGCAGCATGGTCTTCTTTTTCCATCTTTTTGCACCAGCACCATGGGATGCTGAGCTCTGCTTTGTAGAAAGGACAGAGGCCAAACTGAAAGCTGTTTTCTCTTGCCCACTGCCAAATGCAACGTAATCGTCTGTTTTATGGCTACTAATACTGAAGTAAGTTTAACTCATGCTGATAAAATGCCTGCAGAGCAAGTCCTCCATTCTTAGTGGAATACAGAAGTGAAACAGCTGGCATAATAATGAGGTCTGCTGCTTGCTATGGATCTGAAGGTAGAGTTGGGAATGCAGTCCTGGCATTACTATTCTAATGGTGCTGGTGACAGTTGAGCTGGAGTTACAGAAATGAGTGATGTTCTGAATTCTCATTAAAAACCATTTCTTCTTATGCAAATGGTCTAACTAGCGGCTTTTGCTGCAAATTAGAGATATGAACGAAAGCTGCTTTGCCCTATCATTGCAGTGGCACCTAAAAGACATAAAAAGAAATTGCAATGTTGCCTAGACCCACAGATGTGTCCAGAACTGCACTTCAGATTGGACCTTTGGATTTGATACCTTTGTAGCATTTTAATCAGTGTGAATGTACATGATTTTCTTGGCAGATAGATTTACAGATAGGGACCCTGTAACTCCAGATCTTGGGCGATTTAGGTGGAGTCTGTTCTTTTCTGCATGCTGCTCTTTCAGTTCTGCATGCTGCTCTTTCAGTTCTGAATGCTGACAGGGAGAGCAGGATTCAGCTGACTCTTTCCTAGGGAGATCTGAACGTGCTGGCTACTATAATTTTAACAGGCTCAAGACAGAAGAAAAGAGGCAAAGAAGAGGGAGAACTGATAGTTGCAACTCCAGCCTCTCCTTCAGAGTCCCCAGGGATGGAGACGCCCCAGTGCTGTGATCTTTGCGGCGTGAAGGTGTGGGCATGCACTCTCTGTCTGGAACAAACAGTGGCCGGAACTTACCTGGTGTCCTCAGAAGGGTACAATAAATTGGGGCTGCTCAGTGCTTGCTACTGACCTTTCCCTGTAGCTGCTGGGGCCTGGAGTTGGCTGACGACTTTTTCCGCGTTTGCCCTTCCCTGCCGTGGTCTACACCCAAGTGGAGAGCAGTTGACCCAGAGCTGTGAAATGCCACCCCTCAGTCTCCTCCGAATAGTTTTAGAGACTAAGAATCATTCTCCCCCTCTGCTAATAGTTGAGGAAAGAGCAAGTTTTTCTAATCTGTGAAGCTGAAGCTCGTAAAGCAACAAGTGTAGAACAAACATTCAGATGATTCCTTATCTGAACAGATAAAAGGAGTGACTGAAGTTCATCTCAAATTAAATGCTGTCGTAATCTGTTAGTAGGATCTGTTCACATCCCAGAGCGGGAGTACACTTACATAGCTAAATACGATATGCTATCAGCTTCAGGCCATAGGAGAAGATGAAAGCATGATGCTGAAGTAAAGTTAAGGAGAATCAAGCTGAGAAATATGTTGGCATGATTCTAGTAGTTAAATATTTACCAGAAGCAGACTGCTTTTAGAGTCTCATTTTTCTTCATCCATCGGTATAAGAAGGTAATAAACCATGCATAGATGGCTGCAAAGGGCCCTGCTACAAGGGCAGGGCTACAAGGATGGTGAGGGGCCTGGAACATCTCTGCTACGAGGAGAGGCTGAGGGAGCTGGGCTTGTTCAGCCTGAAGAAGAGAAGGCTGCGAGGGGACCTAATATATACTTACAAATATCTGAAGGGTGGGTGTCAGGATGATGGGGCCAGACTCTTTTCAGTGGTGCCCAGTGACAGGACAAGGGGCAATGGGCACAAACTGAAGCATAGGAAGTTCCGTCTGAACATGAGGAAGAATTTCTTCCCTCTGAGGGTGACGGAGCACTGGAACAGGCTGCCCA
>Ga0065711_1042037_pt1 | contig 15704 bp, 9 predicted proteins | sample Hoacrofraction12_FD_59098 | JGI IMG/M metagenome (GOLD analysis project Ga0065711, IMG submission 59098) | Hoatzin crop microbial communities from Cojedes, Venezuela - Epithelial fraction 12 v2 (version 2) | ecosystem: Host-associated > Birds > Digestive system > Esophagus > Crop | place... | reverse complement strand
CCCCGAGCGCCGCTCAGCAGCCCCTCGCTGCGCGGAACGAGGGGCGGCGCGGCCCGCCGCCGGCCCGGCAGCCTTCCTGCCTGCCCGCGGGTACGCTAACCGCCGCCTTTCCGGTCACCGGTGTTCCGAGGCGCGGCCTGGAGGCACCGAAGGAAAGACACGGCCAGGGCGGTTCACGCAAAGCTGCAGGAGCAGTCAACAACCGTCCACTTACATAACGCTGGCAGGTGGAGGTGCCGCCGCATGCTTGGAACTGAACACAGAGCAGAGCAGATTTGCCGTAAACAACTGTAATCTGGGTTTACCGTCAGCGTCGGTGCCTTGCGCGGTCATCAGCCTTTCCCTTAGCCCAAACACGCATCAGTCCATACCTTTGTTAGCAGGGTGAGCCACAAGCACTGGAAAATCATCGCATTTCCTCTCAAAGTCGTTGCATGCCTCTGCTCCCTCCAACGCCAAGGACGCTGTCTTGGTCATAACGCTCCTCGGCCCGAGCTCCCTACCCGCAGCCAGGAAAACAGCTTCTCCCCCCCCCCGAACACAGTCTGGAAGCAGCACTCGGCCCTTGTTATTTTCAACGAAGGATTCCCAAGCCGCAGTACAGAAAACAACTCAAGCCAGAGCCACATCGTGTACACACCCGACGCCCCGCGAAGCGTGGCGGAGCCGGCAGCATCCCCTCGCAGCAGGCGGGTAGGCTGGTGGAGACCCACCCCGGCATCACCGCACGCAGCGCTGCGTGACCGCGGGCAGCGTCTGCTCCGCGGAGCTGCCGTGGCTTCGCGGGGTCTGCTGACGGGACTTGTCCGCCTGCTGCAGAAAGCCAGGCACGAGCTAGGTGTTCAGTGCTGCGGTGAGGCCGCAGGTTCAGAATTCACATTTCATTTGGAATCATACCTTCAAAACCGTTCAGATCTTCAGTAAGTCCTGGCTGATCTTAAACAATGTAACCTTGAACGTCCAGGCTGGTACTGGTGCTCTGAAAGTGCTCTTGATAGTATCGCTGACACTCATGTGCACCCTGAGCTGTACAAATTTTGCCCGGGAATTCTGGAAACGATTCTGAAGTTCAAGAGAGTGGTGCATTATATTCATAAAACAAGGGTGCCGCTGACCTTTCAGCACAAGAGAACAGATGTGAATCGTGGACCTGAGACTCATCTGAAGGAGCACGGTGGAAACACATAGGGTGAAAGGCTCTAAAGGCTTTACAAATTATATTTGGATGGGGGAGAGCAGGGAGAAAGAGAATGTGGGAAAAAGAAGAATGAAAAAGGATCCTGCTGTTTAGCTCATGTATAAACTGTATGTGCTCAGTCAAAGGTCGCTCCTTTTATTTTCTCATTAATTTCAGTGATGGTAGATGGTATATGGAGAACAATCTAAAAATAAGAACAACCAGAAATAGCTTAGGTTTTTCTGTGACAGTGTAGTGGGAAGAAAAGCCTCAGCTTCAACTTCATTCCATATATTTACTTCTGATTTTTTAAAAATTAGTGATACAAAGAAAGTTAATTATTTAGGACGAACCGTAAATTTATTTACAAAAGTTAAATAAAAATTGTGGTCTACTTTTAATGTATTTTCCAATAAATTTTTTGTACCCTGTGTACACTGAAATTCATTAATTCCTGGGGGGTTTTTTCATCCACCACTGTTGGTGAGAAATGGTGTATTTGGACAGTTTTGAGGGTGAGTCATCCGGGTACTAAACACAAGTGAGGAAAACGCTAAATACTAGGCTGAGTTGTAAGCAAATAGAAAAGGAAAAACAGGTCTGGGAAGCCTACAGGTGCATGCAAAAGCTGACACAAGGAAACTGCCACGCACAGCAAATGACAGTAGAGGCTGGAAAGGGAACATAGAAGGGATTATGAATATTCTGCAGTGAGGATGGTGAATAGCTGCCTCGAATGAATCTTCAGGAAACAGGAGCCCTTCACACAAAGGCTGATGCAACATCTGCCAACTTTCTTCTGAGGAATAAAGGGCTAACATGTAGATGCTGATCTCCAGACGTGGTGCCACAGATTCCACTTCAGTGATGAAGGAGTTTTAGCATTACTCCACCAGCTTTTTCATTTTTGGAGCAAATGTGCAAATCTGCATTGATCTGCACTATATTTGGCTGTATGCTGAGCCTACATTTTCAAAAAGAGGACACCAGCTGCCCAGAGTTCAGTTCTCATTTTCTGTTTATGCCAAATAGCAGCATGAACCTTACCATCAACACATGTTGCAGTGTTCTGTTCCTCTGTATAAGTTATTCATGGATAAAGGTAAAATGGTAATCAATAGCAATCAAGCATCGCAGTTGGAACCTTTGGGCTATGTTAGAAGCAAGATGGCCTGGTCAGAGCCCTGACTTTGGCTTTTGCATTAAATCCTCAGGTCACAATATTTACTATACAACCATGGTCATATTTCTGATGTGACCACAGACAACTCAATTTCTCTTGGTCTCAGTTTCCCATCTGCAAAAGAAGAAAGGAATTTCCAAGCCTCAGTGTGCATGACAAAGATTATGAGATACACCAGGTGTAACTGTGCAATGTAGTGACCTTGGCAGTAAAGGTGCCTTAACTATTTCTTGCTGTCTTCAACCACCCTGTCTCCATTTTGGCACTGTAATCTATTATTCTTCTCAGTTTGTGAAACTTCCCTGCAGACAGACCACTGAAATGACCTGTGCTAAAAATATTGCCAACTCTTCTCTTTAAAGATTTTTTTTTAACTGAGATTTAGTTGATATTGAAGGTCCAGCAACTGGTGACCTGCCATGAGAAGGACCTTGAAAACTGGTGTGTCATTCTCTAACATCAGCTGTCGAGCTGCAGTATTCCAGAGGGATGTCACAACACGTTTGCAGATACATTGATCTGAAGGGGAAGAACGGGCTGCCACACATTGTGCCGCTTGATTACTAGTGCTTTCCTGAGGGCTACGGGTGGGACAGGAACCAACTGAATGCAAAGGTAATAGAATATATCCCTGTGAAATTGTTCTATCGCCTTGCTGCTTCGAACAGCTACTGCTCCCACAGGGCTGACAGACCTCAAAGCTTGGGTTAGATCAGTACCACCATGTCCTCTGGGGCTGCTTCTCGGCAAGCAGTTTCACAGTGCTACCTAAAGCAGGTCACGGCCATTTTTCCTGGCTTACCAGTAAGCGACAGCAGCAGAGAAAGAGATGGCACAGAGAGCTTCCCAGAGAGCTTCCCAGCTGCAGAGACGAGATGCAGGTCTGCGCGCGTTGTCTGCCCAGCGCACGCGCTGCGAAGCCTCCCCTCCTGCTGCCGGGTGAGGCCGGCTGCCTCACCAGCAGGGCCGGGTGCCACGTGCGGTGACGGGACTGGAGACCACGCAGCCGGAGGGACAGGCGCTGGCGGAGAGCCGAGGTCTGTCTCGCTAAGCCTGTGTTCATTGGTTGGTTTCAACACCAGAATCAGCCATTAAAAGTTTGTTAATTGGCAACAAACTAAATCTTTTGAAATTCCCCTGGCACAAAACTGTTTCTGGCTCGCAACAGGTGGAAATTGATTCAACACAGAATTTCAGAAATAAACTGGCACAGTCACAGTATTCTGGCAAAAGATCTGAGGGTGAAGATACGGTAAACAGCAAATCACGTAGCTTGTGTTGTGCAGCAGCTGCTACTCAGGGGCATAAACGTAACATGGCTCTTTTCAGCCAGGAGCAGGGTGATAATAATCTTTTACCCTGGCTTTTGTTAGCTGCAGTTAAAAACTGCAATGTTAATGGAAAGAAGTTCAAAGAGAGGCATCAGAAGCGATTAACAGGGATATGTGTCTTCAGGAGATAGATGTTTACATGCTTGGCTTAGGAGAAAGTGGCCAAGAAAAGAAGAGACAGAAGGTCCTTTCAAGAGATCTATGTGGAGTCATAAGGAGTGTTATATAGAGTATCAACACGGAAAGAAGAAAAAGAATGTTCACAATAACTATAAAAAAAATTCTGACAGTCAGTCACAGCGGACCAAAAACCTGGAGAGGCTGTTTTTCTACTTGTTATCAGCACAAAGTTGTATTCAACATTCAGAAAATTTTTAGAAATATATAAGCCCCTACATTCGCACGTGTGATTACAGGCAAAAAAAAAAAACCAAGACAGCTTTTTTGTATCTCAAAACTACAGGTTAAGTTCGGAAAGGATAATTCACAACCCACACACAATTTAATGGGCATTATGTTTGCTCAGACAAGGCCTGAATTTGATTAAATGGTTATGAGCATGCAGAATATATACTATATAAACAACAATCTTTTTGGCAATGAGATTATTTATAACAAAGTTAATTTCAACTGCTGCTCTGAGATCCCACATTCATTTAAAATACAATGCCCTCAAGTGACTGTGACAGTCAAAGTACAATATTCTAAGAAATATTTTTATTTTTGCTTTTTGGTTTTCTTTAGGATTAGAAAACAGGCTGGTTAAAACCTTCCAGAAACATGCAGTTGAAAAAAGAACCTGAGTGTTTTCTGATTCCAGAAGCGATGCAGAAGTATCTTGCAGTGTCTAATGTTTCACAGTGAGTGGACTTGAGCAGGGTGGTAAACACTTAAGAATGACTGAAGTTCGAAAACAAACAAAAAGAAGCCTTGAGCTCACTCTTGTAAGTAAATGGGAAAGAAGTGAGGGAAAGCTTGGCAGAAATCAGCATGATAGTAGGCTTATTGTTGAATCTGAAAGCTGCTTTTTCCAACAGTGTCCCTTTTCTGGGAAGCTGCACAACCACTCTGAAAGCGCTTTCTATAGAGATGATAAATCTATGGTGGAGATTTATGCACATTCAGATTAAGTCAAGAAATCAGTAATGAAAAGGATAATTAAATAGAGGGACAAAAACCTAGAAGAAAAATTACCAAAAGCCACCAAAACAAACACAGCCAACAATACACTATGATACATCAGGTCCTGGGATCCTGACTCTGGCTTTGGCACCTATTCTTGCTCAAGCAGTGTATAGGCTGAGCAGCCTCATCGTCTTCCTCACTGCGGTTCCCAGGGCTCCGGAGAGGGGCACTCTGCAGAGCAGCAGATTCCGGGCTGTAGCAGCGTGTGTGAACAGATGAGGCTTGATATCTTAGAGTGTTTCTTTTTGCACAAGCTCTTAATTCATCAACAGGTGGAAAGGCATAGGAAGAAAAAAATATTCTATACCTGTATGCGGGATTGTTTAGGACTGCAGCCTTCCTGCGCCTGCAGCGGCATCCGAAAAGGAGTGGAAAGATTCAGAGACAGCTCTCAGTGACACCAGCCAACTCAAAAATAAAAGGCTGTGGTTGGCTGGAAGAGTTTCTGATAATGGCTAGCAGTCCCAGAATGTTGAAGCTGTGTTAATGCTCATCTTTTGATGACTTCCACCATGCTTTCAGGGTGCTGGTATGTGCTCATCACTAAAGAAACATCTGAAGAGGCATTTCCTTTAGTTAGCAGCAGTGGTACTTTTGCTCTGTGGCTGGACTAGACCCTGGGCTAAAGAAGCTAGTCTCACTGTTTAGCTTCACATGTCCAGCTCGGGTGCCTAAGCCAGCAGCCTTGGTGCCCAAGTTGTCAGGAAGGCATAGGTGTCCCACTGACTCTGCAGGAGCCTTCAGCCCTGTAATCACCAGAATTAGGTGCCTGAAGCCAGACTGTGAAACACCCCAGTGGAGGGATGACCTGACCAGTCACAGTGTTACTTGTGTTACTTCCCTGCAGCACTTGCCTGGAAGTAAAACTACCCTCAGCAACTCACAGGTGTGCTGCCACTACCTGACTCCAGCAGCTTACTGCTTTACTGTCAGAGAGGGCTTGGTTGTGGACCAAGCAAAAAAAAACCCAACCCACAAAACTCCAGGAACAAAACAACAGTGAACATCCGTTAGCTGGTAGCACCAGTAGATTGATGTCCTCTGCCTGGACTTGACACTGTGCGCAGAAAATCTGAGTGTTCAAAATGTAAATGAGAGCTTTTGAACATTACAGTCTCCGTTTTATAACCAGCAGCTCAGTCTATCCAGGCACAAGCAAGCGAGGTGCTAGGAGAGCTGGCTCTTTGGACACAGAGGTCACTTCTCCCCTTTCGGCTTTACAACATGTGCAGCCGACTCAGTGTTTATGGTAAAGCAAACACACTGACTGAACAAAATCTAGTGAAAAAGCCCTTCTCTTTCACCTCGCTGCAACTCTAAAACATGCAAACTCAGTACTGTGTCATAGTCCAGCGAGCAAACTGTTCCATCTTTGAAGATATAGTATACAAATACTGCAGCTCTGCACGGGTCTTTAATTTGTGCACCATGACTTTTTAATTAATTAATTTATTTATTAAATCTTGTCCCATTTCTCTAAAGTGGATTCAGCCCTAGTGCCTGATTAATCTCATGTGGGAGCTAAGGACAGATGCAGATGAAAGAACTTGACATCTAAAAGATGTAGATCTGCTTCCAAGTCTTACAGTGCAAGATGATCTATAGTAGAAACTATTCACAGTCCTTCCTCCCACGCCTTTGGAAAAAGCAAAAAAAAAGTTCCACAAAAACTGTGGCAATTCCCATTTCTGCATAAGAGTTCTGTCCCAGGAAGTGTGCAAAATGGTACTTCGTCCCTTGCCCTCTTCTCCTGTCTGCCAACAAGAATAATTTACAACAGTTTGAAGTTTTTTTTCTGCCAGGGCTGGTTGAGTTAATAGATGGCAATTTACTTTCTGCTGCTAGTAAGCCAGGCTCAACACAAACAATAATCTTGAGGTAAAAAGCACCATGTATTTTACTAATCATACAAATCAAGACAATTTCTCTTAAACACTGAATCTGATAGCAAAGTATTCCACTGCCATCTTGGAGATGTATGGGAGTAACTGACATTTGCATTGGTGTAATGATGAATGTGTGTAACAGTGAACAAGGCAAAGTAAGGACTCCACTCGAGTGCTGGCTTTGCATACACACATTTCCCTGGTCTCCTTCACATAAAAAAAAAAGTCATCTGTGCAAGATAATCCCAGCCGGAAGGAAAAAGAGAAGAGCAAAGATCTCGAGTGATTTGGAGTGCGGTTTCAAAATCTGGAATTCAACATGAAAATTATCAGGCAAGTAAAGTAAATAACAGAAGTGGCACATTTAAATTATGATCTAACTATTGGAGTCAGGAGTTTGGCAGCAGAGGTTATTGTTGATGCAGTGACATATCTGAGAGCATCTGAAAAAAAAGGGTTGGCCAACAAGCAGAAACATATAAACAAGTTGGAAAAAACAATAAATGCAAGGATTACGGTTGTAGTGTTGTTATATAGCAAGTAGGGAATCAATGAAAAGTAGTAAACTATAGATAATAATGACAGAAGAAACTAAAAGGTATCATAAAACCAAGGGGTGACAAGGCTTGATCGATCAGCAGCGTGCTTTAGAAGTACAATGATCATAACAGAAAATATGCCAGCAGTGTGATTCAGAAGTTACCAAGGCAACTTAAGGTTTAATTTGGAACTATGCGGAGCACAGACTTGGTTTGTCTCTGAAGTGACTCAAAGTAAGCTCGACATGGTAGAATCCAAATTCCTCAAAAGCAAAAGACAAGTGCCCCCGTGCTTCTGCGCGCCAGGAAAGCAGCACCTCTGTTTAACAGGGAGAGACTCCCAGCCCAGAGCGTGCCTCACCCACAGCCGCACATGCAGGCTGTGTAAGAACCGGGGACCGAACGCAGCCCTCAGCAGGATCCTACCTTGTAGCAGCTGTTGAAAGTTGCCCTAAAATTAAATCTGCCTAAAGCACTGCTCTGTCTAACACAAGAACAAAATCTGTCCAGGTGCAATTCCTTGACTTAATGCACAAACACATCTTGCTACTTTCAAAGACCAGAAAGGACAGCTCATGGTCTAAGAGAAGACAGAGCTGACATAAAAGGAACAGAAGACAAGACTTAAAATGAACATATATGTGTATATATATATACACACACACAATACAAAAAGTATGACTTTGGAGTAATCCTTTGTAGAAGTGCCTTACTGCAAGCAACAGAGTTCAGACAATAGCTCTGTAGTTATGCTCCCCAAATATTCTAGAACATAATGAACATGTCCCATTTGTGACCCATTTTATTACACAAGAATATAATTATTTATTAATTAAAATCCTTAGGCTGGCTCAAAATTTTATGAGAAAGATATCATCATTATACACCAGAGCACTTCTCCCTGACAGATATGTAAGGAGTTAACACACACAGATAGGTACTGTTACTGATCAGCACTTCACTGCCATTACCATGACAGCAAGGCAAAGACCATTTTGTTCTGCCCCATTCATCCCTCAGCCAGTTAACTTCCAAATTCAGAATCTTAATGTCCAAGGCCAGCTTATACATTGTGTCCCAAAAGCTCAATCTGATATGAAATTTAATGAAAAGGAAAGGTGGAACAAAAGGCTGTCCTTTCACAAGGCTAACTGAACATTAAGAGGCTGATTATGCTGTTTGCAGTACAACATGCATAAAAAGAATCAAACAAAACTCAGAACAAGCGTTTGCTGGGGGTAAAATATGCCAGAAAAAACTACCTGCATCTTCTTTTGTTGCTCACAGATGATTGCAGGGATCAGCGTGTTGCTGCTGCCTCCAGGACACGTATCCTGACAAGAAAGATCATGGTACAGTGAAATGACAGTAGGTGCCTCAGGAAAGAGTGCAAAACAGTAAGTGGTGTGCACCAAAGGAATAGTCAAGAACATGTAACATGCCAGCCACCATTATACTGCTGATCTGCATATCCAATCTATTATAAATATTAATGTAACAACTGGTGCAGGAGGCGGCCACTAAGGTACCAGAATTGCATTTTCTGATTTATTCTGATGCTTTGCACACTCTCCACACCTAAAGAATAAAGAGCAAAGGAAGAGAATGCTACAGACAAAGAATATAAGAGGCTTGACCACTTCCTAGCTGGTTCAGCCTCTTATCTGGCTCTACACAGGTCAAATAATTAAGAAGGCCCTCTGATATTAAAAAACATTACTTCACCAGTCCCACTCACCAAAGCTGCATGAGTAAAACTACTGATGCAAGTTCTCCCACTGTTCCTGGCAGAAACAACTAGGAGCAGGTAGAAAAGTCAGGAGAACAAGGCTCAGTGGAACGGAACTCTGGCACAAACAGGCTGGAAAACAACTGGAAGGGAAGGACGAGAAGACAGCGAGGATGCAGGGTAAACAGAACGCAGCAGGTCTTACTGTCCTGGAGAACAGGTTCAGTGCATGTGTGTGAACATCATGAAAGATCCAGATGGTCTTCTCCACCCACCAGTGTAGTTTGCTCACGCAAGGCTTGGAGGACACAGTTCCCTGAACAACCCACTCCCTCGTGTAAAACTTGACCCATCATCTGAGCTTACCCTGCCGAGTTGACCACACAAGAACAAAGTACTTAGCTGTTTCCCCCATTATGTCACAAACACTACGTAAGCTGTGTTTTGTCTACAGCAAAGTAAGAGTTAATTTCCCCATAGGAACAGAGGCAGACAGAGAAGGAAAGCAAAAAAGAGATAGAGTGAAGCTGCAGGCGGCAACAGTTATGCCATCTGATTCCCAGCTTTAAATAAACCCTGTGAAGTAGAACAGTTTTTTTGTTAATATAAGCTGCTTTTCAGTACGCATTATTGTTTATGGTTGGAAAAATGACTCTCCACTTGAACTCTTAAAAGGATATTCAATGTTGAAACAAATAGTGGAAAAATCATGTGCAGACGCCCAACGTTCCCACAGCTCCCATGCTGCATCCAACACTTACTAGCTGCAGCAGTAGTTAAGTGTCACAGTAACAGCGGACATTGCGTTGCAGGCACAGTTCAGGAACTTTACCTTAATCCTCACAAACCATGAGGTGAATGGTTTGAAACGGAAAGCAACTAAAAAGTCTGAATTACCTACAGAAAAAAAAAAATGTTCATCTTTGTGAACTTTGCTTGCCAAAAAGACCTTTAAGAGCCACAAAAGAGAACATACCACCTGAACAAATAAATGCTGTAGCTGCTGAGCTGGGTTTCAAAGCACTCTACTCTCTTCTGTCTCCTACACCTCATGAAATTAGACCACGAATATCAAGCAGAAGCGCAAATAACTTTCTAACCAGAGAGTGAGTTTGCATAAATTCCACACTTGAGACACCTGAAGGAGCTTGGCAACTTTGCTAATAAAATCCACATAATGTATCCTTTTGTTAAAAACAGAAAGTTGAAGAAGAGGAGGCGTCCCTAGCAGCGCTCTCAGAATGATGGGTAATGTCCACAATGGGGAAAATTCATTGTTACTTTCTACTGTATAGATCTTGCTTCAGTGTTTAAAGGGTTCACCCTTGCCACCTGTGAGATCTCCAGGGCTTTGTAGGTTTGATAGCACTTAACTCTGTGTCAGAATTCCCAAAGTTTTGTCTTCCCCATGAGAAATAAAAGGTCATTGTCTACTCTGTACATCAATGGATGATGAAGAGGATCCCAAATACCTGCTGTGCATTTGTGTTTCTGTAAGTAACAGCTGTAAATTAAGGATTGTAAACTTGACTACATGCAATATCAAACCTTAAGTCCCAGACGTATTGGGCTATAATGAAACAGGCTAGGAAACAGTTGTTAATTTTAAGTAAATTATGTAAAGGAACAGCTGCATTTTCAAGAGCAAAGTCCCAAAGAAGAAAAGGCGATGAAGAGGAGACAGGCCTATATGTATTTCTTCTAAAACGGCTCTCTGAAGGGAGAAAACACCAGATGTATAATAAAATCTAAGGTAGGTCTTAGAGGTACAGTAAAATGCGGTTCAGGTACTTGTTCCAGGGATACCAACAACTGGCTACAATTCCCTGATCAAAGTGTCGTCATTAACAAGATAGAAAGCTGCACAGTGGTCAAGCAAGACAAAATGCTGGCAGTTACCCAAATGTGGGTTCAGAAAGATATGCTTTGTCATGCTCAGCATTCATTGCTATTGCAAAGCTGCTCTGAGATCAAAATGCTGATTGTAATTCATCAAAGCAATAACCACGGCGAGTGGAACGGCTGGGCGATTGTGATGACACAGCTGGCTGCAGGGACAGTGCTCCGAATTAATATGTGAAGCTGCTATCAGTATGTGGAAAGCTTTGGACGAAGGGAAATGCAGCATGATAACTGCTAATAACCACAACACAGGAACGATATCAAAAGAGTTATTAAAACCAAACCCTGTCGTGTCATGGTGATTTTTGAGGGAGAAATATTTAGGCCTGCTTCTCACAATTGAAACAAAGGTGTGTCTACACATCTTTTCACCTGGTATGGGCAGAAAAATTCATTTCTCTTCCCAGTCAACATCAGTCCAGGTCCATACTGAGCAATGCCATGTCCCGATCGCTGCCCTAAGCCTGTTGCCCTCAGAGGAACTAGCGTCCAGCAGCTGCCGTCATGGGCTGCGTTCCAGGCAGAACTGATGGTTCAGACTAACTGGAAACGGCCCTCGCAGGTGGGCGGTAAGAACACCGCTGTCACACAGAAGTGACTTTGCTTGGGGCCACTGCTACCACCTCAGCTCTGACTGGCCTGCTAGACAGAGTGTGAGCGAGCTATGTGGACTGCCTGTGCAAAAGCGACCTGGCACCATTGCCTCCATGAAAGTGGGATCGATCTGACGTTTAGCAAGACTCTGACCAAACCCGGCTGGAGCTTGCTCTGGTGAGGTGCCTCAGAGAAACCTTCAATGGGATTGAAATCCAGCAACAGCAATCCACCCTTAGGTTTCTGCTTCCTATTTCCTTTATCACTTTCATCCTTCATCTCCCATCCATGAGATTCTTGGCTTTCACGTACGTTTTTTTTCACCTAAGTATAGCAGCCCTTCAGCCTTTTTGTCTCTCTGCTACAACCTTGGCTGCTGTTAACGGAACCTGCACAAAATTAGGCCTAGTTTGCATTCTAATCAACTCTGGTGACTTATGCTTTTAATTAGTCCTTAATATTCCTCCAGTCTGCATGGATGGTGCATTATAAAGAACCCTTTCTACGTGTCATTGTGGTTTCAACTTGAGGGGAAAAAATATTTCAGAAATGGTATGAATACAAGAAATACATGCAATTTATCATAATCCATTATGATTTTATTCTCTCCAGCTGGAGCAGCAGACTTGTTAATATGTTTTTCCAATTGAAAAAGCACCCTGTGATTTATTATTCCATCAGGAGTAGGGGTCTGACAAGGCCCCTGCTTGGATACAACCTCTGTGGGATTCTCAACATATTGTAAATTGCTGGATCTGAGTAACCCCTCTCCAAAACCACAGTGGGCCTCTGACTGCCTTGCATGCAAAGATTTAACAGGTTAATTGATCAAATCATGCTCACTTCAATAGCCCCTTTGTGCTCAAGATTTGACCCATAGAAGAGCTCTGAAAGTTTAGAGCACAACATAAGTGGTGAGTATTACTGGGTCACATTCTGAGGTTCAGAATAAGTTGTTACTCCATGTTTATTTAGGCAAACTTCCATTAAAATAGAGCACTGAATCAAAAAAGCAGTAAGGACCTCCAGATTTCACCCATTATTAATCATTTGATGTATCAATTAAATGCAGCTTTCTCTGTCATCTTTTACTCTTGCCTGATTAAATACCATTCCAAACAAAAGATATTCAACTGTCACTGAAAAAGGGTGATTTATTCCTAGCCAACCTGCTCACATGTTGCTTGAATGAACCGAGAAGTTTCTGTGAGGGTTCCTGAAACAATCTTTCGTAACAGTTGTACTTATTCGCAGTTTCAGACTGTCTGTATTTAACAATAATTAGAATGATCACTCCAGAAATGAGGTCTGGAAAAACATATATCCTAAGAACAATAACTGTGCATAAACCAGCAACTTCTTTTAAGAAATCAAGATCTTTTCCCATTATATCAGGCATATGGTACTGACATTAAATATACTCGCAAGTGATTCAGAGCAGTGGGAGATTTTTTCAAGCTGATAAGAGTAGTTCTCTTAGTATTTCCCATTTCCTACAAAATATGTTTTGTTAAAGTATTTGTTTCCTACTTCTTACCTGAAACAGAGGAGTTAAGAGATAAGCAGGGCAGTAAAATTTTGAATCTATCATCTAAAACACTTAGTCCCATGAAAATAACAAAAAAACCCAAATGGGCTCTCTGCCATCAGGGCCACTAGGAATTCACCTTCTGTGCCCTGGAAACCTGACAGCTTGCAACACCAGGGCTAAGGGCATATTTGTCAGTCTCATGGTTTTCAGAGACTGCTTTCTTGGTAAAGCGTGCTCATTTCTAGAATTTAATCATGAAGAGACTCACGTCCTGTCAGTCGAGGAGGTGGCATTTCAGACAGAAAAGAGCCCTTGAACTTCTCAACACCAGTGGTACAGGGTCAGATCACAGGTCTGACCTTGGTGTCTCACCTCCCACAGTCACAGTCAGTAACTGATGCTTGGGAAAGAGTGTGACAAGAGAGAAGGTGCCCAGCGTGGCTCCTACACTAAACTTTCCCAGTTTCCAGAAAAGTACAGCTTGGGCACCTTTCTTCTGGCATGGTGGAAATTACCAAGATCGAGATCCTAATCTTTCAGGGTTTGAACAAGCAAAATGCTGAACAGCACTCAAGTGTGTCACTTTATACGGGTTACAGCTCCCCCAGTACAAACAGCTGCCTGGCTCAAGGCCGGCTCCTACACCCCTCACAGAACCGAAACATTAATGTTTCGGAGACATGGGTGGGAGGAGGAGGAGGTTTTCTTAGTCTTGGCTGGTTTTGCTCCGACGCTGCCAGAGCTTGAAAGAAGGCAAGCCTAAACTGCATTATGTTCTCAGAGTCTACAAAAACCATCTTCACTCAAAGGCGTATTCTGGAGAAACACTGGGCCAGACTCTGGAGATCTTCTGCATTCTACTTTGCAAACTTCAAAAGAGCTTTAACGAGGTTTTATGCAAGCATTGTAATATATCAGCCTAAGGTAAATGAAGCTCACAGGGAAAACTTACTTTGTGCTCAATCCTAGGAGAGGAAATTACCCAGTTTCTTAGATTGAATGTAATCCCTTTGAAGGCAACTGACTTCAGCAAGGGAGAATTTTATCCCCAATTCCTGAACACACTAAATATAGAATAATTACTGAATCATTATCTCTTGCATTGTTTCTTGGAATGCAGGACCAAAAGAAATACGGGATTCAGAGCTTCCTGCAAACAAGAAAATACATGTTTTGAAAGCTATCAGTAAAATTAATCAGAAAAATATTGTCCAGAGTGTGAGATAAAGGAAGGGGAGAAATACTTTTCTGTATTAACATAAAATACGTACACACAGAATTAAAGGAAAAGAGAAATTATGACTGTTACATACTCAAATTCCAGGGAAAGAGCAAAACGTATCAGGTTTGGGTTCTCCTCACATGCAGGGCAGAAATATTTCATAATAATTTGCAACACATATAAAAATTACATTCTTGTCCCATTTTTCTCCCACCTAAAATGTAGCCTCACTATAGCAGATGCAGTTCTAATCCAGTGCTGCTATTTATCCATGGATAAAGCTCTTTAGAGAGTCAGTACGCTGCAAATAAACAATACAACTTAAAAACCCAAATTATGTAAATGAAATACAGAGCTGCTCTCAGCAAGCTCACTGTTACCCAGAGATTTCAGTGAAAGCAACTTGTACCAGTATAAAGCTCTCTCCATTTGCAAAATCCTTCTCCTGACAATCTCTTCTTTTGCTTTAACAAAAGCTGGCACTTTTGCCATTTGCCTGAAGTAGAGACGTTTCCTGTTTGCTGCACAGGAACTGAAGCAAGAAATCATGTAAGCTCCAGTCAGCTCTCCCATCTGAAACACTGGGACAGTGCATTAAAATAACTTCGCACAGTCTGGGCAGGCTCAGCACTGCCTACCTCAAAAAATGTGATCCAGGCATACCCAACAAGCACAGGATTGTCTTTGAACTGTAACATCTTTCAAAAATAATTTGTTTACCTATTAGGTTTTTTGAGTCTTTGCTGTGATTCAAATGCTTCCACAATGAATAAATTTTTTTACTAGTTTAGAAAAATCAGAAGCTATATTTCACCTGATCATAAGCTGCCAAGGAGCTGGAAATTGAAGAAGATATTGCAAAAATAAAAATAAAATTGTGAGAGTGAACAAGAACACTAATTTCAGGAAAAACTCAACAGAATGGGGATGGAGGGGTGGGGGGCGGGAGGGGAAGCATCCCTAAGCTAAGCATCCAAAAAATTAGAAAAAAGTTAGGAAGATTAGAAACCCAGAATTTTTATATAATTTTTATTACTCAAACTTTAACAATATTAAGAATCAGCTTTCCATCACAGCAAAAATAGGAATAATCTTGTTTATACTGTAGCATAAAAGTAATGTTAGTAGAAGAAAAGAGGTGGGAGGCAGAACGGGCTCCCGGAACAGATCTAGTCTATTTTGGCAGGTGTCTGTTCAACATTGCCGAGGGAAGTTCCGCAGTCTCTTTGAATGCTTCAGCATTTCAAAGCCTGTATAATCAGAAAATCTTTCCTCGTATCAAACTTCAGTTTTCCTTGCTGTAAATTAAACTTATTTCCCCATGTCTGGTGGAAGGACAACTTATCACTGTTCTTAGAACAATTTTTATATTTTTATTATTACCTTCACTTAGCTTTTTCTTTTTTTTTTTTTTTTTTTAGACTA
>Ga0065711_1042036_pt1 | contig 15705 bp, 15 predicted proteins | sample Hoacrofraction12_FD_59098 | JGI IMG/M metagenome (GOLD analysis project Ga0065711, IMG submission 59098) | Hoatzin crop microbial communities from Cojedes, Venezuela - Epithelial fraction 12 v2 (version 2) | ecosystem: Host-associated > Birds > Digestive system > Esophagus > Crop | place... | reverse complement strand
CCCCCCCCTGCAGATATTTAGAGGCATTTCTAAGGTCCCCTCCCAGCCTTCTCTTCTCCAGGCTGAACAAGCCCAGCTCCCTCAGCCTCTCCTCGTAGGAGAGATGCTCCAGAATGTTGATTGACAGCTCTTTGATTTCACTGCGACTCCTCCCTTTTCATAAGGGCAAAGTTGCCTCTTTGGTAGTGGCTTGCTAAGAATGACATTATCAGTGTTATGTTAAAAAAAGCGATGATTTGTGTTGAATCCTTAAAAAAAAAAAAATCCCAGGTGGAAGACTAGACTAGACATGTATGAAGTTTTAACTGGCTATGTTTTGGTTTTTGGTTTTTTTTTTTTGTTTTTTAATATTGTTAGGATGACTCTGTTTTCTGATTGTGTGTTTCAGTTAAAGGAAGACCTGAGTTTGGTGAATGTCTGAAACCTTCAGCTTCATCAGAAGGATGAAGGCCAGAATGACACGTGAGCTGCTGCAGTTTTGTTGTTTGAACAGGAAGCTGATTGCACACACCTGACCTCTGGGCTAACTCAGACTTCCTTTCTGTGACTCGCTGGTTGTACTAGTTGAGTAGGAATGGTTGATAAGGACGCAGCAGCAAGTGAGAACAAGGTATGGTACTGTTCCTGAACACAAAACCATCTTTCCAAAGACGACTGACCTGACGTTAGAAACCTGCTGCTTGTGAATGAGTATAAAAAATCTCTTTGATTTCAGTAGTAGGAGAATCTTTGGTTTATATCCTTGTGTATGTGTCTCTTTCGCGTACTCAGGCTTACATACACTGTGCATTTTCAAATGTTGAATTACTAATAGCGTTTATATCATCTTATATATGTATTGGCTGCTTAATAGCATTTCAGGCTGGCTTTCTTCCTGCCTTCAGCTTGCTTGTAAATTTTCCTGCTGCCTTTCAAACCGTCTCATCCATTTCTATTGCATTAGGAAGAATGTGCCTCCTTTCTCTAAATTGGCATCTCTTTGATGTGAAAACATTTGTATGAAATGTATCCATCACGTTGTAAGCCTGATATGTAAACGATTCTTTTCTCCTCCTCCAGAGCTAGTGTAGCAAGACATCTACTAACACTCTTGTGCACAGAATTGCAGATGAAAGCTGGGACGAGGAGGAGGGAGGGAAAGGAGGAAGGAACAGGAGAAGGAGAGAAGGCAGGAAGGGTTTCAAAAAGCACAGTGAGATGTTTTAGCCTTGCTACTTATTTTTCACTGCATCTTCTATAAACTCGTGTAAGGACGAAGGGTCATATTTCAGGAGTATTTTAAATATGTACATAAGACCACACTTGCTATTTTCAAAATCCACGTACATACAACTACACAGCTGTCTTTGAATGCTTAGAATGCTTTTGGAAATCTTAAGGTTTGAAGTCTATAAAGTGCTGATCAGCTTTCAGCTGAGAGCCAGCTAGGCTTCCTAACTCCCCGTAGGTGCTGTGTACTTTGCGGGTGTGGGCTTAAATAATAAACGTAGGGTTGTTACAGAACAACATTTTAGGAATGTTTTTAACACTGTAGATTTATCTGAGAAGTCCTAAAATCAAACAACCTCTTTATGCTGTTGTCTTCTGTATTGTTAATCTCAAAACAAATACAAAAAATTATCTATATTAGATTTTTACACGTAGTCATCCTTAGAAACTTAATTTGCATGAAACCCTTGCAGTTAAGTCCAGTGATATAACTGGTAACTTAGATAATTTAAGCAAGTCAGTTTTTTAATTAAGTGTATAAAAATCTAGCCCTAGTATCTTAGAATGCTTTACACTATTTTTATCCTAGTGAGCAAGAAAGCTCTGCTTTTAGCAGTTTTTCAGCCTGTTCTGTCTTCGTTATACTTGAGGTTTTCTCTTCCCTTATGCAGGAAGACGAAAACACTGCAAATTTTTGGGAGCACTTGTAATAAGTCATTGTAGCACTGGTCAGACCTGTAAGCCAACAGAAAATTCAATCCTGTTCCTGCGAAAGGAACAATGTCTAGTGGGATCCTGATTCTCCTTAACGCTGCCGTGGGCTTGGAGAACTTTGAGGGACAGTCCATGGCTGACAGGAGCAAGTAATGTGAGAGCAGAACCTGGTACCGCCTTACCTCTCTCTGCACTGCGAGATGCCGAGCAGAGCAGCCTGCGTTGATTCAGATGGAAGCTGCAGGCTGCGCGACTGCTCAGGACATCTGCGTTCAGGTGCCAGGAGAACTCGTGTGGGCAGGTGTCTGTGCTTAGCGCGGACCATAAATGCAACATGCTGCTTCCTGGGCATTGAGTTTATAGAGAACCCATATGGAGCTAATTCTGTTTTTTAAGGTTTTAATTTGAATTAAGTAATCCCTGAAGCATAGAGCAATTGAAGCAACAGATCTGTTGTGTTGTAGATTTAGACTCTCTCTACAACTGATATTCATCCCACTGATTTTATTGGTGACTTCTCATGATAGTATAATCTGTTAATTTGGTGTAAATGTGATTTGATAAACGCCAGCAGTGTTTTAGGTGTGATTACAGCTGCCTTGTGACTGCTTGTTTTGGCAAATACTATCTTTTGTTTGTACAAAGCCCAAATCCTTAGGGAAGTTGCTGGTGCCTGTTACTGGGAACAAACGACACGTAAGTCATGTTATGGGCTGAACACTTGACGAATTCCCTCCTTAAACCAGGGGTACTAAAATGTACCTGTGATACATATTTTAGCCTTCTTGTCTATATTGTGGTGTGAGGAAAGTTTGTCATCCTGATGGATGAAATCCTTGTATGATGTTTTTAGGGTGGCTTTGAAACTGTGTATTAACTGCTCCCGATAGGTGTGCTGACCGAGGCACAGGCAAGCTGTAATGAAATGTGTTAGGAAGAGACACAGAGTCTTATTCCTTTCACGTGCTCGTATCTGGGGAAGGTTTTGGATTTTTTTCGCTTTTAAGCTTGGAAAACAGCGCTGTATCAAAGTGCTGTTCTCGAAACAGTTGAGCAGATCTGTTGCTTCATGATGTCCCCTTCAAAAAAGGCTTCATTGCATTTTAAAAGCTATGCTGAGATTGTGTGCTGTTTTGAGAAAAACAAGATTCCTCTTTTTGGAGGGCAGATTTTCTTCGTAAGCCGTTCTTGGTTTTTCCTGCTAAGGGAACAATCTTACATCATCAACTATAAAATGTACCCCGTAAAATGTGGATTCTTTTATCCCTGTGAAATTGTCTTGCGTGGTTAACTTTCTGCTAATTTAGCTCGCATTCATTTCTTTTGCACAACGTTCTATGCGATTCTTCCCACACACCTTTCACAATCAGGGGCAATCACATCCTGCCATTACAGAGGCAGCCTGTGAATTTTTGCATTAATCTCTCTTGTAAATGTTACTCTGTGAAAACACAAATTCCGGAGGGCAAACAATTCCCTAGCCTACGCTGCTGCTTAAACTTGCTCAGTGATCTTTTTCCATTTGCCTGTTCCTGGGATCAGTTTGTCCTAACGCTCGGTGTTAGGTGTTTTTTGGAGTCAGAGCAAGTACTTACCAGTCCCGGTACAAGTGGATGTTTAATTGTTCTCTGGAGTTTTAATATAAGCAAAAACTGAAAGCTGTTTAGAGCTGAATTCAAATGAACAAAATCAGAACCCAAGAACCTTCACAAAATAAGATCTTTAGACAATCAGTGGCCTTATCATTAAATTCTCATTTAGTTTGCAGGTGAAGGAGGGTTCTGATTCTGGGCTAATTGGTTGTGAAAGGGAGATGAACAAATGAGATCTGCTTTTGCATCCCCTTCCCTTTTTTAATCTCTCCTCCTTCCCTGCTGCTAGCAAGGAATGTAATTACGGATGGGATGCTTTGCAGCCTTTCTCTTGGGTCTCGAAACTGCCAAGATGGAAACTCCCGCAGGGATAACATTTTTTTCTTCAATGTGCCAAGAGCAAAGGATTGTTTGAACATTCGAGTATTCATCCAACTCATTTAAAAAGAAAACTCTTCTTCTTCCAGCCACTGTGCCTGCTGTTGATGAATAGGTACAGTCTAGGACTACGAGATAGTCGATACTCAGGGAATTTCACCGTTAAAATTGTGCAAGAAAAATAGTAAGTTGGAGGGTGGGAGGGAGCAGGGGGCTGAGAGGGGGAGTGATGAACGTCATTTTAGATGCAGCTACTTTGTGTCTGTACATTTCTGGAATAAGATCACATTTCTTTTCCTACAGCATGGACAGTCTCTGTCTGTTTTTAGGGTTCTAGGTAAGCAGAAAGCACCCTTCCTTCCTCTTCACTGCCCTCCTCTCCCAGTCTTAAAGCCCAGGTAGCTTGTCTCTGCGGTGGGTGGAACTGGTGTGCAGTAAACTGGTCCCAGCACTGAGGCTAAAGGAGTAGGCAGTGGAGGAGAATGGACTAAAGACTTTCTTTAAGCATTCGGTGCTTACTAGTGAGCGTGGACTTTCCTTTTAGCTCTAAATCGCATTCCAAACAGGAAAAGTTACGTGGAATGCATTTGGGATTAGTTAGCATGTTAGAGATCAGGGGGTGACGTGGTAGGTGCCCGTGCACTGGTTCAGCCGCAGCCGGAGGGGATGAGGGGCATGTCACCTCCCCGCTTTGGGGGGGTCGAGGGGTTCAGCCTCCACGCAGGGGTAGCAGGACGTACTGACCGGGTGTACGTGTGGAGGGGAGGAAGGGGCGTGCTGCTTCCGTGGGTGAGCGAAGGGGACAAGTAACGCAGATAAGGAGGGGGAGGCTGAGCGTGTGTGTGTGAAGTGAGTGCGTGAGGGGTGGGAAAGGGTGAGGGATCCCTGGGGGACCCGAGGGCTGGAGAGGAAGATGCACATTGCGTGGGGGGAGGAGGGTGTGCTTGCAGGGGTGTTCAGTGCACCTTTGTGCCGTGGGGGACCGTATTACGGGTCTTTGTGAAGGGTGGGTGTGTGGTGGGTGTATGTGTGGAGAGCTGCTGGTACCCGGGGGACGACAGTCGTGCCTCTGGCTAGAGCTGGGTGGTCCCAGTGGGGTCACGAGCGGCCCTGGGCTGGAGTGGGGGGAAGCGGGGTGAGCAGAGCAGCCCCCGATGCTGCTCTGTGCCATGCCAGCCTGCACACTGTGCTGCCCGGTGCCGTGCCAGTCCCACACTGGTACCATGCTCCCTGATGCTGTACTGTGCCAGCCTCGCACGCTGGGTGCCAGCTCCGCGCGCTGGGTATCGCGGTGCCGTGCCATGCCAACCCCGCACGCCGAGTGCCAGCCCCGCACGCCGGGTATCGCGGTGCCGTGCCCCGGTTGGGAGGCTGCGGAGGGCTGGAGCGGGAGGCAGCCGGAGCAGCCCTGTGAGCTGTGCCCGGCGAGGCACCCTCCTGCCCGGCCGGCCGAACGACACGTCTGCAGCAAGCGGTTTGCAACGCTCGGCTTTTTGCTGCTGTGCTCTGCGCCCCGCGCCGGGAAAACGAGCTTTGTCGGGAAATCGGCTCATGAGGTAGATTCCCTCTGAAAGGGGGACGCGCGCCCTGCGCATAACGGGGAAGGAAAGCAGGCTTTTGACTGAGTCCATTTAAAAAATTGCAACCGCTGCCCCCTCCCTCCTCCACTTTCTAACGAGCCTCCGGTTCCGCAGAAAGGATTCATCGTAGCCATGCAGTACTCACCTTCTCCGGCCGCATCTTCCTCCGCTCGCCGGGCCACTTGCACAAGGGGAGAGCGATCGGAGGGCGGCAAGGCTGGGAGCCGGTGCGGGAGCCCGACCATGGAGGTAGCTGGAGACCTTGCGAGCTGGCCAGTCTCGTCCCCCCCGGGTCTTTACCACCAAGCAGCAGATCGTGCTGAACAGGCGCCTGTGCTGTGCTGCGGATGTGGGGAGGGTGGAAGGGCTCCCCGCGCCCGCTACCTCAGCAGCACTCGCTGATCCCAGCCAAATTTTTCAACTTTATTTAGGGGGAAGAACAGATCACATGGGGAGCTTCACCGAACGGGGAGGAGCATGCTAGTGCGGAATCAGGTCACCAACATAAAAAACCCGGGAGTTAGTCACAGCCACAAAGATTAATAGTGTTAGCATAATCCAGACATAAAAAGAGGCTGAGACAAAGACAAGAGATGCTTGGGGGAATTAAATGCTTCTGTTTTCTTCCCCTATCTGTGTCATTAAGTAGGGTAATTTCTGGCTCCTTTTATCAGGTGAGTTTTCCTGATTGAATAAGAAACAGAGTAGAATGTAAAAGAAATGTTTTCAGCTTCCAAGTGCTTTTGAGCACATTCTTCTTGGCTGTCAATCTAGCATTTCTACGGGATTTTTTTTTTTACATTTCTGAAAGGCTGTCTGTCTCTGTATTGCTGGGTTGCACTGATTCAGTCCAAGAGAAATAGATGCTACGGACCCATTCCAAAACATAGACATGCCCACATATAACAGTCTAGGCTGAATAATTACCGCTGACTCCGACCTTTAATTTGCATCTCTTGCCCAGACAAAAGCAAGAAGGGTGCTGGCTGATCCCTTACTGTCCCTGACTGAGACAGGCTGAGAAATCATTGTGGAATGAAGTTTCTACAGCAGCTTTTTCTGATCTCTATCTGTCATTCCTTGATAGATGGCAAAGCTCCTGACAGGAGCGTGGGTAGTACAAAAGCTATCCCCAAGTGCCGAAGAGCCGATTGCTGCCAGGACCGCAGCGTGATTCTTATGACTTTTAATATCTTTATTTAATCAACAGCACATTCCAAAAAACTGTGATGGATTTAGGTCATTTAGAGGCCAGAACTCAAAAACGGATGCCTAAATATGGGTGCCTAACTACATATGTATCTTGTGAAGAAGTGGGCCTGACTTTTATAGGTGCTAAGCAACTGTTCTTCTGCATTTCTATCTGCTTTTAAGTCACATCCCACCCTCCGCCACCTTCCTCATGTTCACACTTTTAAAAAGAAATTAGCTTTGAAAAGTAGGCTATCTTACTCCTTTGCTGACAGAAGCATCCTGCCCAGAAGAAGCTCCATCCTAAAAGACGATACCAGAAGAAGGGGAAATGGGTAACCAGATGGAAAGTCATGACACAGCCAAGGGGCCTGAGGTGTCCAGTTAGTATGAAGCTGCAGGAGAGCTGGTCTGCCGCGCACCCAGAAATGACTCAAACAGTCATCGAACAAGTCGCGCCTGCCTACAGAGTGACTATCCTTCCTTCAGCTTGCAGAAAAATTAACCAGCTTTGGCAGTTAAGGGCTGAAACAGTCAAAATGTTGATTCTTGGCAACTTCTTAATGAGCTGCCTCTGAATTAGAGATGATATCAATCAGGATAGCACATCAAGACAAGCAACCTGCACATGAGTGTAGATCAAACCATCCAACACTGAATCCTTTGGTGTGCAGCGCAGCTCTCTGCTGCGTTCTCCGTCGAGTAGAACATTACGCTCCTTGCTTTTGTTTGCCCAGCCTGGGGCGCAGAGGGATAACCTGTGCCTGCTCCAGGCTCGCTGCTTCCTGCGGGTCTGTGGAAGGAGGCCGGGGAGGGCAGCTGCTTGCGCTGGAGGGGAGAAGGATTGCAGTTGCAATTGGTTCTTTTATAGGTAAGAGCAATGGAGTGGAGAAAAAGCACTTTACACCTTTACTACAATACAGACAAGCTGAACACACAGCTAGAGTCTGTCCCTGCGCTTTAAACTTGAAAATGGTGTCCTTCCGAGTTAGTCTTGAAGAGTGCCCGGGGTGTATTACCTGGAGACTGACCGTGACGTATAACTTCCAGCTCAAGTGTGCAGAGGCCTGATTTTCGACAGAGATGCCATCCATTCCTCTGTATGTACAGTCTGAGATATTTTCTTTGGTTTGATTTTTTAATAGTTTCTCTGTATTGTCAGCTAGCAATGGAAGGTAAAGTAGTAAGCCTAACAAAGGTTTTTACAGGTCTGGTTAGCCCTTATTTATATTTTCATCTCCAAGTTCTTTTTTTCTTAGACTGAAGTTTTCCGTCTTATGTGTTTCATAAAACTTCCTTTTACATTTCTTTTTATACACAGCTTCTTTCTGGAGTATCTTATGTCAGCTCAGAAAGCTATATATAATGTGTGTGTATGCATACATATTTATATACATGCATACATATACATATGCAAAGACCTGGCAATACAAATTTCTACCAGTTGGTGTTAGTGCAAGGGTAGGTTTTCCTCCATTTTTATTTGTATTTAACTCTCCTCAACACTTTGCCTGTGAACTCATAAGTAAGCCAATAAGGAATGTCTGAAAATGTTCTAATATATTTTTATGCTACATTGAATCTGTTTTTCTAATACTTGTTCTTAATTGACTATGACTAATACACTAAAATTTCTCACGTTGTCAAGTTTGCCACTTCCTGAATCTTCTCTATTTGGAGGCTCGTAGCTGGTCAGAAACTATATCAGTCAGTCTGAAGGTCGTGGCTGTGTCTGAGGACTGTTGACCAACTACAGGTACAGTATTTATCTGGTGGATCCCTGTCTCCTCCGGGAAAACTTGTACTTCGCAGAAACTCAGTGGCTGGTTCGGTAAATACTTGACATCATGGTTAAGCCCACAGGTCTGAATCGGCAGTGGCATGCAAATACCCAACTCCCACTGATTTCACTAGGACTTAGACCAAAATATCTTTGTGCTCATGGTTTCTTGACAGTGAATGCTGTCAGAGTTCATGGGAGCCGTTAGAAAGACCACAGTATGTTCTGACAGTAGTTGAAGGCATAGAAGAAAAATGAACATTTGTAACTCCTTGAGAAGTTCTTCCAGCTTTGAAAAATGGCCCCAAGCTTCTCTCCCAGTCTGCAGTGAAATGTTCCTTATTCATCACTGCAAAAACCCATGATGTCCCAGTCAGATTGTTGATGTTTCTGTCGCTTCTTCTGTTTTAAATCTTATAATTAGTAATTTTTCACTCTTCCAGATTGTCCTTTCTCTTAGAAATTTATACTGCAAACAATGACAAATTAAAGTACATCAGACACCACTGTAATGTAGGTACGCAAGACAAGGAAATTGCTCCCAAGATGATGTTTTCACCTCTTCTCCCTTCACCGCCTATGTTGTTGTCAAGGTGCTATTCTCATTACGTAGAGATTGAAACAAGTCCATTACGTGTAACGGGTCACCATTTCACCTTGGCGCGGTGAGAAAGGAATATGGCTTTCCTTATTTAGAACTGAGCAGGCAGGCATTAAAAAAAAGAATTATTAAATGCAAAGTTTCTCATCAAAGCCAGGCCATCAAATGGTTCTTCATTTGTTAAAGTTATAAATATTGACTGCAGGGGAAGAGCGAAATTTATAGCCAAGCATAATGAAATGGAGTCACATTATGCAAAAAGTTCCAGTGCTTGTGTGTTGTTCTTCTTCTCTTCAGTCCTAACCAGAAGGTTTGATTTTATTAGGAGAGATAAAATTTACTTAATCAAAAAATCAGTTAACAGCCTATTCCTGGATGAGTACATAATGTAAAAATGGCTTACCCTAGTACTGCTGCCGCATCCATCAGTATCGCTAATGTTAATTGAAGGCAGCCTGATCATGAAACGCGGCGTGAGTTTTGAGGCTTCGGAGGCATTGTTGTGGGAATCGCCAGGCTGTTCCACTAGCGCGGTGCATGGAGATCTGTGAAATGGCTCCAGAAGAAGGCTGGCAGTCTCCGAATTCTTTAGTCCAGAAAGAAGGCAGGCAAGAAGGGGTCTGGTAGGAGTATATAAAATGCGTAAAACTGAGGAAGTTGGTCAGAAGTTCCTTTTGCGAGCAAGAAGTTCCATGGAACTGAAAGGCCTTAGAGATGAAATAGATGGAAGCAAATGCTGCTGTACGTGGCACGGGATGTGCCTGCAGAGTCACTTGGTGCACGTGTGCCCTGTGGTTGAAAGCCTTGAAGGATTCCAGTAGAGGTGTCAGCGCTCACGCGGGAATGGCAGCATCCGTAGCTACAGGCCGTAGGTTTCTATTGTGGCCTGCGGTTGTAGGGCACGCTGCTTAGCACATGTGAAGAAGAAATTCCCTTTGGGGCAGATTTTCTGTATTCATTTTTCTCTGTAAGTGTAAAAGCAGTTTTAAAAGCATCCATGACCGACCAGTGTCAGAATCCTGGGCTCCGTAGGCGGCATATTTGATCTCGTATAGCAACTTTTGTTTTCTTACCATGGAACAGTTCTGGTTTCATGTCTGCTAGGTGAGGAATAAATTCTGGCTCAACAGCAGCAATATAAATCTAGACTTTTCCACTGAGGTCAACTGCTTCGGTGCATATCTACATAAATTTCTAGTCCTAGCACTAGAGAGACAATTTTTTGGCTGGTTTCTTTTACCAGATCAAAAATCTCCTCAAAACAGCTTGAGTCGGATAATGAACATTCTGGAAATGTGAAATACAGTAAGAGCGTTCTAGTGCACGTAGGATAGGTACATCTTGTTTTACACTGCTGTATTGCAAAGGTCAGAGCTGTTAAAGAAGCTGACATGTTCTTTGAAATGACCCTGAGTAATCCCAGAATAGATCTCTGCCACCAATAACCTTGTCACTCCTTGGATTTTCTTTTGTTGCCTCTCTTGCCTCATGTAGAGCTCTGGTTAAATTTAACAGCAGTCGTGTCTCTGGACAATACCTCCCACTCATGAAATAGGTGCGTACTCTTGTAAGTGGGCTTCTGCGTGTTATACATGCCCTCCTGTGTTTTGTGCCTGAGGTTCTTTGTTCCCACCTCTGATTTTCTTTTAAAATGGAAATACAGCAGCTTCTGGAGCATAAGAAGGCACTGTTCACCAGACCGGAGGTTAACGGTTGCGCTCATTTTCAGCCGACAGAAGAGAAGGCTCCGGGGAGACCTTACTGCAGCCTTTCAGTACTTGAAGGGGGCTTGTAAGAAAGGTGGGGACAAACTTTCTCTTGGGGCCTGTTGCGATAGGACAAGGCGTAATGGTTTTAAACAGAGAGAGGGTAGATTTACACTGGATAAAAGGGAGAATTTTTTTTATGCTGAGGGTGGTGAAACCCTGGCCCAGGTTGCCCAGAGAGGTGGTCGATGCCCCATCCCTGGGCACATTCAAGGCCAGGTGGGATGGGGCTCTGAGCAACCTGATCTTGTTGAAGATGTCCCAGCTCATGGCAGGGGGGTTGGGCTAGATGGCCTTCAAAGGTCCCTTCCAACCCAAACCGTTCTGTCATTCGATGATGCTATGATTTTCTTTCAGTAGGGAAATGGCAGCAGCTGCCTCCCTGCCTGCGGAGGTTGCCGTGAAGGCCAGCCAGGAGGCACTGGAGCTGGGCTCTTCTGCAGAGAGCTGCTCTCTGGGATGGGACTACTGGAAAGCGAGTGAACTGGTCAGTACGGACTCCACTTTTCCATTTTCTTCCTCTTGCTTCTGCCAGCACTTTGATACATTAGGACACAGAATGGGGTTAACATTTTGGCTTGTTGTAGACAGGGGAAGCTTGTTGAATCACGGCCAGTCTCCAGCGTAAGGGCAGCGTGCTGATGGGCACACAGTGGCCGTGCGGATTGCACCAGCCAGAGGAGTCCAGGTTGAAGAAGCTGCAGAGAAGGCTGGAAACACCTGAATTCTCTTAGGTTTCTGGACAGCAGCCGTGTGGTTTTCTGTCACTTGCATCATTTCTTTTGAAGCTGGAACTAGCTGTTCCTGCTTGATGCTTCTGCCCACAGTAATCTGGGTGCTGCCTTCCTAGCCTATTCTCCCTTCTTACCCTTCAGGGGCAGTCTGCAACCAGAAACTCTGTGTTTTCAGCTTTCCTGTGCATCCATCTCTGCTCTCTCTTCCCATGCCAAAAGATCTGTGTACCTCCTCTTCTCCCTAACTGTCATTCCCACTAAGTCAGGGTGCCTCGTTCTGCTGTGCTGCACCGTGAGCTCCTTTTTGTCCTGCGCCGTACCCTGCTGCTTGCCTGCTTTCTGCCGGAGGCGAGGTGGTTCTGCACATTGGTGCCTGGAGGCAGACGTACAAACAGAAAAACATCATCCATTTGAGTGCAAGACCTCGTATCACTTGGCTAATTATCATCAGTTAACTCATCTGTTCCTGGGGCTTCCTCAAGCATTTTGCTGAAGCCCTATTATTCAATGGCAATTGTTTGGTGACCATTTGCCAACCGTGTAACTGCTGTGTCAGCTGTGTATGTCTCAGGGTTTTTAGTCTTTTTTCTGAGGTATTAGTGCTTCTAGTCCTGAAGTGTGGAACTAAAAGCTGACGAAGTGGTGAAATTTGCCACCATTAGTAGGTTTTTTTTTCCTCTTTAAAAATTTACCTGACTTTGGCCAAGTTATAAGTGCAGTACAGCTTATGAATTACTCAGGAAAGCTGACGTTAGCCTGTGAGGATAAACATTGCTAGATTTCTGCAAATCATGGCAGAGAGAGTCGCCCTCAGACGGCAGTTGAAGGGAGAACTTGAACTGAGGAGCTGAGGAGCCTTACCTCCGGGCAACATCAGGAGGCTCAGGAAACGAGATTTGCTAGAGCAATGTGGACAGCCTTGGGGACAGCCTGCCCTCAAGCCCAAGCACCTGGAGATTTCATCTCTGCAGACCATGCAGTGGCCTGGATCAGAAGAGGTCTGTTAGGACTTGCAACTGTGGATTTTGGCAGGCTGAGGTGTGCTTGGAGGCGAGGTGAGGGTAACCAGGACAGACTCAGCAAGGAGACTGAGAGTGGGAGGGAAGAAACGCTGCGTTCAGTTAAGGGCTTTGTAAAGAGTGATGAGGTTGGGGAGGCAGTACAGACAGGGAAAGTGGAAAAGACGTGCTTTACCAGGCGAGCACGCCTTGTAGGGAATGTGCTTCTCCAGGATGGGAGCAGGGCTGGTTGGGGAGGATCTGGGAGGGAAGCGGCTGAGTCCAGGAGCTGATATGGAAGCGACTTCAGAGACCAGAACAGGAGTGTGGACATTGGTAGTGTCTGGTGAGGAAAATGGGAAAATAGGATGAAGAGTCAGCTGTGAAGATAGGACTGGAGCAGAGACAGTTTGGCAGTGATGGAAAGGAAGGGGACCTGAAGGAAACAGGCAACAGGCTCTGAACACATGCTCCTCCACAACGTGGTGTGGAACCAGAGACCCCTTGCCACTCCTTTCCTCGTAACTAAAACAAGTGAAGCCCGCTGACAAGGAGTCTCATCCCTGCTTGCACGGGTCCACATAAAGCTTACCAGTTTAGTGATGAACAGGCTATGCTGTGAGGACGTCTGTGACTCTCCCACACAGCTTGAATGGCTGCAGAGGTTTGGAAGGGTATGCCAAGCAGTGTTTTAGAGTGCAGGAAAAAAGGAGGTGGTCTCAACAGGGGAGCTGATGTACAGGAGTGTGTCTGACACAGGTTTTGATGGAAGGAGAGGAGTGAGTCCCCTCATCCTGATGGTGGTGGGTGCTTCTCCCTCTCTTCCCGCTGTCTTTCTGGTCTGGCACTTGAGTTTTTTGGGTCCGTGGATCTGGGTGCATTTGCACTGCTTCTGTTGATAACCACGTCACTAGGTCTTGTTGTTAACGCAGCTCAGTGCAGCCTTGGAAAACTTGATTTAATTTCTGCCTTTACTACTGAGATTCTAATGTCAGTTTGCTGCAAATGAAACCTTTTTGAAGTGTTCATTAGCTCAATGTTCCTCATTTTCTGGATACTCAATTTGAGGCGATACCTGATCTGCAACAGCACTGTATACTTAGAGCTGCAGCTGGACCTGAGTTTTCAGCATTTAAAGCACCAGATAATGCTAGGCACTCTGCAGAAAGCATGCTCTCATTTTCGGAATTGGATATCCCAAATTAATGAGTACTTTTACAACACAGAAACTTCCTAATCATTTTTTCCACCAGTCAGTCCAGATAAAATGGAAGTGTTGGGACAATAAGTTTATCAAAAAAGTATTAGTAATGAGAACCTTACAAAAGCCGTGAATAAATGAATCATACATGCTCATAGTGGAGTCTGAGTTTGGTGAAGTAAAGTGGGTGAAACTAAGCAGAGATGAAATGATCTTGTTCTGTAATAAAGCATTCAATCAGGGAGTTGTTCAGCTGTTCCCGAGTAACCCCCTGTGGAGGCAAGCCATCAGAAATGGGCTGCACACTAGTCAACAAGAAGAAAACAAATATTGAATAGCTGCTCATTAATTGAGAATCATCTACCCTCTGCGCTGAATGAGGCAATGGTCTGGCGGAAAAAATAATACGTGATTGTGTAATGGAAGGCAGTAGCATACTGCGTAACAGAAGAGATTCAAATTAAGATTGCATAGGCGATCTTAATTCTGGGTTTTCTTAACTTTGGAGTATTTGACTTAGCATTTTCGATAATGTTCTTTTAGCTTGGAATATTGTGTGCAATATATATAAATGTTGTTTTTAAATAAAACTGGTTTGTCTCCAAGTCATGTCGTTTTCACACTGCCTTCTGTCACCGTTTCTGAAGGAGAAGCAGCTGGTGTGCTAAAAGAAGTTATGGACTTTGAAATCCTGCAAGGTTAGGAACTGAGTGGTTGGAGGCAGGTATTTACACAAATGGCATCTTTTTTGGCCCGCTAGATTCCTCCCACTGTGCTTTATGGAGCAAAGTGTAAACATTTGCTTTGAGGTGTTTTGCGGCTCTAGTCTGCGAGGGATCCTACGAGTAGCTCGATGGGGTTCCATGGTTGTGGTTTCTCAGTGGCTCCTCTCTCTGGTATTCTCACTTCATAAATAGAAAGTTGGGGCTCTTCATAACTGCCAGCTGCAAGCTCAGTGTGGGATCCGAGAGTCGGTCTGAGCTCTGCTGCCTCAGACGTTACCAGGGAAGAGAGGCTGCGAGCGGAATGTGGTTAGCTGCTCTGTTCGTCGTGTTTGGGCCAGAAGAGCACCCAGCTCCCGCTCTGCTGGCTGTGGAGGCTCTGCCATGCTGAATGAAGACAACGTACCAACAGTGGATGGTAATCAAAGTGAGCAGCTGTGTGTTTGGCTGTAGGGAACAGGTCCAGTAAGTGGGAACTTGTGGTTTTTACTTATTTACTTCGAAAGAAATTAGATCTTAAGACCTCTCTTTAGATAAGGAAATTGTCATCTTACAGGAGTTCTGTTTATTTGTAGTTACACAGATTGTAAATTAAAACTGATTAGTTTCTCTTACTCTCGTAATCGTGACACAAAAGAAAGGGCAATATGTTTAACTCCTTGAGAAAGACTGTTAGGTATAATACTGTAGTAAGGCATAAAAATCAATGACCAGCGGTTTAGGTTTTTTAATGAATCTGCTTTTTAATAATGGGATAATAATCCATAATAATCAAAGAGCTCATCCAGGGTTGCGCCTGGCAGTGGAATACGGGTTGATCAGGAGCGGGAAGAGCCAGGAGGAATGTTTTGCCCAGTACACAGCACTGTCCATCCAGCTAAATTGGTTGGGTTGTGAAGGTTTCTCTTCATAGAATCACAGAATCATAGAAAGTTTTGGGTCGGAAGGGACCCCCAGAGGTCATCTAGTCCAACCCCCCCGCAGCGAGCAGGGACACTGCTAACTAGATCAGGTTGCTCAGAGCCCTGTCCAACCTGGGCTTGAATGTTTCCAGGGCTGGGGCCTCCACCACCTCTCTGGGCAACCTGTTCCAGTGTTCCACCACCCTCATTGTAAAGAATTTCTTCCTTATATCCAGCCTAAACCTACCCTGTTTTAGTTTAAAACCATTACCCCTCATCCTGTCACTGCTGTCTCTACTGAAAAGATTGTCCCCATCTTTCCTATCGGCTCCCTTTA
>Ga0065711_1042035_pt1 | contig 15705 bp, 10 predicted proteins | sample Hoacrofraction12_FD_59098 | JGI IMG/M metagenome (GOLD analysis project Ga0065711, IMG submission 59098) | Hoatzin crop microbial communities from Cojedes, Venezuela - Epithelial fraction 12 v2 (version 2) | ecosystem: Host-associated > Birds > Digestive system > Esophagus > Crop | place... | reverse complement strand
CCCGCCTGGACAAGGTCCTGTGCAGCCTACTGTAGGTGACCCTGCTTCGGCAGGGGGGTTGGACTAGATGACCCACAGAGGTCCCTTCCAACCCCTACTATTCTGTGATTCTGTAACATACTTTCAATTTACCCGCAATAATGTCTTATACTACTATGATTAGAATGTTGAGCTCAGTCATGTCAGCAGATGAAAAATATGAATTCCACAGCAGTTTTACATCTGTTAGAGTTTCCACTGATGTTTAATTTACCTCGAACTGGTCTGACAGGTCTGGTCATTAAACAGCAAGCTGCCTGAATTTCGCAGGAAGGTTGTTTAACCAGCACTCCACTCCACAGGCTATTTGCATCACATGCTGACAGGTAATTCGAGACAGAAAAATATGTCTAACATCCAATTTCAGGGTCATGACAGCACTTTTGCTTGATTACATCCAGTTTTTTGTGAATCAAATCATTTGGTTAGAAGAAAGATTCACACTGAACTTCAGAGACCTTTTGAAAATTATAATGCTTTAAAAAGACAGGATAAGTACATTTAGTTAGTTCAGTGAGATTTCTCAGTATGAACAAATTCCTAGAAAGAAATAAAGCTAAGATTATTGTATTTTCAAAAATTCATACAGTAAAAATATATTACAAGAACAATAAAAATGTTTTCTAAATGACCAAATACTTCAACATCAAACAAACGGAGCGCTGTTGACAAAGTCTCTCTACTTATGACACAGAAGAAATTAAATTAGGTCAGCTGTAAGTATATGAAGTCAAGACTGCAAGTGCAAAAACAAAAATATAGAATAGGTAAAGATACCTTTCTGCAGGTAAATGAGAATTTTGACACCAGATTTCCAAGGCAATACAGTTTGTTGCACTGATTGACCATGATACATGCTTCACAATGGAGAAGACAATAATAATCTCCACAACATTTATGAAATTGAAGATTATGTGTTTGTTGAGCCTGTCTAGCATCGAATCAAAAACTCAGAAGCAGTAGCCAAAATAATGTTGGATAAAACACAGACTCGTTTTCACTCAGAAAGCTCTCTATAATTTTTTTTCTTCAATTTTTTTTTCAGTTGGATAAGAGAAAACAAAACAATAGAATTATTAGAAGGACTATGACCCTAAAAAGGGTTGCAAATTATGCAGTCTTCTGAGTTAGCCTCCTCAGAAAACCTGTGACACTGAGTTTAACTGTGATCTTCTGGCACATAGTAAAATTGTCTGCATGTCTATTCATAAATACCTGTTCCACAGACCTGGCCCATATACTAGTCCAGGAAATGAGCGCATTTTGTTCTTAAGAACTTAATCCAGTTAAAGAGATTAATGCAGATAACAAACTCTTTCTGCTCCCTGTGGAACAAAAGGAAGCCTTTGGTAAGCGGAGACGACTTTCACAGTTTGATGGCTCGTGGCTCTGTATTATATTTTAATGAAATTAAATGCAAACGGATATAAGAATCTGTGTATTTATTGTAAAAATGCAAAAATATCACATTATACACAAATTACCAAAATATTAAAATTCATGTCTTTCTGCAATACTGTTAGCCATACTTGTATTTTATATAAGGAGATTTTTTAATTCTCTTTTTTTTTAATAAACTTTTTTCCTTAGGAAAAACAATTAATATCTCCTACAGTTTATTTAAGTATATCATATAAATTATGGTATGAAGTTACATTACTACTCTCAATGTTTTTTCATGAACTTTGTGTATTTTTTTTTTTATAAAATTTTAAAAGCTGCTTTGTCCCAGATGAACCCCCCTCCCCAGATTTAGGAAAATATTCTTTTGTCTAATATTGTTATTTATGATTTTGAAGAACAACAACAACAAATCTTGACTATCAATTGGAAAGTATTGCATGGCACAAATTTGCATAGGATCTACAGCAACGTGATATTGTATGTATAAAGATTCCCCCACTTCCTGGTTTTTCTTTATTTTTACACTTAGAATATTGAAGGATGATAGAAATTTCTTTCAGGAGCCCAGATTTTTCTCCTTGGTTATCATCTTCTCCATAGTTTTCACAGGGTATCTTCATTACTACTTCATTACTGCCTCACATCTGGATAATCAGGTCGAGAAGGTACCAGGAGGAGCACAATGAGTAACTGGGGCAGAGACTGGGCTGGGCACAGCTTCACATTTGCTTGGAGTCAGGGAAAATCCATCCCAACGCCATTCTCAGCCACCTGCTGCCCGAGCAGACCTGTCCTGCAGAGATGCAGCTGGAAGCTGGGCCCAGCAGCGGCTTGCCCCGGGGCAGGGACGTGTTGGTGAAGGGGCTGCCAGGAGAAGGGTTGGGGGAAGGCCAACGTGAAGTTATGGCACCTGAGATTGCACTCCAGAGGCTGTCCAGGGAGGGGAAGAATGTTCTTTATAGTTTGTGAAAGAAAGACAGGGCAAAAAAGATCTGCTCACACGCGTACTGACACACGTTAAATTCTGGGAGAAATCCCAATTCTTACTATGCTTAACATTTCTGTCAGGTTGTTTGGAAAGTCTGAAGGAGAAAAAAATAACACCATGAATTCCCAGAGACCTGATGATAGCAGAAACCAAAACAAGCTGAATAGACTCTTAAAAACAGTCAAAACTGTTATTATTTTCATAGATGCTCTCATCATTTGCACAGGTATCTGATGAATACGGTAGAGTAAAACAAATGCCATTTTTTGTAAGGAAAATGTTCACCTTATCATTGAATCTCCTATTTGCCTTTAAGGGTGGCATTCATTTTAGTGTAGTATGGAGGTTTTTTTTCTCAGACTATACAACTGTCACAGACTTCTAAGGAGGAAAGGGTACGTATGGGTGCGTTCAGTATAGAGAACTCCAACCAGTAAAAGAGAAGTATTGGGGCAACAGAAGTGGCAGCTCTTCAGCGAGGAAACTTGTTGCTGCTCACCACCTACAGCAGAAACATTTTCCCCTCGGTCAAGAATGACTAAGACAAGATGAATTCAGACTAGGAATGAGGAAAAGAGAGCTGTGTGCCCCAAAAGACAGAGAAGTCCAAAACAACCATCCTCATAAAACACAGAAATGACCAGATACTCTGCCTGAGAGTGATGGAGGTGTCCATACACGATCAGGAGCAACCATCCTCACAGACGAGCTGCTCTAGAACCCAGAGTCCAAAAATTACCTTCCTCCAGTGTAAGAACTGTCTTATTTATTGTCTGTTAACCAATTATTTACCTGTACAAGGACTTGCCTAAGGCTGATTAGTCTTAAAATACTTTGACAAGAAACTATCTCAACAACCTTTTGGATCTCAAAATAAATTGGAAATGAAAGAGACTGCTGTCACCCTCAAAAGACTCCAGTAGGTTTGTTAATAGACTTCCATTTGTAAAAGTCATGCTGTGTCTGCTCAAGTGTATTTGATTTATCCAGGTACCCATTAACTGTATTTTTTATTGTAAATTCTAAAAAAAACCCTGTTGAATAAAGATAATGGGCTTACAAGCCCACAGGACCCCAGAATGCTATAAAAGTCTGCAGGATCTCAGGTGACTCTTTGTCTGTAACTGGAATAGTACCATTTGAGACAACAGAGCACTGATTAACTGTAAATTAAAAAAATATCTATTTTGTCAGATTACATATTTTACGTGTCTGTCTGTGTATTTAAAAGATATGAAAAATGCAGTCATTTAACTACTACACTGCAAAAAATCCTAGCATGTCTCACTTGCTTTTAAGCAAATGATACAAACACCTGTTTCACCAGACTGCTCAACCTCAAATCCTGACTTTGTTCTCTTCTGTTAGTGAAATACAGCCTTGCTTCCATGGGGCCAGGATTACGTCTGGAGCAGCGGTCCTCTTCTGCATCATCCCCGGAGCTGCTTTAAGTGACACAAACTCTGCCTGGTTGTTCCATGCAGCCACAGCATGCCACCACGCTCTGCCCCCATGTTACTGGTGCTGGGAAGTGAAACCGAGGACACATGGCCACACCACCAGTGACTCGGTCCTGCTGTGACAATCACAGGTGACGTGCAGCTACAGATTTCTCTCGGCCATCTGCTCCTTTAAGGAGAAACATGGCTTCGGGCTGCCTAAAATCAGTTTGTTCCAGGCAGCATTTGCCCTTTGTACCCTGTCAGAAACTCTCACTGCTCCTTGAGCCCATGAGTCCTACAAGGCATACCTGTATACAGTTCATTAATTGAGGTGCAGGTCCTCAGACCAGCTTATTAGCCTCAGCTAGGGCTTACTAGAAAGGGAAAATCTTCCATTTCCTTGTCCCTGTCTTGCTCTTTTTCACTGTCCTCATTCCTGTTTCCAGCCACGTGGTACACTACTCCGCCGCATTGGTGAGATCTCTCCTTCTCAGTAGCAGTAAGTCTTATGTTGCTTCAGTTCCACTTAAAATTATAGCACAAGGAACAGCATGTCAAGGAGAAAAAGCAAACCATGAAAGGAGAACAGAGACATAAATAAAATACCTTAATGAAGCATTTCTGCCTAACCTGTTATTGCATTTTTCAAGAGATGGCATTGATCTGAGGGGTTCAACACTGTCTTCTTGAGAAAGATTTCAGTCTGCTTAATCCACTCAAACCTGCCAGCTGACAAACCCGACAGTTTGCCCCTGTGTCTAACCATGTGATTTAGTTTATTATTCCAGAAGACCGAACTTGTGAGGCTGTGATTGTACATGTAGACTAAACTGGCTGAATTATAGAAGTCCAGGAATTGATCTGCATGTTTGAACTGGGACATGAACTTGTTGAGCATAAATTTGTTCCTTGATGAGATTTCTTCTTAAACTAATTTTTATCCTGAAGAAGAAATAAAAGTAAGTAAATCTCTTTAAAAAAATGCAGGACTTACAGTCTCAGAGAGCAAAATATTCTCTATTAACTGTAGGAAAGTGATTCTTGCATAAGTATCATTTTTCCTGGACAGATGAGAAGGAAAAACATTTAGATACTAGTTTAAGTGTGTTTAGAAAAAGAAAGAAGACAAAACCTAGGAAAACTAGGTCTTATCATCACTTTTCTGGCCTATGCAGCATTCCTGGCTTGAGTAACTCAACCTGCAGAACCACAGGATATTTGTGCAAACCCCTTGTTAATTTTTTCAAGTCCTTTTTTTCAGTATGATTGGGATCTAGTGGCAAAATTCCAATTGTTGCCATGTTATTGCTATAGCTGTGGCAGATGCTGTGAAAAAAGCTTCTGCTTAACATTACCTCCCCACTTCTAGAGGAGATACAGCTGCCCCCAGACCATCCCTTTCAGCCATGGTAATTTGAGCCGTGCAGAAGAAAAGCAGATGGATCAGAACTGCCAATCCAAAGAGCAATGAAAATAATCTTGCCTGGAGCTTGCATTTACCTGCCCACACCCCACCTGACATGGGGAAAGAGTCCACAACAGCTTGCACAATGTGGAAAGAACCATTTTCTCAGGACAAATTTCTCCATGCAGAATAGCTGCAAGTCTCCTGGCTGATGCTTAGACTACAGTAAGCCATAGAAAATCCATGTATCTGCAAGTAACCAGCGCTCTCACTGTACTAGCAGAACCACTTACCCATTGCCATCATTGCTAGTAACTGTGAAATACAAGAGTAACCCTCTGAAGTGTTTGGGTCCTTTGCGGATATATCTGAAAGAACAAGAATGTATAGTTGAACAGCTCAAAATTCAGAAACTGTTAGAGTTCCTCCCTTGTAAAAAAGACAAGTCAAAATATTTCACGTGGGACAGAAAGAGCTGTTAAAAATGTGAAGTGCTTTGAGCTTGTTCTCTTCAATTGAAATCTACCCAAAATGGAGGCAGTGCTGAAATGTGATATCACCTGGAGTCATATTTGTTTGCTGCCTAAAAAATATCTATTTGCAGGGTTTCTGTGCAACCCAATGGAAATAAAACATTGGGGTTTTTTAACAGGGATCTTGTTTAAACACCACATTTCTCCTTCTGGGATGAAATGCTTCATAGTCTGGTCTCTTATGGTTTATCTGAATTGAGCTGCATTCTTCATAAAAGCAGCTGTATTGTACTTGTGGCAACCCAGAACTGAATAATTGAAATGTGCATTGGATCTTAATGAAACAAAGAACTCTATAAACTTTTGTCATGGATTATTATACAAAGTACAGTACAGAAATGTTCCATCCTAAAATCTACTATACCAGCAGAAGGTGAATTGCACACATGGTCATGTTGAACACATATTTATGATCAATGCATACATATTACAATTCAAATAACTGCCCAAAGTCAAGATTAATAATTGCATATATTATTCAAAACATTGAATTTATAGATATATTTTCAGTTATATTAGAAATCCTCATTTTATTTTAGTTCTTGTGACAAAAATAATTATATCATTAGCTATTTAGAAACATGAAATTAGCAAATAATTTCAGTGCCTCCTGCTTCTAGCAATACCACCCAACTGTACAATACATTGGCCTCAGGAATGAGGTTGGCTTAAAAATTTCTTTTCTCTACGCCCCTACTGTGGACACTCCTCCCCACATCTGAAGTGCACTTCACTACCGCCTAAATCATGCTGATTGAAAGGTTTGTGTGGTTGTGTTGAAAAATAGAAATGGTGATAAGGTCCTGATGAGGGATAAAATAGCCTTGTGCAAAAAAACGAGGAGATGTGGGTCGGGGAAAAGGAGTGGCACGGATTTCTAACTCAAGCCATTTTGGGATATCTTTTGTAACATGCTATTAGCACTACTAATGGGGCATAGCAAACTGTGAAGGAAATGCAAAACTGAGCATCTAGAGTTGGAAACTTCTTAAATTGGCATTTTCATTTAACTACATCCTTTTTTTCAGCAAAAGAACTATACCAAATATATTGATCTACAATTGGTTTTCTTGTTTCTGAAAAGCACAACAGTCACAGGTTTCCACTAAGCACAGCAGAGTCTATAGAAATCAAGATCCACGCAACCTACCTCAGGATAAATCAGCTTAGGCTGTCAACAGACAGAGAAGAGTCTGGAATAAACCAAATATGTGCAGACTTTGAAGTGAATCAGTTATGACTGATGTGCTGTGCTGTGGGAAGCTCCTGCGCTCCCTTGGCTTGTGCTGCTGATGAACAATTGTTTGCCGTTATGGCATGTGTTCTCATCACGAGCAGACAAAGACCTATATAAAAGCTAGTTAACTGAGAAACAAACATGTTGTGGAACTGCATTTTAATTAGTTTTCCTTAGTGATATGTTTTTAATTGGCACAGCTATAGATTTCTTGTAACAATTTAAATTACTTTACATGCATGTAAATAATGTAGTATTGTTATTAAGGTTCTAAAATATTAGCTACTGCAAGATCCGTGTCAGTATCCTCAGCAACATTCAACCTGATGGTGGACAAGCATTTGCTGAGCTGTTCCAAACGACACTGCAGTAAGGTGAATCTTGTCCAGTTGTTCTCTTGACTGATATGTTAAAAATATAAAAACTAGGGCTCATGGAACCTTCCCAGACTTCCCAGACTACGAAATTCTGATCCTGGAAATTATTTTACTCTCTTATTCTTAGGATGTATTGTTTCTGATACTAAATGCTGATTAAGAGACATATTTGAAGTAATCTGCACATGAGCAATGAACTGGAGTTTTAATTCAGAGGAAAAAACCACCCATAACTGGGGCACCATTTCTAACCATGGAAGTCCACACGCTGTGCTTTTACCTATGTGTGAATTGTAAAGGCACAGGCCAGAGGGAATTGTGTCATGAAAGGGGATAAGAATATCACTCTTCAGAGTCTGGAATTATTTTTTTTTTGCAATAAGAATTTTTTGTCACAGTTTGACAAAGATACATTCTCTAACAAATGTAACATCTCCAGATTATTATTTTTTAAATTTTACTCTTTGTTCTCACAGTTTTTGCTAAAGGCACTATCTTCTTCAACATCTAAAAGTAGGTTGTACAAAAAATGCGTAATACTGAGAACAGTCCTCCAATAGGAAGAACGATAGAAGGAACAAGCTTGTTCTCTTCTGGTTACAATGATTTGTCCAGTATAGGAAAAAAACCCCAAACCTATGCAACACAAACAATTAATAAGTACACAAAGTACACAAGTGTGTTTATTACATTTTTGCAAGCACTTTGTTCTACATTTCAAAAACGCCACCTTCAAGCTGTTGGCACATTTATGTACAAAACAGATTAATTGTAATGCCTGCTACAAAGCATTCTTTGTGAAAATACAAACTCTAATACCAGAGAAGAGCCAAAAGCATTAACATCATTACATGAGTTTAAAAGACATAGTTTTAAAAATCAGCACAAACATTTTAAGACACAAAACTCAAACACTACAATATAGAATCCAAAAGAGGTTCCTAATACTTTTTGCAGAACTGTAATACTGGTACTGCACATTATCAGAAAACTGTTGACCCTGTAGGACAGCCTAAGTGTAAAAAAAACCCAAAACCCCAAATCAAAAACACAACCAAAAAACCTCCAAAACAAGCAAAGAAAAGAAAAAGAAAAAAAATTCAGTCAACTCATACTACTTAATGCATTATCATGCCACAAGTAACTATAGAATTAGCCTCTACTTACTACAAGAATTGTTAAAATTTACCGATGATGCATGACTAGTAATAGTACAAAGAAGAGTTTTACTCAAGAAGTTTTATTAGAAATGCACTTACACTGAGAGAGAATTCACAATGGTCCAATAAGTGCACAAAACTACCTAAGATTTTTAACACTGACAAAAATGTCTTGTCAGGCTACGTCACTTTAAAAGACACTTTACAGCATTCTTGTAGCATTAGAAATAGGCGAAAAAAAAAAAAATCCATCAAATTTGGTCCCATAATACTGACTTTTCTCAAATAGGGTTTTTTGTTTTGTTTTTGATACAGGTAATTCTTTCAAATTAAGATTACCTGTCTTTCTGATAACATTTTCCTATCAAAATAAAGGTTCAAATATATTACTACACTTTCAAATAATAAGCTCTGTAATGGTCTTTCACCTTACTTAAACGTACTACAGGTAAACCAAAACGTGTAGGAAAGCTGGAAGCCAAGCTATCACATTTATGGAAGTCTCCTTTAATATATCTTTTACAGTTCAGACAGGTGCAATCCATTTAAATTTTTAAAGCAGGTAAAAAGACATCTGACTCCTACGGTCACTGCATTTTTGATATATTACTTTCATAAATGTAGCTAAGCGGTTATTTCTTACATCATCACATGAACAGCTCCAGTTTAGCATAACCATCATTGAATTCCAGAGAGCTCATTCTGTAAAAAACTATGGATAACTATATCACTTAATTAACAATTGTCTATATACCATAACTCTGTAACAGGTAGCCGTGGTATTGAATTCCTTCAAAAGGCAAGTGGCCATGCATTGTTAGCACCACGGTCTGCATGCTCACAATACAAACAGGAATTATCACCCATGGAACTTGGAACAAGAGAATATTCTTTCAAAACATCAATAATAATACAATGTTAACAAACATAAGAAGCACTTTTTAAATTTTTTTTCTTTTTTTCTTTTTTCTCTTTTTTTTTCTTTTTTTTTTTTACCCACTATTACAAATTTAGAAATTGCACCTTTGATTGTTTAAAATGTTCTTAGGACCTTCATTCAAGTTGATCAGGGTCCATCTGGCAGGTTTTCCAAATATAAAGGAAAGTCATCAGAATGTTTTCTTTACATATTGTACATCACGTACAATGGTCCCTTTGAAGTATACCTGTAGTTAAAGTATTATAGAACTCAAAACTAAAGAGTATAAAAAGCTACTTTTTTTCCAAAAACATATAAGAAACAATGCAAAAAGTGTTATGCATAACACATACAAAGTGATTAAAAAAATCAAACACATATTTGTATTTGATAATAGTTTAGTATCCTGGATGTAGCAGAACTAATTAGCTTTAAAGGATTCAGGAAAGGCTATTGAAAAGCTTTGTGGTAGAGAATGGTCACATAAAGTAAGAACTAATTAAGAAACCAAGTGCTAGACAACCAAGAATTGTACATGGGTGATATGTAAGTCACCCAATCTATCTTTTGTGAGAAGCACTTTCAATTGTTTTTAAAATGGTTGGATGGCCTTTAGTTAAACAACAAAGCATTCATGTTAGAGAGTAAGACAAGGTTTCTTTTATGTGTAAGCGTTGAGCCGCTCTTTAGAGCGAGTAGAGTGAATATCATGAAGCTCTTGTTCCTCCTTTGATTTAATATCCTCATATTTTTGCATTCTGCAAGCATCTTTCACATAGGCCCAGTTGGCAGACAAGACCATGAGATAATGGACCTGTAAGAGAGGTAACACGGAGTTAGGAACCAACAGAGCTAGTTACAATAGAACAAGTTCAAACTGGAAAGCTGTAGGATAGAGACTGGGTTTTCATTAGAAGGAATCAAGTGTTGTTAAGTCAAGCAGTAGTACAACAACATGATGTGAAGTTCAACCATGAGCTTCATTAATCCAAAGATTAGTCAGCTCATAGCTATTGCTGTTACCATGACTAGTAGTAGGTAGCAATGGTTGTAAAAAAATCTAAAAAACTGAGAAATCAACACATCTTCCTCGCTTTACTATTTCACCTAGTCTGCAAGTCTACATGGAAAAATGACTTCTGGTTATTTCTTGCAGATTTTTCCCCACTGAATCATTATTTGTTAACGTAGTTGCTTAAGATAGAACTATACACATCTGTAGTCTTTAGATGTCTAATGAAATTACAGAAAGATTTGCTTTTTCTGTCTTGTTACACATAGTATTAGCTTTCTATTTATCCATGATCTAAATCTTTCATGTACAACTCTAGCTACTTTGTCAAAACCCACTAATTTGGGAAAAAATTGTCAAAAAGTGTAAAATACGTTCAGCTAGGCAAAATGTGACAAAATATACAGTTACAAATAAACTTCAGGTCTTAAAAGGGCACATATTGTTATCATTTGATTTAGTAGTTTTATTTCACTGTTATGTTAGTTATACCACAATTTATTTATGTAATTATTTAAAATGCATAGGAAAAAAAAAGTTTCTTTGTATGATTTTTAGGAGAAAATTATCTTTATTATTTTTAAAAGACAACTTCTGTATACATCTTGAGTGGAGCAGAAGCAATGTTCATGTTCCATGAAAATTTTTGAATATGTAAAAATACATTTTTTTTAAGAAAAAAAATTAATAGATTTCCAAATATTCTGTCCAAAAACAAAATTAAAAATTATCTGAAAAGAAGGGGGAAGAATGCCACAGCCTGTGATTATAATACAGTTTGTTGGTGAGTTTTGGAGATTGGACCTGACTCACAAAAATCACTGCATGAACTATGCTGATATGCTCTTAAAGAGCTTGGTTTGTTTGTATTAGCAAATGGAGAAGACAGAATGTCTACAAATACCTCTGAGGATTAAACATCAGTTAAAGGATATTGGCAATATTGTCACATGAACAAATTTTTTTCACATGGCTTTGAATAAACTTAATCTGAAAGTCAGGTATCTTACCAGTAAAAAAACCTGCATTCTTCAAATGTTTTCCATTATAAACAGAGGATGTAAACCACCCTATTTGCATTTGAGATGGAGCTTATTGGCTTATAAAAATCACTATATATCATATATATACAACCATTATATTTTTTATAAAAAAATAGTATGGCTGCCAGTGACTGAGCTTAAACACTAGAAGTCCAGTCTTCTGAATGGTGGTAACAAAAATGATCAAATAAGTGATAAATTTGAACCCAACACCATTACAAGGAATGAAGTTGAGGCCTCCAAGGAACTGCTGCCAAAAATACTTTTTTCAAAACTCCTCCTTCAGGGGCTGCCACATGCTATCTGCATTCAGTCCCTTTTGGGGTCAGTTTCCTTAGTCTTCATGCCTGTGGCCATCTACAGTGTAAAGGCTACTCCAGCTGCCTGTTAGAGCAACAAACTGCTCTCCAGTCCATCCCAGCTTCCCCAGTCTGGGCCTTTCAGGACATTTCCAGGCTTTGCAAGCTTGCGAAGGTGGACCTCAAATGTCCTACCTTCAGTCTGCTGGATCTGCTTGCAAGGAGCCTCTGACCTTCTCAAAACTTGTTCCCCTTTCACCTTTGGACATGCTCTGTTGGCTCTATATTCAGCCAGAAAACAAAATATGTTCAGTAATGGTATTTAACTGGTTTATTCTAGAGCTCCCTGGACATTTATTCCTCCGCTAGCAGGCTTTCAGACACTTCTGATGAAAGCATCTCCTATATTTATGTTGATCAGTTGCTTCAGAAGCCACAGATAAATTTCCTGAAATCAAAAAGATTCTGCCCCTCCCTAAGAAATCGAGAAACTAAATTAAGATTCAATCAGTAGAAAATGGAATAAAATAATCTTAAAACACCTTGAGATTTTGTGAAATCTCCTGTTCTTATTAGACTGTTGTAGATATGTAAGTATCTCAGATACATACTAAATGCCAATGTTGGCTTTTTCCACAAATGTTTGCTGGTAAATGCTGCTGATTACTGCAGGCTAATGTACATTTCTAAATCTGGATAACTAAGCTCAAGGAAAGCATTCTGAAACCCTTCAGAGGACCAAATATTTTTGGTGTCTTTTTTGTCCTGGTGCTTGATGGCAAGCTTTCACCCAGTTAATCACTATTTGAGGAACACAGTCTTAGTTGAGGAGCCAAAAAATAGGAAGAAGTGTTCAGATAATTTGTCCTCAAGGAGAAAGACTACAGACAGCAGTATTTCTACGTATCTTTAGGAGTTTCTTAGCATCTCTAGTACAATACCAGCAGCACAACCTGTGATGATAGTGCAAGTGCTGCAGATGGCAGCATGTACTGAGTTACTCTGGGACACTTTCTGGTCATAATTTAGCACACAGAAAAAAGAAACGCCTTGTATCTAACTCCGCTGTTCCACAAGCTTTCACCATGGGTAGTCTCCGGATCAGGCATTTCTAGATCAATCAGAGACACTAATGCTGACTCCCCGTTCTGCTGAATGAAATGTCTTAAATTTCCTCCACAGTAAAACTCCTGAAAAAAATTAAATCCTAATAATCCTAATAATTCTGTCATCTCAGACAATTACAATTTGCATCCAATGAAAACCCCAGTGCTGGTCCTTTCAGGGTAGGATTTCAATTTAAAAATACAGTCCTAGAAGTGGAGGGGTATCTGAGCAGTGTACTTACATCTTCCTGATCTTTTAAAACACATCTGCCAAAAAGCTTTGCAACTGAGGAATATGTGGTGAAAATGGAATCATGTAGGCACATTTGTTATCTTCACTAAATATTTGGTAACAACCCAGTAAGAGACAAGTTTAAACCTAATAACTTGCAGTTTCACTTGGCATTTTTCTTCTACTTAAAAAATAGACAAACTGTGCTGAAGGTACTTTGGCCACAGTCTGATCTTCTTTAAATTCTCATTCTGAACCCATCCCTTCCTTAAAAAGTTACAGTAACAAACTTCTGGAATAACTGTTGAAAACTCTTGGAGTTCGCATTCACTGTAAGCTGACTTTCCTGGAAACAACTACTTTCGCTTACGTAAAGAATATAATCTCAAAAACATATCCATGTTCTATACTGGCATATACGCTTAACAGTCCCACCACCTTTGTTTTTTCGTTTAACACCAAATTCCTAGATAACACTGTCACGCTAAGGAGGTCATCTCTAAGTGGCTGTCTAATTGCATTTCACACTTCCATGACCTGAACAGCCTGAAGCCAGTGGGGCCCTGTCAAGGCTTATTCAAATTGAAGCAGGGCAGCTTCCAGAGTTTGTCTCAGGATGTTTCAATTACAGACATATGCAAGACAGTGCAGGGTCTTTCCATACTCTGGGAAACATTCCTGCTTAGATTTCTTCAAAAGGTGAATCTATGCCTCAGCATTTCAAAACTGTAGAACTGCATCTAGGCTAAGCAGTGTTTTTGTTTCGATTTGTTTTGTTTTCTGCTTTCCTTTTGGGACGTTGTATCTCAGCAGGGCAGAAGTCACAGTAACTTTTTTTCTCCTTACATGCAACTAATATCCTGCAGAAGAGCACAATCAGACTAGGGCAGAGGAACTAGACCACTAATACATTTTGATTTTTCTTGTTTCAGGAGAATTCATTGCATCTCTGTCTTACAGGACATAACTTCTTGAAAGTTCAGGCAGAAAAGTACTGCTCACATGGTAACTTCTGAGAAGGGCACCTGTGTATCTCGTAATTCAGTTTTGCTGTAGTGGTTTTGGGAAAATGTCTCAGGCACATTGCTTACTAGCTTTACAATCTAACCTTTAGGATGGTAGAGTTTACACTGAAACAACTTCACCTCTTCTGTTTCTATCTGACACAACACTGAAAATGGTAAAACGAGTATGTGTTACTCTAGTGATCATTTCTGTATCCATTTATTAACCATTCAGGCATAAGAAAGGACAGTAACGTTCAGAACCATACCTAGTCCAAATTAAGTATGATTCAAAATCCTGGCTATTTTTTCTGCGCTCAAGACTCACAAAAAAGTATCTACAACATACATAATTCTATCAGGTTGTTTTCATCTTTGGATGAAAAATTTTCAAAATAAACCAATTGACACTTTCCTTCTCTGCAAAACAAAGCTTCCCCTGACATGTACTCTAAAAAATACATGAGTTTTTCTAGACTTCTATCCTAACCTGTAGGTCAATTCTCTTTTTAAACACCAAAACAGTATTCTCCTTTGGAGACTAAAGAGGCAGCTAGTGAACTCTGAAAAAAATTCTAAATCCATATACAAATACAAGACCAAGAGAGAGATTAAAGTAGTAGCTATGGGAAAATTATGACATGACCTGATGGTTTTGCAAGTATTAACAATTTTTTGTGTTTTTTTTTGCAGTAAATGAATACATTTTTCTAAAATATATTTTTAAAATACAGATTAATGATAAGTATCCTGGTGACAGGCGGTCTTAATATTTCTGAACTAGCTGATTTCTTTGATGAATTTCATGACAAATATTGACATTAAAAGAGTTAAAGAAATCTGTGCATATTAAATAATCTGGCTCTTACAAATCTCTACAAATCCAGAAGTGAGGATATAAAGGGATATATCAATATCATGACTTAAAATGTCATTTTAAAGGGCAGACTTTACCAACTCTGTTATTCAGCAGTCTCATTGATGATGCACTACTGTTACCGGCCAGTAACAAATACAAAATACATACTACTTTAGTCACATAGACTATTCTAGTTTAAACTAACTGTTTGCAAGAAATGTTTTATAAATTTAATAATTTCATAAGCTTTCTCTTTTGTAAAGGACTACCATTTTAATCCCATTTTTCTGTTAAGAAGTCTTGTTAAATTTCACAAACACGGAGATCTGCTACTGTTGTGGATATATACCAAGACTAACTTCAATAAATTTTATAGTGATTATTCTTCCAACAGCACATCTAGGGAAGGGCAGTGGTTCTCCAGCGACTTAAACAGCTTCTGCACACTTTTCCTCAGCCTAGCCTATTGCTGATACCTCACAGAATCACAGAATGTTCAGGGTTGGAAGGGACCTCTGTGGGTCATCTAGTCCAACCGCCCTGCCGAAGCAGGGTCACCTATAGCAGGCTGCACAGGACCTTGTCCAGGCGGGTCTTGAATATCTCCAGAGAAGGAGACTCCACAGCCTCCCTGGGCAACTTGTTC
>Ga0065711_1042030_pt1 | contig 15705 bp, 6 predicted proteins | sample Hoacrofraction12_FD_59098 | JGI IMG/M metagenome (GOLD analysis project Ga0065711, IMG submission 59098) | Hoatzin crop microbial communities from Cojedes, Venezuela - Epithelial fraction 12 v2 (version 2) | ecosystem: Host-associated > Birds > Digestive system > Esophagus > Crop | place... | reverse complement strand
AAAAAAAAAGAGAGAGAGAGAGAAGCAAGCCATTCAGGAGGCAAGCCATTCAGAATTTCTTTATGCAGGAATCTTCTCTTGGATCTTAAAAATCAGATGTATAAAGCATACCATCTTGTCTCCCTTTCAAGAGTTTTAGGCTGTGTGCCAAATGGGATACTATTGTGTATCTTTGGTGCATTCCACATTTGAATTATCCTATCTTTATCTCCTTAATGAAAAGTTAACTTGGATAAAATACACACATTTTAGTCAGAAATTTCTGCCTCTTCAACTGTGATCTCTTTATTGCCTCAAAATTAGTGTTACATGAAATGTGAAGTACTGAAGAAAATGAATGTCAAAAAACATTACTGAGAAACTGATGAAGTAATATACGACCAACTTCAAATAAAGAAAAAGAAGAAAGCTTTAGCATGTTTATTTTATCATGCAAGAGAATGACTAAGCTTGTATGAACTGTTAAAAGCCCACAGTGAATAGTCAGCACTGTCACTAACAGTGATTAAATGAATCCTATGATTACACTGCCTCAAGTCCTGGTGAGGTGATGTGAACATCTGGATTTCTAGTGTAGGTCTTAACACAACCTTTTAATAAAACCCATCTTCATAATGGCCACTGAGGCCACTCTCATAATCCAACTTACATGCAATTATTCAGTATAACACTTGTATTTTCTGTCATTCAGGTATCATTGAAAAGCATTATAAGAGTCCTTTTTTCTTCCAATTTTTCAACATACTTTCTTTTATTCATGTGGTACTAACAACATTTGCACCTTTAACAGTTTATACTCCTATTTAGTTTTAATTAGTATATTTTCAGATGTGCATAAAATTCCCAGCATTACTGGGCGTACTAAACTTCACTCTACAGACACCAGGGTCAGAATGTAAAAATTACTTACACTACAGTTACTGTGACCAGTCATTGCTCAGTGTATACGCGCATTATACATTTGAAGAGAAGTACCTGTAAGGACTCCACTTCATGTCTTCTCACATTCTGAGATGGGACATCCTTTGAGTATGCACCATTAACATGGCAGTAATGAGAAGACAGTCTTAGGACACTAGGCACGAGATGTTTCAGCTTTCCCAGTTAAACAATGCTTGACTTTTTTTTATGGAAAGAAGGACTCTGGTAACAATAACTGCCACAAGCACAGAGTTCTGATGTTTGCCGTTGTTCTCGACAGAAAACAAGTCTACTGGCAGAATTTCAATCCCACAGCAGACTTATGTCCAGAACATGCATGGTTAGCTTTCAACAACTTACTCAAACATGAATATTTGACACCAAGTACAGAAACTTCATGAACTCCTTGTTTATCTCAGGCATGCAAGTGTCATATTCTAAAGATCTGCACTACTGCTTCCAGAGTATCAGGAGCACCGCCACAGAAGATCATGTAGTGTTTATGATGCATAGAACAGACTCGTAACACCTACCTCACTTGCAAAGCGACATTTGGAGACCACATTCCCTGCATCTGTAGATGGTTCAAGACAGCTTAAGTAAATGACTGTTAGACCGCATTCTTCTGAGGTGAAGATACATATTCTATGTATCCCTGGAATCCAGATACTAAACTATCTCTGTAATGCTTCCCGCACTACTGCAAGTACCAAAGTTCTTGGATGCCAATGGGAATAGCAGCACATAAAGCTTTTCCAGAGCCATAAATGGCATCTCTCCTTATTTTCAGGCAGGATAGCTGAAAAGAGTTTGTCAGAGTTACGTGGATGGCTTCACAGTTTCCTTTTTTATTTAAGATGGAATACCAATATTAAAGCATGGGTGAGACTTCCCACACATACGCATGGTTCCATCATCTGGGTGTCAACACTGTGTCCATCACAGCTCCTGAACTGACTATAAGTGGCCATTAACAGGTTAGCATAAATTGTCATATTATTCACTGGAGATTTAGGATACCATTTTCCTCCCATTTTCTCTTTCTTTGGTATCAGCTTCGCAAGCTTGGAATGAGATACCCGAAGGACATAAGCACTATCATTTTCTTAGAGATAAGACCTCTTGTTGGGACTCAGGAGGGCATACATAACAGATGTGTTAGCATAGGCTAACTTGCTCCATGCAGCATGAAGTTTTAGTATAAGGCACAAACATTCTATTAAATTTATAAGTTGAGCACCATACCTCATGCCCTGTGATATTCATGAGACCAGAAACAGCAGCTGCAATGGAGTCATATCCACCTCTCTGAACCATTGGACCAGTCTGACCGTAACCTGAAACAGAAAGTGAACCATTAGCAATTCAATCAAGGACAAGTACAGCATAAACACATATTACTATTATAGTACAAAAAGGAACTAGTAATTCTCATCAGCTTTTGCACATTCTGGACAACTTGCGAACAACCAATAAACGCTACTGTATTCTATTTATTCCTGTGAATTTTAAGAGTAAACAGTTGGATATACCCTGCGCAGGCTGATGATACCTTTGATCTTAATTCTAGACAGAGTCCTGGCCCTGCTATGTTTCATTCACTTTGGATAGAATTCCTTTTTTAGTTTACTGGATCAGATGATGTGAGATTCAGACGTTATTTCAGAGGCTCTATGTTATCTCTACAGCCCTCCAACTGCTGTCCAACGGGGCCCATGCTGCCTGTGTTGTATCTCCACTCTGCCATAAAGATATCTTAAATACCACAAATGATACTGAAACCATGACACTATGGTTTAGACACATGAATTGTTCCCCCTTTACTTCTCTTACTTTATTCCACATCTCAAAAGACCCACATTCAAAATAAAACATTGTTTACAGCACAGGACAAGGCTGCCCTTTAGCAAGTATGCACAATCTGTTTGTCAAGAGTTAGCAACAATGAAATGCAGAACACAAAAAAGTTACATGGAACCACATAAATACAGTTTTGTTCAGCTACAGAAGTAATAACTGTTGCCAGAAGGACACCCTCTTGCTTTTCTCTGCTTTAACCCCTCATGTACTTCCAACAACTTCAAAATCCTCCAGTTGAGGTGGTCTTGCAAAATCAACTGAAGAGATATCAATCCTATTCCCTTGTCAGGGACTACTGCCTGTCAATCACAGGATAACCCAATAATTTAGGGCTCAAATTGGAGGTAGTTCATATACTGGACCTGTACAATGTCATGGCCTTAAGGGGTCAAAGAGCTAAGTCTGGTCATCTTTTACAGAACCAGTGACCACCAGCGGGGAGAGGACAACAGGGGAGGAGAAACATGTTTCATTGCTGTTATTAGATCTAACAGAAACTGTAAAAGACCTTAAGAATCAGATTTAAGAGTGTCTCCTCCTCTAAGAGGCAGCAAATTCAAAAGCTATTCTTATGCTTTCTTTCCACTTTTCAGATATCTAGGAGAAATCCCCTGATTACAGGAGCAAACAGTTAGGAGATCTTTGTCACAGACAAAACTCCTAGTTTGGCTGGCACTTTTAAGGTGATGTTTCTGTACCACTCAGCCATGAGGACAGTATTAAAACACATCAACATATACTGCAAGTTACAACTTCCTGAACCTCCTAAATTCCTTTCAATTTTTCTCCCAGAACAATCTTCTCTGTATAGAATCAGTCTGTCTGGTAGACATGACAATCTAAACATTGGCCTTGTTGGTTACAGCACACAATTAAAAATCATTACGCATTGGGGTAATCTTCCTCAGTTCCTCCACTTGGACAATGCTCTTATGTACAAAATTCATAAATGGCTTCTAATGTACAGTGCAAGAGAATAATGATCACTTCAAACAGGAGCTAAAGGACTTTGTTACTCCAGTTAATATTTAGTAAATCATATCAAGACAATATCCACTAGCCATACCAATTTCCCCATTATACCACAAAGTATCTCAATTATCTGATATTTTTCTGGAGACATTAGATCCACATTGTGCAAAACTGAAGAGGAACCCAACTTCTATGCTCAGTGTCACAGGAAATATCAGGGTACTACAGCCAGCACATTGACTTTGTCAACATAGCCTCAAAAAAAAACATTTTTGAAGAAAGGATTTAACAATTTTCTTATAGTCAAATGTGTATCTTATTGACTTCACTTCTCACAAGAGAGAAGGAAAAAACCTACCAGTTTACCCAGTTTTATTCAATATCACGTCTCTGACAATGACTGACTGAGAACCTAAAGAGCAACTGGTGACACTTCCTTTCACATTTACACGCTTAAGTTTACAGTGTAAACAAAGTAACAATGTTTTCATTTTCAAACATAACAGGCCTAGCAAATAAAATGTGATGGATCCACCCAAAAATGTTCTGAAGGGCTCTAACTAGGCATATACCATTATCTCATTGGAATGAACTGTAGCATTAAAACCATTTAAATGCGTGGGGCCACTTCAAAATCTTGCTCAATTAAAAAAAAAAAGCACTCAAAACAACTTTAAATGAATAGTGAAAAGCATATTGAAGTAAGTGAGAAATTATGTACTCGCCTCAATTATTAACAAAGAAAAGACATCTCAACACATCTGCTCTCACAAATGTTTCCCTAAACAGAAAACATCTGAAAATTAAGCAGTTAGTGTGTAGACAGAACAACTATAAAATGCTTTGCAATGCTCTTCTGGTAAGAACAAACACCCATCCCTCAAACACTACATTCATGAAAGGTGACAGGCAACAAGTCCTGCATTTTTCTAGTGGTATTTTAGAAGCACAATTTTTTTAAGTCCTTTTCACACATTATAACCATCTGGTTTCAAAATAAAAATTATTTTAACAGCTTTGGGTTAAAATTAGAGGTTCTAAAAAGTGTTTAATTAGTTTTTCTAGGTCACAACAGATTACAAAGAAAAAAATAGATAATTCTGCTTTTGATCTGAATTCTTAATTGATAAAGCTAGTGTGGGGACAAAATCCGTCATCATTGGAAATGGTTTGCCCCAGGAGCTACGGACATATGAAATGCCTGGAAGAAGAGGCAGCCATCTAACTGTAGGAGTTCAGTGACAAATAGCTGTTTCTAAAAATGAAAGATCTCATTATTTAGCCAAAAATCAAAGGCTAAGCATTATTATTCTAGTAAACTACACAGGTCAACGGAGCAACACAGTACAGACATTTTAAAAATAACTATGAACACAGAGAAAGTTTGAAGGACAGCACAAAATTACATTCAGGAAATTTTCAGCCTGGTGCACAGATCTCACCATAAGTGTAATACACACACAGAGATACATACACACACATGTACATGTGTGTATATATATAAAAATACATAAAACAACTTCTTAAAGGCATAAAGTGCCACCCAAAGTTTATGTTTGTCCAAATACCCTGCTTTCTCTCTCACTTGAATTCAGCATGCAAAAGCATAGATTAGCAATCACACATGTTTAACCCTAAACATAGGCTCCTGTTCAGTATAATGTAGTTAGCGGCATATCAAGTTTAGACACAATGGAAAGTACTTTAGGCTAAAAAGATAATCCCTGCTGAATACAGAATGAATAGGCTTTACAGCGCTGGTCTCTGAAGATGAAACAAGGCAGCTCGCTACACTCTTGCTCTGAACTGCCCTCTAGTGGGGTTTACCTCCAGGCTACAGTCAATTTTTAAATCGAGTCTTTCTACCTGTAGAGCATTTATTTCAGTCCCTTAAGTCCAGTGAACATATTTTTATTTGGGGGAAGATGTTTCAGAGGAGAGACAAAAGAATTTAAAATTTAATCTAATCAAACTGAGAGTTTTCTAAATCATTTCAGTTGGAGAGGGTGCTGCACAGATGTCTAATCTCACAAAAAGCTTCAGATTCGTGTAAAGTGGAATCTTTAAACAACAGAAGTTGCACCCTCCCTAAATCCCTATTCGACTCCCAAAACCCTAACCCTACACCTTGCACTAGGAAGGCACAATTTATTCTGATACCTGCCACATCCTCATGTACCTAGATCTCAAAAATCTTGCAGTAGATGTCTCGCTGTACTGCAAAATGTGTATCAGTCTCACAATCAAACTGGTTACAAGACAAAATAATCCCCAGTCATATCTCCACGTGCCTCCTAAAAACTGTCATTGTCAAAGTATTACTTAATCTGCACAGCAAGCATTTGAAACCACCAGAAACCTAAACGCTAGCTGCCCACTAAATGACTATTTGCTTATTCAGCATAGTCACCTAAAAGTTCCCGTTCCTGTCCCGACCGTGCAGCCAAGTCTATCTTCTGCGTAAGAAAGTGTACCTTTATAGTCTTTACTTTTTTGTGAGCAAGAAGAATGAACTGGGTATGAGACAAGCATGAAAGAACAAGTTGCACTGGCTACCTTCTATCAGCGTAAGAGAATCATTGGCCTTTACAGCCAGCATTTACAAAGTGAATGGCACAGCTTTCCACCAGCAATCCTGTAGCAACTTCCACCAGCAGTCCTGTATCCTTGCCTCAGACACGAATGGAGCAAGTGACCTGACGGGCTGTGTTTAGCATCCCTTGTTTTTCAGAATTTTCCAAGTGGTTAAAGACAAATTTACAGCTGAGAATTTTGAAACAATATTCTTAACTAAGATGTCCACCATCTCTCATTGTTAGCCTGCAGCATAACATGCATTGCATGAACATTCAAAATGAGACATGTTTAATGTGACATGAAAAGGAATAGCCATGTTCCTGTATCTATTTTTTTCGTATTTCAGGGAATATGACAATTAAAGTTTCATAAAATAAGGCAGCTAATATGGAATAATGCAGCTCACAGCTGTTTTAAAAACATCTCCAGTTCTTTAACGGCCAAATACAGAGCAACAACAGAAGAGTCGAGATGCCTAAAAAAATATTTATCTAGCAAAACTTAAAGATAACCATGTCAAGATAAACAGTAAATTATAATAGCACTAAGATCCTCATCACCAGCTGGGGGCATCACAGAAGAAGTAACTTTATGCAAGACACTAATTGCTACTGATTGAAGACTCATGTGGTAAATTGAATTGAAACAAATAGCTTTCCCATAAATATTGGCTATATATACCCATTCCAATGAAAACTAGGAGTGAGACTGCTGCTATTACCTGATTAAATTACACCATTATTAATATATCACAATTCCTGACACAGGGAAGGACTGAAAGCATTTTTTTCCCCCCAGATTTTTCCAGCTGGATCAGAGAGACCTAGTAAAATAAAGCCACTCTTCAATGGGAAATAAATCTTACCTACTTCTCTAGGGTTTGTGTGACATTCCTGCTCTGATGAAAGGGAACCAGTTAATCCAAAACACAGAAGTCACCTCTGACACAATGAAGGTAATTATTTCTGTCCTTAGTGTACCAGTGCCATGTGATAGTACTCAAGCTTTGGAACATACCACAGGAAAAATGATATTTGCAGGCATCATATGAGACAAAAGTTTGGGAAAAAATAACATGTCATAACAAACTACCGCTAGTTTACCCACTTTAAAATGGTCAATATATTTATCACATAAGAGAGACATACTTTGCTTTGGAATCCACCCAAAATGATTCTGTTCTGAGAGACAGAAATAAATATTATGAAGTGAGAAAGGTCAGGCTGAAGATTAGGAAAAATGTAATAACAGTAAAAGCTGTTAGACTGCACAAAAGTGTTATGAGTGAAGCTGCCAAATGCCAGATGCTCAAAAATGTCACACTAAACTTAAAAATGCTAGCAGAAACTGTTTCCAAAAAGAATTCTGTTAGAAAAACAGACTAATGTGTCTTTCCAGGTTTAGCTTTATAATACCATGTCAGCTACAGCATAGCTTTATTTCATTTTTGCCAGATGACAGTGGGATTTTTAGCTACATTTATAGCAGACATTCTTCCTAAGTTTTAAGAAAGCAGGCAAACCAAATAAACAACTATGTCTCAAACAAAGTTCCATGTGTCTGTAGATCCTATGCTATTCCAAGACATGTACTGAACACACATTTGTACACCCTGTTTGCTTGCTTAGGAGTCACTGATGATACGATGACAGGATTCCTAACGTGTATAAAAACAATTCATTTCAGCTAGGAGCTGCATGAAAGCATCTGGGATTAACAGACACCACTGTGTTGCAGTATCATCACTTAAAGGACAACCACTCCAAAAACAATATATTTATGTAGGTTACCTTAGATTCATTTAGGATTTTTATAAAGGTTAATAAAAATGCTTCTTCATTTCTCAGGTTGTTGTGCATTTGATTTGTATTTGATGCAATTTAACACTTTCCCTAGCACAGTAGGTCACAAATACAGTTTGCATCTTTCACAAAACAGAGAAACAAGTACATCTTCAAAAATTCCTAAAAGCACAGGAACTGGGAGGGAGACAAAAGAACTCATGCAACACTTCAAACTGCTACTCTCATTTCTTCAATACAATTTGCTTTCAAGCTAATGATGGCCCTGTAATTAACTGCTACAGGAAAGTCTAAATATGATTTTCTGTGCCAAGAAAAGAAAGGTCAGTATTTCTTATTGCGACCTTTGTTCAAAGTGTTTGTATTGCATGCTAGAGAAAACCAGAAGCCATCATTTCTGCACTTCTTCATGATTTGATTGCATGATAAAACTTTATAAGACCTAATATAAAACATCTTGTACTAAAAGGAAAGGAAAAACCAACACGGAGACAGACTGTCAACACAGACCAATTCCCTGTAGCTCAATTCCCACATGACAAATGGCATTATAAAGTCAGCCTGCATAGGATATTCTAAGCAAAAAACAGAAAAATGTTTGACATAGGCATTTGTACAAATAGGGACTGAACATTGTCACAAATTCAACCCAGATAGATGGCTATCCTTGCTGAATAACAAATTAATGAGAAAAACCTTTTGATTCATTCTATTGCCAAAAGAAAATATTCAATTAAAGACAGCTTACATCTTTACTTAATAAAGATTAATGAAACAAGCAGAAGAACACAAGCAATTCTCTGTGATGAGAAAAGCCAAAATCTAACAGACATATTATATGAAACTTTGCAATGTCAGAGCTGCCAAATACGTTAGCAAAACGAGTAACGACTTTTGGAAAATGCTTGCCATGTGTTGGTCAGCAGGAAAGGAAGTACAACTTCCTGGGCAGGCAAGCTTACAGGAGATCAGAACCGATACGAAAAAGGTGAAGTCAGAGCAAACTATCAAGAGAGATGAAAGGATTTAAAAAAAAAAAAAGCAACCTCCAGTCACCAGGCGTATAATCTGACCAACAATCTGATAAATACATTTCATTTTCCAACTGATGACTGTGAATGCATACATTATATCAATTACTTTATTGCTGTTTAGATGTTCTAACCCTGTATTTTAAACAAAATCAGGTGTTCTAAATCAGAAGGCAAAGATAAAATACAATTATTAATCGAATGCAAAACTTTCTGCGAGGATCTAGCTACTGAAAGACCAGAAGGGGACAGACAACAGCCTCTGCCAGTTGCCCAATTCCATTCAATTTTAATGTGATCTGGGTACCCAGCCTCACATGACTCCTCTGAAAACACCAACCACACTTCTGGGACACCGCCACAGACCATTTCAAACAACGCAAGCCTAGCTTTCAACAGGCTTTTAATCAGGCCTGCAAACTTCTGAGCCACATTTTATAGCTTTTCAACATGCCAAATACAAGTGACAAGAAAGCAGTTCTTCCCTCCATAACCTAAACTGTAATTACTTAAGAGCTGCTACTATCATTCTCTTTTGCTAAGTCAGCTAAATTTTAACTTGCCACTGTCTGAGTTTCAAGGCAGCAGCAGCTTCCCAGTCTAAAAGTGGAGGCACTCTTATACATGATCTCAGAAATCATATGTGACATGGTGACCGTTTTGTGAAAACAAATTTTAATTAAAAGCTTAAGTTTTCAGATGACACTCAGATTAAACACTCAAACTTTTTTCCCTGCCTTGTAAGCAGGCTGAAAGACACTCAAATTCCCCACTGTTGTTTCGAGTTTATACAAATATTCCTAGCTGTACTATTCCCGTACTAACCTCTGTGCCCTTACTTACTTCGTTAAAACTCCTCCACCCACCCACCTCTGCCATGCTATTACTACCAAGGTAAGGGAGCAAGTGTTTGTGAGAAACACCTGGCTAATACTGAGAATCAGCCAGGAGTCAACAGAAAGACACCAGACTTCAGCTCAGCAGACACTAACAACCTTACTATTTCTATAGTGAAAAAATGCATAAAACTAAGGAGTACTTGCAAGGTGTATCTTCTACAGTGCCAGGATAACCTCAGAGAAGTCTCAACTCTGAGGCCACAGATACACAGTAGTCTCTGACAAGGACATGATTATCCTACGACCCTATGACAGAAATTCAAACTAACTACTTAATTACACAATTTTTTCTTATCGGAATCAGAAAACATTCATTCTAAAGTGGATATTACCTGAACAGACCTTCATTCGCTGTGACTGTATATAGTTTTGTTGACAAATCTGTGCAGCAATGTCCAGTGAAGAAGCTGAGCTGACCCTGACTAAGCACTGAACTGTACCCAGGGGTTGCACATCCATATGCGTGCGCACGTAGGAGTATGTGTACTGTGACCCTGAATTCTCCCTCTAAGATCAAATACATAGTCCCTCAAGGGGCATTACTGATTACTAGCTGAAGCTGGAAAAGAGTGTCAAAGAAACTCAGAATCAGTATGGTATTTTTTCTAAACTTCCCAAACATTTCTTCAAAAAAATCCAAAATAAATCTGCACACTTTAATTCCCAAAGAGGATTAAGTAAGTTACATGGAATACAATACCTTAAAAATTGCAGGCTGTCCTTTCAATCCAATAATGTTACTGACATTTGCTGAGCCTGATTACAGTTCTCTTTGGTTTATACACACAAAATATGTAAACAGCTCAACCCTCACTCAGACGAAAGAATGAGCACGCATCTACCTCCTATTTCTGAAATTATGAACTATAACATGAATTTCATTTGCAGTCCTGATATAACATTAATTCTCTGTGCAACCTAATGAAGGTGTAAATCCCAGCCTGAAGTTTAAATGAACTGTTCTTGCAGATCAGATGGAAGTGAAAAGTTGCAGTAACTCACCACTACATTAGAAACTAAGTGAACATACAGAAAAGCTGAAAGAACCTTTTCTTGGAAATACATATTAAAATGATCTTGAATATTCTTTACATTAAATGATCAGCAACCACTATATTTAGCTATGCATTGTATAATCAGGGAATCTGTTACAGGAATTCAGTACATGAAGTGGTAAAATGTAAATGCATCTGGTTACTTGAAACAGCTGAATATAATAACTGATTAATTCAGTGTATTGCCTAACTTGAATATTTTTCTACTAACAGATTTTGCCAATTGGCTCTTTAGGAAGGGTCATATGTGAAAAGAATCTTCGCCTTCACAAAAAAAAAAATCTTCGGTGGACAAAACTGATATTTCATATACTTGTGGTTCCCCCCATAAAGATATTCCTAACACAATTGCCTCTAATGAAATTCTGAATCATATCTCATTGATGAGAAACACTGTCTAAATAAACAAATACAATATAAAATAAAACAATATATCAGTTGCTCAGTCTGAACAACTGAACAAACTTTTAATTGGACAGAGTACTCAAGCATCTTGGGACATCACTTTGAAGGTTTTCAGAACTCCAATAAAGTTAATAGAATTAGAGAAATTTACAGCAGAGGAGATGGTATCTTTACTTTCAGACCATGTACTTTACTATATTTCATTTTTTCAGTCTGAATGTTAAAAGTTAGTATTCATTACCAAATTTACTCACATATATCTTAAGACCACAACTTTAATTTGACAGAAACAAAAGAAACTGCCAATCAATCATATATTATATACCCTGCGCAGGTACATGATATATGATACCCCTTCTTATTGTACAGAGAATAAAGTTTTGTATGAGTAAGCATCTTGTTGTCATAGTTCCATAAATTATTTTGAAAGAGGTACTCTCTTGTAAGATGTTACAAAACTTTGGCCTCCCATTATCCGCTTGAAAGGTGGTCAGGGTTCACTGCAAGACAGGATCACAACTGCACTAGGTACCCATATCCTGACTTTGCAAAAGCCACAAGGACTCTAATCCTGGACAAGAAAGTCATCCTATCTATTAGAATCTTTTCTTAATGTTTAATTGGAATCTTTTTTGCTGAAATTTTAACAATTGCTTCTTGTCCCATGTATCAAACAGATTATTCTCCTCTTTACAAGAATTTTTACTTATGGGAAGGCTGTTCTCCACAAACTTATTCTCATTACACCCTTACTTTGCAGTAACATCTACAACTTGCAATGACAAAGTTTTCTCTACAAGACAACTTGCAGATCAGTGGGTTTCATCCAACTCTGACATAAACACTGAGATACAGAATGCTTTTAATGTTCAAGTACATGGAAAACTGCCAGATACTGCCACCACTTGGGTTTCTAAAAATGACAGAATACAGGCTATTTTTCAATAGTTTGTGTCTTCTACACCCAAAACTGTTTTCTTTTTCTTTGTTAGCTACTGACAAAGTGTTTTATTTTATCACAGTATTTTAAAAACAGAAGTAATGAAGACCATATGCTTACTGGGAAACATTTTCAGGTCAACACCAGCTACTTACAGTCCTCCTACCAATCTAACAACGCCCACAGAAAATACTGTGAATGGGCACAAAGACACTGGATCTTTGCACCATTTTAATAAGTCATATTGATTTCTTTGGTCAAATCTCAAAACCTCACCATTTAAAACAGTAAAACAAAAACAACAAAAAAAACCAAATCCTGCAATTTCATTTTATGATGTAAAACCCTCAGGCAAGGAAGAAAAGATTAACAAAACGACATAAAACTGAAGAGAACGCTACAAGACAGGGGGATTCCCTGAAAAAGGTTTTCTTTGGAAACCAGCAGAGGAATCTTTAGTAGTAACAAGTCAAATGTTTGGTGATCTTTTCTTCAGTCTTCTCTTTAGAATATTAGAACTCACACACAACAAATACTACTTTAAAAAAGCCTACTGCAGGGTTTCTGAAGCTGCCTAAAATATTCCAGCGTTATTTCTGTTAACTTAGCTAGGCAGCAGTCCAAGTATAATAGCTACTGAAAAATAAACATTAAACCATCAGTAAGTGTCTCCACAATTGTACTGTGTTGCTATGTTGTTCATATCCAGGATTTCAGTGCCTAATCTGGTTTCATTCACTGTAAACTAACCCAGTGTCAAATCTTAGAACTCACAGGCTCTCTGTCTGCTATGGTATTCCTCATTAGGACAGAGTCCAAAATCCTGAAATTTCAGATTTTATACAAAATACTGCTAATTTCAGGGTGCTATTTAGATGAAAGAACAAGCAACGAGTATGAAGTCATAAGAAAACTATTACTTCCAAGCACAGCTGAAAGTCTATTCTTTATTTTAAAGCAAGGAAGAATTATGACTAGTTCATTAAACTTCGTTTATGCTTCATATTGAGCAAGAAATGGGAACACAGTGTTTCAGAATAGCACTTATTTTCAACCATTTCTTATTCCTAAACTCAGGCTATGTGTGACTGAAAAAATAATGGCAGAAAAAACAGCAAAGTCCTCCTGCTAAGATGCTTAATGCCAGTGCAAAATGCCAGCACAATCACTTACAGAAAAAAAAGAAAGAAAATGCACTCTAGCTGCTGTAGCTGCTGTTCGTGTGCTGATGACAGAAGCAGCAAACTCAAAGATTTAGTGTCACTCAGCTAAGAAGCCCACCTTCCTGAAGGTGCACAGCAGATCTGCATCATGGGAAGATACCAATCCCACCAAGAGAGCAGGGGTCCTGTCGGCTCCCATGTGTTTCTCAGCAATCTTTGTTTCAACACGCCTCCTTTCAGCTTCCACCCTTCATCTTAGTTTGGATTACTGATACATTTTGGAAGTTTGGTCTGCATTCATGTGCGAGCCCTTTAGTACTCTAGAGGACTGGTAAAGCACGGCAAATACAGAGCAAATGAAGCTTCCCAGGAAGAGCTACCTTGAACTGCTCTACAACACACCTCTGTCAAATCTTGCTGGTTCACAATTTACTCCGTGACCTTTTGGAAATTCATGATCTCCAAATGTGTTGTAAAGGTGTATTTAAGGGGATTTAGTCCTGCAACTGGTATTTGAGCAACAGTTCTGTTGGTAACACTCTGGAGGGACCAAAAGCACAGCAAATCTGCCCTTGTGTTGTTCAAGCTGTGCTAATGGGTGTAAAAGTTGAGCTAGTGTCTGAAAAACAGAGCAGCTCAGGAATATGAAAAGCAAATCCACTCCATCAGATTCAAGGCCTAGCTAGCTACATGTTCTGGAATGGAGAAAAACAGATGCCAATATGAACAGGATAAACTTATCTAATATTATTCTTGACTACTCTCCCAGCTTCCAGTAGTTTGCAGCTGACTGTCTTCCTGAATATGTAGATACGGTTAAGGTTTTTTGTTTGGGTGTTTTTTTTTTTCATTGTTTTTTGTTTGTTTGGTTTGGTTTTGGTTTGGTTTTTTATACATTTCATCTTTAGAGCGTGACAGAATTGAGAGGTAAAGTTCTACGACACTTCCCAAATCAACTGTTTAGGGGGAAGACACACAGAAAATCTTTGCAAGTTTCAGGTGCTTACACTAAGCAGACACTTTCAACTTAATTACAACATAAACAAGTACAAACAAAAAATCTGTGAGGATTTTGAACAAGATTAAAATATTTTACCAAACAACCCCAAAAATTCAAATCCTATTAATCAGGCTTCTAAAACACACGACCCTTAAAAGGAAGTATTAAAAGATGTGAACAATAAAGTAGAAGTAATTCAAAGTAATCCCATTATTTGCCATCTGTTTGCAAGTCTGATTAACAGTGGAGTCATTGTCTCCCATTCTTCCTCAGAATGACCAGGATTTCTTTTTTCCAGTCAAAGTAAAAATTATCACAAAATAACTCGATGTTAAGAAAAAACACCACATCGCTAAACCCCATATAGAAAAAAAAAAATACACTGGGTCTAATACACTCATCTAATGTTTTTCATTTGTGTCCAGAAAAGGAAAAGAGGTAAACACCTATCTGCAGATGGATCACCTATGATACAAAACAGACAGCAGGAAAGATTTAGGACATCTTCAGAAGCAACAGAATGAAGATCAAACTCCTGTATAGCATCAGAAAGAACTCCCTGCTGGTGTAGCAGTGCTTTAGTAAGACAGTAACCGGCATCATCGGCTGGGAAAAGACGTTAAAAGCTCCCACTGGTCCTCATCATTTATTTCTGAATAAAACAGTCAATTGCTGGAAGGTTATGACAATATTTATTTTATATATAAATAACATTTACAAAAATTAAATTTCATGTGGTTAGGATTGCAATTTATACTCCATATACTAAGTATTTTACTCTGGGAAGAAATACTAGCCACGAAGTGCCAATCCTAAGGCAGCAGACTCTGTTCAGGAATGGGTTTCGTGCCAAGCAAAAGGAAGTTTGAGTTCTTTACAGGTGAATTTCTACAAGGCAGAGGGAAGTAAAGACACAATACCATCTAAACATTTACTGCCAAAAGGAAACAACTCCTTAAAATACGATAATCCCTGAATACGTAAAGGCTCTTTTGGTTTCGGCTGCCGCCGGCAACAAAAGCGCCACGCGGCCGCCCCTCCCCCTGCCGGCGTGCGGAGGAGAATGAAAAGAAAGAGGCA
>Ga0065711_1042034_pt1 | contig 15706 bp, 12 predicted proteins | sample Hoacrofraction12_FD_59098 | JGI IMG/M metagenome (GOLD analysis project Ga0065711, IMG submission 59098) | Hoatzin crop microbial communities from Cojedes, Venezuela - Epithelial fraction 12 v2 (version 2) | ecosystem: Host-associated > Birds > Digestive system > Esophagus > Crop | place... | reverse complement strand
CCTTCTCTGGAGATATTCCAGCCCCGCCTGGACGCGGTGCTGTGCAGCCTGCTCTGGGTGACCCTGCTTCGGCAGGGGGTTGGGCTGGGTCCCTTCCAACCCCTACCATGCTGGGATTCTGTGAGAAGTAGGAAATGCATTGAACAGCCACCCTGGGCAGGCAGCGTCTCTGCGTGCGTCCCGGTGATGGCAGGAGTTGTGCCTGACCTCGGCTGCTGCCGAATGCAAGAGAGAGGCTAGGAGAGTGGGGAATCTCCCACCAAGTCAACTTGAGCTGGTGAGGTCTGGGTCCATTCCCCTTTATTCTGGGTGGGAAGCGCTGTGGGATGGAGTAAGGCCCCTTCTCCCTGGCTGGGTGATGCGGCCGAGGCTGGGGCTGGTTCAGCAGCAGTGTCTGCTGCCGGTGAGACAAGGTGTTCATCCGCGGTGGTGAGGGAACGGGGTTTTCCCCGCTTTATACTTAATATACTTCATGAGTCGAATATTCTTATATGTAACCATGAGCACGTATCAGCTGTTTCTGTGCAGTTTTCTCCTGGTGCAAATATTCTAATTCTGCAGGGTCACAATCTCATTTAAATAAGCAGAATTGAAGCACAGATGTGACAAATGTTAATTTGCTTCTTTAGTGGGAGTGAGGGCACACAATATATTTGGGAGTCCTGATAACAATAAGCTTTTCTTTCCTAGTCGCGGATTTAGGATCTTTTTTGGCGTCAGATTTAACGTGTAATGCTGAAAGTTGTCACTCGCACTGTAATTTAGAAATCCGTTACGTGCTGTTGTGATGAAGCACCCTGGAAGACTGAGGAGGAGGCATGACAGAACTTTGCAATCTGTTCAGCGCAAATCCTTCTAGAGGGTGTCGTGACCGTGTCTCCTGCCATCCTCTTCTGTACAACGATGGCTTGCGGGCGTCCCTGAGGGGCGTTAGGAGAGGGAGGGGAGCCCGGGGAGGGCTGAGGCCAGGATTTGTCAAGTGGTGCCACCAAATCATATACCTTCCACTCTGTCTTCTGGTCAGCAGGGTGGGGTTTTACCAAAAGGATTGGGGAAGTACAGGAAATAAATGTGTGTTTTCTCTGGCATGTTGTGGGCCAAGCTGGGGACGTGGAAACCTGGCTCTAGCCCAGAACTTCCTGCCCTCTCTTTAAGTCTTCCTTCAGAAACATGAAGGAAAATAATCTTACTAACTTGACATTTTTGATCATTTTGATGCTAATGTCATTGCCTGCGTACATAAAAGTAACATCTGATGGAAACATCTTTTGTGAGAAGTTTCTCCTTAGCTCTTTAAAATGCCATCATCCAGAGGCCTGAATTCCAGTTGGTGTAAAAGTAATGCACAGGAATATATTTTACATGTGTATTTTTTTATTGTTACTTCCTGAGTGTGATTAATTAATTCAGCCGTGTAGAAGTACAGTGCCATGAACAGGAGTGTGAAACTCGGGACAAAGGGAAATCAGAGTCACTAACTGGGATTCATCTTTTGCAAATGTCCGAAATTAAGGAACAGATAAACAATCTGAATGGAAAAAAATTACAGTAAGAGTAACCAAATATTTAGTATTTGCTGTTCGTTGACTTTAGACAATTTCCACGTCAGCTTAGGCGAGCTCTCGGTTACCCTCTCCGGTGCATCCTCGCAGGTGAGGGTCAGACCTGCGCGGCTCCTCGTGGCAGCTGGCAGCACCCTGCTGGGAGAGGGTGCCTGCCTTCCGGGTGTCATGGCCCCTCCGCTCACTGCCCGAGCTGAACTTTCCATCGAGATTTTCATAACGGCGTATGGCTTTTGGAGGATGAATGAGTGCTGTGTCGCATCTGTGAATGAGCACCGGATTCTGAAGATATTTATATAGCACCGCATGTGAGCTGATCACGTTGGACATACACATTTCCACATCGTTTTACAAATGTATTATGAGTATGGCTTTGAAAGAGTCGCTCAAGTGGCTCATACAATAGCCAGGAGATTAAATTCTCTCCATTTGGATATCCAATACCTTGGTCTGAAATATGTGATTATCATCTTTGAGAAGACTTTCAGCATGTTTTTGATTTAAAGCTGAAACAAAAATTAGAGATTGGTTAGTAGTGCAAATAATACTTTCTGATTATTTTATTTATATCTATAGAATAAAAACCCTAACAGTGGAACTGACAAACAAGCAAGATGAGTTAAAAAACATGAGAGAAGATTTGCAGTATTTCCAAGAGGAGAAGGAAGCTGCCTATAAGCAATCACAAGTGCTCAGGTAGGAACCCGAAAAGAAATGCCGCTGTTGTGCCTCCTGTGAGCGAGTCCTGTCAGCTGAGAGGACTCAGCGGAGCTGCAGGTGCGGGCAGGGACAGCACTGTGAGTGAGAAGGGGGTTTATAACCATCCTGGTCTTTCCTGCTGTTCCAGAAAATAGCGAGATGCTGTAGCATTAGCAAATGGAACTGGAACATACCACAGTTAATTGCTGATCTGTGGTAGTAACAGGAGAGTCTTCACAAATTTAAAAGTATTAATTGACACGTAAATGCAAGTGTGTATGGCTTGGTTGTAATGCCTTGGAAATACGGTATTTCTTACATATGTTGTTTATAGAGAATCAACGTCTACTTGGGCATGTAGTCATTTCAACATGATTACTCTGATTTCTCAGTAAAAAGTGATTGTGCAATTGTCTGTATATCTTTCTTCATTTATACATGTAAGTTCTAAATCAAGATTTAGAATGGAGAAGCTTATAAATACATTAAATATACATCATATTTCATGCACTAAACTATTGTAACCAATTATCGTATAAATTATCATAAACAGAAAAATAGTTATCAATTTTAGTTTACTAATAGCATTTTGTCATTTTAAAAATGTGTCTGGTATTATCTTTCTGTCTCGCAGAAATACTTTGGAACACCACTGCTCAACTCTGAACAAGGCTGTCTCGCTGTTCCCTTTTATTAGAAGTGAACTAGACAGCATTAAAGAAGTCATCTCCAGTCACCTAGAGAACTGGGCTGCCATGAAAGAAGAAATTTTTCTACAAATACGAACCGTTAGCAAAGACGCTTTGACAGGTAAGTCATCTTGCAGTAATTGTGGACAAGATAATTTTTTTTTTTTGGTAGTTGAGTATAATACAGTAAGTTAGAAGGTAAGATTAATGAGGTAACTTCTAATTCTGACATTAACTTGTCCAGATCCAAAGTATTAGAAGACCCTATCTACTGCTGTGGCACCAAGCACACTGAGATAATTCAGTCCAGTTACTATTGGATTAGTGTGCTGATCAGTAGTTCCGTTAGCCAAGTCAGACTGAAATGGACGTAATATAAATACTTGCCATGATTTGAAACATAAATAATATGCTTATTATGAGTATGTGGGTATGATTGCAACACAAAGATTTGGAGCTGTTTTAATTTGCCGTTTGTCTCCTGTTGCCAGTCTCTCACACATGCTCACATACACACACGATACTACACGGCAGTGGTATAATACCCGTTTGTGGAGCTGCTGGAGGGTGCTGCAGTGCCACCCCCCCGTCGCGTGAGCAGGCTGCACCCCTTCCCTTGAGCAACTGGTGTACACATCGGGTTGCCTTGAGTGCGTGAGGCACTGTGTACAAGCATACCTGCACCCAACATGTAGCAGCTACTCCCTCCTTCCGTTTCTGAATAAGAACAGGCAATACCCAAATACAGCTGTCTTTATCTTAGGGGTCTCTGTGATTGAAAGGGGCACGGAGCAGCCCATGGGCTGACAATAACTCACTTGGCCCACAGCCTGCTTCCTGCTCAGACAAGGGCAGCCTTCAGGAAGGGAGAAGCTGGGAGCAAGTCACAACCGATGGCTTGTTCATGAAGGTCGTGCCCAGCCCTCAGGCAGGCGGCCAGACTTGAAAACTTGGATTTATCCTTTAATGCCAATTTTGCTCTGTCTCAGTGAAGAGATTAGTTTTGCTGAAAAAAGTGTGCAGTAGGGTAATTGCAGAGTGTACCATCCAGAGCGTCCAAGCAGCCCCTGTGTTGACTTTTGCAACTTTAATGGTCTTTGGACATAATTTTCATAAATGTATTCCTTACAGTTTTTCAGTGTGCTCTGTGTGTATGAGTTGATGAGCCGCTGTTTGCTCTGAAAGTTGTTTTAGCAGGGTTATAAGGCAGCAAAGAAGTAGGTGAGCTGGTGTCACGCTTTCTGTCCTTGTGAGAAGGAATATAAGGACATGGTGGGCAACATGCATCTCCCAAATCATTCTGCTGGTGAACTCCAGCGCAAATTCACAGCTTAAGTGAAACCTGCATGCATGGAGTATCTCAGAAAATATGTAGCTTCATTTGAAATAATAGCTCCCCAGTAGCCCATTCTTCCTGTAAAGTTAGAAGTAATTTGTAATGGTTTCAATGATTGCTTTGTTCAGACTGGGAAGAAAGAAGCAGGGCAGCTGTGCCGCAGGAGCGAGCAGGCACGCATCCTGCTGGGACAGCCCCTGGGTCCGAACGGAGAGTTCGGGGGTCCTGCGCCCGGGCGGCTGAGAGCCCAGGAGGGAGGAGGGCTCGTGCCTGCTGAAGACGAGTGTGACCGGAAAATCGCTCTTTAGTATTCAGTTTCTGTAAGAACAATTAATTTAAATGTCAGTGTCAATATCACGCGTTTTGATTCATGACTTCATCTCCTAATTAGACTGAGCACAGAAAGTATTGTGTGTCCCTAAGGGTTCCTCTCTCTGCCCGTGCTCATTCTCTGCCTGCTTCTAGCTAGTAAAGGGAACATGAACATGTGTTTCCACAGGCATCTTCAGGTTCAAAGGGATTCATAACATTTTAAGCCTTTATTTCTTGAGTATCCCTTGTTTTATTTGTTGTAATACTGCAAATATATGTAATACCTGTATGGAAGCAGAAGTGCAGCCTTTCTGGTTCTTTTAATGATTAAATATACCATTATACATGCTACATGTCCCTGACTGCATTCAGCATATACCATGGAGAATAGTACCACGCTGTGAATACATCCTTAAATCTGACTTTCTACATCAAAACAACTTGGTCACACATAATATTTCTTTTGCCTGTGAGTGCCATTCACTTTTATGTTCTGTTTTGTGAGTTGTTTGTTATTAACACATGGTAACATTAACATATAGTCATTTTTTTGTTTGTTTTACCTTACTGTTTTGCAACAAGATTTTCAGAACTTGTTTTCCATTCAGATTTTGAGAAGAAAAATGTTACGTGAGGTGCTACTCTTTATGCCTAGGCCAGTTTCCGTGGTTAGTTTGGAAACAGCTTATAAAAGCCCTTGTATATGTACATTATTTAGCCTTGGTTAATTAATGGCAAGTAGAAAGAAGTGTAACAACTTAAAATCTTTTGTGTTTACATGATTTAGTCCAACAATAATTTGTGTGGAATAGTTGAGAAAGATTGTAGGTAAAGAAAATATTTGCACCACAGAAAGAATTTGAAATTTGCATGTGGGCAGCGTGTAAAATATATTTAATAGCTGACTAGACAATAGAATTAGGCTTCGTCTGACTTGAACGTTGTTAAATGAAAGCAATATGAGTTCTTTGGACAACTGAACTTTTAGGGCTGTAGTTGGAGAAGGCATGGGAAAGAATTGCAGCCACTTTTGGAAATGGAGTGCTCACATCAAGGATAACTGAACTCAGGAAAAATTGTGAAGGTGTAGGAGACCCACTATACCCCACCTGTGATTTAATTACTTACCTGGCAGTAAAAACTACCTGGGAAGCTTCCCGGGGACTGCGGCCCTTCTGTGTTGAAGACCTGAGGAGAGGCAGAGTGACAAAGCCTGTCTGGTATGTAACGAAGATGCACTGTGTGACTACTTTAACAGCAGTAGGCATCGCTAACCCCTGTGTTGTTTTCTCAAATTAACTTCAAAATGAGTCTGCAATTGTTTTTGTATGTCAGCAATGGTTTGTGTACCTTCTTAAGATAAATAGCTTGGATTCAGATATTTCTGTCACCTATGGTTATTTCATTTGGAATATATACATGTATTAATTTGATTTTGAGATCTTAGAGGAAATATATATTATTGCTTAGAATAAAACTTGTATTGTCTGTCAGGAATATGTGCTTGGCTAGGTGCAAGTTACCTGTGCAAAGAGGTATTGCACAAGGCCCCTCTCTTGGCCCTCTGCGTTCTCAGCGGAGGTGCTGGCAATGTAGGTGGCTTCCACCGATCCGTACCCAGACTGGGGTAACAGAATGCTGAAGGCCTGAGGTTGCAAACGAGGTGTAATACTTCTTAGTGAAGAAGGTAAACTTGACAACAGTCTATATCATTTTTCTCCTCAGAAATACCCAAATTGAATCAAAGATTAGCAAAATCCCAGAGGGAGAATGAGTGCCTCCAGGAAAAGGTAAAACACCTGACGCTGGTGGCTGACACGGTTGAGCTGAAAACTCAACAGCTTCAGACTTCGCTTCAGCAAGGGAATGAGCTGCAAAGTAGGTGCCGTGAACTGCAAAAGGAAACATTAGGTAAGAGAACTTTGACATTTGAAGCAGACTTCCAAGTAAAATGAAATGCAAAAAATAAAGTTTTTTTAAAGCACCAGAGTTGTGGCTGTGACTGTGAAAGCGCTCAACAGCTCAACAAGCAGGCCTGAATAACCTGTGGATGTTGTGCAGTCAGAAAACTCTGTGTCATTCTGAAGGATCTGTTACCTCGCTCGGAACATGAGTGAGCTCAGTGGGGGGGGTGGGAAATGGAGGAAGGGAGGAAACCAATGAAGATGGTGGTAATGCACTTACACTGTTACTTGTCAATCTTATGTAAAACACCAGGGACAAGGCTCTGAGATTAAAATGAAAACAAATACCCTCCTGTTGAGTGGAAGGCCAGGCAGGATTTTTGACTATCAGCAACAGAACTGAACAGTAGGTCAGGCTAAGCCGGTCTCTTTTCTCCTAGGTGCATTAAACTTGAGTCTGTCTGATGATTTGCCCTTGGTAGCTTGTCTCAAGACTCTAGAGAGTCCTCTTGAAAACTGTAAGAGCAGTGTCGGCACTTGAAATTATGATTTCTTGTGAGCTTTGTTGAGACAATAACTCATTGCAAAGAGATTATTTACATTAGTATCTCTTGAATTTCTTTTCTCTTTAAAGCAGTATTGCATTCACCGTGCTGGCTCAGAGACATTTGAAGACCTTCAGAATGTATAGAGGTTGTGCTGTTCCAGGCACAGCTTTGAGTCATCAGACTGGCACAGTAATTGCCGTGCTGCCTTATGCACAGTATGTAATGTCAAATTTGAAGCAGTAGCACTCAATGCTAGTCATGATGAAGGAATTCCACTGATCTTTCAATACCAGTGATGATACCAAATGTGAGACTGCAAAGTAGGAGACTGCAGATACCCTCTGAGGAGTTACCAACCCATGTTGCTGAGGGCAGGCTTCGTTTTATCACTGTATAACACTACTGTTAGGAAAGCTCCCGCAGTGATGGGTTTTAATGGTAGAAATGAGCAGATAACTCTACAGCATTTTTAGATAGTGGCTGTATAAGAAATAGACTTAATGTGTCTTCCTCTTTGTGGTATTTGTTCAAAAATCTAACTTTAAATGAATGCAAAAATCAGTTCGGTTTTGCTCTGACAATATTCTTCTGTGGACTGTTCACAGCATCCACTTTTGTCTTTTTTTATTTTGTTCTTGGGTAGCTACTAACTGTTCCAGTATCTCAAAAACTTGCCTGTGACATTTTTCGGTAAGCTTAATGTCTGATGGTAGCTACCTCTTGTTACTGAGTCCTCTGTTCAAACTCTGGCAGGCAAGGTTTGGGGAGAGGGTTACCATAAAGTGTGTAGCTGTCAGTCATCAGCCCCAGTGTCTCATTCTGAAGACCTGAGGAAATGGAAGGAAATACATCAATTCTATTTAAATTTCCTTTTTCGAGACAATCTCGAACGCACTGTTGGACAGTGTGAAAATTTGTACCTTTTTGTTTGGCTTGTATGTAAAGTCACTAGGAGAGATTTTTTAGAAGACATGAAATAAAATGTACATAAATGGTACCTGCTGTGTTGATGTTTCACAAGAAAACTAAACAAGCAATATTATATATGTGTTACATATGTATTAGGTATTATATATCTGAGACAAGTGCCTGGGTAAAAAATAATAATAAAAAAGCCGAAATCCCGAATAAGCTTAAGATAACGTTGCTAGAAGAGACAAAACTGAAGGAATTAACTAGTTGCACTGGTTAACTAAATCACATTGGTTGTCCCAAGAGCAGGAGGTCACCTGTGACTCCCCATGTTTTACTTGCAACTTGTTTGGGAAAGATGCTGAAAATACACTCATGTCTTTTGAGGAGACAAGTGTGTTTCTCCTCAGTTAAGAGATTTGTATTTTATCCAAATAGTCTGTGTACACATATAACTACCAGGTTTGACTATTATAATACCATAGTCCGAAATTTGGAAATTACATCCTTTGGAATGTTCTGTGCGTTTTGTTTCTTAACGTTCACTTTCTGTCTTTAGTTATGCTGAAGTAACCCTAGGGATTGAGCTGAGAGGCTCTCACCGTGCTAGAAGTCGCCCAGGCAGGTGGTGTCACTCCAAAGATGACAGCAGAGGTGACTGGCTCAGAACCAGATCCTGCGATAGAACCCGCAGCAGTGATTTACTGCGGTAGATGAAGCTTTCCTTTCTCTGCTAGTAGAGTGGTACCTATGGACAGAAAGTCTGTCTGGTCTTTGGCGTGGGCTTGTGCCGTGCGGAGCAGGTGCCTGAACGTGCATTCGTACAGCGATTGGTAGGTTCTAGCAGTGCTGATGATTGCGGTGATTTGTAGCTCACTTTGAGGGTGACTGGCACAAATACTCTGCTCAGAATCCACACACCGATTTTTTGGTATGTGCGTGTTAGGTGCTTATGTGGTGTCATGTTTTGGTCACGCTGTTGCATTCTGTAAGAATACTAATTAAAATGTAAGAAATTCTTACAGCTTTATTTAAGAATACTAATTAAGAAGCCTAATACTTGGCTTTGTTCAGTGCGCAGTATAATTGGAAAACTTGTGTCTACTTTCTCTTTAGAGATATTTTACCCTCTGTCTTCGTATAAATATACAGAGGGTAGTGATAAGTCATAAGCAGTTAGATCCTCTATTATTTACCTTTCTCTAGAAATCCGAGTTTCTGCAGTTTTCAAAAATGGGTCTGCTACCTGGCTGCCTTGAGGAAAACATAATTACATTTGACAGGCATTTTTTAGGTGGAAAAATTGATCAAAATAAAACACGCTCAGAGCAAAAATAGCTCCTTCTCAAGTATACTTTGACATTTCATTTGTGTTGAAAAGTGTTTTAATTATGTTGTACAAAATAAAAAAAACTCGTGAGTGGCAGAAGTGAAGTTGTCTGCCGGCGTGCAGACTGTTGTAGTTCCTGCCTTGGTGTAAGCACCAGGAACCATCCTTCGTACAATTGCCAGAACAGTAGATTTTACTTTTCATAAGGTACCGTGTTTGGTGTAACTCCGATAATTTTGTACACTACTAAGTTAAATTTTTCTGGGTGAGTGGCAGTATGTGGGCATGTGAACCTGTCTGTGAATTCAGTGGTGGTTCACACGCGTTCCTGGGAGCTGGGCGTTGGCGCTCGCTGCTGTTGTCAAAAGGTGAAAGTCCATTTAATTCGCTATCCTGTCCTCACTCCTGAAAAGCACGGTGTGGTTCAAAGGAAGGAGTGGGAACTCTAGAATAGCAGTTACAGGATAATGTATCTTCCCCATGTGTCTTGTCTTGACCTAAGAGGTCCTTGAGCCTAAGAAGACAATTTTTAAGCATTGAACTATGTGGTTTAATATCGTTACGTAAGGTATTGGTGTCATTACATTTATACTGGTATGAAAACTGCCCTTAGTTGGAGTTCCCTTTTCAGTTTGGTAAAGCTGTTTACTTCAGAGGTTCCTGTAAACGGTGAGTTCATCGTTTGTTCACGTGCATTGTACACTTTCTTTTCCAGTTTTCCCTACCTTTAATTCCATGGAGAATTGCCTTGTTCTTTGAAGACCAGAGAAAGATGCTTGCAGTTTGTTTGGGGTGTTTTTTAAGATGGATTTTTAAGAGGACAGTTGTGATTCAGCTCTTGCCCGTTTTGCTGCTCTTGGAATTCAGTGTTAATAGGAACAACTATAGAGATCTGGTTTTCACGAGAGAAAAACCTTGGGATTTATTGAACTAAATTGCCATTTTTCACTTTGATGTGACGTAACTGAAAGGGAAGGTCTGACTCTTGAAAGAAGCCTAAAATGTGAGAATATTCTGAAAAAATTTTACCTATGCTTACATCTTTATTAATTTTTTTCCACTGCTAGCATTCATAGGAGACCTAGGCAAGAGCTGCCGTCTAGGTTTTTGTCTTCTTTCTGTCCACTTCAGAGGCCTGTTTTGGAAGCTGTTTATGTTTATGAAGAGATTTGGAATTTTACAGTGCTTTACAGAGCTACTCCTTCCCTCAAGAAGTCTGTGAAGTGCACTGCCGCATTATCCTGCCTGCTCACTCACCCTTTTTAAATATGTTTCCACAGAAGAGGGATTTAAAAAAAAAAAAAGGAAAAGAAAAAGGCAGCGTATGCAGTGGGTTTGCGGAAAGTTATCAGGGAGGTTCGTGTGCCTGCGTGGAGTCGCAGGCATCTTGGCGGTGTGGGACTCGAGCAGAAGGGTCACTGTGACCGTGGCACGTCGTGCTGGGCTGTTTGACTCACTATTTACTTATTTTGCACATGTGGGGTTTCTTTTTTAAACTGCGCATAATAAAAACTTGAAATAGTGAACATTTTGTGAAGAAAGCACAACTAAAACATTGTCTATGGAATTCATACAGAATATTAGCACTCTGCGAAATCTTAATGAACAGCTAAAGTATCAGCTGAGCAGGTTGATGGTTGACATGAGGCGTTTTAAAATTTATTTATATGAATAAAAAATGTAGCAGTTACCTCATAATAAATCAATTAGTCAGAAGCAGTGAAATGTTTGATGTGGATATCCAGAAGGCAATTTCAAGGCAGCAAGAGTGCTAGCTCAGGCATTTTTATTCTGCCCTTCCTGAGTGGACCAGTAAAACACAAATCCATACGCGTTTGAAGAGGCCTGTCTGTATGGAGCGTGTTGCTGGGTTGGGGTGATAAAACCAGCTAACACACTGGTGATAAAATGTTCTCTGTGAAATACAGAAGATGATTTTCTTCATGAAACAAGCATCAAATATTCTATGAGTTTGGCGTTTTATTAAGATAAATTAGTGGGAACAAACAATGCTTTTTTTATTTGATTGCTTCACTTGATCTGAGTGAAAATCAGTTCCAGTTAGTGGATTCACACCACGTAAAGTCAGTGTAGGAAATGAGCCAGATCTAGACTGTCCGTGGTTTGGAGGGATTGGGGGTTTTTGTGTTAGTTTGCTTTTTTGTTCTCACAGACTACTTTGAAGCTAATATACCTCTCTGGTACTGAAATAGTTCAGTGCCCCAGGAAATAAAACCTACCAGGATTTGTGACTGACATGCTCTGAAAGGGTTTTTACTTTCTGCAACCAATATTTTGAAGATTCTTGTTTTGTGTATTTATCATACAATTGTAAATTGTTGAATGTTTCATGTGATAGCAGTCATTTGCAAGAGCTGAAACTAAGCATGAGTTTATACTATTGTTCCTTCGTTCTTGTGCTTCTCATGACTTTTGGGAAATTTTGTTTGCGAGTTACATTGTGCCAGAGAGGTGAATTTGATTGCTGGGCTCATACCACTTTTCAGACTCACAATGCATCATCCAGTTGGCTATACACGACAGGTCTTGAAAAATGCTCAGGGCAGGCTAAGATCTGGTGAATAATTGTCTAATCAAATAGACTTGCAAAAAAAAAAGAAATCAATAATGCCTTGTGATGGTGCCTTTTGTCTGTATTGTTAGGGTCAGGAGCGGCAGAGGAGTGGCAGTAGCATGTGCTCCTAAAAGAGAGGAGCTGATATCTGTGCTTTTTTTTATTACCAGCCAAATTCTTTCCTCGACTTAGTCACAGATATAGAATAATCTTTCTTCACAAAGTCACTGCAGTTTTTCTTTAGCCCATTTGTAGTTACAGGTTTACCTCCGTATGGGATTAAATTACTGGCTATGCACGTGAAATCTGCCTTTTAAATCTTTTGATGCTACTGCTTTTTAGGCTACTTAAGTTGCTAAATGTAACCTTAGCAGTGGTCTGCTGACATAGTAAGACTAATGAGAGATGATTGAAAAATGCAGGCAGCTGTAGGAGTAGCTGGGTAGTTTGAGTGGGGAATGTTCGCACTCTTCAAGGGAAGAAGGAGCAGTATTTTCGTCTGCATGAAGTGTCTTTAATGACGCTTTAAAGACTGCTTTGAAGAGCTTTGAAAATCCAAAGAGAGAATAGTTTCCTGTAGTTTTAGGTAGGCTGCAGTTCAAATATCCACTATTCATACCACAAGTACTGTTGAAATTTTTTTTTTTTATTAATTCCAGCTGCGGTACTAAGAATTTGAAGAGTGAGAGCTGGGGAATGTGGTGTTGGTGTTTGAACAGAATGTGACAAATGGGTTAGACGAAGCAATTGCTCATTAGTGCTTTTCAGCAGTCTCTTGAAGTGGAAGAGGAAACAGATGAATACGACAGAAAGAACAGCATCCTAGTTCTCTTCAGCTAGGTGTTGGGATAATGCTGTGCTGGAGTGTGATTTAGTTACAGAAGGGCCCCACTTTGCTTCTTGAGGAAAAGCAGGAGTCCATGTTAAAGGAAGTAGAGTTGTTGTATTTTGTTTCAGCTGTTGGGCCTGAACATGGGGTCGGGGAATCTGTCTCCAAGGAAAATTAAGGTCAGAAGCTCCATTTTCTCACCTTCAGTTTTCCCAGCCCATAGGCAAGTGACAGTATTTCAAATCAATTTTAATACGTAGGAGAAGCGTGTGTAGGAACAACTCTGACATAGCCCAGTTAGCCTGGGTTCAAAAGGCAGGACCGTATGCAGAGAACTCAGGCTTAAGGACCAAATCCTTGGAGGCCGAAGCGTGAGCCCTGGCCGTGGCTGAGCAAATGCCGCGTCAACAGTCGCTCTGGCTGCAGAAGTGCTGGTAACGTGCCACTTGTGCACTCGGGGAGCCGCCTTCGCTGAGACAGTGTTGTCTCTCTAATTAAGCACTGCGTAAGGTCTTGGAAAAGATTGCATGGTTTATGCAGCTGCTGGCTTATTCTTTCGAGGGCACTGAGGGCGTTGTAGATTTGTACCGCTCAAAAGTTAATTTAGAAATAATAAATTAGAAAATAATTTAGAATTCTAATTATTAGAATAATTTAGAAAAGAATTCTCTTGCTTTCTCTGTGCTTGTTTTATATATGAGAACGAAAGTGCTAACATACTAGTTCGGACCAGAGGTCCAGACTGCTCAGTCCTGGCAGTGGTCAGCAACATATGCTGGGGGAGATAAGGAACAGGCACTCCTTTTTCTGGCACATCCTCCCAGTTCCTGGCAGCTTTTAGTGGTTTAGAGGCTTCCTGGTGGCACTGGTCCGGTCTCCAGAAAGGATGTAAATCTATAGGGCTGGAGTCTGTCCCTGGGCTCTTTCCAGGCTTGTGCTTGTGAGTCATAAATAAAAAGAAGTACTTTCTTGTGTATACAAAAAAAATAGTTTATCTCAGAGAACATAGCATATGTAATATTGTAAATAAATAGTTCTGTCCTGTGCATGCAAGGACTTTGAGTATTTAGTTCACTTCTTTGGTCTCCTGAGAAACGTAGTGTGAGGCAAATTATTCCTAGTGTGACAGACATGTATGTATGTCACATTTCTCACAGCTTCTCTACTGTGCTTTTTAAATAAATGTGCTTAAAAATGTCTATGCTGAGTGTGCATCCTAATATGGTCTAGCATTAATGTTCTAAGACAATTTAAATGTTTTTACCCCTTTGACAGCTCATCAGCCAGAATTCGGGGCCTGGTAGGTTGCTCCCTGCAGGGAGTAGTTCTTTAATAGGTGTTAAAGAATACCTACAACCTCCTGTTTTCCAGAGTACCAGAGAAATTAAGCAGCAGGAGCTGGGTTCTGTCTGTCTGGCCAGGGATCTGTGCAGCTCTCTCACTTTCTGTCTCCTGACCGGCTTCCAGGTTCAAGCTACTAGTGTTTTCCCGATCCCTATTTCTCTCTGCCTGTCCCTGCGATGTGGCGGGGCTTCTTTTGCCCTGCTCCCCTTCTGCCCCGGTTCCCTTACGGCAGTATCGTGGCTCCTGCCTTGGAGTTTCTGGTCCAGCAGTCCCTTCCGTGCCCAAAAGAGCTAAACTGCTGCTCGCTGTTCTCCGACTGAAGGACATTTCTCACACCCACCAGCCCCGGGCAGTTCCCTTCCAGCCAGCGTGACAAACATTATCTTGATCTGAGGTAACACGTGGAGTGTCTCGCAGGGTACTTGTGTTCACCTATATATGGACAAAGTCTCTGAAAAGGATTGGTCCTAAAATGGGATTAACTGGACAGAGCAAACTGTATCATGGCAGGAGCCCGGGCTGGTCCAGGTTGGCTGAGAGGGGACCCACCAGCGATCCAGGAGTGCTGGGGACAGGGGAGAGCAAGGTGGTGGATCCAGCAGCTCCTGGGCAGTGGCGGGTGCCGAGGCAGGGGACACCGACCACAGCTTTGGAGCCTGGGAGCTCCGGGAAGGACCTTGGGAAAAGCTTCTTCAGCAGAGCGGGTGCGGCGCAGGTAGGGACTGCCTGGAGGGGTGGGGATCTCCAGCCTTGGGGTTCTGCAAGGCTCAGCAGAATAAAATCACAGATAACCTGGTCTGCCTGTGCCCGCAGTACTGCACTGGGCAGAGGGGTGAGCTGGGCAACACCCGGAGGACCCTTCCCACAAGCCTCTTGGAGGCTCTGCACCGCCAAATAACGATGAGGATTTCATAGAGCTTGATAAAAAATATTTTAATCTGTGATTCTTCCACAAGTAATTGTCTGCTGCTGGCAGGCATGCACTGAGACTGGATGTTTCTAGCTGGCGGGACTGGAGGGCAGCACGTGCAGCCTACGCAGCCTTGCTGCTTCTCGGTGAGAGCGTGAACGGGACTGCCCCAGCAGCTCTTTCTCATCAGTGACTGGTATAATGAGTCAGAGCTTGTCCTGATTAAACTATTAAACTATCTGCCAGTTGTTCCCCAAACCATGCTGAACTAAAGGGAAAATGAAACTGCTCTCTCCCTGTGGCGTTTTCGGTGTGTTGTAGTGTAGTGATGTGGTGAGAAGTAGCAAGTCCGCTGGTTTGCAGTACCCAGCCAGGCAGTGAGAAATGGACTGCGGTTCTGACATGGGAAGCAGGTCAACTTTGTAGGCGTGCATTTATTCCTGCGTGAACACGGTCATTTTAGACCAGAGACGTTGTGAAACAGAACAGATTCATACCGTGACTGGCGCTGACCTACGCGGAGCTGCGCTGTTGAGTTTCTGCCCACCAGCAGCTGAGCTGCTGAAGCGAAAGGGTCTCTAGTAATGACTGCGGTCGGCGTGTCTCCCATGGCAATATCACAGAATCCCAGCATGGTCGGGGTTGGCAGGGCCCTTTGTGGGTCATCCAGCCCAACCCCCTGCCGAAGCAGGGTCACCCAGAGCAGGCTGCACAGCACCGCGTCCAGGCGGGGCTGGAATATCTCCAGAGAAGGAG
>Ga0065711_1042033_pt1 | contig 15706 bp, 6 predicted proteins | sample Hoacrofraction12_FD_59098 | JGI IMG/M metagenome (GOLD analysis project Ga0065711, IMG submission 59098) | Hoatzin crop microbial communities from Cojedes, Venezuela - Epithelial fraction 12 v2 (version 2) | ecosystem: Host-associated > Birds > Digestive system > Esophagus > Crop | place... | reverse complement strand
AGAGGCTGAGGGAGCTGGGCTTGTTCAGCCTGAAGAAGAGAAGGCTGAGAGGGGACCTAATAAATGCTTATAAATATCTGAAGGGTGGGTGTCAGGAGGATGGGGCCAAGCTCTTTTCAGTAGTGCCCAGCGACAGGACAAGGGGCAATGGGCACAAACTGAAGCACAAGAAGTTCTGTCTGAACACGAGGAAGAACTTCTTCCCTCTGAGGTTGACGGAGCACTGGAACAGGCTGCCCAGGGAGGTTGTGGAGTCTCCTTCTCTGGAGATATTCAAGACCCGCCTGGACAAGTTCCTCTACAGCCTGCTGTAGGTGACCCTGCTTCAGTAGGAGGATTGGACTAGATGACCCACAGAGGTCCCTTCCAACCGCTACTATTCTGTGATTCTGTGATTCTGTGATGACAAATCCCAATAAAAAGTGTAATATTTTTGTGATCAAACTGTGTTCTTACAGAATACATGCTTTCCAAGCAATGTCTAAGCTTGTAATTCTTTTCTTCTTCTTCTATAGAAGCTTTCTCTACGTTTCTTCAAAAAACTCTTTCCTAAAATCCACCCAAGAGTGTTTTTTTATTCAGCACAGAAAGAGATGGAAACACAGCATTACAATTCCTTTATGTATTTAGAATGCAGTATTTGCTTTGAACTTCAGAATGGGTCTTGAAGACCCTTCAAGCATGGTCTACACATTTACCGAGGAACTACTGGGCATTCAAAAACAAAAAAACAAACCCACAAACAAGTAGAGCTGCAGTAAGATTTTATTTTCAAGTCCTACCAGAAATACTCTAGTGTTTTTACAGAATACTCCTTAGCATCACCACTTCGGGGAGTGAGTGTACGAGGCTACGTATGCAGGCAGCTCTGGTCTTTCACACCACAGTAAGCTGGGGTCCACCCATCAGCAGTATGCCTCATTAGTGGCATTCAGGACTTGAAGAAATAACTGATTTTGCACAATTGTTTTCACACTGTGAGATGCAACTGTACTGGCTTATTTAAGCACAGACCGCAGAGCTTGCTAACCTATAAAATGTGAAATAGACAATGAATATATTAGAGAGAAACATTTAACTAGAGAAAAAATGCTCTTTTGTACAGTGTAGAAACCTCTCTATCCTCACCTATTACAAAAATTTTTTTGAGGTTGTAAAGCATTTTTTTGTATCAATATAGATCAGTAAACAGTAGAACTTACTACAAGGATACTAATAATATTGTTAAAAATTTACAAAGACAAAATTAAACAGCATTCAGCGAGAAGGTTTTTTAGGGCTGTCTTTCCAAATCACTAGATTTTTTTTTCCCCCTTTAGTCAGAAGACTCATTTTCTTTGCAAAAATGTTTTTTCTACCTGAGACAAATTTGTAGAAACAGATTTACTGAGAAGAATTCTGACACTTTCCTGGCAACTGGCAGTGATGCCTGGTGAAAGAAGCTAAATTTTGCTGTAGAAGAAATTTGCAAAAACTCATGAAAACAGCTTTTGAACTCATCCAAATGTCATCCCCCTAAAGACAAATCTAAATAGAAGTGTCAGGATTGTAATTTTTTACCCACTTCAGGAACCTCATTTGGTATACTGCCTATAGTTTAATATAATTTTTTTGCATAAAACCACTGACTTTAAGTGTTGATACTGATTTTTCTCTTAAAGTTGCTTAAACTGGGTATCTATCATATCATTTGCCAGGAGAATGTTTTGCTTGTAGCGATTTCACCTTGAGGTTTCCAAAATCTGGTAAAATCTATTGAAGAATGAAAAGAAAAAAGGCGGGTATCCCTGTTTTGCCCAAATCTCCATAATCAGACATGAGGGTCCAAAGAGAAGCTAAGAGCTCTGTCCCTGCATGTGATGAATTATAGATCACTCTCCTTTACCTTGTAAAAAATGTAAGGCTTGTAGTACAAAAGCTACCAGAGGACATGACCAGTATTTCAGGCTCCCTACAGTAGCAGGAGACTTGGTATGCTTAGAGGAACCGAGCAGTACCACAAGCTGGCTATTTCTCCTATACAATGACATTTTTGGTTTTGTTTTGGTAAGCACTCCAGTCATGAAAAGAAAAGTCCACTAGCAATTTGCAAACAATAAAGCAGCATGACAGTGACTTTAAACTGTGTATACCAGACAGAACTCACCTTCAGCGCAATGCTTTTTATATCCCTCATCTTGATAGCTCATCTCCTAAATGAACTTCAGAAGCCTCTCATTTAAATTCTTCATGGGTATAACCTGTTAAAAAGTGCTTCAGATGACAACTTAATAAAGGCTGATCTTGTGAAAAAAGAACAGAACAAGATGACAAGAAATTAGAGTACTATTCTTGGTTTTCCCTATTTTTCTCTCATTCTGAGAAATTTGTTTAACCTTGCTGTGCTTCATTGTATTCTCTATAAAATAAGGAGAATGATTTCTACAGAGATCTGGGAAGATAATTATCTTTACATTGAAAAGCTATGGGAATGAAAAGTATCATTACTTCACTGTTATTTAATTGTATTAAAAAATATCCTGCAACTTCCACTAAGGTCTTTGGTATTAAATATAACAAGAGTCGGCAGAAATAATGAATGCCATAGTCCTTTATTTTCTCTATGGGTAAAAGTGTTTACTTATATGAATAGGCTGGCAGATCCATGTCCTTTCAGAGAAACAGCCTATTTTCTGTTTGAAGGAGGAAGAATTCCTGTCAAATTCGTATCACAGGTTTAGTTTAAGTTCTCCCCAACCATGTTGGAGTGTTTCAGGTCTGGGAGCTTTTGCATTTTGCTAGCATTACAATGCTGCTCTAGTAATTACACTATGATGAAAAATAGTCTAAAAATAAGCTGAAGAAATCAAGCTCTCCGGTGTTAGCATCCCAGCTGGGAGACGCTGAATAAACACAAATCTCTCTACAGCTTTCCCCAACACAGTGCTGACATAAATAGGGTGTCTCAGAGAAATTTTTGGTAAATATGAATCGCATTTTAAGACAGATCCAAGGTCCCACTGAAAATTAATAACAATTAGGAGCAGTGCAACATACCTCCCTCTGTCCTTTGCACTAACCAATGACTGTGTTTCTGAAAGCAACTCTTGCAAAATCCCTTAGTTTGTCAGTTGTCAGCAGAAAGATCACTACATCAATATCAGGTCAGAAGCTATTTGATCTATTAAAAGGGAGCATTGTGATAGCTGAGCTACACAGGTGAGATGCAGTCATAAAACCACATAATGACATTCTCTGTTCCCAAAGAATTTATACTCTACTATTAGGCACAGGAAATAATGAAGATTTGGGATGTTACTGACCTTTGCAATAACACCACCTTTGAGTGTTACTGACTCCCTGTGACCATTACAAAAAAAAAAAAAGTGTACAGGAATAACTGTAAGAATATTCAGAGGGTGATTAAACAATAACCATCAAGGAAGAAGTTTACCAGTTAATTTTTAAAAATTTATTTATTTTTATTTATAAGTTTTTATGGCTTCAGATAAAATGCAGGTATTGAGTAAGTTGGTTTGAGATTTTAGAAACTGGTTATAGCAGGTCAGATTTACATCCTAGCATACTGGAAGGTTTACATCATGTCTCACTAAGAAAGCAATTGGCATTACTCGAATGCTGGGTCTTTACCTTTCTGTGTTTCAAAGCCTTTTGCTTTCTCTGAAATGAAGTACATATGTCATCCTCTAACTACAAATGTCTTCGGACATTACAGTCCCCTGCAGCTCTGAGTCACAAATCAAGTACTTATTACGGTCTGGACTCTCAGTATCTGATTGTGTTTGATTCCCAAGTTCTGACTGTGATGAATGGTGTCGCTCTTCTGCAACAGCTAAATTAGTTTTAAAAAGCCACACAAACACTTCAACCATATACTTAGTTTGTTTCTGCTGCAGAAAACTGATTAGCCTGTGACAAAACAAATTAGTTCTCATGTTTGAAGGGGGTCAGTGAATGAATTAAATGAAGGTTCTGTAAGACATCTCCTATATTTAATCGCTAAAGATGATCAACTGTTATCTTATGAAATGACCCTTCCTGGCTTCAGGGTAGAAAGTCAGAATAAAGAAAGGTAATACACTGACTTTATTAATGTTAGTGATAGTAAAAATAGTACCAAATGAAAGGCCATGAAAAAAGCCTGGGGATTACTTGGCTAGATGAACTTGCAACAGCAGCATACCCATATTACACAATGAGTTGAAGGTACCCTGACAGTAAAGGTCTAAAGGGCCCAAAAGTTCTAACCAAGAAATTTCACAGACATTTTTAAGGATCTGGGATAACGCTGGATTGAACAATGTCTAAAGCTGCTTTTGTGTCTATAACAGAAAAGAAAAAATCCTAAACTAGAATCCAGGAAGGTTTGCCATTTGTAAAAATACTCAGAACAGCTCTTAGACATCTATGATGCATCTTTCACTGTGGCTTTTAAAAATCTGTTTCTAGTGAATTATTCCAGAAAATAAGATGCTTCTACCTTCTCTTCTTCACAGCTGATGTTCAGGAAATAACTGCAATTCTTTTTTGTTTTATATTCCTAAATATTCCTCTAAAGATTCTTGCAACTTTTGGAAGGTAGAAGACTATCATAAAATACATGAAGAGCTATGCAGTAGCTGTCATGTATTTTTTTAAACATTAAAAGACGCATACAAACAAAGTGGAGTGTGATTAAACAGCCTCAGTTGTGTGAGTTTTTTGTTGTTTTGTATATCTATTTTTTATGCATCTGTGTAATTTTACCCTTAATATAGACATATATGAAGAAATCCCATGAACCCAGTTGGATACCAAATAATTTCATTTATCATACAAGTTTTAGCTACATGCTTATTTACATGCTGGGTACTTTCTAGTGGCTTCTACTGACCTAGAGAATTGAAACCATTTGTATACTGTTCTATTCGTAGGTCTTAATCACTAACTTTGTATTCATTATGTCTTTGGTTTGCTATTATATGCCAAAAATACAAATGGTTTTATTCAGGCAAATTAAAATACACTGAGAAAAAGTATCAGTTAGTTTCTTATAGAAAGCAAAGTTCATGAGCTTCATTTCCCATTCTGCAGCGTAAGCCTTCTTTCTAGACAACAAGAGTGTTAAACCAGCAGGTCTCTGCAATTACCGACTACTTAGAAGCCAAAGTGAGATTTAAGTGTAAACTTTGTTCATTGATCTAAATTGATGCTGGCACAATCTAAATATGCAAGTTACCTGCCACAGACAGATTTATCTGTAATCTAGAGTATGCTTTGAGTTCTATTTTTTCAGTAAGCAATGCTTATATGAAGCACTGACACACCTAAAAATTAGCTAGATACAGACTTTAAAAACAGAAAAGCCAACAGAAATAATTAGTGGGCATTCTCTAATATTAACACATTGTTGCCTATACACTGTCAAACATTTTCATAAGTGCAGATTCTGATTGATTATATCCCAGAAAATGAAAAAAAAGCACAACAATTCAGTTAAACACAGTTCATTCCTTGGGTGAGGAAAAATAGGTTTTTATTATTCTCGCATTTTTGCCTGCTTCATTAGCAGGGTCGTAAGTCATACAGAGGCAAATGTAGCATATAAAATAAATAATTTTACTATTTTTCTTTAATATACTGAGATTTTAATTGTTCCAGGATCAGATTCTGCCATTGCTATGATATATAGCATATAGTCGACAGAATACATCTGTACTTTTCCACCTCAGAGTCCACTGAAGACTTTCTTGCCACTGAAAGCCTCAACACACACATGAGAAGAAATGCCATATAGGTATAGCCTCACAGTTGCATGTAGTCATATTGATTTCAGGCTGTTATTTTACTTGAGAAGTTGCAGACTTTAGCAGACTAATTTTCATACTTTAAAAAAACCAGTCAAATAAATCTTCCTCTCTCATACCTGGGTTTTCTTCAATGGATTTTTTTCTTTTCATGTAATTGTATGAAAAATTAGAAAGAGGTTGAGTAAAACAGTTAAAGGCATTCAATCCCTATGAAGATTTATAGGTTTTTTATTGCCAAATATTTGATTATTTAGGTTTTTTATTTCTTTGAGTTAATAGAAAATTGAGAACTGCCAGGAATCAGGGTGAAGCAATTTTTCACATGATTTAAAAGGTGGAGACTTAGGCACTTATTCAGATCCTCTGGAGTACAAAATGCTTAGTCCTGTACTCGCACTCAAGAATGAATTTGCTTTAACAATATCTTCCACTATTACCAACACGCAGTAAGCGGAAAACATCAGCCTTCGGCATTTACTCAAGGCTTAACACAAGCACCGGTCTGCTTACACTTGTCCTTGTATTCCACATTAAGATCTATGCATTAGGCTAAACAAAACAAATTAGAAAGATCACAAACCTATTTCTTATCACAACAGTTGGCCATATAATTTCTACAAGAGACCTAATGCCTATCTAAGGTCATCTGAAACAATCAGAAGTTTTTTAACTTGGCATGCCTTAAACATGACTAATCAGTACAATCTTAATCTGGTTATTATACCCTGCACTCATGTATTCACTGCAAAGTCTGGCCTGCCAAGTCACATCATGAAAGAGCTCCATTTGAGCTTCATCAGTTGAAAAGCTCTATGTCAGGGTTGAGTACACCAATAGGCTGTAATGGCCCTGATGAGCCCCACTTAGGATCTCCACTCACAACCTGAAAGCACTCAGCATATGATGCAAACAGGTATGCATGGAGCAGTCCAAGTCTACCACTCTATCAGCATACTTCACTTGCAAGACTTGCCTTCGGTATCTTTTTTCTTTCTTTTCCTTCTTTAGCTGCTCTTGCTTTTCAGAACCTTCACAAAATGTGCAAGGGAAACATTCTCCATGATGCAGACTCTAGGGTCTAGCTGTGCTTCAATCTATACAGCTTTGTACAAGCATAGCTGAAGGCACAAAATAACTTGCAGTTAATGCTAGCAGAAACAGCTGCAGAAATGGCCAAAGAGAGATTTGTGTAGTCCAAAAGAAAAAAAACAACCTTAAAATCTTGAGCTTCATTTTGCATAATTCTCATTAGCTATTTTCTGCAACCTTCTGTAACTTCTCAGATCCTAATTTCATATCATACCCTTTTTTTTGTATCTCTCACAACCTTTGTTTCTTGCCTTCTCCTTTCACCCCTCTTCTTTCCTGAACTCTTCACTTAATCTTCTCCTAACTACCTTTACAGGCCATAAAGCCGTGAAACTAACCAAATGCTTGCTACTGCCATACAGTTCACTCAGATGTGTATTGTTCCCCATACCCATATTCAATTAATTAATTTCAATGGCAGTGTCTTACCTAGCTAACCTCTCATAATTTGTACCTTACCCACCATTGCTCCAAGAGACGGAGGAATAAAACAGATGAGACTATTCAGGCCATTTAATTTCTTCTACTATACCTAAAGGTGTGGTGTACAACCACAGATAAGGGATTCTAGGAAAGCACTCTAATTAATTGGCTGAGAACAGATCTGTTCCACAGACCCTTTACATCTCTGCTAACAATCTAGTTTCATTTGACTTACTAAACAATGTGCTCCTCAGACACAGTTATGAAGTTTCACTTTTACTGCCCCAACCATCTGCACATATACCAAAGAATTAACAGTCAACACGTCATCCAAAAAGCAAAAACAAGCAAAAAAAATAGGTGTAAAACCTCTGCCAAATCTAGAGGAAAACATAAATTGTTTTTTTGGAAAGCATCAAGAATTTGGAGGAGGCTAAAAGAAAATATTATGTTCTGTTAGAAGACCTTTAAAAAGCAATCTGCATGCTGAATATTAAGCACAAATCTTTTGTTAAGTCTGTTGGACCTAATGTATTCTTTCTCCATTTCTCATAAAAATACTTAAAATGTAGAATATTATATTCTATGAACTTAAAAAAATTAGCACTTTAATAATCTCTATACAAGAAATGATTGTTTCCTTGTCTTTTTGGTAGCCTGTTCATAAAGGATGGTTTTATACAGTCCAAAAGAAGACTAAATTAATGTCCATAACAACTCAATCCTATTGATTAAAAGACTTGAATTCTCTTAGGAAAAAGATCATATAAAGTTAACCTCCTCACTTGCCAAAATAGTACATGTGTTAGCAATGAAACCAGAGACATTTGGATTCTTGATGTATTTACAACATGCAGATAGCTCTCCTTCTCTTCCCTACTTAAAGAGAAAAGCAGCATATAAGAAATAGATACCTAATAGATTGTCACTCTAACTAAACGATTGGTCTTAAAAGCCTCTGAAATTTTTGCACACAGGCCAGCTGAGTATCAGTAGAAGGACTAATTATAGTGTACTATCAGCCCATATATAGAAGGAAAACTCGCCAAGTTAAATTGTAATTCATATAAATTAAATTACATATTGTTGCATGTTTGATTAACAAAGTCAGGCAAAATTACAGGCAAATTCCCAACATCTATTAATTTCAGATTAAAATTTTGCTACTATTTAAGATACAAAATACAGTAACTTGGTTTTAACATGATTCATTGAAGGGAAGCTCATGGACTGTTAGGTTTCAAACTATTAATCATGGTGGCATATAATTTTTCTCAGTTCGAAGGATTGTGTTGCTTATAAAGAAATTATAAATTTAGAAAAACACCCTAGTGATTTTAGCAAAGGATGACACAAAGAGTCTGTTGTTGACTCACTGTCAGTTACAGCCAGAGACAAATCACCATATTTCCATGGAGAATGTCTCTGTTTGCAGTTTACAATCAATGAGTCGGGACAGAGTTGATAATATAGGACACTTTCTGCTGACACATTTGTTTTGTATCCTAATATACCTCTAAGACAAGTTACAAATGGTTGAAAGCAAAAAAAAAAGAACACAGAGGCACAAGCAGTAAATTGGAAAAGTAACCTGAAGAAGGCCAGACAGCTGATCATGACACACATCCTTGAGACCAATGTCTGCGGCCACAGATTGCATCTAATTTCATTTTTCATTTAATTTTAATAATTTTCACCTTTTTTTTTTTTAGCATGTGCTTTCAATGTTTTAAACTATAAACTAAGCATCACTTATGAGAGCAAAAATAACACTTCTGGTTCTGTGCCATCCTTTGCCTGCAGCCAGGAGCACTCCCAAAATGACTGCTCCAGGTGGCCTGAGAGTACTAACACTCCCCTGGCAGAGGATTTCATGGCAAAGGAAAAAAGCCTCCTGCACCCTCCTAACCAGATGCAAGCGGGTATATCACTTTTGATAATTATCACTGCTATTCCTGCTTCCTCAGGGCACCAAAATTTCTGCTGCTATTTCCTCTGATGAAGCAGATAAGGGTTGGGATCACTTACATGGGGCATGAGAGCTGGGATGCATGAACAGATTACAGGCATCCCAAATAAACGTATGTGACTCAAACCTCAACACATTCCATTTGGAACTGTTTCTGTGTGCTTCAGAGGAGCACGATCATGATCCGCAGCATTTGTAACACTGTTCAGATTGCTTCGTGCTTCTGAGAAGACTGTATTGCAAAATCTACAGCAATGAAAATCTCTATTCCTAAAAATTACAAATGCCTTAGAAAGGTTACAGTACAAACTGCCTCTCTGAAGGGGCAGGAGAGGGACAGACAGTGCAGTATTCAAAGAAAAAAAAGTGGCAAGTACGTCTTAAAGACCAGTCAGAGTACTCTAGGAAGTAGAATCATAGAATCATTAAGACTGGAAAAGACCTCTAAGATCATCAAGTCCAACTGTCAACCCATCACCACCGTGTCCCGAAGTGTCATGTCTACATGTTTTTTGAACACCTCCAGGGACAGTGACTCTACCACTTCTCTGGGCAGCCTGTTCCAATGCTTCACAAGTCTTTCAGTAAAGAATTTTTTCTTAATATGCAATCTAAACCTACCCTGACGCACCTTGAGGCCACTGCCTCTCGTCCTATCGCTAGTAACTTAGGAGAAGAGACCAACATCCGCCTCACTATGACCTCCTTTCGGGTAGCTGTAGAGAGCCATAAGGTCTCCCCTCAGCCTCCTCTTCTCCAGACTAACCGGGGACACAGACATGGCCTGGAGTAAATGATGATTTACTCCTTTTAAAGATGCCTTTTTCCATCAGCTAGCTCCAGAGCTTTTGGGAGATGTTTGATCTAAAGCTTGATCAGCATACAGCCACTTTTATCTAAAACAGTTACGCTGGGTTTGTTTGCATATGCAGATCTTACCACTCTTACAGGTGAAATCTTTCAAATCTCACCTGTCAAAGCAACACCATACAAATGTGACTGAACTACTTCCAGAGCCAGGCCACACCTGAAAGCAGCATAGGTGCATTCCAGTTTCAGAGGTCCACATTAACAGCCTATGGAGCCAGCCTGATTTTCTGCTACTCATCAGAACAGGGGGTTACAACGTCATAGCTGACTGTGCAGTTAGATTACTCTCTTACTGCTTAACTATGAGTGGGTCAGTCCTGTACATGCAACTGAACACTCAGCTTGGGTTTGGCATTTTGTGGGGGCTGATCCAGTTCCCTTCCTGGGAACACTACTTACTATAAATCTTTGGAAATGGCATGATGGCTGCTGGGGTACAGATGAGAGCAACAGAAGGTACACGCCAATATCTGCAAGAAAAGACGGTAAAAATAAAACATTTTATAAGTATGATAGGTAGGCCAAACTTTAAGGATAAAATAAACTGATTTCCAGCAGTTAATTCATTACTTTTGCCTTTGTGTTACTTGTAATTTTCTCAACAGTACAGTATTTTTTGCTCTGAGACAAGATGTTAGTGCGGGAAGACCGAGTCTGCAGGACAGGAGAAAGCCACTGCAGCACTTTTACATTTCAGAGCACTCTTCCTGAAACAGGCTATGCCAGTGGCAACGTATGATACAGTGTGAAGTATGTGCTTACTGTATCCAATTGCCAGAAGTGATACCTACTGTAGGGAGCAGAGGACAACATCTGAAAACTGTAGCCGCTACTTTATATATCACAGGCATTTTGTGTTCTACACCTGTAAAATCGACCAGTCAAAGCTTGTCAATAAAGAAAATTCACCAAAAATAAAGGAAAAGAAAGAAGGCAGTGAAAAGAAACATTAAAAAGACAACGGAAGAGCTCAATGCATATACTGTATGAAGACAAGAATATCAGGAAGGAATCAATATGAGATGGCATACAAAACACATACAGTAAATCAACTATAATTTTAAAATGCTTGATCATTAAAGATGAAACAAAAGAGCAGAATGAGATTAGATTAGATTAGAGGAAGGAAATCTAGTAAGATTGTGAACACTAGAGAAAAAAATTAGCTGTATGTAGAATGAATGAGAAACAGGATGTAAAACAAAGACACACCAAAAGTTGTAAGTTTTAAACATAAATTAAAAGCATATGAGCACTCAGTGTAGTTTCAGTATGAAGACACTATTTTTTTAAATTTTGTGGAAGAGAAGGAAAGCAGAACCTTCTGATCTCCGTATCAGCCTAAACACTGGACTAAGGATAAGTTCAGAAAACAATGGATTCTTCTCATTCTACTTATGGCTGCTCTTGGTGAAACTCTTTGTCCAGTTCTCCAGCTCCAACATTTTTAGTATTTAATGACTGTGCTACATCAGCCAAATATTGTCCCTCTAATGAGAATAATGAAACAGAAACAACAACTACCATTAACTCTGAAAACTCTGGTCCTAGCATCTTTTTGAGGACAACTTTTTGCTCCTGCTTCATCGGCATAACGGAAGATGACAGACATATTCATTAAGGAAAAATATGTCAGAAAAAAAACACATCAAATATGTAAGAATTGGTAATATTATAGCTTTCACAACTATTTTATTCAGTTAAACCATTAGCAATTGGAATTATTTTCTGGATAAGAAATTTATAATCCTAACATTTATCAAAGTTATTTTAAGAATTACTTTCAATTTTTGTCTTAGCTTTTTGTCTGCCTATGATGTCATATCAAGTAGTACTTACTCAGATCTTTGTATCAGCCCACTCAAGCCAATCCATCGCAATATACAGAGCGGGTCTATGCTTTAAACAGAAATTTAACCTTAACTTTATGGATCAGGTTATCTATTTACATTTCCATAGTCTTTTGATTGTCACATATTCTGCACTGGTTCATCTCTATTTTACTACTAGTATTTTTTCACATGGACTTTCTGGACTACACGCAAACCCAAAAGTACATCCTTTTTTTTTTTTTTTTAGTTAATTTTATGGCCTGCAAAAAGCATCAGTTGAAAAACTCAGGCAGAAATAACTTCCAATAAAGAAGGAACTCATATTGTTTAGATCTCAGGGCCACCATCAATTACTTCATTTTTTTTTCTCAAGCTGACTGAACCTCTATATAGCTAGATACTAGTTATAACAAATGTGGTTGAAGAAGTGCTGACATTGAACACTTTTTTCAGATGTTTGTCAATAGCAAAAACAAATGGCAGATGACCCACAAAACAGTAAATATCCATAATTAAAACAGATACATTAGGATTTATTTCGATGTCTTTGCACACAATGTCTTTTTCACTCACCTAAAATGAAAGCCAAGGCAAAAAGTGAAAGCTTCAATGATAAATTACCAGTTTCATTAACTACGGAAAACAGCAAAATTGGAAAATGATCACTGCTTCAAAATCATAGGAAGTTCTTCTCCTTGCATTAGCTTTCCATAGCTACACAAGCGAGACAAGAAATTCTTATTTGGTATGGATAACAATTAAGAAATCCAAACCTTAAGAAATGCAACAAAATATTACACTGTTATAACTTTATCAAAATTAGATTGTATTGCAGAACATCAGAAATATTTTAAACATTGTCAGCTCAAGCTCCATCAAAAATTTTACAAGTTTAAGCTTTATTCAATTACCAAAATGGCATATATCTCTAAAAATAACTTTTGAATAAAAATCCTCATTTTGTATGTATTTCCTGCAACATTTGAAAATATTTAAAAACAATTGTTCAATAATACAGAACATAAAAGTTGAAACTGACTCAAGCCAACTTAAATGCCATATGTAAATTGTTGCCATTAACTGAACTGAGATGTGCAAAAACATAAGCAATATAAAGTACACATTATTTGTTAGTTTTACGTTAACAGAATTACATTCAAGGAACACAGTTTGTACTACTCTGCTTTTAAGCTAATGCCATTTTTAGGAAGGCCAGAATGCTGTTTTAGTCTAACAAACAACTTTTTTCTACATAAATACAAAATTAAATACACCTAACTACTCAATATATAGGACATCAACTTTATTTGGAATAATTTTCATTGTAAATTTCTGTGCATATCTAATTTTCTGCTCAATATGGTAATAATTAAGCCTCAATATTTAACTTTAATGATCCGTAGTAGCAACTTTTATCTAAAAAGTGGCAGTCTTGAGTATGTACTTTTCTGTTAAGCATCTGAATGTTACAACTTTCACCAGCAGCACAGAATGAAGACAAACTGGTCTTCCACCTAGTTCAGACTTTCTTTATTTGAATGATCATGAAAAAATTACAGAGTATCAGGACAAAGTATCGAGAAAACAAAGAATGCTTAGATCTGCAGACACAGTAAAAAAACCCCCAAATTTTCACAGAATAATGAAGTTTTGGGGGCACTTTAGCCTACACAGCCCACTGTTTTATGAGGGTGAAAGGACGCTCACTGTGCTTCAGTCAGGAAGTGCTCTATATGGCCTTTGAACTCAGATAATTTATAGAGAGCTTTGATGGGTTTGTCATGTAATACTTAAGCTATGTTTTTTGAGAATATTAACTTAAATTTGAATGAAAAGACAGGTTGCCCAAATTATGTACATCTCAAATTTAAATAATGTGACAATAACGTCACATCAAGACACACCTTGTTTCACATCAAGATGCAGAAGTTATATACTGCAACAGAAAATACGTAACTTACTCCTGTTTTGACAATGGATGATGGGAGCTAGAGTGGACTTGGAGAATTGTACATGCTCGAGTAGAAATCTCTCTTAGAACTAAATGCTGAAGCTTCTTTTCAGCTCTGAGAGAAGACGGCAAAATGACCTTCCTAACTGGGTGTCCATGTCCACTGTAAATGGAAAAAAATGGTACCAGATCAAGCATAACAGTAATTTACAGGGAAAAAAGCTATCTGAAAAATTCTTCTACAATTAAATCAGCAAGATACGGCTGTAACTCCTGTCCTGAGTGAATATTGATTAAGTGGATCTTGTCTGACAGACAATGAGTATCTGTTGGTCATGCACGAGAAGATCTAGGATGTGATGGAAAGAGAGAGAATGAAAACGTGGAAATCCTCATACATACCACAGGCAGGGAATTCTACGCACCTATTACATGTATCTAAAAATTCTTACTAGAAAAAGTATTCCATACTCAAAGCCAGCAAAAATTATTATTTTTGTTTATGAAACTTTATTATTTGAGGGAAAGGTATATTTCAATGTAAAAATGGAATGTGTTTCTCCTCCCCTCCATTTCTCTCATACAAGGGGGCATCAGTGACAGCAGCAACAGTATGGCAATTTGTAGGACTATTTGAAACCCTCAATCCAGCTAACAAAAGACAAATTGTTTTTCAGTCATAGCCTAGCAGAAACTGTCCCTCTCATGTTGCCAATTATCTCCACCTCAGCTGTTGACATCTACCACCATTGTGTGCTGCAAGTATTAACTAACTCTGCACCCCAACAGAGTAATACTCATTCCTGGCCCCTTACCAGGTACATTTTTGTGTACTTCATTTCTCAGGGCTTTTACTTAGAAATCCTGTTCCACCAGTACTCAAACTTTGGCTAAAGCTCAAAACTTTATGCCTCTCAGCTGCGTTTCGAAAACCTCTCAATGCTTAAGCCAGCCCAGATTAAACCATCACTGTAAATGTCATCAAGTTACCTAAAATGCAGTTTTTACTGTAACATCCACTCTGTATCTTCAGGTTTTCACATCCAGTAGCCTGAAACTATGCCATAAACACTTTTGCCCGATCCTTTGGTGAGTATGAACTTACTGTTCCACAAGTGGGAATATCATGCATTTTCTGATACTGATCTGTGGTGTTTCTCATTCCTTTCCGCAATGGAAAACCGATTAGCCAAGCTGCTGCAAGTCCCGACACCTGCGTACTTCTTCTTCACCAGAAGCAGTTTACTTTCCCCATACCTCACGCCATTCCTCCAGCCGCCTCTGAACCCAAATGTGAGACCGTGCACTAGAGACCGCACTTGACAAGAGGGCTTGGAACGACCCAACGCTCTCGATCACCTCGAGGTTCAGGAACCTGCACCGGGGCCCCCGCCTGCCTCGACCTCCACGTACTCCCGCCGACTCCCTTCCCTTTCCCGAATTCCTCTGAGCTCGCCCTGGGATCTCTCTTCCTCCCTGCCGTGTTTCAAGCCATCTCGCCTCTCGGAGCGGCGGCAACACCCGAGTCCGAAGCCCCTTCTCTGGGAGCGGGCAGCGCCGCTGGCCGACTCCCCTCGGGTGAGGCCCTACAGAGGCGGGACCTGAGGAGACGCCGGCCTCTGCTCGTCGGAGAAAACGCCTTAACGTCGTGAGGCCTGGTGAAAGCGGAGCAACTTCGGACGGGCACCGGGCACCTTGCGCATTTTTTTAAAAGCCGGGCCTGAGACGCTGCGCGTCCTCCGCCGTCCTCCCGCGGTGCTGCTGCTCCTCCTCCCCCCCCCCC
>Ga0065711_1042032_pt1 | contig 15707 bp, 6 predicted proteins | sample Hoacrofraction12_FD_59098 | JGI IMG/M metagenome (GOLD analysis project Ga0065711, IMG submission 59098) | Hoatzin crop microbial communities from Cojedes, Venezuela - Epithelial fraction 12 v2 (version 2) | ecosystem: Host-associated > Birds > Digestive system > Esophagus > Crop | place... | reverse complement strand
TTTTGCCTATATATGGGTTGGGGTTTTAACCATTCAGATGCTGTAATAGTTTTGCTATATAAACCTTGTTTTGCTGACTAATAAAGCTGTATGATCATACTCATATTGGGGTCACATCGTTACAACGGTCCGTTACCCACACCTACATGTAGGTCCCTTCCAACTGAAAAAAAAAATCTGTTCTATTCTAGAGTGTCTTCAAAACAGATATATATAAAATGACTGTCCCTGTTGTATACCCTATAACAAATCTCAGGACTTTCAGTAGTGCCCAGGCATGTAATTCCTACTGAAAGAAGTGGAAATGATGTGCTATGGTGCTTTTGAAAAGTCCCACTGGGTTTTTCTGTGCAGCTGTAAGTACCTAAAGAGTCTAAGCCCACAGGGAGTGTTGGACTGTTCCCATTTCGATGTCTGTGGCTGCCAAAGGAGCTTACGATTCACTGGGACAGACACTCTGCTTCTTTTGCACACCCCACTCTATCATAATGCTGGAAGGACCAAGGGAGGCACTAGATCTGCAGAGGTTAGCTCATGACAAGGCTCCTGGCTAGTTTCAGCCTTCATGTCAACAGATGAGGTATTCCAATCCTGTTTTCACTGAGGACTTCAGCCTGCGCAGCAGTCTTAGAGCACTCCTATTTGGCTTGGCTATACACAAACCTCAGATACAAGAAGAATAGGTTACAGGAATGTGAATCAGATTTGCATTTTAATGAAGTTTCACCCATAAACTCATAATCTGCGCCTAAGTTTTCTAAATCATTTAAAAAATACAGTTTATTTTAATTTCTTTTTTATTTTTCCCTTTGTCTTGCCCATTGCTTTAATCTTTCTTCTAATTTATTCTTTCCACATGGCTCGAAATTTAGGAAAGCATTTTCATCTTTGTGTCCCTCTCTTCATTTCTGCTTCTTCTTTTAACAGTCCGTTCACTTCCCACCACCATTTGTATTCTTCTGGCTTTTCCATCTTCCTTTCCATTTTCCAAACAAGGGTCATCCCACCATGGGTCTTCAGGCAGAGTGCTGAGCTCCACTTATCAGCTCCTACTGCCTACTATGTACTTCTTTCTGGAATCACCCTCTGCACCAAAAAACATCAGCCTAGTTGGAAGAGCAGGGAGAAGGCCTGATACTGTTCTGCCCAGGGAAGAGTGCACATAGCTCCTAATGGCTTGGATGCTTTTGCAAGACTTGAGACTTCACAGTCTAAAATTACAAATTCAATTAAATATAATATGTTATAGAAGCAAATGAGCTGAGGGCTGGTTTAGCTCCAAATTCCCTTCATAAAAACCTTTTGGTGACATCATCAGGGTGGGAAATGGAGAAACGAATAGAGCAGCAATTGAAGAAGCGCAGTCTCTCAGATTAGACCAGAATACTAAGGGAAATCATGTATGCTATTCCTTGGTAAACTGAAAAATAATTCCAGTTTTCAGAGAAACCATGGGTAACAGTGAGAACAACTTGCAAATCTCCTAATACCTTGAGAACATTTTGCAATGAACTAGAGGAAATGGCAAGTCATGGCTTTGCAGGGGAGAGGAAGGTTATTATTTAAGAGGTTTGTAGGAAAAGGCCATGGAAGGTAGGCATAAAGATGCAGCTACAGACAGCACTGGCGTAAGTTAGGGCAAGTATGGTGAGGAGGGCAAAGCACAAGCTGGAAGCCAAGGCCAGGGTTTTTTTGAAGGGGTCCAGTGCAAGGATGTCAATTTTGCTCAGACCCACCAAAAAGCTTCTTGTGCAGGTCCAAGCTGCGCGGCGTTGTCCTCATCACTGCCTCGCTGGAAGAGGGGATACCATGTCCCACTGACACAGCGGGACGGTGCAAACACTGCAACACTATGTCAAGACATCACTCCCTGCTCTGTGCTATATAAGGAACTAGCTTGCGGAGCTCTGCACGGTACAGTACGGCTGACCTGGTGGGTTTGCCCACCAAGCCGCAAGGCCACTAGTTTGAAAACTAACTACTAATATTCAAAATGAGGTAAGGGTTGGTCTAGCCTTTTCTGTGTTTATAAAGGAATGAAGTTGTTTGGGTTTTTTTTGCCCAGCCACAAATATCTCAAAATAGTTTTTGTTTAGTTCTTGAAATATTCCTGTAGGAACCTCCCCTGGGAGTTCAGGAAATAAATAGCTTATCCTGGACTGACTATTTATTTCCAGGATGTTTACTCGTGCAATCCATGTGATTGTAAAGTGCCTCCATTTCTCAAGCTCTCTTTCAGTTCCTTAGGGGCACATAATTTAGACTTAGCAATTTTCCCCATATACTGACACACTGTTATTCCTAAATATTGAACTGGTAGCTCCAATTCTCTATTCATAGCGCAATTATTAATGCAGCAAGAGAGGGTGGTTTATGATCAGGTTTGAAATGCCCAGACTCCCTGAAACCACAAGTTCAAATCCCGGCGAGATCAGCCCTGCGCCCTTCTGTCTGCGCCAGATGCCCTCTACAACCTCCGCTCACCGCCATAAAGCCCTGCGATTGCACCTGACCAGCTTCAATCTGAAAGGTCTGCAGGCCACGCTTTGTCAAAAGGGGCTGCCCCAGTACTGGCGCGCACGCTGCGCTTGCTGTGCAGCGTTGTGATAGCAGCCGCCCACGGCCACCCAGCGCAGGGCTGCCGCGCAATCCAGCCGGGCGGGTGCGGGCCAGCTGCTTTGCTCTGGCAACAGAAAATTACAGTCCTCTGCCTGAACCGTACCATTTCAGACCAACGCAGTTCTAATCGGAGAGCTGATTATTTTCAAACCGCTTGCTTCCAGGTAAAATGCTGCCGTTTCGACAGTTGTTAGCTGCAGGCACCATGAAATTCAGACTGCGGTAAAATAATCTTCGGTTTATTCTCATGACCTGTTATCATAAAAGAAGAGCTTCTCCATGGCAGATTTAAGATTTGATTTCTCATTTATTTTTTGGGCAAGAGAAGCAGTGAGAAAATAAAATCAAGGATGAGAACAGATAGATTCCATCAACGTCCAGACGTCCGTCACCACACACCCAGCATGTGACAGATCCTCCATGTGCCTCAAGCAGCTGTGTGAAACCAATTAACCACTAAATGGATTTCTGTGATTGAAACAGGCAACAAGCAGCAGAGATTAAAGAGCAATAAACATAGCACATAGATAAGTTGGCTAGCCCTTTTTTCTGTGATTAATTCATCCTAGATCACTTTTTGGTGGTTTATTCAGCTAGCAGCACTGCTGAAACTCCTCAAATGCTAAATGTGTGAATTGGGGAGTGTCGGTAGCAAAGGCTGTTGGGAGGCCAGCAGGGCTATAAGTGAAGCAGCAGCTGAAGCTAGCTTACCTGAGGAGCAGGTATCAGAGGGAATTTGGTAAGGCTGTTTTTTTTTTTTGTCAAGATTGCTGTAAGATGCATTCTCTGTGGTAGGCTCTGACTTTCTTAAATGGTTTATCTTTCTCTGTTGTTTTTAGGCTTCTCCTGTCCTTTTTCTGTAATGGCATTATTAAAATGACTGCACAGATAAAGTTTGTTGCTTGTGTACATGTATTTCTGAAGCACACAGAAGTGTGAAAGAAAGAAAACATTTTGTTGTTTTCCTCAGAAGCTATGGTTGAAAATGTTCTTTAAAAACAAACTTTAAACAAAAACCAGCTTTTAATTAACCATATGAACTTTAACAAGTAAGGGTAAGGCATCAGAATGTGTAGCTGAGGATGGCTGGGGGGATGGGGATTGGAAACTCCTTCTTATTCCCTCTGTAAGTTTGACCATGCCAGTTTACTGCCAGTGAGCTTCTATGATAAAGGCTAAGGAAAGTCAACCTGGCTGAAGAGGAAAGGAAAAGAAGCAGTGTCTGGAGGCTGAATGCTGCTTATCATGTGTCACACAAGCTAGCACTGCTAAGGAGTCAGATGAGAAATGGGTGTCCAAATAAAAGCAATAACGAGGTTTTCTTTTTTCTTCCTGCTTTCCTAGGAGAGAAAAAAAAAACCACCATAAACCATTTGACTCTTGCTGTATTGAAGAGTCAGCACTCTGCCTCTTGTTTCCTGTTCTTTGGAAAAACAAAGTGGATGTGAAACTGCTAAACTCAGGTCTGTGCAGGTGCAAAGCATTGACAAGGAATGGAGAACTGGTGCTTTTTACTTCAGCAGGCTTCTCTCCCTGTCCTCCTGCCCCTGGCTTTGCTGTTGTGTCCACCCAATCCCTGCCAAGGCCTTTGATCTATAGGGTTTAGAATATGGGCACTTAAAACACATTGCCCCCTTGATGAGCTTCATGCAATCAACCTGCCTGAAATACCTGAACCGCCTCATGAAAGCAAGCAGTTCAACAGTTACTAGAAGTACTTAACTGCTCATATAATTAAGATATTTTTCTTAAATATATCTTAACTTGAATATATTTATCTTAGGTTTCTCCATGTGTAAGAAATCAAGTTCGTTTTTGCTGGGGTTGGCAAATGGGCAGGGGAAACACTGCTGACAAAATCAACCTTGCCATTTTTGTAAATTTGGTTGAAAACAGACTTGCACAGAATATAGCTGTTCTAGGATCAAAGTTTAGGATCGGCAGAAGAAAGCCAAATGTCAAGTAAGTAGGAGGGAATGAGAGGTCTGTGAGAACCCTTTTAAGCAAAGTAAAGAAACAAAATGGTAACTGGAGTAAGAGATGCTTGCTTGAATCTAGAATTTCTCTGCACATGTCTCTAGAGCACTTGAATTTTTGCTACGCTGTGGTAATCCCTCTGACATGTAGCAGTTTTCACCTACCTACACAGTATTAGCAGCTGTGACTCCAAAAGTATATTAGCCGTATACTCTGAAGGAGAAAACACTGTTTTAATGATGTTTCAGTTGATGAGATATCTTAAAGAAATTCTAGCACGTGCGGTACTCCACTTGCGTAGGCCTGGGACAGGAGTAAGTGTTGTATGTGTGACAAGCTGTCTTGTAATGTTCTGTTTTCAAAACGTCTCTTATAAACCCTTGAGGAACACTGATCTATACAAAGGATAAACTCTGTGTAAAGGCAGGATGCAGACATGAAGATAGGAACACCTTGAATTTGTTTTTTGAAGCAGCTGAAGACCTTACATGGCATCTCTCACTATGTGAGCAATGACACAATTTTCGTATTTTCTTAAGGCAATAAACCTGACTTCAGGATGTCAGAAGAAGAAGATTCTTTTCTGAATGTTAAAAGATGTCTGAAAAAGAGAATGGTGAAGCACAGCACTCCAGTGGACTCGATATTTTCAAGAACAATGCCATCTATTACAGATCTGACAAATCAGTCAATCATGGACCAAGATGCCAGTAAGAGAGTTTATGGATCTCCAGTGCCGAAGTCAAATCTAAGTAGCTCACTGGCTCAACTATCAGCAGTACGTGTTGAAGCATACATCCCTCATGTGTCCCCAAAAAAGCTTTCAATGGTGTTTGACTCACAAGAACTAAATGAAGAGATGAGTCAAAGCTCTTCGGCTATATTTTCTAGAAGAAGGCTTTCCACAGTGCTGTCCTCTGATGAATCAAAGGAAGAACCAAGCAATAAGGTTGTCCCAAATGTGGAAAATCCAGCTCCTGCTGAAGCATTTGAGGAGGCTGCAGCAGCTCCCAAGAGTGGACCTTCATGGCTTGTCGCTGGAATACCAGGGATAAAAGATGTCCCAATAGTAAAAACCAGGAAGAAGAAAACTGATAAAGCTCTTGTGGTAACTGCTTTCCCTTAGTTATGCAACAGCTAAGCTATAGAGTTTCCTACCTCTGCTGAATATATAAAGATCTTTCTAGTAATAGGGGAATATTTTAGTTATGGAACATCTCCACAACTTTACCAGTGAGAACATATGTTTATGAATTGGGTCGTAACCTGCTAGACTCTGTGGTATCGTTCCTAATCATACACTGGATGGGATGCAGTCTTCCAAACCAGTACTTGCTTCAGCTTTTGAACCTGCATGACTAGTTCTGTACACTAGTGCAAAAGTACATTTTTTTTAAAATATGTTTTTCTTCAGGAGAAACTTAAGAATGGGAAGAACTCAGTGATTTAAATTCTCAAGTTTCTCATGTTGGCAAGTTAACTAAAACTGGAGAAACAAATAATATACTTCTTTCTGTATTTCACCCAAATTGTAGTGTGTTATAAAAAGAATACCAGCCATTGCCAATGGGGTCTTGCATGCAGTTCTTCAATTAGTGCAGGGTTTCCTTGGGAAACATTAGATTAATAGACCTTATGCAGGTGTTTATTTTTTTGTTCTGTGCAACGCAAGAACTCCACTTCCTAGAATTTTTATTATTGGCAAGGGCCCTGTAAAAAGCCCATAGAAAGTATAGGGAGGCAGCAGGCTTCAGTACTCTGCAGGCTGTCATGTCAGTGTGAAGCCATCAAATCCTGTTCTGGCTTGGTTTTTTCTCCTGTACTGCATTGTTCATGAGTGTTAGAAACTCAGGAATACTTGCTGACTGAGAGTAAAGGCTTCTTAGCATAAAACGAATGGAAAACCTCAGCCAAAATCCAGTTGAGTTCATAATGCCTTTGTGTATATTGTTTGTTTAGGACATCTGAATGGATTAGGCTGACTAAATATTATTTGTTTTTCTATAACAGAGAAAGAAACAAAGAGAATGGGTGCTTCGTCAACTTAAAAATATTGAGGAAGCAACTGAACACGAACTGACAATTGAAGAAGCTTGATAGATCTACCAATGGAACTAGTGCTATCCTTGTTGTGGCAACAGCTGGTTTGAATGAATAAATCACACACCTGACTATAGTGCCTGTTAGACTTCCTTTTTCCTTCAAAAATGTTCTTTTTGTTTGTTTTGTGATTCTTTTTGCCCCTCAAATCTAGGAGGAGTCGGGTACAAATTAAGAAGTGCCTCTATGTGAGAGCCAATGTTAATTTATAATGGCTGAGGCTGGGAACAACGCAGGGAGGGAGAACTTTGTGTGAGAATCATTCTTCATCCTGCCACAGCTCTTCCTGACCACCCTCTTTTGTGTAGCATTCAAATCTTCTAGGGTTGCTGATGTTCCTTCAGTGACAAAGTCCTGGTGGCCACACAGAGTGTAATCCTGGTTAGCCAAAGGAGAATCTCTTCATCTAAAGAGTAATCAAAACTGATGCAATCGGGAATGTTTTTGCTGCTAGCTGGGGAGATGAGGAAATAGTGAGGGGCACCAAGGAGGGAGGCCAGGCTCTAGAGATTACTAATTAATGACTGTTTGTTTGGAAGTTTTTGTTCAAAGCCCTGGATTGTAAATGTGCCCCACTGTTGCATTGGAGGTCCTTACTGCTCAGCCGTGTGTTGTGAGGGAGTAAGGGTTTTCTGTTGTGCTCTGGAGCTGCTGTACGGCAGGAAGGAGGGGGGACGTGAGGGTGACCCACTGACAACTGTACTGGCCAAATGGCAGTTTAGCTCCCAGGCAGCTGTTTCTGAAGCACTAGTCAAGAAGTGATGCAAAAGCATAATGCTCATACTGGTTCCTACTGCTCTCTGTTACTTAATCTTCAGGCAGAGTTGAACACTTCCAAGTGATCTATGGGGCATCAGCAGCGGGGACCCAGAACAGGCTTACCATGTGCACATGCATCCCTGTGCTTGTGTGGCACTAGCACATGCGCTTTCCTGGCTATTCTGCTCTTGCAGCCTGTTGCAGGCACTACGTAGTTACCCCAAAGGGAAGGGTTCCTGTTCAAAAGAAGCTGCAAATTAAGAACAGAGGCAAGGGAAGCTTTTGTATTTCCCTCTTCAACACTGAAACTTGTAATATCTCATGTCCAAGATGGCAGAGAAGCAGAAGTGTGGCCCAAACCAACATTATGAGACAGGCTAACCAGTAACAGCTGTGTTATGCTCAAAAATGTAAGAGTGGAGTTGTGGTTTTACAACCTCTCACATGGTTTAAAAGGAATTAGGATGTTTTTGCTAATGATTCCTGAAGTGGAACTCTTCAGAGTTTCTCAGGAGAACAGCTTTGTCCTCAGATGTGGCTTTCTGTGGTAGCTAGGCAGTGGGGGGATGTTGCCCTTCAGGTCACCAGCCAAGGCATACTCTCGTGATTTGATGTTTAGTTAATGTTCTGGTGTTTGTTTGTGTGTGTTACCCAGGCTGCTTGTCTGGCCTCCACAGGTTCCTCTGGCAACCAGGGAGCTCCTGGCTGATGTAGATCCCATCTGCTTTTGAGATAAAATAGGCATGGTTGCAGATGTGCTGCTATTCCCCTTGAGCTTGCAGGCATTTCATCAGCATCTATGATTTGTGCCAGGGGCTGAACTAAGATCAGGCAAGCGCAAGGTTAGCATAAAGGCCTCTTCTACCCCTGGGACAAGCACAGATTAGTCTGGCTGCATGACCCAATGCTTAATCCAAACGACCCAGTTCTGTCTCTTGTTTATTTGTACCTTCACAGGTAGCCAGTTCCATTTATTCATTCTTCAGGCTTCCCATCTTGGTCTCAGAAAGTCTTGATACTACTACTTTTCTCTCTCCCAATCACCTCTCAAAGTCACTCTGGGTTCCTGCTTGAGCCCATCCAGTTCTTTGGTCTTCAAGTGTCTCCATTTAAAGTCTTCTCCAGTCTGGCCTCCCGTCTTATAAGACACAGAACTCCTTTGTCTTTGATGCTTATTCTTCACTGCTGGATTTCTTGCCTGATCTGATACCTGATGTCAGTCTTCTGCCAAAACTCAGACTTAGCTGTCGCACCCCGAAGTGCCTTTGTCTCCTTAGGTTGACTCCCTGCATGATACTAGGCCAAGTGGAAAGGTCATTAAAGGCCAACTGTATCAAGCTCCTGCCCTTAGCAGGCCAGGGATGTAGTCTTGGGAAAGTCCTTCTCAGACCCTGCTTTGGGCTACATCAAACGCAAAAGGAATCTGGGGAATATGGCTGCTTAACATCAAAGAAGTCTTTGTGCCAAGTGCAATGCGAAACTTTCTAAGATTCAGAACACAGTAAATGCTGGGAAAGTTTTCCAGGGAACAAGGCTGCTGCCCTGTCAAGTTCACAGAGCTGGTTGGTGCCAGTAAAATCCCAGAGACTTTCCTCAGTGGAGGGAAACAAATTGCCTGGAGTGGTAACACAGAACTGACTTTGGGTCTTTCCAAGTCCTGAAGCTGTATCAGGCAGACAGATGCACAAAACTCAGGGCTTTCGGGATTTTGGAAACTACTTCTATTTCCTCTCTTTAGAATGTATATTTGGAAAATACAAAAGACTGTATAGCATTTATCTCACCGTAATTTAGATCCTCATGAATTTGCAAAAGTCACAACATTGCTCTGATAGCCTTTCATGAGAAAATATGAATAGAATTAATTAGTGCTTCAGGGATTTTCTGAAACGTCTGACACTTTACATCAACAGTATTATTGTTAATTATAGGTTAGAATACGAAGGGACTTCAACCAGACCTATACAGTACTAAACTACAACTATCTCCTAGCGAATGACGTTCCTGAAGAAAGACATGTCTCTAATTTTTAAAAGCCAGGTTGTTACGAAAAATGAAACCACATATACCAAACTACACATACAAAATTACCCTACTATTCTTGCACTTCACATAGAAGTATACGCGCTGGGGCAAAATGGAAAAAAAAACAAACCACCTCTGTAGCACTACTTCTGTTTACAGGGTTTGCACTTCCATTTTAATGCTTAAGGTAAGTTATAAGGCTAGTTTTCTGTCATGGTATACACATATACTTGAAAAGAGCCGGCTTTGAGAGAGGCACTAGCAGTATGCAGCTTCAATGTTGTTGAATGTTCATCCTCTAGTGGCAGCAATGGCAAATTACTCTTTGGCTAGCAACTCGCTTTGTGTGCAAAGTTCCTTTACACATATTTATACTGCAATATCACTGCAGTGCAAAAAAGCACCAATAAACACACACTTAAAGGGAGCCATAGAGTCGAACACCTCCAAAAAATAGGCCTCTGTACTTATTAGTGACCTCAAGTACGGATTGCAGGTGCTGAAGCTGGAAAAGATGAGTGACAAAAGACACCAGGCTCTGAAGAGATGATAAACCACACGGTGTCGTGTTTTGTAGAATAAAAAGCCCTTTTTCTGCATGGATGAATATGAATAAGAGTTGCAACAGGTTCCTGAGCCTTTCTCTCGTCCTGGATTTCAAATGCAACATTGAGCATGCTTGTAAGTTCAGAACAGCCTTCCCATGGAGGGTGCTCTTTTAGGGCAGTATTTTTCCTTTAGAAGCAAAGCTGTGACCTTGACCTGGGGAACTGTTTTCAGTACACTCGCCTCTGAACGGATATTACACAATCTACCTGCTGATGGTGACTAAGCATGATGTTGGATGGAGAAGGACAAAAACACTCCCAAGAACAGAGGGAAGAGACAGAAGCGTCTTCACCCTGGATTTATGAGCTCAGCCTTGTTCCCACTGAAGCAATGGTAACACTCCTGTTGACAGAGCTGGGAGTGCTCTGCCCAGCTGCAGTGCTTCAGACCAAAGAGAAGAATGTTTAGCACGTCTTTAACATCTTTCAGATTTCAATAACAGAGAACTGGTAACTAAGTTACTTCTTTGCTGATCATAGCTGAACAATTTTAGCAAAACTAGGGAAAGTCTTTAACATGAACAGATTTTTTGTTTTTCTCTAAATCACAACGTAGTTACATTCCTGCTACAGACAAAACCCTGAGCAATAAATTGCACAGCAGTGTCACGGACCTGTATTACAGAGTGCTTTGTCCTACTAGACACACAAGCACAAGTCTCCCTTAGTTGCACCAGCCGTTGCAGTCCACAATGCCTGTTAAAACAGCTCACTCCTACACACTTACGATTTCTTAAACAAAAATGAACAAACATACTGAAGTTTTGACTGAGCCTAGCAGCCCCTAGAAGAGTTGGACCAGCCGAAGCTATTGGGTAATATTTTCAAATGCCATTAAAAACTAGACCTAGGCACAGATCCTAGGACCCCAGCTAGGATGTAGGGTCCCGTCCCCCCCAAACCTCAGCTCTGCTGCTCTGTCTGTGTACTGATATGTAGGTACTGAATGCCACTATAAAATCAAACTTTGTTTGCTAGTGCAGTCCGTCCCAACGGGCATGCAGACCCCGTAGAGCCTGACAGCAGCTCCTGGTTGCCAGCCTCCTGGGTCTGCCCACGCACGTGATCTCACCGTACTTTACAGCAGTCTCACCCGTCCACGCTGCAATGGGATGTGTGTGGAGGAGATGCATAGCAGACAGGAGGTATATCTATCTGCCTTTAGTTTCAGCAGCCAACGGGATAAAACTCCGGAAAGTGAGAGACAGCATTTCACATCCCCTTCTCATCTAGATAGGACCTTGAAACAAAGTGTCCTAGGTTACAAGGCAGTAATCACCATCTCCAGACTTACTGTGGAGTCAGGGCTTTTAAGCGTTACCTGTCAAAGCTGTTCTACTTTACCTAAGTATTCATTAAAAAAGAAGATCGAACTTGCATCATAGGTCAGTGACTCACTGTCTTGCATCTCTGGTATTTTGTTTCTTTGGAGTTCTGTGGGGTTTTTTTTCTGTTTTAATTCATTCTTATTGAAGAAATGGAAAGAAGGAGAGGGAAAAATGTCCTTCGTTACTCCTAGGGAGTGAAAAAAGAAAGCAATAAATCATATCTTTTCTGTTTCTTACTGTTGCTGCCATTTTGATCTCTTTTGTTGTCCTCCACTTCGTCCTTTTGGCCTTGCCTAGGTCTACATGTCACCTCCTAGATGGCTTCTGCTTTCAGCTCCTCGTGTTGTTGCAGGTTTGTCACCAGCAGTGACCCCCTTCTACTGGCAGCTTCCCAAAGCTTACATCTTACACCTTCTCCTAAAGAGGAGATGCCAGCAATGAAAGGGGAAAAGAAATACCTCATACGTCTAGGACAGGAAAACACAGGTTCTCTGCCTAGAAATGGAATAATTCAGCTTTCTAGTACAGAAAGGTGATCTGAATTCAGATACAGGAAAAAAAGTATGAGCAGCCCTGCTGACAAATTTACTGGGAGAGGAACTTGATCCAAAAAAAGCACTTACAAGACACCTAGGTAAAATGGGTTTTAAAGTATACTTCCCAGCCAAGAGAGCACCCAGCAATAATTGTAACTGTGCTAGAGGAAAGAAAAAAAGGGCTGAACCGGGATGGTGGAGAAAGAAGTGCTGTTTGGCGTCCTGAATGCCTCTGGCTAGCTGAGAAAAAGTCCACTGGGACCGTAGGATTGAAAATTATACTACAAAGGTTATGATGTAAGCATACAAATCAATAGTGTATCCTGACCTTGACTAGTATATTCAGTAGTAGGTGGGTTTTTTTGGCCACAACTGGCTGATGATAAAAACTGATTAAAGAAAACAAAACACAGAGCGAAGACCTTAGATGAGACCGGCAAAATGAAAAACTGACTGTGATGACTACCTTTGGAGACGAACGAGGCAAGCAAAGACACAAGAGCAGATTCATGACACCTAACAGGTCAATTGGCCATTCCTTCTTCTCAGAATGCAAATGAGTGGAGTTAAAGGAAAATGAGACTTGGACTGATTGTTTTAAAAGGTGTAATTTTTTGCATATACTTAATAAATCTGCAGAACAGGTTTTCACTAGATAGATATCTTTAGGACAGAGAAAATAACCAAGTCAGCAGGGAGAAAAATTGCTATATATGAAAACGTAGAAATTATGTTAAAAAGATGGTGGTGTTGGGGGCGTGGGTGTTTATTTTTGTCATGTTGACCATGTCATGGTCAACCAGTCACTGGTCGTAATAACAACAGCAACAACACATAAATGAAATTAAAGTCTTACTTTTATAGTTACACATAGAAGCATTTCTACAACAGTTGATTGATCAGATTTTGTGAGAGAAAAGCTTTTGAGACATCTAATAATTCTTCTCTGTGTCTCTCAATTTTTACAACTGACCCATCATCAAGAAGTTATGGCTCACTAGAAGTTTTATTCTTTTCCATGTTGCTTTGCTCTAGAAGGCAAAATCACTATGATTTATTGAATACAGCCAAATTCATATTTGTAACGACAGGCACTCTGCTTTCATCTGTAACGAAGTGCCTTCACAATCTAATCTTGGCTTTTTTGCTTTGTTTCATTATACATTAATTATATTGATTTTTTTTTTTAATCCAGTAACTCTGTGTGATCTCTGTGTTTGATGCCAGGCATTATTTATACAGTAGGTCAGGCAAATATTCGTGTGACATTCAATCTTATCTCCAGTGGGATTTTGATATAATAACAGGTTGGATTAACCCCTTCAGGACTCTATTTGCAAAATGTGCTCTCCTTCAAGGAGCCTTAAAGCTGCTGACAAGTAGAGTGAGCAGCCTCAGTTTTTCTCTAAAATTTTTACCGGGGTGTACTTGACCAAGAATAGGGGTGACCCGCCCGAATGAGGGCGTTGTGTCTCACACTTACTTTGTCTTCATACTGTTCTCCAACCTCTTTCCCCAGAAAGCAAGCCCTGCCGCCCCCACCCCAAAAGGTTCAGGGTCCCAAGAAGAGGCCAGCACCTCTGAGCATCTTTGTTCCTCCGGACGGTGGGAACTTGCCTATACCTCACTGTGGATCTCCTGCAAAGAGTTTGAAATAGTAAGTACACGTAGATTAAGGCTGCAGTGAGGATCAAAAGCTTTCACACTTGATAACCATCGGACACTAATTCCACGATGGTGATGTTTGAATAGCTCAGGCAACGCTGAATCCCAGCGGCAGCTTACCTGGTTTCAGTTCTCTGTGCAAGCCTGAAGCTCTCTAGAACTGACTGAAGTCCCAGAGTCCTGTCTCTTGTCTTCTGGGGAAACAGTAGAGGCTCGGAAACCTGAAAAAAAAAAAATGCTCTTGGTACTACCAGCAACAATATTGTAATAGTAATTAACAGAAATGATGTTGTTGAAATCAGAAATGCCCTGGGACAAAAGGCAGGGGCAGACTTCTTAACAAAAGCAGCTGGGTAAACTGTTTTTGTAAGAAAAAGCACAGAAGTGAATAACCTAAATGTGGGCAACAATTGTAAATGATCCAGAGAAAGGTGCCTGTTTTAACAGCAGATCATTTTGCTGCCAGTAACAGCCCTCTTGCTGAGGATTTCAGGCTGCGGTCTTCTGCCCTGCCTGCAGCCCAGCCCCTGTTCCTGTAGCAGGCACAGTTCAGGCACGTTTGACCCTGGTTTTGGCTTCCCACTTCGTAGGATGGATAACCAGAGAAAATGGACCTCTTGACTTACTGTGGTCTGGGCCCTATGACTTCTTCCTATTTTTATTAGCATTTCTTAAAGGATAAGAAAACAAAAGAATGGCATTTTAGGTTCTAGTACTAACAGCCTAAGGCATTCATGGAGGAGAAAAGACTCCATGAAGCCTCAGGAAAAAAAGAGCAGGAATTTGAAACATCAGGGCTCCTCCGTTTCTGGGTGAGCACTAAGCTCCTTCAAAAATCCAGCCTCTCTACTGTGAAAGACCATATCCGCTGTTGCATTACATCAGGTATGAACCAATATAAATGAATTATTGTCGGCTGTTGTCCTAGAGACACTTTTCCCCTAAGTTGAGTAACTGGCTGTGACTATGATTCCCCTGGTCTAGGGCTGGATCTCACTTTTTCTCCATCAGACTGTCTACTTTTCTCCCTACCACGTGTGAAAGGCTTGTCCCTGGAAAGCCGTGTATTGGTTTGGGGAGGGAAGGGGAGTTTCATGTGCGTCCTGGCATTTAACACGTGTGACGGACCCAGACATTAAAGTAAACAGCAGCCTTCTGTTACTGTCTCAAACTGTCCTTGACATGAGATGCCTTAATATGTATTTGAAAGCCCTGTTATATTTAAATTGCTTCTAGAGCAAATTCCTGGGGAATTTACCTTTTCCTTTGCCAGCATTAGCTAGCAACCACTGAAGAAAGTAAACCCAATGATGGTGAAGGCTGGAGACTCCTGCCATCAGTGCCTACAGCCCTCAGGGACTGCAGTAAAGGGCACAGCTCTTGCTTGGCTGGTGGTGCTCATTTCTGTTGCTGGGCCCAGAGGGACACAGTGGCTGAAGAATACTCAGAGATCTAAAGAGATGATGCTAGTTTAGGTGCCTGGAGCTAGTGCTAAAGGGATCATTTACGTTTTCCAAAATCCCTGCTAAGCTATAGCTCACTCTGGTAGGCACTGCAAAGCCTTCAATTCCATGACTGGTCCCAGGGAATACCCCTACCTGGGGTCAGTAATGCTGACTACAGCAGGAGGGGGGAAGCAGAAGCTTTTTGGTATCAACTCTCCACAGAGGATCTCACGCTCTGCAGCATGCTTTCAGGTTCACCTCTTGTTAAAATGTTTCTGGATTACTTCTCCAGCTAGGCAAACTCACGCTTGTGCCATCACTGCATGGAGCACCCGGCCCACAGTAGGATGACTGAAGGGCTTTAACCTGTCTTGCCAGAAGAGCTCAATAGTTCTTCAAAAATAATGATCTAGCTGGTCTATGCACACACAACATTGCAAACAAGGTGTTTTACTCAGCGCCCAAACACTTTGGGTGCTACCAAGGAAAGAAATTACTTTTCCTCTCTTTTTTTTGAACCTGATGACCCATGATTCGATGCAGAAAGTGCGTAGGCTTCCCTAGCTAGACTTGCCATGAGACAGCCTCTCGCTTTTCTTCTCTCACTGCAGTTTTAGTTTGAGGTATTTCTAAAATATTTTCCAC
>Ga0065711_1042031_pt1 | contig 15707 bp, 14 predicted proteins | sample Hoacrofraction12_FD_59098 | JGI IMG/M metagenome (GOLD analysis project Ga0065711, IMG submission 59098) | Hoatzin crop microbial communities from Cojedes, Venezuela - Epithelial fraction 12 v2 (version 2) | ecosystem: Host-associated > Birds > Digestive system > Esophagus > Crop | place... | reverse complement strand
GGGGGGGGAGAAAGAAGACAAAACTGAAGACAAAGAACAGCAAGAACAATGCAAAAGGGGGCAGATAAAGGGAGAGAGGAGAGGAGCAAGACAGAAAATACATCTTGCCAGAAACAAACATTTCTTATGAGTTAGAGGCAAGTGGTGCCTCTACAAAATCGAATTTCAGATGTCAGGACAGAAGTGATAGGGAAGGAATGAATCACCTACATAAAGGTACGAGTTCCTTCATATTTGAAAACCAACACTGGGAGAAGTCTGAAGGACATAGGGTTTTTAAATGAAGGTGGGGCTAGCATTAGGAACAGGAAATCTTTCATTACTTGAGGTAAGGTAGTAAGTAGCTTAAGCAACTCTGAAGCTCTATCCACACCTCTCCAGGTCATCCAGCTGCAGCCTGACTGTCATTGACACTAACAGATATTTTTGCATGCAAGAGACAGATTAGTGACCTCAGATTAACACTAAGTGAAGACAAGACCTAGCTTGCTGGTTTAGAAAAGCCAACATATATTTCTCCTGTTAGGTCAATATGGACAGGTACATTTACTTGGGAGTGTCATATGCCAGGGGTTCTGGAGTCACCCTGTGGCACTTGCGTAGACCTCCTAGTACCCAATGCTACAGGCATCATACACTGACAGGAATATTCCTGTAAGCTCCACCAAGGCTCTTCTCACAGTGCCTTAGTAGCATGCTCCCCTGCTTTGAGCTCATACCCTATCCATGGCCTCTGAAAGGAGAAAAACTTCATAATTAGGTTCTTAATAAGGCCTTAAAAAATGCGGCTGATGTGCTTCCTTAAGGCTAGGATTCCCCAATGATGAGGAAGCAACCATCTCAATATTTCCTCTTACTGTTATTTCCTGTGCATAATGAATTGTAGCTATATAGAGAGCATATCACTACCTGAAAAGGGCTGAATGTTGATACTGAGAATGAGAGAGACAGTCTAACAACAGTCACTGAAATACTTCATTACATTTATCGAAGGTGGGCCTTCTCTGGTGAACTCTCTACACACAAAAATGACACGTATCAGAAAATATCAGCACAGAGAATCAGTGGCACACAGTAACTGTACATAGATGCACCAAATAATGAATAGGACCTCAAGACACCACTTATCCAGTAACAGAGGCTTTTCATTTCACTAAATAAGTAATATAAGACCGCGACTTTCTGTCTCATATTTCAATCTAGATGAGAAGAGGAAGGCATGTTGAGTGGAAATTGCTCCTTATAGACTCAATCTGCCAGGACAGTTTAAGACACCAGGTAACAGTTAGTTGGGACACAGCTATACAGCTTCTCAACTAGCTATAAGAGCAAAATACAACCATGTAACACAGATGAAGGTTTTATACTCACTGCCTACACATCCAAACTCATAACAGCAGCAGTGTTGAGTTTTCTGTCTTTTTCCTAAACTATTTTTCTTTGGAAATACAGTGAAGCACCAGAAAAATCTGCACATGGCAAAAATCCATGTCACTACAGCATAGACCGCTGAACGGCAGCAAACTGGCCATCAGCCCTTCAGAATAAACGCACACACCATCTGCAGGAGGCTCATCTCTTCTGGCCTAATTTTTGGAAGACACCCAAAAAAGGGACAGCACAACTTGGAACAAACTCTTTGTCCTGTCTTTGGTATGGAATAAAAGATGGATGGGATTTTGCCTGTGGGGAAATTTTGTGCTCAGCAACACAAAAAACTTCTGGCAGCTAGACAGACACTAGCAAGACGATGTTACAAAGATGACAGCCAACTGTGCCCTTTAATTGCTAGGCCATCATATAACATAATTTCTCTGTGTTATTTAAAGAATACACAACATGCAACTAGCACAGAGTTTTTCAAGATACTGATGAAACAGCATTTGTTCCTTTCAAAGCTTCGTTGACAAGACAGGAATACTTCATGCTGGGAAGGCTGCCACTATAAGAGCATGGCTTCGCAGAAGTGTAAAACTTCAATTTCTGAAATGGCAGACCTGTCACACACCAGACTTGAAAATTCATGACAGTTTATGGAGGTTTCTTGTTTTGTTTTTAAGGAATGGAGTTGTTGCACTTGCCTTACTGAATCCAACATAGGATTTAAAAAAATTATGCTCTTCACAGAAGACCCAAGGCTCTGACTATTTTGAGTTGTGATGAAGAAAGAAGATGTTTTTCTGCCAAGCTGATAGGGGTTCATTATTTTCAGGGGTTATTAACTAGAAAGAAGAAAACCACATAAACAAAACAAAAAATGATTTAAGTTAACCAAAGATGTAAAACGTTAGAATGAGTTTGTAAAAGCTGTCAGGTCCTTGAGTCAGACTGGAGTTACAGCAGAATTTAAGCTGTGAGTTGTCACTGATTTGGATGAATGACTCCTGCTCAAAATGACCATACTGTAACTTACTTTCAGTGGCACTAAAACTCTTCAGTGGCACTGAATCAACTTACATCAGTGAGAATGCTCACTATTTACCATCTATATAAGCAGCTAATATTCATAAAGTAGTGGAAGTGTCCACATTAGAAATGAGACAGAAAACAAGGGGTTCTATCAGGAAACAGTCCATCTAATATGTTTGCTTTCCTATTTTTCAATCTCCAAGCTTGCAAATAGGTGACAGAAACCATAAAAATGTGTGACACATTACCAGAAAATGGAGCATCTGCTTTACCATGTGTCAAGACACAATATACAGGTTATTTTCAAAGGTGTAGTTTTTAGATGAACTAAATAAACTTGTTTAAAACCATTTCCCATCACTAGCAGTAACTCAATCTTCAGTCTCCACATACTTTCTTGATATCTCCAGGACACAGTAGTGCTGACAGTTTACAAAGAGCATCAGCCATCTGAGTAATGCTTTATGCTCAATTAAAATACTATTTTTCAAATCGTTTCCCATGTGAAGATGAGCATATTGGGTGAGCCAAAGGAAGCACTGGCAAAGGAATTCCCTTCAAGAGGCTGCCAAAATAGAACCTGTGGATTTACCTTCTAATAAATATCTTTCATACAATACCAAATATAACAAGTAGCTGTAGAAGATACAGAATCCATGCTGATAAGATACGTTTCATCTTGACCTAACTCCCACAGAAGGAGCTGTTACCCTCATGCATCAAGGGGAGTCAATCAGAGGCCAGTACTGTGGGCTACCACTTTAAGGTTGCAAAGCTTGAGGATTCCCACTCTCATGTGTTGAAAATATTACTCCCACCAGTTTCTGTAGTGCTATGGCCAACAAAGTGATGCTCAGCTACTAACACCAAGTTTTGCCTTGCTTTGGGTGGGCGCGGCAAAGGAACAAGTTCTCTTGGCTCTTCTTTGCGGACATACATTGGTAGAGAATAAAAGCTCCAGAGAAAATTACTGAAACAGAAGTCAAGGAAGGTCTCAATGACTTTGTGTTGCCACAGGACTCTGCGCGCCACAGCTGGGGGAACAACTCTTGCCTTAGCCCAGCTGCTATGGTAGAATTTTCTACTAACATAAAAGCATGTAGTAAGAACATCGGGGAAGAGACTTACCACTTTGCTCCAGCAAGGGAACAAAATCCTATGAACTTTTCAACACTGATGCTGCCTATAGCCCAAATCCAAGATACTATTTCTCTAAAGGTGCCTTGGACTTCTTACAAAGTCAAAGAAACTTCGCCCAAGAGCTATTGTGGCTGCTTTGCCAACAATAATAACTATTTTCTAGCATGAGTGCAGACCTGCACTTCAGGTTTCTAAATCCCCCAGTCAGAGAGCTGCTAAACAATACTCTAATCCCCAGAGAGTGCCTGCAGGAAGTGATATTCAAACAGTTTAAAGCAGAACATTTCTCTTTATCCACTTTTTAAACCTTTCTGAATACAAAAAAAAAAAAAGAAGGTCTGGCAATCAGCCACTGATGAAAGCATTTTGCCTCTGGCTAATCCAGTTTCTAGGAAAGATGGCTGCCTTGTGATCCCAGCTACTTCCATGAATTGTTACACTAGTGTTTTATTTTCCTTCACTCTGGCAGAGTGTAACTCTAGAATTATACTTCAAGCTACTGATAAAGTTAGCTTCTCCCCCTGCTCATTGACCGATAACTGTGGCAAATGGCTCTCTAATCATTTTAAAGACTCCTCCTGTCATGGCAAATGGTGTCATAAAGAATTGTCCCATGATTTTGTTCTACTGGGACGTGAAAATATAACCTACAGGGGTGATTAAATCCTCTCTCTTGCTAGATAGCTTAAGCTACCACCGTAAAGAGAGATGCACTAAGCTGGGTATCTGTTCAACTTTCCAGAGTAACCAAAGCAGCAGTATTTTATGTAAGGGTTCGAGAAAAATAGCATATTTCTCTTAGAACATCAATGGCTTTTCCAGTTTTCATCACAATACTTTTCTGAAATCATTCCAAAGTGCCAGCAAACCTGCTCCAGTGTGGGCTCCTCTCTCCATGGGTCCACAGGTCCTGGCAGGAGCCTGCTCCAGCACAGGCTCCGCACGGGGTCACAGCCTCCTTCAGGCATCCACCTGCTCCGGTGTGGGGTCCCTTCTATGAGCTACAGGTGGATATCTGCTCCACTGTGGACCTCCCTGGGCTGCAGCTGGACAGCATGCCTCACCCTGGTCTTCTCCATGGGCTACAGGGGAATCTATGCTCCGGTGCCTGGAGCACCTCCTCCCTCTCCTTCTTCACTGGCCTTGGTATCTGCAGAGCTATTTCTCTCACATCGTTTCACTCCCCTCACCTGCCGCAAATGTTGTTATGCAGGGGTTTTCTTCCTTCTTAAATACATTATCCCAGAGGTGCTACCATCATTGCTAATGGGCTTGGCCTTGGCCAGCAGTGGGTCCATCTTGGAGCCAGCTGGCACTGGCTCTATCAGACATCGAGGAAGCTTCTCGCAGCTTCTCACAGAGCCACCCGTGTAGCCCTCCTGCTACCAAAACCTTGTCATGCAAACTGAATACACTCTTTTATAAATTAGTTGTCCTAGGCTCCCTCAATACAGAGTGAGAACACAGACATCTCAACCAGTCCTAGCCTGTGATGAACTGCCTTCTGGAAGAGCCTCTCTGTTTTTGGCCCACAGAGGACATGCAGGGTTAGACAAAACACAAATACCAGAGAGCAAAATCTTAAATTATGTGGATCCCCATTTCATAATTCAGCTAGTTTGTAGAGACAATGCTTGGCTTGACCAAGAAACCGCATTCCTAAGGTAGAAGCAAAGGTGAGCAGCATGAGCCAGAGCACTAAAGGCCTTTTATCTGCATAAAGAGGCCATAGGTGTTTCCAAAAGCACAGGCACACAAAGCCTATTAAAAGTTATGATGATTAACACACTGGACTTACAAGACATGCACTACTTAGTCCCTGGTAAAGCCAGTCTGCTTTTCAAATACTAAATACCTTTGTAAATCTGGTCCAACATCTTTGAGGTTGAGAAATGCACTTCTCCAACAGCCTACATGCTAAAGTGCCATCTTGCCAAACCCTGAGCTCTCTGTGGCACCCTCTGAAGCACTTAGAGATGCCAGCAGTGTTGCTGGTGCGCCATTACGGCAATGGAGCTTCAAAAAGCTCTTCTTTCAGTAGGCTCCTCTCTGGAAAGCTATATTAACAGTATGTTAACTGTGATTGGCCTTCAGGCCTTCAGCTTCATCTGTAACATAGGGATAACAATTTCTACCCTCTGCTGTTTCAGTCTTCAGTTTATAAGAAGATTGCTGCTAAGGATCAAAATTGCAAATGTTCTTATTCGTATATTTGGAACAACTTTAAAGTAGAATAAGCATCTTGCTAACAATGTTTTACAGACTATTCAGTGTGAATGTCAGGGACACTCTGAATGTCAGGGAGAAAAAATATAATAGACTCAGTTTAACATGGAGAGAAGGGAATGGAAAGACACAAGATCAAAATCTGAGTCAGAATGATGCAGAAATTGTTCAGAAAATGTCAACTATTTTTCTTGGGATATATTAAGCACGTAGACTTTTTCTATACATGGGGGGTGTGTGGTAGTTTTAGGGAGAGGCGGTGGTTTTGCTTTCTTCAAATTAGGAGTTTTCTTCCTTCGGCTTTATACAGAAAATAAGAGTTTGCAGTTTCTGAAAACTGGAAACCCAAAAAACTTGTGAGGAAAACACTTCCTTAGCTTGATAGCTTTTCACTAAAATTTTTCATTAGGGGTAAGGAAGCCGCTAAAACTCCTTTGTCAGAAATATGTTGAGCAACTTCAGGAGGTGAGCGCTTGGGAAAAAGTAATCAAACTCCTATATTCTTAGTGAAAGAATAAAAATTTGAAAGGAACAATACTGAAAAAGAATAAAAACTTGAAAGGAATAATACTGAAACAGACCTTGAATGGATAATAGCAAGAGCCTAAATAAAGAGGTAGCAGTGGGTTTGAAGGACAAAGTATTGGCCAGAATTTCTCATGTGCTTCTCAGTGACACATCTAGGAGGAGACAGAGTTAGGATGTGTTAAAAAATGTTTATATCTAACCTGGTGACACCTGGGAGAAGGCATTCAACTGTCCACAAATCTGTGCAAGGTATTAGCTACGGACAGGGAGAAAAGTCTTCTTATCTATAAAAAAATCTTCTGCCTTCTATTCAGGAAAAAAGAAAACACCAAATACAACCCATAAAACCCCGCAACTCTAAATAACAGAAAAAGTTTTCATTTTTGGGGTGAGGGGGAGAAGAAGAAAAAAAGTCAAGTTCGGGTTTTGGTTTTGGTGTTGGTTTTTTTAAGAAATCCAAACTTGCTGCGATGGGTTTTCTCAAAACACAGTATTTCAATGGTAAATTTCCTACTAGCTGAAATGTGATCAAGAAGGACACCATTTTACAGATAAAGTCCGCATTAACAAAGCAGTATGGAAAGACGAAGAAACTAGAGGTTATGAACATGAGTGATGAGGGGATCTTTATTTAAATTCCCAGAAGGAAATAATGAGGATGAGCTCTCCAAAGAGATTGAGAAAAGCAAGGTGAAAACTAAGTTCCAGGAAAAACATCTTGATAGACAGATAAAGCACCTGCCCATATTTTTATCCAGCTTTGATAGCCCCAGATGAGCACATACTAAAATAAAGCAATTTCCCAAAGTCCACACTGAGAACGTGATCTGCTGGAAACCAATGCTGTTGTAAAACTAGCGGGCTTTTCTACACCCTTTAACCCATTAAGAACTGCTGCAAGACCTCCAGTAAAGCAGTGAATGATCCATCATGTGGCACATGTAACACTGCATAGAAAAAGACTTAAGAAGCACTCTGGAGAGAACAATCCTGCCCTGGAGGGGAGAAGGACGGGGAGGTCTAGAAATCCTTTTCCTCTGTAACTTCTGTAATGAAGCAAAACACATTGCTCATTCTTATGATTCAAACATAATCCTGCTGTTGTCTTGACTGCACAGGATTTGCAGACTCTGACTGTTTTAATGACAATGCACCTAAGAAAGCTTTTTCTTTGCTTTCACAGACAAATCCAGAGTCCGCATCAGGAGGGAAAGAATCCAGTGGTGTGTGAGGGATTCTGGCCTTATAATTATCTTTCCAATTCTAGCATATTTTTTGTCTGAATTTTACTTAAACAGCTTTAAAGTTGAGGGGGAGGGGGCAGGGGTACGGAATGGAGAAAGAAAAGGAAAAAACGCACCACATTTTCCATTGCAAAGACATGCAGAAACCCTTATGATACAATACAACTTCACTAACTCCAATATATACTTATGGACATGCATGCATATATTACAAAGTAGTTACAAAAGAGGAGAATGACAACACTCTGCCTTCTGCTAATGAGCATTTGCTAGTGCTAGCCTTTATTACCAGATGATCATGGTATCAAAGGAAAGCAAAGCCCTGGACAGATACTTGCCATCACACTAAAGGTTCTCCTGAACACATTTTATCTACCTTTTCCAGACCAAGAATGAATTCCACCCTTTCACCTTCTCCCTAACTATCAAATGAGCAAGTAAACCTTGGTGTCTGTTGGTTTGGGTTTTTTTTTGGTCAAGCTCCCTAAGTCCCATAGCTCTGGCATTCCCACAGCAGCAGCTTCCACAGAAGTCTGCCCAGATCCATGACCTGTTGCCTCCTCTGAATGACTGTAGTATCAGTGACTGGGGGTGGGGGGAGAGGAAGGGTCTGTCTTAGTTGTACCAAAGCATGAGAAATGCCAGGAACAGTGTGTCATTGAAAGACAGGTGGTAAGCACTGATGTGCTTCAAGACCTTCTCTTAATTCCTGCAGATCTTCTCTCTCACTACACAGATATTAATCATATGATCTGTTTAGCTGGAATCCCACTTTTAGGATAGCTGATCTTTAACAGCATCCATAATTCATGATCAGAAGAGCAACTTCTCTTCATGTTTTCCTATGCTCTAGTGGAAGTACTGAAGTCAGGATCTTCCCTTACGTTTTTCCTTCTTGCTACACCATGGAGATGGCAAATTTTTTCCTCACTGAGAGCCAAGTGTTCCTTCCAACACCTTTGACCAACCACGTTTTTATGCCCCTGATAATGTTCATCTGCTTCAGTGCAGACAACTAAATTGTTACAGGCCACATGAAATTGGATTGCAGGCCATGTCTGGGCCAGGGACCATGAATCCTCCATCCTTGCTGGCTTGTAAGGTAGATGAGGACTTGCTCTAATGGAAAACACTGTTTTATTTCTAAAATGCATCAGCAGAAAATGAAAGATCTGACACCTTTGAGAACAGAGCACTCTTCACCTGCCACTGCCAAGTACTTCGCTCACAGTGGTGCAGTTGTTTAGCAGGTGCACAAATATCGTAAGTAAAATGTATGGCATTATCTTCTCCTTTGAAAGCTGGCTCATTCTGATCAATAAGCTATCACAGTTGTGATGCACAGAAAAATTTTCTCCTGAGGCAATATCACAAAGTGATAGGCTTTTTTAAGGCCTCAGCCCAGATTCTCCACGACTTCACATGAATGCAGACTGAAGGCAAATATTGATACCGCTAGAAATGCTTTAGGGAGTGATCCCTCCACTTGAAAGATAAAAGCAAAGAATTCCTGCTCAGATAGTGCTAAGATGCTTAAATGTTATTAGTGAGCCTTCAAATTTAGGTAACTCTGCTTGAGAAAGCCATAAATTATTTTTTGGGAGCACTGAGGAGGTGGCAAACTGTGGGAGGAGGTGTGCTCCTGTTGGGATGGCTCTGCAGCCAGCAGCCTGCGAGGCAGAAATTCTTACTACACCAACAAGGGTTTCCCTTGGGAGCGTTAGTGCCTTCCTGCTTAAGAGGGACAGGGCTTTTGTCCCACTGCCGCTGCAAGCCAATACACAGCAGTACTCTACTGCCTGCAAAGACTGCTGTCATTAAAAGAAGGGTTCCCCCTGCATTTGGGAGGCTTTGGAAAAACACACAAAGTTGAGGAAGCAGCTGTCTCTTGAGCCTAGATAGTGCTAAATGCAGAAGGGATCTCATACTTTTTCTTCCAATGGATACTCAAAAAGACTCAGAGACGGCTTCTCTGAACCTCACTTGTTTGTTCCCTGGTGGAGTATAAATTTCACAGCCCTCATGCAAGGCCACTGCACTAACTCATGCGTCATCCTCTCTTTCTCTCCAAAAGACAGCACGGCAATTTATGCGCTGAGCCCCAAACTGCAGGCTAAACCTAATTTACCTTCTTGTGCCAGCTGCTGATTCAGGATCTCTGCAGCCACACAAGGTACCGTCTCGCCTGAAGATTTTCCCATGGGAGCATCACAGACAGCCATAAAGCACAGAGGACTACCCCTAGTACTCCCATCTAGTACTACTTTTACCCATTTTTGGAAACCTTCTTCTCTGTTCTGTGTCCCATTTCCTCCCTCATAACTAAAAAAATCTCATCTGCAGACAAAAGATTATAAACTCTTCATACATGTAATGACCTTTTTGTATACTGGTGTGGCACCAAAAACATCAGATCTCAGCTGGTACTTTTCTTCATTATAACTAGTACTCATCATGTGGCCAATCAACTGCAGAAAACCACAAGCTACTTCCACTTCACCTGAAGATATCCTAAATCCCATACAAATGAGGGACAGATATATTTGTTTATCTGCACAAACAAGGACTTTAAATTCAAATGAAGTGACAGTAACTCAGATAATACACAACTGCTGTGCAAAATTATGTGCTGAGTTGCTGCTATTACTCTTTCACTAATCTGAAATATGCAGAAACTGAATTTAATGAGCTTCATAATTATTTTGTTCTCAAAATTCCTTATTTTTTGGTAATGACATTATTTCAAATGATAATTTTTACACCATATCCCTAGTAAATCACGTTAATTCTCTGAAAGATGTACGAAAAATAAAATATTAGAATCAAGAGAGAGAAGGAGAGGTTGATTTATGTCAAGGACTTTGCACCTTAAATAGTCAATAAAATATTAAACATCCCTATCAATGACAGGTGGACCGTATTATAAGCTTCCTCATAACTGGAGTTCTTAGGAACAAAATGACATCTTCCTGAAAAGGTGTCAAGAATTTCCTTTAGTCTTTTTTATAGTGGGGGCCATCAATCTATCTTAATGTTTATTAGAGAGAAAATAATTGTCTTTTATTTTTTGGCAATGGTATTTCATTATATGCAGTAGGATAAATAACTACAGTTCAAAGCAAAATAAGATGAAAATGTCCCTGTATTTTTTCCTGGGGTTTCTTCTCTTCTTCTTGTTTAATTTCATGATGAAAAAAGTTTTATAATTAAATTAAGCTTGATTCTGATTTAAATGCACATCTTAAAGTGAAAGCAGAGAAATGATTTTCATTTTCAAAGTTGTTATATCCCAATTGATCTTCCACACATTGGCATTATTATCTGATTGTGAAGATATATGCATTTATCAAAAGCTAGAGCCATCTGTCTCAATTCTATGTAATTTCATTACATATTCATCATTTATCTAGTCTGAGTATGTGACATGGGACCCTACTGACTAGCAATTCTACACTTATTATCACTTCACACTGTGTTTGGATGGACATGAGGCTGTCAACTTCAATTAATCTACTTTTAATGTAAAAATCATCATCTTGGGATAAGCCTCAGAGCTCCTGAATAATCAGGCCACACAGCTACGTAAATACAGAGGCACAGGCATATTTATAAAAAAAGCCTGAAGCACTTATTCCTGCTTGTCTTTCACCACCAGCAGGCAGATGTCACCCTGCAGATGCAGCTGGGGAATGAAAGTATAAATCTCAGCAGACTGGCACACCTGTGTATGCAGGCACACACTGTCCAAAGGTTACTGCTATACTGTCAAGTGTGACTGTCCTGAATGTGGAGATGGGCAGGAGTTAATGGATGCAAAGAGAAGTTTTCTAACCCAGAAAACCAGTCACAGTTGCTGGAAGGTCTAGAATAATTAGAGAGTATGAGCTGCATCAGCCCATTGCAAATCTAAAGATATTTGACTCCAGCCTATCAGAGTAACTTGAAACTGTCAGTTCATTTCAGAATGGACTTTGGAAAAGTCGTTTGTCTGTACAACAATATTTTGAATGCTTGACAGCATAACCAGCCATATTCTTGACTTCTTTAGTCGCATAATGCAGCCATTTCTTTTGTTCTGTGTGTGCTTCAAAGGGGAGAAACTCTTTGGGGAGACAGACTGAGCCAGATACTCCACGGGCACAAACAACTGGCACCAGCTGAAAGCCTGGACTCTGTGTGCTTCCCGTGTTCATGAATTACCTACTGCATTGAAACAAAGATGACAGAGATAACAGAAGACAGTTCACTATGCATGTGGAACTGAACTCTAGTTTTGAAAATGAGGTGAAGTGATGGTAACTACTGCACAGACAATTATTTGTCTACTTCACATGAACTTACTTTGACTGTATCCAGTTCCAGGTTGCAAACTCTTATGTGCATGCTGTAGTGAGCAAGCTACCAGGCAAGAGTATGTGTTTAAACCTACAGTTGCTGCAGAACAGTTAAATAAGTGGAATTTGGTTTTGGAACATGAATATTCACACTGGAAATCTCATTTTAAGAATAAGGCTCATCCTATCTGGAAATACAAAGATAGGCTATGTCTGTCAAAAGTATATATATCAAAACATGTCTCAAACTGCACATTATGCACTCTTGAAATTTGTGAAGCATATGTAGGGCTGGTAAGAGACAGGATTTTATTCCCAATGGCTATCAGATCTGCTGCTTTTCAGAAACTGTTTTACATTGCTGTTTTCCCATCAGTTAAACAGGGATGAGAGCATTTGCCTTCATATGCAGATTGCTCTGATCTCTACCAGACAAAAAGTTCTGTATAACAAATCAACACAAGTAACAGCCAGCTCAGTTACACAGGTGACAATGACTGATTCACTGATGAGCAGGAAAAAAGGGCTGCAGTTGACCAATACACCTTGTCACTAACCAGAGGTCTGCTTGAACAGTTCATTGCACTGAGATGGAGCCTAAACTCCCAGGACAGTTGCTGAGCCCGCTGGCCAGATGCGGATGGTTGGCAGGCAGTCTCCTTCTGCTGGGTGCAGGGATTTGCACAGCGAAAGCGAGTGCACAAGTGCACACAAGGTAAATCCACCACCCACTTATGGAGCCTCACCATCTTCATGCAGACAGAACTCATACTGTTATACTAAGGAATAAAAAGGGGAATCAACATAAATGATAACAGAAATTAATAAAGCCCTACCCTTACTATTAGTTAAAAGTTTAAAATTAACTATACTAGATTTACAGAAACTAAGAAAGAGGATTTTGAATAATGTGTTATTGTTTCCTAAGAATGATGTACCTGTCCAAAGTAGAACCAGAGCGTGATGAATCATAAGAATAGCTAACAAGCTATGAAAAGCTGCTGAGGTTGCCAAAAGAAACAGGTAACTAGGAGATAGGTAATTCCAGCAGGGGGATATTGTGACCACCGACTCACGGACCACCTACCCCAGTTATACCCCAGACTCCAAAGATGAAGAAACTGAGCATGCGTACTAATTTACATGCTGGACAAAGAGGCTTTAACCAATCATTTAATAGAATAACAATGCATATGTATTAGGAAGATGAATATGGTAATGTTAAGTGTATAAATGACTGTCAATTTTGAACATGGTGTGCTGTCTCGGGACAGACACCCATCTCTGCGCAGATATGCCATAAAATACCTCTACTCTGTGTGTATATTGGCGTACTGCAGACTGGGTAAACGAACCCCAGGTTTTTGGGACAATAATACTGCCAGTTTCTTTCCCAAGGAGGCACAACATATTTTAGTGTGTGGAAGCTGTGACCAGGAAACTCTAAGTGATGCAGAAAACAGTGATGGAGCCTGCTCCCAAACCACAATGTGGAAGCCATGAGAGCAGTTGCAACAGTTTTCTTGAAAGCATTAGGTCAGCAGTGAAAGCAAAATCCCACCATCACCTGTACTAGATGGACCCAAAAACGAGGACTGAAGTCCCAGAGAGAACCATTGCCTGATCATGCTCAACTTGGTTGCAGGCATGTGGCATGACCAGACGTACAAGTATGCAGTGTTTGATCCCAGAGCTCAGTCAGAGAAGACAGTGCTACAGGGTAAAAATGATCACCATGCCCAAAGCAAATGGGCTATACTTGTGGAAAGAAACACAGGGCTGTGTACAGTCCTTGGGACTCTGAGCTTCCTAATACGTGTGCGTGGCGTGGAGGGGCTCAGGGCTCTCTAGATCTGCAGCAGCACTGCCAAGAGACCTCAGCTTCACATACAGCTCTGGCACCAGAGCAGATAATGCTAGCATGGGGCTTCTCAGCACCACAACGCACTGTGCAGTCTACAGATGCTGTAAATCACTTGGATGCCTTTAAAACTGTTACCCATACTCTTTCTAAAACCAACTTCCTAACCACTGAAAGCCATTAAACACTCCATTACATCGCAAATTAACTGTAATGTTGTGTTCAAGTGCTAGTTTGGATAACAAAAGTCCTTTTGCTTTCCTTACTTTATAGGGAAATTGTCACTTTCTGTGTTTTCCCTACCTTATACAGTGCCACTAAATGGTACTATGCTGTCAAATAATGGTTGCCTTTACCTCAGCTGTTTAGGTAAATTTTCATGACTGACCAATTTCTCCTTTGGCTATTCAATAGGGCTTCACTGACTTTGCAAAGTGCTTCACAGTTCTGACAGTAATAAGAGACATTCTAACAACTAAAGTATTTAACTCAAAGATCTGGTTCACTTCAGTTAAAGTGTAGCCCACCTGTGCCTGTGAACACACACTGGTTTTAAAGTGTCCTTTCTTTGCCAAAGTCACAGATTCTGGCAACAAACCCTCTGGTAACTATAACATTTATACACACATCAGTCAGAATTAGGACACAACCGTGTGCTGAGCACCACTGAAAAGCTGGTCATTTGTAACTGCTAGCTCTCGTCTTTGATTACAACCCAAAGATTTCTTATTCCTCTTTGCCAAGCATTCCTGTTAGTTCTGATAATTATAGTGAATACTTACTAAAAATTAAGCCACCTACACAAATCTGTCCCCAAAATTAGTGCTGGAAGAGAATTAACATCTCCCTGTCATTTCCTGGATATCTGTATCGTCACTAGATTTATGTTCTAATGCTACATTATTACCTATTACCATAGTTGTTAAAACCTTACTTTTCATGCTAATGAAAATGATGAAAGACAGAGGTTTTGACATAAATACTGTAATAAGAACCATATTAATGTGACAGACGATTGCTCCTCTGTGACAGACTATGAAATTCTTTGCAAGAGTTACAGAAGGTTCATTTACATGTCTGCTCATCTATATCTCTCCCTACATGGAAGCAAGGGACTCATGCTCTGTATTGGAGGGAGACGGGAATCAGAAGTAAGATAGCAAATAAGCACACAGACTCATCCTAAAAAGAAATGTATCCCAAGGCATACTTCCTCTCTGAAGTGCCCATAAGCATAAAATGTCAATTATGAGACCTAAGGTCAGACTCCTAAAACCTCTTTTCAGGCATCTCATTTGTACTTCTTGGCAAAACTTCCAAAATGTAGGACAGAAGCAGCTCCACCAGCAAAATGAGATTTGTGATCCTAAGCCACATCCTTCTGTTTCAAATTTGTGGCATTTTTCTTTCACCAAGTTTCATCAAGTTTAATGACATGAGCGTCGCCATCTTCCGGTCATGCTACCACCCCAATTCTTTCCACAGCTTTCCTAGCAATTTTCACAGGTTGCACGTCTGCTCTGCTTCTGAGGAATACATCCTGACCGTCCTCAAAGACAGACCTGGGTAACAGGCAGCAAGGACCTAAGATACTCACACATTCCCAAGCATGGGTATTCAGGAGAAGGGCACTGAAAGGCACCATGCAGTAGAGCCACAACCACTCATCAGCCATCCGACTTTTGAAGTACTGCGTTCAGTCACAGAAGATAATAAAACAGGATCATGTCATATACCACTGGCTCCCTTTTTGCTGATCACACTCACTTTTACATCAGTTGTGAAGCCACCGATTTCAACCCAACAGAGCCACTGACTTGGATTAGGAGATTATAGTTTTACTCCAACTCACACTGCTACCTGATCTGCTAATGCCACAGTAACTCTGGGATGCAGACTACTCCATCATGAGACAGAAACTCTCCCTACCCTTACCAAAAAAAAAAAAAAAAAAAAAAAAAAAAA